>Ga0306912_1000957_pt1 | contig 14656 bp, 20 predicted proteins | sample AntRauFillE10628_FD_190443 | JGI IMG/M metagenome (GOLD analysis project Ga0306912, IMG submission 190443) | Saline lake microbial communities from Rauer Islands, Antarctica - Metagenome Filla E10 #628 (v2) (version 2) | ecosystem: Environmental > Aquatic > Non-marine Saline and Alkaline >... | reverse complement strand
ATCATACTATGTATATAGAAATAAGACCCATTTACAGATCCCATGTAAGAATATGCAGTACAGAAAACTGTCTGAAGAATGTATCGACCAGCTGTCAGATTTGTAACATATAGCTAAAAATAGACCCCTACCGAGAGGGGTCTATTTTTATGTAGGCAACTCTTCAAGGAAGCTTTACAGGGCTTTATGGGTAATTTTCCGGTACCGATACGGGGCACCAACTAGCGAGACCTACCGATAGGGGTTAACACCCCCACTAATCTCGGTGAGTCTAGCAAACAATAAAACCACATAAGTAGGTGGTTTTATTGTTTCCAGTCTTCATAAGTCACGTCAGCTATATAAATTGGAATCTTTCCACACTTTGAGGACCTGGCTTTTTGTTTACTAAGATCAACATCACCTATTTTATTTACAAAAACTCTTATTGCATGTTTTTCTTCTGGCAGAAGTTCTTTAACTAGCAAAGAAATAAAAGAAGATCCTTTCTCTCCACCTTCACGAATCGCTACCCTATTTCCAGGAAGCTCTACTCTCTCAATACATGGGTGGTAGAAATCAAGTTTTACTTGGACATTGCTGTCACTCAACCTGAAATCCGCATTTTGAATCATAATAACAAATAGCGCCTCTTTATTGTTTGCGGGCTGTTCAAGGATAATTGGCATCCATGGATCAATAATTTTCTTAGCTCCGTTTAAACGAGTAAAAGTAAGCTTTATTTTTCTTTTAGGGACTGGTTGCAAATATCTAAGGACTATAACTTTTGTCTTTTTGTGTACTTTTTTCCAAGAGCGAACTGTGTACACAACCAGTACAGGCACCAACAACAAAACTAGGCCAACCACTATCGGAAAAATTAGTTGCTCACTGATTCGTTCATACATATGCACAATAATGCCTGTAGTGAATTAAACTGCAAGTTTTGACACAAATAGTTCATGTGCTATAAGTAAAGTAGAAAATATGGTATTCATATATTGAGTACGCCCAATATCGATCTTAGATGGAGATAAAAGATGAAGCCGACAAAAAGTTCATTGCAAGCAGTCAAAAGCGCCTGTACAGCAATCGGGATTCCTAACATAGTTGAGATTATTGCTACTTCGCCAATATCTCAATTGCAACCGATATTTGTTCATGCGTTCACGCGCAGAGCAAACTCAAGAAAAGCTCCCGAACTACTACGACAGTATGAACAGCAAAATGAGATACTGGGCACGAGCTCTATCTCACAACACGACGTGTATCGTTTTGCGCTTACGTGTCAAGACACTGCACAAAGTGCTTTCGAAAGTGTTGAGACGTCCCCTATTACACCGCTGGGAACAAATGCTGTTTTGACAAAGATAAGTCAAAACAACACTCTCTCTACAATTCGAAATACTGAAGTACGAAGCGATCTGACAACTCAATTGATGCTGGAGTGCTGTAGCAGAAGACGTAGGCTTATTGCTACAAAGGAAGACAGTTCCGTTCACCTGTGCAGCTATGGTCGGAATTTGCGCTTACAGCCTTTTGATAAGACAAAGGGCTACATGCAACACTTCGATCTGTTCACACTTAGCTCTGCTGGGAAACACAAACCCTCAGAAGGAGGCTTTGCAATCCCTACTTTGAGACTTCACATCCAGACGCTTTTGGATGTAATCGAAAACCTACACAGAACAGGTTTCTTTTCCAAAGAGATAGTTGTGAAAATATCTGACATCAGATTCTTAGAACAACTGATCGATGGAATGGAACTGCCTCGGGAGCAGATATTGCGTAATACATTGAACACTGAGTTTGATATGTTTGATACGTACGCTGTACCTTTTCCTAAGGAAGTTGATACTGTTGAGAGCCTGAGCGAATCAATGTTTAAGGATGTAAAGATGAGTAGTTTCATCAGCCGTCTTTCCTATATTGAGCGTGAAGTTCTTATACCGTTACGTAAACAGTACCCACATATCCAGTTTTGTTTTGACTTCAATCGAAAAGCGGGGATTGGCTACTACGCTAATACCTGCTTTCACATCTTTGGAAAGAACGAAGCTGATGTCGAGTTTCAGTTCGCTGACGGTGGCGTTGTTGATTGGGCAAGTCAGTTCCTGAACAACGGTAAGGAAGCTTCTGTTATCTCAGGCATTGGTGCCGAGTTGATGCATAAACTATTGCGCTGAAAAGCGCTGCGGAATAGCATAGACCCGTATCACACATGATGATACGGGTCTATTTTTTAAAATATGGCCTTAATTTTCTTATTCTCGACATCAATCACCACCTTTTTACCATATGGCATGGGTATTTGAGGGTCTGTGTGACCAAAGTTACAATTTTGAACAATCGGAATCACTTGATTATATGCACGAACCTCATTCAAAATAGTATCGCGCTGCTGCTGTGCATATTCTTCGCGAGCATCTTTGTCTAACTGCTTATCAAATTCCCAAGCTTTCGGTCGGCCGACCAAAATACCCTGAACGCACTCTAATATTTTTCGTTCACCTAATGCTCTGATTACACGCTTTACATAATGATGTGGTGGAATCTCTTCTGAAGATTCAAGAATTAAAACAATACTGTTAAATGTTTCCAGGTTCGGGATTTGCACATTGTGACGCAACATATCATCAATTGATTCTATACAACCTCCCCAAATAATACCCTCAGCGTTTTTTGCACCGTCCCAAACGAAACCGGTGTTCTCTTCATACTGACGACGAGTGGTGAGTGCTGAAGAATCAGTCCAGTCAACACCAACCTCGTTATACTCACCTGCAGCCAACAGTTCAATCTCGCCTTCTTCAAACAGAGCCTTTTTTATGTGATCTACTGTGTACACATCCATATGTCCCTGCATCGCAAACTGTGTCATTACACAGGCGCCGTAATAAGAAGGGATCTCCTGTTGAAAGAGGAAGTTACAGAAATGTGAGTTATCACTGTAGCCAAAAAAAGGTTTTGGATTATTCTTAAAAATATCAGGGTCCATATTGTATACGTATGTCACCTGATCGTCACCGCCAATACTGGCTATCACTGCTTTTATCTCTGGATTAGCGAAAGCTGAAATTAAGTCACGAGCTCTTTCTTCAGTACTAGCACCTAGTTTCCTGGTGGTTGGGAACTCTACTGGCTCAAGCCCAAAATCATCACGAATCCTTTGTAAACCCAACTCAAATACATAAGGAAACATGCCGGGTGCTGCAAAAGACGGCGACAATATGGCAACTTTATCTCCACTTGAGAGCTTTTCTAGTATTTTCATAAAAGATTAGTGTTTTATTAATTTTTAATGAACGAGTATACGTAACAACCAGGTGTGACTGCATACGTTCCATCATTCTGCTTATAAGTCGCCACTTGCATTTTAATATCCTCCAAAACTGTTTGCAGATACTCTGATTGATTAAAAAATGTTTCTAGATGAAAGTTCATAAAAGTTTCAAGCAGAACATCTTCTGACTCATATTGGATCACATCACCCTGCAAATGTTGTACGTTCAAGCGAATATCTCCATTAGTATCAAGCTTGGTCAGCGTTTCTTCAGTAATTTGTTTTGATGGACTTTGTTGATCAATGTTTGCAAATGTTGGAAATACTCTTTGCCATTGTCTCATCAGTACACTTTGCTCATCAGACAAAGAGTCAAAGTGGATAAGGAAGAGTGCACCATCTTTTTTTATATTTTCGAGCACGAATTTCTCTAAGACTCTTGAGATGTACTTACGACCATCTTCTATTCCTAACCGATGGAGATGCTGATGCGTTGAGTGAGAAAAACTCCATAAAGTATATACTAAGTCGAATGTATTAGCTGTGTTCTCCATAAACTCAATGGCGTCAGACACAACAAATGATGCATCTTGCGGTAAGTGACTTTTGGCTGATGTTAACATTCTTTTACTTAGATCAGAAAAAGTATAATTCACACCTGGAAACATTTGCACCGCTGCAGCAGAAGCCCGACCGCTACCGCAGCCAAGCTCCAGCGCACTGGAAACGTTTTTATTCTTGAGAAAGTTTTTCAGTAATTGGAGGTCAGTCACTCCGTTGAAGGTATACGGTTGTAGTAAGTCTTTGTAATACTCTGGTGGCAAATAATCCTCAACCGAATTTACGTATTTCAACCAAGGATATTTCTCTATTAATGTTGTGTCTGTCATGGTTTTATTTCTTTTCAGCTAAAACGAACATGTTCATACCGCGATTGCAGGCAGTGTTATCACTATTATGATTCATTTCAAGATCAAATATAGACTGAAACACTTCTGGATCTTCAAGGTACGTACTCACATTACTGTGCTGTTCGTTATTTGGATCAAAATCTTCTGGACCTGGTTGCACAAACACGGGTACACCATATGTTTTATGTACAGTAAATCCAGCCTCCGAAAAAAGCTTTTCAATCGATTCTTTTGAGTGAGTGACGAGTTCTGGCACATGAGGGGCCCAAGTCACCATTTGAGTATCTGCAAGTTTCTTTATTTCTTTAGCACTAGCTTGATAGTTATTTATCTTCGACGCTAGTGCGTTAAGAAAGCTGTGGCTCATAACTAAGATTCGTCCACCTGGCTTCAAAATGCGATACAGTTCACTTGCCGCTTGTTCTTGTTCATAGATAAAACTGAGCGGACTATAGATACTTACAATATGATCAACACTTTCATTTTTAAACTTTTCGATATTGGTCAAATCTCCTAGTTCAGTACTAATACGATCTGAAACTTTACTGTTTGCAATATTAGCCTTCGCTTTTTCAAGCATATCTTCGGAGCGATCAAATACTGCCAGTTTACCTTTTAGACATTCACTAAGCTTTACCGACCACCGTCCTGTTCCACCACCAGCATCCATAACTAAAGAGTCGTCCGTGCAATATGGAGCAATTTCACGTTTTATTATTTCAGTTATAAGTGCATCGGATAATCGCCAAAAGGCACTTACATTAGCTACTGTATCGACTGTCTTTGCATAAGGGATAAAAAATGAATCAAATATTTCTTTTTTCATAATTATGGGATTGTTTTAATATTTTTAAGTCGTGGATACAATGCAACGTCTCGAATACTTTCATACCCAAGTGACCAGGCAATAAACCTTTCTACACCTAAACCAAATCCCGAAGTTGTTCGGTAACCAGGTTGATTGCGCAGATCTATATACCACTGGTAAGGTGTCGCGCTAATTCCCTGCCTCTTCAGTGATTCGATCATTTCCTTAGCATTATCCTGTCGCTGGCTTGAACCGATTATTTCACCCCCGAAACCATTTTTAGTAAGCGGCGGAAAAAGCAAATCTGCGTTCATTGTTTTATTTGCATCTCTTGAGTCAGGCTTTTGATAAAAAGCTACAGTGTCTCTATCAAAACCATACATCCATAACGGCACATTTCCTGTCTCGCTAATCACCAATTCTGATTCTCCAGAAGAATTAATATCTCGGCCAAATTTTGTTGTCTTCGTATATTTTTTAGTAGCCTTATCTGCCTGGAGTTTAGTAAAAGCTGTATCAAATGAAATTTTGCCAAAACTTTTTGATTTTGAAATTTTTTCAAGTGCTGCTTTGGTCTTTTTAGCATCAAGACTCATACGTGAAATGAGTGGCTCCATTGCTAAAAAAGTGTCAGCCAGAGCACGGATGTACCCTTCCATAATAGGAGTCAGATCACCTAGTGTGCCTGCAATTTCTGCTTCGCAGTGATAAAACTGGTTTAAGTGACGTGCATCTGGCTTTTCACCTCGCATTGAAGGTAAATAACAGTACACTTTATCTAGATTTTGAAATAGTAGTGGTTCAAATCCAAATTGAGAGGAGTCGACTAAAAATGTGTCCAATTTCCCAAACTTAATAGGCACAACTTCTGAATCAGAACCTGGACCCATAGGTGATGAAACACTAGGCGTCATCATAAATAAGTCTGTATTTTTAGCTCCAATAACTTCGTTAAAATACGTGTCAGATGCAATCTTCACATAGTGCCGTACAGTTACCAACGCATCGAAATATTCATGCTCGGTAATATCTTTATAGTATGTTTTATTATTATATTGAGGAGGAAATAATTTCTTACTCTTTAATTTACTTCCAATTTCAAGGGTGTCTGCAGACACTTTCTTTAAAAAAGCTTTGGGAAGTCTGTATGTGACCATGATATAACACCATAACATTCGACAATTACTTTGTATATCGTTATTGATGAATCTAGATTTCCTATTTCTAATTATAAATGAGCAAATTTAGTAACCCGACAGTTTTACTTTCTTGCTAGACCATACTACAACTTACAAAAGAGACAATATGACACTACAAATAATAGTTCTAAGCCCGTATAAATAAAAGGCCCGAGAATTCATAATTTTCCCGAGCCTCAAAGTAGTAATAAGGGCTTCCTTACTTCCATTCTACTGGTTAGCTACAGCTGACTATATCGCAACGAAACATACGTAACACCATCACAGCTGAAACAATCATTTTCTTCCATATGAACAAAGCCAAACTGCAAATAACCCTCAATTGCCTCACTAAACGATGGTGACAAATTAGTATAGATAATTCTTACCCCGATATCCCTAAGATAATCAACTACATCTGGAAGTGTGCAAACCATCCAAGCCTGTCCATCTTTGACGTAGTCTGGATTTAGAAGAATAATATGTAGCAATGCAGAAGCATTTCGCTTGTTCAACATCGCATACACTAAACCAATATTCGCTCCATTATCTGGGTCTTCAATACACAGAGAAATCTTGTCATCTCCTGGTTTTAAAAGTTCTTGCAACCAATCTCTTCGTTGACGAGCCGTAGCAAAATCAAATTTTATCACCTTTTTTTCTTGAGACAAATTAAATTCGTTTTTCATCTTTCTAACTCCTACGATTAGCTGAACTGCATCTGGTATAACACATAATCTTGCTATTGTCACAATGAGTAGCGCTAGATTCAATCTTGAAGTGCAACACTCGTCTTCTAGCAAAAGAAGGTGGATGAGCTGGCAGATTTGTTGCAAAATACTTAAAATATAGCCCTACTGACAGGGGATCGAGGACAAACAACCTCAGTTACACGGATACCTTTATAGGGCTTGACGGGTGATTTGTGGTTTTAGCTTTTTATAATTGAAAATGAGATTTTCAACAGAACTGCCTCATTGGTAAAGCGTAAGCTTTTGTGCCCATCAAGATAAAATAAGAATGATATTAGTCGCCGAGCAGTCTCCAGTGCCAGCTTGCGTCTTATACCCCTAGGGGGGTATCATACACATATGAAAACCGAACTAAAATCTAAAGTCGCTAAGCAGTTGAAGATTGTTGAGGGGCAAATTCGCGGATTGCAGAAGATGGTCGAAGAAGACCAGTATTGTATAGATGTCATCACCCAAATTTCTGCGGTTCGACATTCTTTAAGCTCGATTGAAGGAAAAATGCTGGAGAGCCATCTCCACACCTGCGTTGCGAAAAAAATGCAGGGCAAAAATAAGGATACGGCTATTGCAGAGATACTGGCTGTTTATAAACTGGCTAAAAAGTCCAAATAAATATGAGTGATATGAAAGATACAAAAAAACATGCTGTGGTGTATCGCATGGTCATGCCAGATCACCTCTGTCCGTTTGGACAAAAAACCCTACACTTACTCAAAAAATACGGTTACACCGTTGAGGATAATCATCTTGAGACCCGAAAAGCAATTGATGCGTTTAAGGATGAACATGGAGTAGAAACAACCCCACAAACTTTTATCGATGGAGAGCGAATTGGTGGCTATTTTGATTTGCGTCGCTTCTTTGGTCAAAACGTGCTGGGTAAAGACGACACTACATACAAGCCAGTGATTGCTCTTTTTGTGGTCGCTGCATTTATGGCGGTCGCAATCGGATTTATTACGCAGTGGGAACAAGGCTACCTCATTACTATTCCACGATTTATTTCAATCGCGATGATATTACTCGCCTTGCAAAAACTACAAGACGTCGAGGCGTTCTCTACGATGTTTTTAAACTACGATGTGCTCGCGCGAAGTTGGGTACCGTACGGATACATATATCCCTACGCGGAATTTACAGCTGGCTTTCTCATGCTCGCTGGAATACTCACACCACTCTCGGTACCCATTGCCCTCTTTATCGGTGGTGTCGGTGCTTGGTCTGTATTCAAAGCAGTCTATCTTGAAAAACGTGAACTGAAGTGCGCCTGTGTCGGAGGAGATTCCAATGTCCCTCTTGGCTTTGTCTCATTAACGGAAAATCTCATGATGGTGGCAATGGCTATCTGGATGGGGTCTATGCTGGTCTGATACAGATGAAAATAGTAGCGAGTACAATTTTACTGTTTCTCCTTGGTGCGATAAGCATCAGCCTATTCCCTACGACAGCACAGATGCATATGTCGGACGAATCACCTGGCTGTCCATTTATGGCACACCAGGAAACCATGTGTGCAATGAACCTAGCGAATCATATAAATGTCTGGAAGGCGGTTTTTCTATCTATCGCACCTACCCTATCTGTGTTTCTCGGAGTTGTGGGTGTTGCGGCACTGCTCGCCTCCGTTGCACCCTCTTTCTGGCGTAGCAGCCAACCGGCTACGTCTCCGACCCATGCAGTCGTATATGTGCGTGCATACACGTACATATACAGAGCACTCCAAGAGCTCTTTTCCGACGGCATTTTACACAGCAAAGTACATTAGTCTCACTTGAGTTTTATCCCTTACACAAAATTAAAGAAAAATACATGAAACAAAATACTATTTTAATTGCCATCATCGCGCTCCTGGTTGGAGGCATAACCGGGTACATGATTGCAGATACCAATGAATACCCAATGGAAGAAATGCACAATTCGATGATGACAGACCAAGAGAATAACATGCCTATGGGAAACATGACCGGCATGGATCACTCAGCTATGATGGTTTCCAGTGAGCGTGAGTTCGTCACCGAAATGATTCCCCACCACCAAGAGGCAGTCGATACTGCCAATGAAGTATTAGAACGAGGTGGCAGTAACGAGCAAGTGGTGATTTTGGCAAACGAGATTATTGCTGCACAAGAAACGGAAATCGCCTTACTTAAACAATGGCATGAAGAGTGGTATGGAGAAGAGTATGTAGCAGATGGTTCGTACCAGCCAATGATGCGTGACTTGTCACAACTTTCAGGAGCTGACCTAGACCGACGCTTCTTGGAAGACATGATTCCTCACCACATGGGGGCGATGATGATGGCACAAAGTGTGCGACCACACATCGAACACCAAGAAATCGCTGACCTGGCTGACGCCATAATGGAAACCCAGTCAGTAGAAATTAATCTGATGAGGGACTTGCTGACCAAAATCTAACGTTCAGCAATACACCTCCCACTGAAATTGATTTTAATTGACCGGAGTCAGTTACCATACACAATCCGCCACATCTTGAGGTGGCGGATTGTGTATTGGAGAGAGCTAAATATTAGTAGCCGGACGAACCGGAAGATCCTGAACTGTGTCTTCTACTGGTTCAGATTGAGTAGGTTCCACCGTGTCTGTGCTGCTACCACTCGTCGCCACCGGCTCAAGCAACTCATCTGTAGTGGTCGCGATTGGTGCCTCGCCAGATTCTTCGGGCAGCACTTCTGCAGACTCGTTTGATTCTAGAGTGGTAGCAGGATTGTTTTTAAGCAATGTATTTAGTCTTTGCGCTTTTACTTCCTGTGCAGCCAGCGCTTCTGCAACTAGTGTCTCACGGTACACCACTACCAGAGCGTCCAGCGGTTCATCTGACTGCTCTTCAATGTTTTGGTATTCAAAATATTTCATTGAACTCCATGTAATACTTCCGGAAAATATAATCACTGCAATAACAATTCCTGTCAGCCATTCACGACGCGGATGCATCAATTGGTGATTTCGTAAACCTTTTTGTGAGCGAAGAACTCTCTTGGCAAACTGGGTAATTTCTTTTTTATGTATCATAATTCAAAACGCGGACGCGCATAGTTACTTGAGCTTGCCACCTAGTTTGATCTGCCGCCACTATATCGACCGTAATGACTTTTAATACATACGGCAGCTCTTCTAGGATAGTAATAAAATTTTGGACTCTGCTGCGCGAACCTTCAAAAGAAAACCCCATCTCAACCCACTGCTTTTCATCTTCTGATTCTGTTCCCTCTATTAAGTTCAAGCTATTGGTCTCCAGTGTGACTCCAGCCTCAGGAGCCAGTTGCTCTACCATGTTCAAAAAATCAATACTTTCACTTTCACCAGCAAAGAAATACTCACTGAGTTGAGATCGTTCAGCTGAACTCTCTTCTGCTACTCTTCGTAAACGAAAAAATGCTTCTTCTTGCGTTCTTTGCTCGGTGAGAGTATCTAACTGAGCAACCAATTTTTCACCTTGCTGCTGAGTCTGTAGAAACATGAACGCAAAAGACCCGGACGCTATAATAAATAGCACAATTGAGACTGCGGTGATTTTTATAGTGGAAGGGCTCATGTGTCAGTAGAGTTAGCCATGGTAACGGTGATGGAGAATTGGATATTTCTATCTGTTGCCAGATTTGAGATTGGTAAGTCCACTTCTGTGATAAGAGGGTGCGCCAACATTCTGTCACGGAAAGAAGCCAAAGACTGTCGATCAGACGCAGAACCGATGATACTTACTGGTGATAGACCTGACTCCTCTCGTATGAGACTGAGTCGAGTGATGGTTATGTCTGACCCTTGTATACTTGTAAATAAATCAATATAGCTGGACATGGAAGGAATCTCCGACTGCTGCAAGATCTCCCGCGCTTGCTGGCTGGCTTGTACCAACGCAACACTTGCAGACTCATAATCAGCAACTTTTTGTGAGGCAAGCGCAGCTGTTTCTTCGTACACTGATACTTGCGAACTAACAAAAATATATGCTGGGAAAAGAATTGCGGTACCACAAACCAGTGCAAACGCCCACAATAACAGCCAGGTGGAAGAAACCCGGACCCAATACTCAGTAACGATATTTTTTTTGGCGCTGCGTGGAATCAGATTAATCATACTTATACGGTGGTTTTTAGTGCCAAGCCAATCGCTGTAGCATAGCCGTAAGAATGACGCTTATCTATTGGAGGAATAGTAGAGTCCAACGAAAAGGTGTTTTCCCATACATTACCTCTGACACACGGCACACCCAGTGTTTCGGTCATATAAGCTGGCAAGCCTTTGAGATTGGCACTCCCTCCACACATTACTACAGAGCTGATTCTCCGAGCTCCCACATCAGATCTCATATGCCAGTATTGCATACGAGTTGCCAGCTCATCTTTGATCACTGACACCGTGCTCAACAGTGTATCGTACACCTGCGACGACTCTACCCCCCGCACCAATCCTTGCGTGTTCTTCAACCGAGTGAGCTCTGACTCTGCAACGTCTTCTCCTAGCACTTTTCGTAACGCTTGAGACAGCTGGTTGCCACCAATGTCAATCGTAGATGTGTACAACAAAACTCCTTGATAGGCAATACCAACTCCCGTGCGCGTTTTTCCAAAATCAACCAGCATCACCGCCCCAGTAGAATCTTCAGGAATCACCGATCGAGCCATCGCTTGAGCTTCTACCTCAAACGAGACCGGTCGTAAACCAGCAGTAATACACGAGTCGTAATATTTTAAAATTGTTTCTCTTGCATACGCAGCTACCGCTACTTTTGCTTTATTACTCTCACTTGATCCCGGGAGAATGTAGTAGTCGAAAAACACTTCGCGAGATGGGATTGGTACATTTTCTTCAAGCTTAAACTCGAGCAGGCTCCGCACTTCCTTGAGAGGAGTATTGTGTTTTATTTCTGTCTCGAATATATATGCCCGCTCTTCCGGTAGAGAGACCCGAATGAATTCGGCCATTGTTTCTTGCTTCAGTTCTTTTAAGACTGAGACTAATTGCTCAGTATCATTCACCTGACCACGCTGCACCACCCCATTTGGGATATTGATATCACCCCAGAGCTTTAGTTTTTTCTCAGCTTTATTTAAAGTGGTTGGTTCAAATGCCACGTACTTCATAGAAGTATCAGAAATATCAACCCCGACGCACGGCATCATCAAATACGTTGGCGGAGGTAGCATTTTTGAAAGAGCATTCAACATAAGTCTTCCTTCTAGTATACCTAATAAAACAACCACTTAACTCAAACAACTCACATCTTGTACCAAACTAAGAGCCCAACCACGAGAAAGACGAAAATAGAAGTAATGCCAAGATACCGTCTTGCATACCGAGTTGCAGCGGGACCAAACCGATACACACTATATCCAACTATTCCATACCGTATCGAGCGCCCGATGATTGAGGCAATTAGAAACATAATAAAACTACCCTTTAGAGCAGCCACGACCCACGCAACTAGTGTATAGGGAATGGGGGTGATAGCACCTACAATCGTGATTACAAAAGTATTTGTGTCTGCACTATTCACTAAAGCATTAAATTCTCTCACCATCACTGGATTCAAAAACTGCATCAAAACCTCCAAAAAAAGTAGCGCGGTGATAAAAGCAAACACTCCTCCAACGATTGAGGCTATGATAGTAATCATAATTATCAACAGTGCTCTTTTACGATCGAGCAATACTCCAGCAATTAAAAACGGGTCGGTTATTAATGGGAGAGGGAGAGCGGACTCGATAAAAGAAATGAGCGCAATGAGCCACAGTCCAAATCTAGACCGAAGAATCTTTTGTGCTCTCCCAACGGTTGGATTGGACAAAACCTGTTCGACTTTTGTATCTAATTCTTTTAACTCAATCATCTTACTTGTTTATCGAATGCGAGTTCCAGGCGGCAGTGGCTGCACGGGGTCAAGCAAAGAAAATACATCATCTCCGCTAGCGGCCAAGATCATCCCCTGACTTTCTATACCCCGAATCACCCGTGGTTCAAGATTGGTCAAAAACGGACACTGCTTCCCGATCAGTATGTCGGGGTCAGTAAAAAACTCGCGAATGCCCGACACAATAAATCGGTGCTTTTCTTCTCCTACGTCAACTTTTAGTTTGAGCAATCTGTCTGCGTCAGGCACAATTTCGGCACCCAAAATAGTACCAATCTTAATTTCTAGTTTTGAAAAATCATCGTAGGTAATCATAATTAATTTTTTAGTTTGGTAAGATAGCTGTCTAAAATTATGGCTGCGGCTGCGGCGTCGGTCTGGGCATTTTTTCCAGTTGTCCTCCCAGCTTGTTGTGTAGAATACTGCTCTGGCTCAAGGTGTACTGGGATACCAAGCGACAGTGTAATATCTGTCATAAACTCTTCCACTGCGCTATGGATAGCGTTTGGATTCCCTTCTCGGTCCAACGAATGTCCAATCACAATCTCTTTTACGTCACGCTCTTGAATGAGTGATTCTATGGTTTTAAAAAAAACCGCATCATTTGGAATAACGCTGTGCGGAAATGCCATGACTCCAGACTCATCACTCAAAGCAATGCCGATTTTTTTTGAACCAAAATCAATTCCCATTCGTTGCATAATTCCCTAGCATACCACGACATATATTGTTTTGCTTTGGAATTAAAAAACGCGATGGTGTACCCATCGCGTTTTTTAACACTGTGCTCCCGGCAGGAATCGAACCTGCAGCGTCGGTACCGCAAACCAATGTTTTATCCATTAAACTACGGGAGCAGGTCGGAACGCAACGATATTATCATAAATAAAAAGGAGTGTCATTCCGTCTAACTGTAGTACTTCCCCATTTGGAAGTATATTGATTGACTCATCAGTCAACCAAGTATCCTGCTACAGCCACAACGATATATTATTAGAAGCCAAACAATTCTAGTATCTTCACGAGGAGCGGCTCCACTAGTTCTTCCTCCTCAAGTTTTTCTTTTAGGATATTGTCGATGTCGTCTATGTTGCTCGCTGGGATTGGTATGACCAACAAGGGTGAAAGTCTTTGGTGGGTTTTTAAAAGCAACTGCGGTCCCTTCGGGTCTTCTTCATCAATATGGAAGCTTTCGAGAGTTGAGTATGGGTACAATCGATCATCGATTCGCACCCCTCGCAAGGTCACCGCAAACGGAATAATAGACGGTCGCTTGGCCGCAGATACACCAAGGGCGCCACCTGCCAGACCAAGCAATAGCGCAAATAGCACGTTATTAAACAGAATGGCTATTATTACAAATGACAAAACAATAATCGCTAAAGCAAAGAACCAGTCGTTCCCTTTCTCCACATGATGATGCTCTGGAGCTTCCCAGGTAATACTACGTAGTGCTGGTTCCATTTGTAAAATTGTATCACATACACAGTGTACTTTTTGCACATCTTCTGTTACTATCTTTGCCACTGACAACCAATGTTTCCCTGGAGGGATGGCAGAGTGGTTGAATGCAGCGGTCTTGAAAACCGCCAGGTCGGAAACGGCCTCGAGGGTTCGAATCCCTCTCCCTCCGCCAATTCAAACCGCCGGAAGGCGGATTTTGTATTGAGCGGAGACGAAGTAATAATCTGGGAGATTATTACGGGAGGATTCGAAAAGGTTGCCAGCTATTTTGTAAAAATAGCGACAACCTGTACTGAACATGTAATGTTCGAATCCTCTCGTCTCCGCACTAAATACCTGTTATCGGATAGACCCTGAGGCCCTTATTTTGCGCCTGAGAATAGATGTTGTGTCGAATCCCTTAGTCTCC
>Ga0306912_1000953_pt1 | contig 14722 bp, 7 predicted proteins | sample AntRauFillE10628_FD_190443 | JGI IMG/M metagenome (GOLD analysis project Ga0306912, IMG submission 190443) | Saline lake microbial communities from Rauer Islands, Antarctica - Metagenome Filla E10 #628 (v2) (version 2) | ecosystem: Environmental > Aquatic > Non-marine Saline and Alkaline > Saline... | reverse complement strand
ACTAGCCTCTCAAACCGACATTCGCTTGGCTACCGGCAGCCAAGGCTCTGCCACTGTCACTGTGGCGGGGAACGATGGCGACTCCGGTGAGGCCAGCACGCTCGGGGCCTTAGGCGCCCTGAACATCGCGGAAGGTGCTGGCTCCACCGCCATCGTCACCGTATCCGACAAAGGGCAGGCACTCTTTGACGGCGGCGTTGTGATCGGCTCCGGCGTCAACAGCCAGGGCACTCTCACGATCACCGGTGCCGAAAGTCTCCTCGCCAGCGCGAATTATAATGGCACAGCGCCCCTTACCGTGGCCTTGGCCACCGACACCGGCAGCACTGGAAATCTCAACATCCTCAACGGCGCGGAAGCCATTCTCACCGACTCCGGCACCGCCGACGCCCTCAGCCAGGGCACCGGCACAGCCAACGTCATGATCGATAGCGCTAAACTCAGCACCACCACCGGCGGCACATTGACCTCCAGCGTCGCCATCGCGACCAGCGGCAGCAACACTTTCAATACCGAAGACGGTGCAATCGCCCTCAGCGGCGTTATCTCAGGCAACGGTGCAATCACCAAAACTGGCACCGGCGCCCTCACCCTCTCCGCTGCCAACACCTACTCAGGAGACACCACCATCAACGCTGGCACCTTGAAACTCGGCAATTCTCTCGCGCTGCAAAGCTCAACGCTCACCACCGCGACCGGATTGGATTTTGACAACCTCACCTCAGCGACCTTTGGCGGCTTATCCGGCTCACACAATCTCGCCCTCACCAACACCGACACGGTTCCTGCGTCCGTCAATCTTACGGTCGGCGGAAACAATAGCTCCACCACCTACTCCGGCATCCTTTCCGGCGGCGGCAGCTTCACCAAAACCGGCTCCGGCAACCTAACACTTTCCGGTACCAACACCTACACCGGTGGGACCGCGGTCTCGGCCGGAACCCTTACCGGCAATACCGCGTCTATCAAAGGCAACATACTGAACAACGCAGCAGTCGTCTTCGACCAGGCCAGCACCAGCGACTACACCGGCACCATGTCCGGCACAGGCTCACTTACCAAAACTGGCGCAGGAGTGCTCACACTTTCCGGCACTAACACCTTTTCCGGCAACACCACTGTCTCTGGAGGCAGCGTTAACCTCGCCAACACCAACGCCTTACAACAATCCACGCTAACCACGACCAACGCAGTCAGCTTCGGTAGCCTCACCAACGCGACTCTTGGCGGCATCTCAGGCAACCAGGATCTTGTTCTAGCCAACGCTTCCTCTACACCCGTCGCACTGACCGTCGGCAGCAATAATTCATCCACGGCCCATTCCGGCATCATTTCCGGAGGCGGCACTTTGACCAAAACCGGTCTGGGCACACTGACCCTGTCCGGAGCCAACACCTTCACCAGCTCCACCACAATTAACAACGGAGCCATCGCCATCGCCTCAGACAGCGGTCTGGGTGCCACACCCAGTACATCGACCTATAACCAGCTCGCACTCAATGGAGGTAAACTGGTCGCGACGACCTCTCTCTCCCTTGATGCCAACCGTGGAATTTACATTGAATCTGGCGGCGGCACACTTGAGGCCACCTACCCGGCCAACCTGACCATAAACGGCGAAATAAGCGGCAACGGCCACCTCGGAATCGACGGCGAAGGTAATGTCACCCTCGCTCGCTCGAATGCGTTCTCTGGCCGCACGACTTTGCTTGATGCGGACGGCACCCTCACGCTCGGGCACGAGAACGCCCTACAAAACTCCACCCTCGCCACTACAGGTGGCCTGCGCTTCGGCGGGCTGACAAACGCTAATGTTGGAGCCATCGAAGGTTCGGAAAGTCTCTTACTCGAAAATGCTTCCTCCTCAGCCGTCGCCCTCTCGCTCGGCGGCGCTTCCGCAACCACCACACACTCGGGTGTAATCTCCGGTTCCGGCTCCATTGAAGTCACTGGTGGCAGCCTTACCCTCAGCGGAGCAAATACCTTTACGGGTATTACCACCGTCAGTGGCGGTTCATTGACTCTTGGCAATAGCCTGGCCTTGCAAGGCTCCACATATGTGGCAACCGGCAACTCGCTTTCCTACAGCGGCATTAGCACTGCTACATTCGGTGGTCTCGCTGGCAGCGGTGACCTTTTCCTACCCACGACCTCTCTCACCATAGGAGCCAACGGAGAAGACACGACTTTCTCCGGTAGAATCTACGACAGCGCTGTTATCATCAAGACCGGCAACGGCAACTTCACCCTGGATTCCTCCAGCAGCGGTACCAACCGATTCCGAGTCGACGCCGGCACTTTCACCCTCGGCGATCAATACTCACTGGAGAGATCCGAGATGGAACTGAACGGCGGCACTCTCAGTTTCGGTTCCCTTACCTCTGCCTACATCGGTGAGCTTTCAGGCTCCGGCAATCTGACGCTGGAAAACGCGAGCACGACGCCTGCTGCCGTCGCACTCAGGTTCGAAAATGGGAATACTTTTACTTACGATGGCGTCCTTTCCGGAGCGGGATCACTCAATATCTCTGATTCCAGTGATCTGACTCTGTCCGCCGCCAACACCTTCACAGGTGATACGGCAGTAAGTAGCGGCACACTCGCCCTCACTGCCACTGGTTCCTTGACCGGTGACCTTACCCTCAACAACGGCACGCTTTCACTGGCCAATCCCAATGGTTTGCAAGATTCCACGGTTTACACAAATGGCGGCCAAATAAGTTACAACGGCATCAGCACCGCAGTCTTCGGGGGGCTCGCTGGCAGCGGTGACCTTTACTTACCCACGACCTCACTCACCATCGGAAGTAACGGTGAAGACACGACTTTCTCCGGCAGGATCTATGACGACGCTCTTGTTATCAAGACGGGCAACGGCAACTTCACTTTTAACTCCTCCAGTGGCAATTCCAACCGATTCCGAGTCGACGCCGGCACCTTCACCCTCGGCGATCAATACTCACTGGAGAGATCCGAGATGGAACTGAACGGCGGTGAGCTCAGTTTCGGCTCCCTTACTTCCGCTTATATCGGTGAGCTTTCAGGCTCCGGCAATCTGACGCTGGAAAATGCCGACACGACACCTGCCGCCGTAGCACTCAGGTTCCAAAATGGAAACACTTTTACTTACGATGGCGTCCTTTCAGGAACGGGCTCACTCAATATCTCCAATTCCAGCGATCTGACCCTGTCCGCCGCCAACACCTTCACAGGTGATACGACAGTAAGTAGCGGCACACTCAGACTCACCTCCACCGGTTCGTTGACCGGTGATCTTGCCCTCGACTCCGGCGACCTCTCACTGGCCAATTCCAACGGTCTTCAGAACTCCACCGTCAACATCAACAGCGGAAGCATATTCTACGACGGCATTAGCACCGCTACCTTCGGAGGTCTCGCCGGCAGTAGTGAACTCGACCTGCCCTCGACCTCACTCACCATCGGAAGTAACGGTGAAGACACGACTTTCTCCGGCATCCTCTCCGGTTCTGGATCCCTCACCAAATCCGGCACCGGCACACTCACGGTTTCAGGAGACAACATTTATTTTGGCGGCACCGAGATTAGTGAGGGGAGTATCCAACTGGCTAATACATCCGGATCCGCCTTCGGTAGCGGCGATGTCACTATTCAGTCCGGTGCCACCCTCACTGGAACCGGTTCCTTCACTGGCGCGCTTATCGCCCAAGCCGGCAGCACCCTCGCCCCCGGCAACTCCCCCGGCCTTATGACCGTCGGTAGCGGCACCACGCTAAACGGCACCCTCAACCTAGAAATCGGAGGCACCACCCGTGGCACCGAATACGATGCCATCGATGTTACCGGTGACGGCGTCATCACTCTCGGAGGTATATTAAACATCACACTCATTGATGGCTATACACCCACACTTGGTGATGAATACGGTTTCTTTAACGCTCAAACCATCATCGGTTCCTCTGCAAGCGTCAACTTGCCAACACTCACCGACATTTATTGGGATACTAGCCAACTCTACACCGACGGCATCCTAGGCCTAACCGCCGTCCCCGAACCCAGCGCCTGCGCTCTAATCATTGGCATGGTCGCCCTGATCTACGCAAATCGCCGCCGCAGCAATAAATCGTAGAGCTGCCAGCAACGGGTCGAATATAAGCAGGACAATCCGTCAGCTAAGAAGTTGGATCTAACATCATGCCCTGAAACCTTCCAGGCCCGAGTTAAACCCAACAATTGCCATAGTGCTCTTCTTGCAGCGCCATTGCACTTTTGAACGTCGAAGCCGCTTACTTCACCAAGATTCACGAATAGACAGTTTTTCTAAAAGCCCGGCCGAAAAGAGATTGCACCGCGCACGAGTCGATGGCATACCACTCACTTTCGTGTCCGAAACACCAAATCAAAAATAAATGAATATCCACGAGTATCAGGCCAAACGCCTTCTTCAGGAATACGGAGTCCCCGTCCCGCGCGGTTACGCCGCCACTAATTCCCGCGAAGTTGAAACCGCTATCTCCCACCTTGGCGACGACATGATCGTTGTGAAGGCACAAATCCACGCAGGTGGCCGCGGCAAGGGGACTTTCACCGACGGCTACAAGGGTGGTGTTAAAGTGGTCAACGGCCGCGCCGCGGCGCAAGACGCCGCCAACCATATGTTGGACAACACGCTCGTCACTGCGCAGACTGGCCCCGAAGGCCGCAAGGTGCAGACACTTTACCTGACCGAAGCTTGCGACATCGAGCACGAGTATTACCTCGCGATCGTCCTCGACCGCGAGACAGCGCAGTCCGTCATCATCGCCTCGACCGAAGGCGGGATGGACATCGAAGAAGTCGCAGAGAAGACTCCTGAGAAGCTAATCCGCGTGCCCGTCTCCCCCACCATGGGGCTTCGCCACCACCAATGCCGCCAAGTCGCCTTCGCGCTCGGCTTTAAAGGTGATCAGGTCAAGCAATTCGCACGCATCCTCACCGGTGTCTATAAGATGTTCTGGGAGAAGAATGCCATGCTGGTTGAGATCAACCCACTGGTGACCGACAAGAATGGTAACCTCAGCGCACTCGATGCCAAGGTCTCCTTCGATGCCAACGCTATCTTCCAGCATCCGGACATCCAGCAGCTCCGCGACCTGAACGAAGAAGATCCTAAAGAGATCGAAGCTTCCAAGCACAACCTCGCTTACATTGCGCTCGATGGTAACATCGCCTGCATGGTGAACGGGGCCGGACTCGCCATGGCGACCATGGATATCATCAAGAGCTTCGGCGGCGAGCCGGCCAACTTCCTCGACGTCGGCGGAGGTGCCAACGAAGACCAAGTCACGGCGGCCTTCAAAATTATCCTTTCCGATCCCAATGTGAAGGGCATCCTCGTCAACATCTTCGGTGGTATCATGAAGTGCGACGTGATCGCCAACGGCATCGTCGCTGCGGCCAAGAATGTGGACATCACCGTGCCTCTCGTCGTCCGCCTGGAGGGCACCAACGTCGAAGCTGGCAAGAAGATCCTCCGCGAGAGCGGCGTCGCTCTGACACCTGCCGACAGCCTGGCGCAAGCCGCCGAGATCATCGTCGAGCAAGTCAAGAACGCTGGCTAATCCCAATAAACGATCACATTTAAACAATTATCCAATGAGTATTCTCGTTAACAAAGACACACGTCTCGTCGTTCAAGGGATCACCGGTAAGACCGGCACCTTCCACACACAGCAATGCATCGAATACGGCACCAATGTCGTCGCCGGTGTCACACCTGGCAAGGGTGGGCAAATGTGGGAAGATAAAGTCCCCGTCTGTAATACCGTGGCCGAAGCCGTAAAAGCATACGGAGCCAACGCCTCCGTGATCTATGTGCCGCCTGCCTTCGCCGCCGACTCCATCCTCGAAGCGATCGAAGCGCAAATCCCGCTGGTCATCTGCATCACCGAGGGTGTGCCCGTCCGCGACATGGCCGAAGTGCGCCGTCGCCTCTACTTCCACAACACGCAGACACGCCTGATCGGGCCCAACTGCCCCGGTATCATCACGCCCGGCGAGTGCAAGATCGGGATCATGCCCGGCTACATCCATAAACCGGGCCGTGTGGGCGTAGTCTCCCGCTCCGGCACACTTACTTACGAAGCGGTCTGGCAGCTCACCCAAAGAGGGCACGGCCAGTCCACTTGTATCGGCATTGGAGGTGATCCGATCAACGGCACTTCACAGCTCGACGCCGTGCGCATGCTCAATGAAGACCCCGATACAGATGCCATCATCATGATCGGCGAGATCGGCGGCAGCGCGGAAGAAGAAGCCTGCGCCTACATCAAGGAGCACGTCAAGAAGCCCGTCGCTGGCTTCATCGCCGGAGCTTCCGCACCCAAGGGCCGCACCATGGGCCACGCGGGTGCCATCGTCTCCGCATCCGGGGCCGGCACCGCCGAAGCCAAGTTTGCCGCCATGGAAGACGCTGGTGTCTCTATCGCCCGCAACCCTTCCGAGATCGCCGACGCACTGCTACGCATCTATAAAGGATAACAAAATCTTGCAATCCTCATCCCGTAACACTTGTGTGAGGTGATTGATGCCCAGATGGCGGAATTGGCAGACGCGCTAGACTCAAAATCTGGTGCCTTCGGGCGTGTGGGTTCGACCCCCACTCTGGGTACCAAGCTTTGCCTGCTGTTTCCCGTTCGTGTCAGGCTCTACCCGGCGGTGTGGCGGCTGAAGCACACCACTACGAGAGAACATCTTACGCCAGTGCCATTCAGGCCTGCATCATTCAAAGACCGGCGAGACTGCCAGCTTTTGCCCGGGCTCGAGCGTGTAGCGGCCTGAGCTGTCAGGGTCTTCGTCATTGCGAAAGATTTGCACTTCGAGAGTCGCCTCCAAATCTACAGGGGCGACCCATTGCCACTTCCCAATCTCCTGAAATTCCATCGCGACGCCCTGCTCCCAGCTCAATCCGCCACCGCTGCCACGCAGAAAGGGCTTATTCCCGATTCCGATAAAAACTGAAGCGGTTAAGACGGCATCATTCTTTTTTACCTTGGTGCGGGGCGCGGGGGCGCTGACTTCCGCCTCTTCGAGTAGTGTCTCCAAGCCCTCAGCGAGGGCGTTCGCCGTGCCGGACTCATCCGCCTCATCCTCTGCTTGCGCCTCTGGCGAGGGCGCAGCAGGTGCGGCGCTGGCAGGCTTCGGCTTTTCTGCCGAAACAGTTTCCTCCACTGGAGCTGACTGCGCTGCAGGGGGTTCGACACTTGCTCCCGATTCTTGCTGCTCTGCTGGGGTGGTCGGTTCTGCCAACTCGGAATCCTCCGGCTCTGTGGATTCCTCCGGCTCTGTGGATTCCTCCGGTTCTGCTAGTTCCTCTGCCTTTTGCTCTTTAGCTTTAAATTGAATAATGCGGCTGACGGCTGCCGAGGAGTGGTCTCCATTTCCCGAAATCGCCCGTTGCAACAATCGTGATTCCCGGGGGCCATGGCGCTCGCGGGCGGAGCGCTTGGGCCGGTCGATTTGAGCCACGGTTTTCTGCGGGGGCACCGGTGCTTTTTGCTCTGGCGGCGAGGCCGGCGCCTCCGTCGGCAATTCTTTTAAATGCTGTTGTAGCGCCTGAATCGCATCCTCCTGAGACGCACGGGCCACCTCCAGTTGGGCGAGCTTTTGATCCGTGGTATCAGCTAAAGCCATATTGCGCTGGTCGCCCTCGGCTGTCGCACTCTCAAGGGCACGGAGGCGAACGTCGATCTCGCTGAGTGCTTGCCCGGCAGACAGAATGTGCTTCTCTAGGATTCGCAGTTCAGCAGTGCGGTCTTCACCCTCTTCCCGCACCCGCACCTGAAACTCCACCACGTAAGGCAGAACAAACAAAGCAGCACCCAAAGCAACTGCAGCTACGCAAGCTCCGACCTGCCAGTCCGTCAGTTGCCACCCGCTCAGCATCGCAATGGCCAATGCCATGGCGACAAGCAGGATGTCCCCAAGTATAAAGGGCCATTTGCTAAGCGTGGTTTGAGAGTCGTCGTCCGGATGCATGCGTGGGCAGTGCGTTGTTCGGTGTAGGAGTCAATCCATCAAACAACTGGCAATCAACCCTCTTTTCAGTCCTTAAAATACACAGGCTATTTTTAAAGCTCCCTTCGGCTTTTTTCAGAGAAGGACCATTTATCTTTTGCGTCATCCAACAACTTCGTCTATCTTACGAAAATGAGTACTCATATATACAAAAAAATCGAGCTCGTTGGTTCCTCCAAAGAATCCATCGAGGACGCCGCTCAGAACGCCATCAAAAAGGCCTCTGAATCAATCCGTAATATGCGGTGGATGGAAGTGGGCGAGATCCGAGGACACATCGTTGACGGCGCGATCGACCACTGGCAAGTCGGTGTGAAGATCGGATTCACCCTAGAGGCCGAAGACGCTCCCGAGACGCTCGAAGAGAAGAAGAGCTAGTCGGGCGATTGGTGGGCTGCTGCCAGGGTTTTAACCACGGATGAACATGGATGGGATGGCTGCGCCCTGATTCCTTGATTCCTTTTTTTAGTGCCTTCTCGTGCCTTTTTGTGGCTCGAATCTAGTTCTTTTTAACCACGGATGAACACGGATTTAGCTACGCGCAGCATGGGGCCTCTCCGGCGGCTGCCGGATTCGCCCGCACTAGACGCCGGGACAAGTGGACACGGATAGGATAGCGGTGCCCCCGATTGATTTCACTCACTCCCCTAGTGCAGGGCTCAGAAGCTTATTCGGACTTCGGCGGATTCAGTCGAGTCGCAGACCATCGTCTGGTTTCCTTCGGAAAAACCACGAATTACTTGAGCTGCGCCAAAAATAGGCCTACCTCACTGAGTTATCCCTCACAACTAATGCATTATGCCTACCACTAAGATTTTACACCTTGCTTGCCTGCTAGCTGCGCTGGCCATTTCAGGTTGTTCCGCCTCCAACGGTTCGGACGACGAGGCCCCGCAGGGCGGCTCAGGAGGCGCTCCGTCTAAAGCCGACGTCGGTTTTATTGAGGTCCGTCCCATAGTGATCAAGCAAACGAATCCACTGCCGGGCCGGGTGCTGGCCTTTGAGGAGGCTGAAATTCGCCCACAGGTCAACGGAATCGTGCTGGAGCGTCTTTTCGACGAGGGGTCCTACGTCGAGGAGGGGCAACCGCTGTATCAAATCGATCCAGCGGTCTATCAGGCCGAGCTTGAGCTGGCCGAAGCCGAACTGGAAAATGCTGAAGCTCGGCTCCGCAACGCGAACCTCCGCTATGAGCGCTTCGAGCAACTGGTAAAGAATAATACGGTCAGCCAGCAACAATTCGACGATGCGGAGGCTGAGCTGAATCAGAGTCGTGCCGCCATTAGTCTGGCAGAGGCCAAAGTGAGAAGAGCTCAAATCAATTTGGACTACACGCAGGTGCGTTCGCCCATCAGCGGCTATATCGGGCCGTCTGCAGTGACGCGCGGCGCCCTGCTTACGGCGCTGCAGCCGCTACCTCTGGCCACGGTCCGGCAACTCGATCCAGTCTACGTGGATCTATCGCAAACTGCGACCGAGGCTCGCCGCTTACAAGAGCGCCTGCTGCGAGCGAGAGCGGAAGGAGAAGCCGAGAAGACCTACGAGGTCACTTTATATCTGGGAAATTCCGATGAGGCTTATCCTGAACTGGGCACACTCGAAGCGACCGATCTTGCCGTCGACCCGAGGACCGGTGCGATCCGGTTGCGGTCGGTTGTTCCGAACCCGGATCGCATTCTGCTTCCGGGCTTGTTCGTCCGCGCCTCAGTCGATGAGGTGGGCGAAACACGGGAATTACTGGTCCCCCAGAAAAGCGTCCTGATCGAACCGGATGGGAGCAAGTCGGTCTGGCTCGTTTCCGCCGAAGACACGGCGACGAAGCGAGCGATCCAAACCGGAGCCAGCCACAGGGGCCACTGGGTGGTGCGCAACGGCCTGGAGACGGGTGATCGGGTGATCGTCGAGGGCCGCATGAATCTAAAGGAAGGCGCGCCGCTAAAATTGGAATCGCTCGAAATAAAAATCGGTGACAGCGGCAGCAAATCGGCTGCACAGCCATCCCCTGAAAGCGAGCTGGAGAGCTAATCATGATTTCACGTTTCTTTATCGACCGGCCCATTTTTACATGGGTCATCGCCATCTTCATCATGGGTTTTGGGGTATTTGCGCTCTTTCAATTACCGATCGAACAATACCCCAAGATCGCGCCTCCCCAAATCTCGATCACGGCGACTTACCCCGGAGCCTCGGCGAAAACGCTCGAAAATACGGTCACTCAAGTCATCGAGCAGAATCTGACCGGGATCGACCGGATTCGATACATCCAGTCGGAGAGCTCCTCGTCCGGCCGTGCCACGATCACCCTCACCTTCGAACCCGGCACCGATCCGGATATCGCGCAGGTCCAGACACAAAACAAAGTGTCGCAATCGCTCTCCTCTTTGCCGTCGATCGTGCAGGAGTTGGGCGTGCCGATCGAAAAGGCGGGCACCAGCTACGCACTCATCGTCGGTTTCTACTCTAAGGATGGATCGCTGGATCGAAACGAAATCTCCGACTTCCTCTCATCGAACCTGGAGGAACCACTCAGCCGCGTCGATGGCGTGGGGCGCATTCAGACCTTCGGGCCCGAGAAGGCCATGCGGATTTGGCTAAATCCGCAGAGCATGAATAATTATAACATCACGACCACGGATGTGCTCAATGCGATCGACGAGCAAAACATCCAGCTGGCCACGGGTGAAATCGGCGGCACGCCTAGCGTCGAGGGGCAGCAAATCAGCGCAACGATTACAGCGCAGTCGCTCCTTAACACACCCGAGGAGTTCGGCGAAATTTTACTCACCGTCACCCCCGACGGGTCCCAGGTGAAGCTGGCGGACGTAGCTCGAATCGAGCTCGGGGCAGAAAGTTACAATGTGATCGGCCGCTGGAATCGCAACCCGGCTTCAGGCATCGCCATCGAACTCTCGCCCGAGGCCAATGCGCTGGAGACGATTCGAGCCGTCAAGGACCGGGTCAAAGATTTCGCGCCGATCATCCCGGATAGTTTGGTCACGGTTTACCCGATTGATATATCCCCCTTTATCGAGGCCTCGATCCGTAATGTCGTGGCCACCATAGGCTTCGCTATCGCCCTGGTTATTCTGGTGATCTTCATGTTCCTGCAGAACATTCGCGCCACCCTCATTCCCGCCGTCGCGATTCCGATCGTCTTGCTCGGGACCTTCGGCGCACTCTACGCGCTGGGCTACTCGATCAACGTGCTCACGCTCTTCGCGCTGGTGCTGGCCATCGGCATGCTGGTGGACGACGCTATCGTCGTGACCGAAAACGTCGAGCGGAAGCTGGAGGAAGACAGTGAACTCTCGCCCAAGGATGCGGCGGTCGCCGCCATGAAGGAGATCTCCGCTGCGCTACTCGGGACCACGGTCGTCATCTGGGCGGTCTTTCTCCCGATGACGCTTTTTGGAGGTTCTGTCGGCGTAATCTACCGACAGTTCTCGGTCACTATATCGATCGCGATGGCACTCTCTTTATTCGTCGCGCTGACGCTCTCGCCGACACTCTGCGGCATCCTGCTTCAATCAAACAAGGAGCGCAAAGATCACAGCTTTTTTGGTTGGTTTAACGCTGGCTTTAACCTCCTTCGGCGTGCGCATGCTCGCTCCATGGACCTCCTGCTGGAAAACCGCGTCGTCCTCCCGGTTCTGTTTCTGGCCCTGGTCGCCGCCGCTGCCCTGATTTTTCTCCGCATCCCCACCTCCTTCCTTCCAGACGAGGATCAGGGGCGGATGTTCACCCTCCTGAGCACACCCCCCGGCACCTCCCTCCAAGAGACGATGGAGAAGGTCAAGGAAATGGAGGATTTCTACCTCGAAGAGGCCGACGATGCCGTCGAAGGCCTCTTTGCCGCCGGGGGCTTTAGCTTTACGGGCCGGGCCCAAAACGTCGGGATCGCTTTTATCAAGCTGAAGGACTGGTCGGAACGCGGCAAAGGCAGCAGCGTGTTCGACCTCAGTGAGCGGGCGATGCGCTCGCTATCGACCGTCCGCGATGCCAGAATCTTCCCTATTGTCCCGCCGCCGGTCAGTGATCTTGGTAGGGCGAGCGGATTTGAGTTTCAGCTGGTCGACCGGGGCGGCCTCGGTAACGAGGCCCTAGTCCAGGCCACCAACGAATTCCTCGGAAAGGCGAATCAGAGCCCGTTGCTCACTCAGGTCCGCTTCAACGGGCTAGAGAATACACCACAATATAATCTCGATGTGGACAGCCTCAAGGCCCGAACTCTGGGCGTGCCGATTTCGGTGATCAACCGCACCCTCAACACCGCTCTTGGCGGCACTTATGTGAACGACTTCCTCGACCAGGGCCGCATCAAACGCGTGTATGCCCAGGCCGACGCACCTTTCCGCATGCAGCCTGAGGATATCGGCGACTGGTATGTGCGCAATGATAGCGGCGGGATGGTCCAGCTCGCCGAGCTCGCGACGGGGCAATGGACCTACGGCCCCCCGAAGCTGACTCGCTTCAATGGCTCGTCAGCTCGGGAGATCAAAGGCGCAACCCCCTCAGGCATCAGCTCGGGTCTGGCTTTCGATGAAGTGCTTCGTATCGCCGGCACCCTACCCGCCGGCATCGGGGTCTCCTGGACAGGAGTCTCCTATGAGGAAAGGGAGGCGGGCACGAACACAGCTTTGCTTTATATCGTTTCGGCACTCGCCGTCTTCTTTATTCTTGCCGCCCTTTACGAAAGTTGGGCCCTGCCGATTTCGATCATGCTGGTCGTCCCGCTGGGTATCTTCGGGGCCGTGCTCTCGACCTGGCTCACGGGGCAAAGTAACGATGTCTACTTTCAGGTTGGGCTACTCATCACCATTGGCTTGGCCGCGAAAAATGCAATTCTGATCGTGGAGTTTGCCCGAACGAACTTTAACAATGGGATGCGCGTTTACGAGGCCGCCTACACGGCAGCAAAAAAGCGCCTGCGCCCAATTTTAATGACCTCGCTCACCTTCCTGCTTGGCGTTTCCCCCATGGCCATTGCTTCCGGCCCGGGCTCCGGAGCGCAGAATGCGATCAGCATCGGTGTGCTCGGCGGGATCACCACGACGACTTTATTCGTTCTCGTCTTTGGACCCTTCTTTTTCATCTGGGTCTATCGGCTGCTGAAGCAAGATCAGGTCAAAGCGAACCGAAAGGCTTCCTAAAGGGCTTTTCTGACTTCTTCCGCAATGATCTGCAATCCATCACGCACCACGTTCTCATCCATCGCATAGGAAACTCGGATGCATTGATCACGGTGCGCCAAATCCGTCTCTCCTAAACCAAAGAAGAAATACTCGCCTGGAATGACCAGCACCTGTCGTGCCTTCAAGCGCTTGTAGAGTTCCTTCGAGCTGATCTTCATTTCCGGGAACCAGAACCACAAAAACAAGGCGCCTTCACTGCGGTGCATGCGCCATTCCATGTCGTCACCAAAGATCTCCATCGCTGCCTGCCGCGCGACTTTGCACTTCTCCTGGTAATAGGGACGCACCACTTCCCGGCTGAGGCGTAGCACTTCGCCGGACTCCACGAGTGGCCGCATAATCTGCTGGCCGGTGCTCGGGTTCGCTAGACCAATGATCGCACTCATGGAGCGCACTGCCTTGATGATATCCGGAGGGCCGATCACGATCCCGGTCCGCGTGCCCGGCAGGCCGATTTTTGACAAGCTGTAGGTGAGGATGACATGCGGCTCCCAGAACGGGGTGGCATCGGTAAAAATGATCCCGGGAAAGGGAGCGCCATAGGCGTTATCGATGATAAATGGGATGTTGTGCGCCTTGGCCAAGGCAGAGAGCTTGCCGGTCTCGTTGTCGGTCAGAACATTGCCAGTCGGATTGGTCGGGCGCGATGCGCAGATGGCGGCGACATCGTCGGTGACTTCAAGCCGGTCGAAGTCGACCCGGTATTTGTATTCATGCGGCCCGGTTTCTTCAATCAACGGCGGGACGGCTTTGAACACGCATCCGTCAATGCCCTGGTTGGCGTAGCCGATATATTCCGGCACCAGGGGCAGCAGGATCTTTTTGCGTCTGCCGTCGGGCATCCGCCCGGCAAGCAGGTTGAAGAGGAAAAAGAACGCGGTCTGCCCACCCGGAGTGATCGCGATGTGATCGACCGTAATTTCCCAGCCGAAGCTCTTTTGGAACAACTCGGCGACAGCGTGCAAAAACTGCGGGTTCCCACTTGGAGGATCATAAGACGTCAACGCGCGATCCAAGCCACCAGCTTCATCGACAAGCGAGGCGATCTGCTTGCGCCACACCACATCCATCTCCGGGATACGCGCCGGCTGACCACCCCCGAGCATTTTGATGTCATCGCCACCGCTCGCGAGCGCGTGGCCGAGATCATCCATTAATTCCTCGATCCCGCTTCCGCAGCCGAGGTGTTGACCAAATTCTGAAAAATCGTATGTCATGAGCGAAGCTGAGTTCTGAAGTTAGGGGTGCCATAGCACAACACTAGAAACGCCTAAAGAAATCCCTGCATCCCCTTTATCCACTAGCCGCTTGCCAACCCGGCTGCGGAAAGCTTCCCTTGAAGCATGACTGAGTGGTTACTATTCACAGACGGCAGCGTCCACCCGCAGACAAAGTGCGGCTATGGTGCGGCGCTTCTCATCGCATCGAACGATCTCTCACTCGGCCTCGACGAACTCAGCGCGCGGATCAAGGTTCACAAGTTCACCAAAACTTCC
>Ga0306912_1000952_pt1 | contig 14722 bp, 10 predicted proteins | sample AntRauFillE10628_FD_190443 | JGI IMG/M metagenome (GOLD analysis project Ga0306912, IMG submission 190443) | Saline lake microbial communities from Rauer Islands, Antarctica - Metagenome Filla E10 #628 (v2) (version 2) | ecosystem: Environmental > Aquatic > Non-marine Saline and Alkaline >... | reverse complement strand
CCTTGCTTCGCATACAAGTTTTATTCATAGGTGAGGAATCCTTCAAGAAGGCTTGCATCTCGTATTTATTCGTGGATACACTTTCTCCCAAACCCCTTCTTTGGTTTATCTCATCTCTTAGGGTATTGGCAATAACATGATGGAGTGCGAATTCTGGCATAATCTTGATTTTAGAAATCATGCTTTTAGTAAGGCTGCTTTAAACTAAAGTAACCCAATAGGTAATACTGATAGAGAAACACACACTATATTATTTTTTTATGGTAAGCTCACGATATTTGTCCGTTCCTCTAAAAAAAGAATAGTTACTATTGGTATTAATATCACTACCTAAAATTACTACCGAATATTTCCACTTCTAAAACCATCTCATCCGCTGGGCGTATGCTACAAGACAATAAGAAGCACCTGCCTAACATCAGTATTTTTAGACTTTACATCTCTCAAAGAATCTGATTACAGAATTTGTTTTGGCTTACATACTAAAAAAGTCGTGTTATATTATTTTTCTTTATCTGATAAAATAACAAGCACTATTAAAATATACATGATGTGTAATTATAGCATATAACATAGGCATATCACCAACACTGTCAAGTTTATCCTCGCCTTGTTCGTACGTCTAATTCATGCATTTCTTAGAAAGAGAAGAAATAAGATGAAAAAATCAGGTTTAACATCTAAGCACGGACATCGCCATGTGCTAAAGAATTATAGCGTGAGAAACTGCCGGTTAGATATTAGCGCTTCTTTCCTTTCTCATAAAGTAGATATATGCCAGCTCAGCATTCGCCTTTCTAAAAATATTAAACACTTTTGGTAAACCTACACCTCGGAAAATTCTCGCATCCCAAAAATCTCCTGCCTGCATTCGGACCTTTCTTCGCAGTTCTCTCTACAAGTTCAGATCCGCATTTAGGACAAATAATCTTTGACTGATGGCGTTGCCGCAGCGAGCGAATGTGATCTCTTTTTGTCAGTTCGGATTCAGACACATGCTGTTCAAGTGTCCTGACGATCTGATCGACTTTCCCGGATGTAAGCGTCTGTTTCTTGAACTGCTTAATATATCTGCTTAGGCGTGATCGTATAACATTTTCCGGAAGCTGCGTTTTGAATCTGCAATCGCCGGCGAAGTAAATGACGGTCTGTATGGCTGTCCCTTCGATTTGCAGAAACCCGGCAAGGATTTTCTTCTGCCTGTAGGTTTGCTTTAAAGGGTTCTGAAATGAATGATTGTTGCCGTATATGCTTTGGGTCCATTTTGCACGATTTTCAGACCCAAATATCCAGCCTTTTTTATTCTTAGTCTCAATGATGAAAATACCAAATGGCGAAACGATCAGATGGTCGATTTGCGTGGTTCCGTTTGGTGACGGAATAATGATGTTGTGAAATCTTTTGTATGTCCGCTTGTTGAGAAACAGCCACATCCTGAATGCGGTTTTTTTCTCGCCGAGCCAGCCCTTGAGAATGTTCATATTTGGAATGTAACGTTTCGGCTTTTAACCGGCTTGACCTTGTTAGAAAGTAATGCAGTAAAACTCAGAATTTTTTAATCAAGCAATTCTAAATGGGCAAACAGCGGCCAAGTCCGCGTTGAAACCGTCGTAATAGTGCATTTATTAATTACTTTAGGCACCCTCTTGGCCATTTATAAGCAAGTTAATTTCTTTGGAGTATTTTGGATCAATTCTCAGATTCTCTTCCTCGACCTTTGCCCAGAAAACATCTTTAACATCTTGTTGAGTTCTGATTAGTTTTTTTGCTTCATCTAGACCGGTTGCTGTTTTATTCCTTATTGAAGCATGAGCCCTTGTTAAATTCGCTGGTATATTAACATCACCTGAAGCTGCATGGGTAAAATCTGAATTATATATTTGATTTGCACAACTCTCCAAAATTGTATCATGCTCCTTGAAGAGTTCTTCCATTGCATAATTTTCAGGAAACACTATTAAAAAAACATTGTTGCTAAATTCATACTTTTTAAACCCAGTGTCAGATGTTGCGATAAGTTCTCCGTTACTAATAGTATTCTTGAAATCATTAAAACCCTTATCGTTATCAACAAGGAAAAAAACATTTTTGTTAACATTTATCTCAATTCCTCTTAAGACGTCAAAGTATCTTCTCTGTTCGTTTGATCCATTTAATTGATGAGTTACATTAACACCCGATTCAACTAATTTCTCTTTTGTTATTTCTTTTTTGTCTTCAAGAATAATTAAATCGTTTTCCCCAGATGTTTTAAAGTAAATTTCAAAATTCGGATCTCCCATTAAGACACCTATTTCTTTGATCTCATCCTCATTAAAATCAGACACCTTTCCTTCTTTAATTATTTCATGATTATCTAAATGATACCAATATATTGCATCCTCATTTGATTTAGTGGTAGCAAGCAACAAGGGTGAGTGAGTAGAAACAAGCATCTGGATATTATTAATCCATGTTTTGCTTGAGAGTAAATAACCTAATTTGAAAATAATATCAGCATGTAAAAAAGATTCTGGTTCTTCAATTAACCAAATTGGGTGATAAAAGCCTCTATGTAAAGATTTGTCACTATCCAATAAATAGTGAGTTTGGTACAGAATTGTTGATTGAGCTCCTGTCCCCTGTGAAGTCAGTGAAACTTGTGGATGATCTTTACTTGATTGGAATAGTATTTCAGAAATACCTATTAAATCTTCAACTTTCTCTGGCAAATCTACGATCGTGCTACATCCGGGCCATATATCTTGCAAACTATTTGTTAATCCACTAGATAAGTATTGATTTGCTTTGGATCTTAAATCATCCCAATTTAATTGTAGCTCTTTCAAGATTTCCGAAAGCTGTGCTGTGCTACCCCAATTGGTTAAAAGCCGTTTCTTTAATTTTTTTTGTGCATTAGCCAGCAATTCATTTGCTTCTTGTGGGTGTATATAAGAAACTGATATTCTTGATAGTAATTTCTGAAGGTCTCCATGCAAATCTTCATATAAATAATCCTGTCCATTGATAGTATAATCAATGAATAGAGTACCAGATTTTTCACGATATGTGAAATTTTTAAATAATTTTAGTTTAAGGCCATATTGTTGTGTGAGATTTCTTTTTAATCCCGTTTGTTCTATGACTGCAAAATTAAGTGTTATTGATAAAACTGATTTATTATATCCAGCCCCTTTTGCCCTAAATTCAGTTTTATTTACAAAGTCCTCTTCGTACGCACTATCATCAAAAAAACATTGGATTGCTTTAAGTACAGCTGATTTCCCAGAATTATTAACTCCAATAAAATAATTCGAATTGGACAGGTTAAATATTTTCGATTCACGAAAACATTTAAAATTTTGTATTGAAAGCTGCTCTAATAAAATCAAAGTAAATTATATTTTGTGTATTAACAGAAAGCACTATAGTAATTATTTATACTTTTAAAACAGAGCATTAGCATTTCAAACAACCATAACGTCTCGCCTAACTCTCTGTGTGAACGTACATTCGATTAAATAATAAAAGCCACGGTTAAATAAAAGTATCCGGTGATCTTTCTTATGTTTTGGAAAAGGGGAGAGTTAGACGATGTAAGGTTTTTGATGAGCTCCAACCGATGGGAGAGACGCCACCCCCACCTCAAAAATAAATCCCAACCGAAACCGATGGCTGAATGCCAAGATCGTATACGTCTACCAGCTCGGGGGTTAATTGGGGCCTGACGCCTGATCGGTCAATTCGCTGCACCCATTCGCGGTACCACGGATTTTTTTGATCGGTCAGGTTGTAGACGCCGGCCTGAACTCTGAGGTTGTTATTTCCAAGTGTGCCTGAATACCCGATGCTCAGATCCAGCCTTGTGTAGCTGCCGAGCCGGTCCTGATTTTCCTCATCAAGCCTGATCCGATCGGGGCGGCCTGTGGAATAGATCCAGTTGATGCTTGCTTTCAGTCCTTTTGTAATTTGATATGACGCAATAGTGCTGAATCTGTGCCGGCGGTCCCATTCAGCGTAAAACCACTCTCCGTTTCGGAAGCGGTTGTTTTTAAGCTCGGTGACGGAGTATGTGTAGGTCTGGGTAATATCAGCGTTCCCAAGTGATTGCCGGAACATGACTTCCAAACCTCTGGAGAAGCCGTCGTTGTCAATAAACCACGGGTTGCCACCAAACGTCGACTCAACATTTTGAAAGTTAATCTCATGAAATCGAAGGTTTTTCTGTCGTTTCAGGTATCCCTCAACCTGGAGGTAAGCGCTGCGCCACGGCTGTGTTGAAACGCTGGCTGACAGGTGATCACTCTGAGCCGGCGGCTGACCGTCAAGCGCCATGATCCAGATATCGGACGTGGTTTGATTGTAAATCGAGAGACTGTACAGATACTGGTAGTTTCGCCCGGCACTGATGCCAATGGAAACCGGACTATTTTGAAGAAACCCTGCCTTAATTCGGGGGGTGAGATTCGTGAAATTACCATCGGAATAGTGCTGCAGACGGACGCCGGCGTTCACAGAATATCCCGTATTGACATCACCCAGCCGGTATTCCGCAAACAATTCCGGCATCACAGGGCGCGTGCGCTGGAAAAATTCAGCCCGGTTTAGCGACTGTTCCAGGTAAGCTGAGTCGTATAGGTTTAGTGTGGCGCCCACAGTATATTGGCCGGTCTCAAATTCCGCCGTAAAATAGCCATGATTGAGCTCGCTCTCATTTTCAAAGTCATTCAGAAACAGGGGAGGCCTATCAGGTTCCTGTCCGGGCCTTTGATAGATATAATCCTCTTTCAAATAGCTGGTATAGAGATAGCTGAAACCGCCCTGCAAGTGAATCATCCGGTCTCCGGTCAGTGTTCTGAAGTAAGAGATGTTGGCTGATCGGTTCCCCCAGCTGTTCTTTGTTTCAAAATCGGATCTGTCAAACCGTCTCGGGGAATTTGAGCCTGCTTGTGTAATTCGTTCTGATACCTGCGATGTGTTATCTCCCCCCAGATAACCGCTGACGGTCCAACTGCTTTTCTCGTCCTGTTCAAAAAACAGCTTGCTATGGAGATCATAAAGCTGAACAGAATAGGACCCGGGGGTCTCAATCCGTTCGTTCAGGTCCATAGCATCATCGGGCAGGGATGTCTCCCGGTCGATGTCGAGCCCCCAGGACACCATTCCGGCCGTATCAAAAAGGTTCATGGTGTTCAGCAGGGAGTGTCGTCCGGCCAGCATCCAGCTTGAGTGGCCTTTCCTTATCGGCCCGTCGATGCTGCCTTTAATTACGGCATTACTCAGGCCAAAACTGCCGCCATACTCATGCAGAGATCCCGTTTGTGTGACAAGATTGAGGACACCGCCGGGCGGCGCGTTATAGCGGGCCGGTGCCACATCGTAGTAAAAGCTCCCGGTTCGTATCACATCGGGATTAAAGCTGTCGATGAGTCCAAAAAGGTGCGAATGGTTGTATATGACGGATCCATCAAGCAACACCTGTAGAGCGTCAGAATTGCTTCCCCTGATGTAGGAGCCCTCAGCAAGAGACGAGCCATGGCTGACAGAGGGAAGTACCTGCAGCATCCGAACGCTGTTCGATTCTCCAAGCGGGCTGAACGTCCCGACATCAAGTATGCCCCGGTAAACTGAGTCGGCGGGTGAACTGTTTGATGACCCGGTAACCAGAATCTCAGAAATCTCCACGAGGGATGGCGCCAACCGGATGTTTATCGTTTCGTTTCCGGACAGCGAGCGCAGGCTGAATTCCTGATCTGAAGGCAGATATCCAACATAACTCACATGAACCGTGAGGGTCCCCGTATCAGACGATATCGGGACGGTAAAACGGCCGTTAATATTAGTCTGAGTGCTTTTGATGGGGTTGTCACCTCTTTTCCAGCTTACCGTTGCGAAGGGCAGACGCTCCCCCGATTTATTATCGATGACATATCCGCTGATCTCCATTTCAGTATCAGATGGTTCTGTCTTCTTGTAAATCACCACCCGTCTTCTTTCATCATCGACAGACGCCTCAAGATCGACGTTCTCAAGCAGACTAATGAGTGATTCTCTCCAGTCATCGCCCATGATGAAATCGGCGTCCTTGCCGGCAATCAGCGCATCTCTGTAAAGGAATTTATACCCGGTTCCCTTTTCAATGAGTTGAAATATTTCGTGAAGAGATTCATTGGATTGAACCGGTACCGATGCCGGCTGGGATTGAATAAAGAAAAGTGATAGAAGAATGATCAGCATGAATTGCTCCGGTTGCCTCAGGGCGTGGGTTCAAACTGATAGAGATTGTCGTCTAATCTTACAAATCTGCCGTTCAGCGAAAGCGCAAGATCTGAAAGTACCTGTTCGCGATCTTCAAGCTGGAGACTTCCGGTCAACCGTTCATCCGCCACCGAATCGGGTATCTTCAGCCTTATGTTGAAATGATGCTCAATTTCGGCGACAACATCGGAAACGGTGCGGCTGTTAAGACGGAGCTCATCTGTCAGCCAGCCGGTGTATGATTGCTCACCTATCGTGGCAGGGTCTGTTATCCGGTTACCGATCTGCTCGCTAAATTCTCCGGGCTGAAGGTTAACTGACTCTGAATCATCAAGGCTTGAAAATGTGACACTGCCTGATTCGAGATAGACCCGAACGCCGCTGCTCCAGTTGCTGAGCGTAAACTTTGTGCCGGTCACGACAACCTTAGCATCACCTGAAATGGCGGTGAAGAGGCGGTCCCGGTTTTCTGCGACATCAAAAAATGCTTCGCCGTCAATCCTGTAGATCTGTCGGTCATCTGATGACTCCAGCTCGTAGAGTTGACTGTTGGGCCGCAGTGTTACGATGGATCCATCAGCAAGCTCGGTTACCTGCTGAACCGCGCCTGACTCAGCAATTAGAGCCGGTTCGGACAGCTGGATGATCATATACGCCAGGACTAATCCGGCAGCCGCTAAAAATATGGCGGCGATTTTCCAGAAAGCAGATCTGAGCGTGAACTCCCTCGCTTGTTTAGATGTCTCGTTCGCAGTAATGCTGTCAAAAATGGCGTTTCGGACAGATTCTGACGGGGAGCTTTCGGTGCGAAGAGAGGCACTCTGTTTGTAAGCATCCAGAACATCAAACAGCAGTTCATTCCCGGAAGAAGACGATCTGCCGGTGGCCACGCGATCCATAAGGCGGCGCGCGAGGTCAACATCTTCTCTGCTGGGTTGTGGTCTGTCTGGTGGGTTCATGAGGGTTGGTTAGATCATGAGTGGTTTAAGATTATTGGGCTTATCATAAACATGAGTCTTCCCGCACTTGATGCGGGATCTCCCATTTTTGTAAAAGCAGAAGATGCCCGTCAAGTTGGGGATGACACAATTGATAGTAAAAATAAAAGTCCCCCTTCCCCGAAGGGATGCCCGTGGCGAATAAAGGGGGGGTAGGGGGATGTTCATAAGGCTCTGGAAAATCCGATGGACACCCCTCTTAATCTCCCCTTGTTAGGGGAGACTTCTTCATCGATGCCAAAAAAAGATTATTAATCGAATACAAGTACTTAAACATAATTTTCCGTTGATTAATAGATCATTCCGTCTCTGAGTCTTACAAGGAACGTTTTTCTGAATCTGTTGAATCGTAACAGGGCACTTCCGTCGCCGGTGAGTTCGATTGTACCGGTCAGATTCCGCTCGGTGGTATCGCCGTCAACAGTTTTTGACATCTGCATGCTGTAGGTGATCAGACCGGTGATTCCCTCTTCCAGGTTGCCGTTTTCCCGAACAATGGCTTTATCAATCTGGATATTTTGAAAGTTGAACTGAACCGTGAAGGATCGCTCGCCGCTTCGTTCGAGCTGTGGGAGATCTACAGTCATCAGGCCTTCACCGTTGTGCTTGCCGTCGAGCGTTAGAATGGTACTTTCATCAGACATTCCCGAAGTAAACAGGGTGTCGATTCGGGTAAAGCTGGATGAGCGGCGTTCAGATTCTGCCGATCCCGTTCTCATTCCCTTATAATCAATAGTTTCGATCTGGTCTTGCTGCTGTCTGGGCCACTGTAAGAACTCCTGGTTACTGTTTGTAAAGATATACTTGTTGAGCACAGACAGGTCTTTCGTCATGTTCGGACCTTCAAAAGATCGTGTAAACGATATTGTATGTTCTCCGGTATCCGGGTTATAGTTTGCGGTGTACTCCGATTCCCTTCCTCGTCCTGATCCATTGGACGAATCCTCGAATGACTTCTGGAGCGTCTGACCGGCACCGGAATAGCTAATGCCGGTTTGGGATACAGTTGAAAAGGCATCGTAGACAGAAGCAAGAACGCCTCCCTGTTCTTCTGAAAGAGATCCAGCCACGATCTCTCCGGCAATTTCTAGTTCTTCTTCACTGATTTCAGGTTCAGATGTATTAACCGTATTACAGCCATAGATCAGTAGCATTGATAAAGCTGTAAGCGTGATGAGTAAGTTGTTATTCGTTTTCATGGTTTTGTCTGTTTTGTTACAGGTTCGTTGTACCCCTTGTACACGCGACTTGTAATTCACCCCCAACCGGGTGGCGAAAAGTTTTTCAGAGCCACTCTCAGATCCTTCAGAGCGAGTCCCATATGATTCTCTACTGTTTTGCGACTCACCCCGAGTGCCTCAGCCGCTTCTTTATATGTGAACTCCTGCAGGTAGCAGAGTTCAAACACGTTTCGGCGTTTTTCGGGCATCTCCTCAAGTGCGGTATGAAGATGGTGCATCGCTTCACTCGTTTCGGTAGCTTCCTGAGGGTTTTGTCCGTCCGATTCAAGGATATACGCATAATCCGAAACCTTATTTTTACTGTCTCGAAACAGATTCAGCATGCGCCTGTAGGCCGTTGTAAACAGAAATGAGCGAAGGGATCGGTTCGGATCGATGTCCGCCCTGTTTTCCCAGATAATCAGAAACGCCTGCTGCAGCACATCTTCGGCTTCCTGCTGATTCAGCCCCTTCGACCGCAGAAAAGAGATAAGAGGCCCACTCTGATTCCGGTAAAATGTCTCAAATGCGGTTTTATCACCGTTCTTAATTTTTCGGGCCAGCTCCGCACGATCATCGTCAGAACCGGACCGCTGCAGCGAGACCGCCAGGAAAAACAGGATTTCAATGAGTAAATCAGTCCTCATAAATATTTGGTGTAGGTTAAGGAAGCCGGGCAAACGATATATTTAATCTACTGATATCGAATGTATCACATAAATCTTAAATCCTGAAAGATTGATATCTGTTGATGGGATTAAATACTGTATGTCAAGCCGCACCCAGTTTTGATACGGCATCTCCCTTTAATTGGTAGTATCATGAAAATATGGACCTGCGAACGAGGAGATGTTTCGACTCCGCACCGTTACGTAAGTTGATTATAAACCTCCAGTTTTTGCGGATTTTTCGTTAAACGGAAAACCGCCGTTTATATACCGGTGACAGATTACTTTGAAAAAGCATTTTGTAAGCTATGAAATCCCCTCTCCGAGAGGGGACAGATTTGAGAAAGATCGCGAAGGGAGCCTTTCAATAATCAGGGGTGTGTTCGTGAGGGCAAGGTATCTGGAATGGCTCCGGTTCACGATCAAAGTTACGGAACACACCCCTTGGCGTGAAAATCGGTTTGCCACAATACCCAATACCCTCAATTAACCTGCAATTTTTCATGTTGAAAATAATAATTCAATTACGTAAATACCTCTAAGCGATAGCCTTACATAACTTTCAGCGACTGCTTCGCCGACCGGGAGGAAAAATAGAGAGCCCGGTCAAACTATCCACTCAACCACTAAGACGTGCATATGAAAAAGGGAATTCGTTTTTTAACCTACCTGCTGGGATTTGTTATTGTAGTGCTGGTATTACTAATCGGCTATTTGTCAGTGTACCTGCCGAATGCAGAACCTGCACCCGAGATCACTGTTGAAGCGACTGCTGAGCGAATTGAACGCGGGAAATATCTTGCAAACCACGTCATGCTGTGCATGGACTGCCACGCTGAGCGAGATTTTACAACATTTGCCGGTCCTCCTAAACCGGGAACACACGGAGCAGGTGGCGATGTATTTGATGAAAATATTGGATTCCCGGGCAGGTTTGTATCCCGGAATTTGACGCCTGCGGCTTTAGGTGACTGGACCGACGGAGAAATCTTTCGCGCGATCACAACCGGCGTCTCTCGTGACGGATCGGCACTATTTCCGGTGATGCCGTACACACAGTATTCAAAATTGGCTGAAGAGGATATCTACTCAGTCATTGCCTATTTGCGAACGCTTGATCCGGTCGAGCGAGCAAATGAAAAGTCAGTGGCGAACTTTCCGGTCAATCTGTTAATTAATACGATGCCTGTTGAAGCCCACAATCAGCCTATTCCTTCTAAAGACAATCCTGTTGCCTATGGCAAGTATCTGGTAACGGCCTCAGCCTGTATTGAGTGCCACGTTCAAAGAGAGAACGGCTCAATTGTGGGTGAGCCATTCGCAGGTGGTAATGATTTCAGGATGCCGGACGGCTCAGTTGTGAGGTCTGCCAATATCACACCACACGAGACGGGCATTGGAAATATGACCAAAGAGCAGTTTGTGTTGCGGTTTAAAATGTATGATGACAGCACCTACGTGCCTCACAAGGTTGAACCGGGAGATTTTCAGACCATTATGCCGTGGCTCATGTATGCGGGTATGACAACCGAAGATCTCGAAGCAATGTACGACTATCTCCGAACCCTGGAACCTGTAGATAAGCGGGTTCAGATATTTACTGCGGCGGTTGATGAATAGTTGATTCGATAGAAAATCATTCTCTTCGGACTAACACTCTTTCAATTGAATGTGGCAATTCAGGCTCTATCACAGTACGTTAAAGTGATGTGCGAGCCATGATCTGTTCAGTGGAATGCGGTTACGATGTAATTTGGTTTTGCACATTAAACGACGCTTCTATAACCACATTTAATACATGAGTTCAACCCCCAGCCCCGAAACACATCCATTAAAGCAGCTGCTCAGCTATATGAAGCCCTACCGGAATAAGGTTAGGCTGGCTACCCTTTTTTCAGTTCTGAACAAGCTGTTTGATCTTGCTCCGCCGGTGCTCATCGGGGCCGCCGTGGATGTGGTGGTGCAGGGTGAAGATAGCCTGATTGGGCAGATGGGAATCACCGATCCGTTTCAACAGCTGCTGTGGCTTGCCGCCATTACGGTGATAGTGTGGGTGTTTGAGTCGGTGTTTCAATACCTGTTTGAAATTTACTGGCGTGATCTGGCCCAGTTTACGCAAGACAGTCTTCGAAAAGATGCCTACCGCAAAATGCAGGAACAGGAGCTCGCTTTTTTTGAAGACAAATCTACAGGTGACCTGATTTCTATACTGAACGATGACATAAACCAGCTTGAACGCTTTTTGGACAACGGCGCGAATGACCTGATTCAGGTAGTGGTCACTGTAACGGTAATCGGGGCTATTTTCATGTTTTCAGCACCCGAAATTGGCTGGATGGCACTGGTGCCCATGCCGTTTATTATCTGGGGATCGGTGTGGTTTCAGAAGAAACTGGCGCCGCGCTACAGCAAAATGAGGGAGCGGGCGGGAGAGATCAGTTCCCAGCTTGTCAATAATCTCGGCGGTATGGCCACCATCAAAAGTTTTGGAACTCAGGAGTATGAAAACAAGCGAATCGCCGGATTGTCTGACAGATATAAAAAAGCGAATCAAAGTGTGATTCGCCTCAGTGCCGCATTTGTTCCGCTCATTCGTATGCTGATTCTCGGTGGGTTTATCGGCATTCTTATTTTCGCAGGATTTAAGACGCTGGAAGGAAATATGGAAGTTGGGCTCTACAGCGTGTTGATCTTTGTCACACAGCGTCTGCTCTGGCCATTGACACGCCTGGGCGAAACGTTTGATCTCTATCAGCGTGCGATTGCAAGCACAAAACGGGTGATGGGACTGCTCAAAACGGATGAAAATCTTGAAGATGGAACTGTTCCGCTGCCGCTTGAGGAAGTGCAGGGAGAGTATCAATTTGAGAATGCGTCATTCAGATATCGCACGGGCGGACAGGTGTTAAACAACCTCAACATGACAATTCCGGCTGGTGAGACGGTAGGAATCGTAGGAGCAACCGGCGCGGGGAAAAGCAGTTTGATTAAGCTTTTGATGAGGTTCTACGATGTGACAGGCGGCCAAATACGGCTTGATGGAACGGACCTGAGGGAGTACAAAATAAAAGATCTTGTCCGGGCAGCGGGTCTGGTGAGTCAGGACGTATTCCTGTTTCACGGGACGGTTGCCGAAAATATCAGGTATGGTACATTTGATGCTACCGACAAAGAGATTGTTCAGGCGGCACAACTCGCTGAAGCACATGAATTTGTGATAGATTTGCCTGAGGGATACGACACGATTGTCGGCGAACGCGGCCAGAAGCTTTCCGGGGGCCAGCGTCAGCGTATTTCAATTGCACGGGCTATCCTGAAAAATCCCCCCGTTCTGATTCTTGATGAGGCTACATCCGCCGTAGACAATGAAACCGAAGCGGCTATTCAGCGATCTCTTTTCCGAATATCGAAAGACCGCACAACGATCATCATAGCACACCGCCTCTCCACCGTCCGCTATGCCGACAGAATTTTTGTTCTTGACCGGGGCGAGCTTGTGGAGGAGGGAACCCATGAAGAGTTGGTCCATTTTGATGGCATCTACAATCAGCTGTGGAGAGTACAGTCTGGAGAGATGACTGTTTAGGACGGAAAATCCCATCGCCCTTTATTCCAGCGCATGCCTGTCATCTCGAGCCACTAATTTTGCACCAAAAAGCGGGCAACACTATTCCAGAGGTGACAGAAAGTTGAATTTGTCACCAGTTGAAATAGTATCTCATCCTCAGATTTGAAATCGGAAATCGCTGCGTCTTATCAATCGAAAATCAATCCACCAGATGGTTAGATAATGATATTCGATTGATGAGATTTTCGATATACGATATGCGATTTTTTCCCTAAGCCAGTTCTGTCACTGGTAGCTTCTAATCTTGCCCAAAAGCCTGCTCTACGAAGTTTTAAAGCCTCCCTACGCTAAAGCTACGGAAGGCACGCTCTACGAAGTTTTCCCGATCCCCGAAGTTTCAACGAAGGGGATAACGTAGTTGAGCGGGCAACACTGTTTAGGAAGTGACAGAAAATTTGAAGGTATCATGAGTGAAGCCGACCATTTGAATCCTTGAAATCTGCTCAAAAACTGTACTTTTTACAAACTGTTACTGGTAGTAAGAGTTCCGCCGGCTGGCGTAGAACGCATCGAGAGATCTTCTCACTCGCTTGGAATGACAGTGTTGAAGTTAATAGATAGCGGCGGGCATCAGGTTTCGATTCAGAGTCTGCTTATCACAACCCATTTCCCTAAAAATTCTCTGCAAGAAACGTCCGCATCTTCTCATTCCACAGCCGATATCCTTCACTGTTCAGGTGTAGCCGATCATCAACGAAAAAAGTGTCATCAGGCAGACCGTTATCACCTATTAGTGGTGAAGCCAAATCAATGTAGTGGAGGCGATTCTGGGCCTTCATAAACGTTTCAACACGTTTGTTAAAGGCTTCAAACCGGTCGGTGTGCTCAAGCCGGCTGTTGCTTGGTTTGATGGAGACATACAAAAAATCAGTATCTGGAAAAGCCTCATCAATCTGTGTCAGAAGCTCTGTAAAGTCGTTGAACACAAGGTCTGAATCTAGTCCGGAGGCGATGTCATTTTCGCCGCAGTAAAAGACAATCAGTGAGGGATCAAACCGGCCGATAACACGATCGAAATAGTAGAGGACATCAGTGATGTGAGATCCGCCAAACCCGCGGTTAATAACAGGATAGCCCGGAAAGGCTTCGGCACTATCCCAAAACCCAATACTGGAGCTTCCGACAAACAAGAGTGCATCTTCCGGAGAAGAGTTTTTGGCATCCCAGTTAGCGAATGCGTCAATCTCCTGTTCAAATCGCGCAGGGTCCGGTGTGTCTGTCTGGGCCAGTAACCCCGAACCGGTTGCACTGAATAAAAGTAATAATACCAGTATAATTCCTGATCGAAGAGCCAGTAGAGATGAGTTTAAAAACCCTGAGTATGTCAAAGTGATATCATTTTTGATTTATGAAAAGTCACCACCCGAATTGAAATCGAACTTCAATTTAAAGGAATAAGAATCTATAAATGCAAGGTATTTCATGCTACCAAACGGTATCAATTACTGGTTTTTACTGGCTGATTGCCTTGCCAGGTTTATAGAACCAGTACCTGAGGTATGAACTGAGCATCGATTCTCTAATCAACCAACAGCCTATTCCCTAATTACCACATGGTGCTGAACAAAACAACCTGGTAGGGTACGTAGCGGAGCGAAGTTCCTGCCAGTTGTGAATTGGAGAGAATATTTGTTGCTACAAAAAAATAAGAGCAGGCAATTGCGACTCTTGCAGGAGCCCACGCGAACTGCAAAGAAAAATTGTAAAGATAAAACTGGCACGCGTGGTCATTCTGCCATGTCGCTGAACAAACAACCTCAACTACATTACCCACAACTTTCCTGTAGATCCGAAAATAATTAATCGAACTGAGGTTAATAGTCTGATTCCTCAATTTCCTAATCCCCCAATTTTCTAATTCTCTAATAACTAATAATCCAATTCTTTCGGCTCGTCAAGGTCGCGGAACTGGAGAGCATAGAGGTGGCTGTAGAGTCCTTCCTGTTCGATGAGGTCTGTGTGAGTTCCTGT
>Ga0306912_1000950_pt1 | contig 14757 bp, 13 predicted proteins | sample AntRauFillE10628_FD_190443 | JGI IMG/M metagenome (GOLD analysis project Ga0306912, IMG submission 190443) | Saline lake microbial communities from Rauer Islands, Antarctica - Metagenome Filla E10 #628 (v2) (version 2) | ecosystem: Environmental > Aquatic > Non-marine Saline and Alkaline >... | reverse complement strand
ATTGACGGAAGCTTCCGCAGTAATTTTGCCGGTTTCCGTATCAATGACGATGGCGGAGCAGCTTTGGGTGGAGGAATCGATGCCGAGTGCGTAGGACATATTTTACAGTTGAGAGTGGGATTAACCGGGAGACTCTGTCATATAAAACAGAGAGCGTATCGGAGTAAAGTCTAGTCGTAGGGGTATTGGTTAGCTGAGTTCTGATTTCAGGGCTTCGACTGCCCGAATGGCATTTTCCAGTTCGGTTTTGTTTTCAGGTTTTTTCCGGCGACCTGAATCTTCTCCGTCCCGAGAAAGGCCTTTTAGATGGTGAGCTCGATTTTTTGAAATTTCATTCGGTGACCTCCCAGTATCCTGTCTTCTTTGAGCCGACCCTACGGAGACGGTTCTGCTGCTTTAGCTTTTGAATATTCCGTTTCACCGTGGCTTCGCTCACCTCGAAAGTTCGGGCTAGGGTGGCATAATCCGCGTGAGGACTTTCCCGAATCTTGTTTAAAAGGTCATTTATCGGGTCAATTTGACCCGATAAATGGTTCGCGTGACTCTTTAAATTATCGGCTTTAGGTGCATTTCTCGATGCATTTTCGTTTTTAGGTGCACTTTCATCAACTAAATCGAGCGTTTCGACGGGTTTTCGGGTCACTGTGACCGTAAAAAGGCAGCCATCGTGGTCGTCGGCAAACTCAATTTGCGGCCACTGCTCCAAGGCTCTTTTGATGCCCGATCCGAGTCCGTGGTAGGGTAGCAAGCCCTTGGCGACGTAGGAGACCAGGATTGGGTTCCGAATGTTGGAGTTTCCGGTGCGGATTTTCTCCACGGTCAGGTTGTTGGGCAGGTGGCCGGGGCTGATGATTTCGATGCGGTTGTCGAAGACAAACAGCCGGATCGGCGCGTTGACCAGATAATCGCGGTGAACCAAAGCGTTGACCAGCAGTTCTTCGAAGACGCTCTTCTTCCGTGTCTGGGAACTCGCGCTTGTAAATATCGCGCAGGAAGTCACGGAAACGGAGCTTGTCGAGCTTGTCGATGCCGGCCTTGGTCGGCAGCTCATCGGCATGAAACTGATCGGAAAACTGAAACAGTCGGCGCAACTCTTCCTTGGAATTCACCCGTCGCTTGTCAGCACCCGTCTTCAGCCAGATCACCCCGTTCTTGTCGAAATACGGCTTGTCGATCCCCTTGGGCACGGTGAGCACGATAACCACCCGACCCTCGCCGAGCGGCACATTCTCCGTCTGCACCGCCAACGGACTCCGCACCAACTGGCTGGCGGCGTTACTGATGAGTTGGTTGATGCGGGAAACGTCAGCGGTGACCAGCCCAGGCGTCGCACCACCATCGGCCACGCCAATCAGAATCGTGCCGCCCTCCGAATTGGCAAACGCCGCCATCTCCGCCGCCAAGGACTCTGCGTTGCGCACATCTACTTTGAACTGGCGCTTGCTGTCCTCGCCGAGGGCGATCTGGGATTGGAGAGCTCTGGGTGTCATTTAAGATATCAATTTGGTTATAAAACTGTTACCAAAAGCCTATGCTACTGATTTAGCGCCATCAACAAATCCCGCAAACTCAATACCCGCGGATCAGGGGAGCGGCGGTGAAGGGTGTTGACTTGTCGGTAGGTGCGGCGGGATTCGAAGGCCTTGATTTGTGCAGTGACAACTGCTTCGTCTCAATTGCGATTAGCATAGACGGGGTCGTGCACTCATTAGGCACCTCATATCTCATCCTTCAAAATTACTTTCGTTCCCTTATCGGTGAGGCGGTACTTTTGGAAGCGGCTGGTGGGTTAGTCGTGATTCGTCAATTCGGGAGCGTTACCAGTGCCCGGAGCGGCTTGCAGGTAATGTTCCCGAATGTAATTTCCATCCCGGAGTCCGAAAACACCCATACTTATTTGCTACAAATAAGTATGGGATGTGTTTTACAGAAACTCGTTGATTAAATTTTCAAGCATTTCCTGACGGCCACTGCCGACAACCGGCTCACCATTCTTCAGGGCGAGTTCTTCCAGCTCTTCAAAGCTGGAATTTCCGGCTTTGATTTTTTCGCCCTGCTGGCTATCGAAGCTGCTGTAGCGCTCCTTGACGAAATCACTGAGTCGACCATCGGCGCGGATGGCTGCGGCAATTTTGAGGCCCCGGGCAAAGGCATCCATGCCGCCGATGTGGGCGTGGATCAGGTCGATTGGCTCGTGGGATTCGCGGCGACGTTTGGCGTCGAAGTTGAGGCCACCGGTTTTGAAGCCACCCATCTCAAGAACTTTGAGCATGACTTGAGTGGTCAAATAAACGTCGGTCGGGAACTGGTCGGTATCCCAGCCAATGAGTTCATCACCGCGGTTGGCATCGATGCTGCCGAGCATCCCTGCATTGATCGCGACAGTCAGCTCATGCTCCATCGTGTGGCCGGCGAGGGTGGCGTGATTTGTCTCGATATTGAGGCGGAATTTATCCATCAGGCCGTATTCACGGAGGAAGTTCAGGCAGGCAGCAGAGTCCGAATCATATTGGTGGGTGGAGGGCTCACGCGGCTTCGGCTCGATGTAGAAAGGACCGTCAAACCCGATCTTTTTCGCGTGGTCCACCGCCATGTGGAGGAAGGCGGCGAGGTTATCGAGTTCCCGCTTCATATCGGTATTCAGTAGCGTGGAATAACCTTCACGGCCGCCCCAGAAGGTGTAGCCGAGTCCATCAAGTTCCTTTGTGCATTCCAGGGCCTTCTTTACCTGAGCGGCAGCGTAGTTGAACACGTTCAGGTCGGGCGAGGTGGCACCACCCTGCGAGTAGCGCGGGTGGGCGAATAGGCAGGCGGTGCCCCAGAGGAGTTTCACGCCGGTCTCGGCTTGCTTTTCTTTCAGCTTCGCGACCACGGCATCCAAGGCCTTGTTGGATTCGGCGAGGTTGCTTAGTTCCGGAGCGATGTCGCGGTCGTGCCAGCAGTAGTATTCCATCCCCATTTTTTCGAGGAACTCAAAAAAGACATCGATGCGCTTCAGGGCGTTATCGACTGAGTCGGAGCCGTCATCCCACGGCATTACAGCGGTGCCGCCACCGAAGGGGTCGCCCAGGACGTTACGCATCACATGCCAGTAGGGGGCGGCAAAGCGCAGATGCTCCTTCATTGGCTTCCCTTCGACGAGCTCGTCGGGATTGTATTGCTTGAAAGAAAACAGGTTTTTCGAGGAGGCACCCTCGTATTGTATTTTATCGCAGTCGAAGTATTGCATAGGTTATTGAGTTAAGACGGTTCGAATTGTGGGGTAAATTATAAAAATTGGCGGTATCAATGTAGCACGGCTACTCATCACATAAAGTAGCGCACGTAAGACTGGTTGCGCATTTCCTGCAGCCAGCGCTCTTGAGCTTCCCGGGCGATTTCGCCCACCAGCACATTTTCGATGATATCGCGCACCTGCGTGATCGGTTGAATCATCTCTTCGCGTTTGTCCTCTGCGTAGAGGACGAAAATGGTGTCATTCAGCTCGATAGGTGCACTGTATTCACCCGGTTTCAGTGCAAATGCAGCATCGCTGAGTTCCTTGCGTATATCTTTACGCTCGATCCAGCCCCAGTCCCCGCCGCGTCGGCTCATCTCATCCTGACTGTATTTGCGGGCGATATCGGCAAAGTTTCCTCCTGCTTCGAGCTCGCGGATGATTTGCCTGGCAGTTTGTCGGAGTGGAACAAGCCCTTCGTCAGCCATCGGACTCAGAATGATTTGGCGCAGATGTAGCGCCTCGGACTGATAGAAGCGGATTTTATTTTTTACGTAAAATTCTTCGATGCGCTCGGGGCTGATCTCCGACTGCGATCTTCGGTTTTCTTGCCGCATTACATTGACCACGACACGTTCATAGATGCGCTTCCGGAAATCGCGGGCGGTATCTCCACGCTCACGGAGGTATTCGAGAAAGCGACTTCGGTTGCCGTCGAAGTCACGGGCAAGGACATCGGCGTATTCCTGGTCGATATAAGACTGCGGGATCATGAGCCCTTTCTTCTCGGCTGCTTTAACAATGATGATGCGGTCGATCATGTTTTGCAGGACTTCGCGGCTGAGTTTATCGAGTCGCTGACTGAAATCCTGCGCATTTTTTGACTCGGCCCGGAGGCGGGGAATAATCGGTTCGAGTTCCTGCCTTAGCTCTTGGACTGTGATGATCTGCCCTTCGGCGACGGCGGCAATGCCGTTGCCGAGACGAAGCAGCTCGGGATCTTGTGATTGCTGCGCCAGAGAACCATTCGAAACGGCCAGCAAGACCGTAAATACAAAGATAATAAAGGAGCGGCTGAGCGTCATAGATTTTACTGTGCGGTGTGGGCTATGCAAATGAAGGTTAACTTAGAAGTCGCCCTGTCGCGGTCAAGAGGTAAAGACCGGGAGACGTATTGTGAATTCCCCTGAAGGGGAGAGGGCCAAAGGCCTAGGCTGGTGAATTCTAGCGCTCCACTCGCGCTCCGCCGCCACTCTTGATCTTTTGGACTTCCTTTAAAGTCGCCATGGTGGTGTCGCCCGGCGTCGTCATGGCCAGCGCACCGTGCACGCAGCCATAATCAACCGCTTCCTGAGGATCGTTTTCGCTGAGGAAACCGTAGATGAAGCCTGAGGCGAAGCTGTCGCCACCACCCACACGATCGAGGATTTCGAGATTGGGGAACTGTATGGATTCGTAAAACTCGCCGTCATGCCAGGCCATGGCTGCCCAGTCGTTGATCGTGGCTGTCTTCACCGCCCGCAAGGTAGTCGCGGTAGCCTTGAAGTTGGGGAATTCCTTGATCGCGGTCTTGATCATGTTTTTGAAGGCTTCAACCGGGATGTGGGAAATGTTCTCGTCAACACCTTCAACTTCAAAGCCGAGGCAGGCGGTAAAGTCCTCTTCATTGCCGATCATCACATCGACATACCGGGCGATCTCGCGGTTGACTTCCTGGCATCGCTTCAGTCCACCAAAGTCCTTCCAGAGGGAGGGGCGATAGTTTAAGTCGTAGCTCACAATGGTGCCGTGCTTCTTTGCGCATTTCACCGCTTCGAGGAGGACCTCAGGTGTCGTCTCGCTTAGGGCGGCAAAAATGCCCCCGGTGTGGAACCATTGCGCACCGCGACGACCAAAAATTTCCTCCCAGTCGATATCGCCTGCCTTGAGTTGGCTGGTAGCGGTATTTCCACGGTCCGGGCAGCCGACTGCGCCGCGAATCCCGAAGCCACGTTCGGTAAAGTTCAGGCCATTGCGGACTTCGCGGCCGATGCCGTCGTAGTCCACCCATTTGATAAAATCCGTATCGACACCGCCCTGTAAGATGAAGTCCTCGACAAGTCGCCCAATCGGGTTGTCGGCAAATGCAGTGACCACGGCTGTTTTGAGTCCGAAGCAGCGGCGTAGTCCGCGGGTGACGTTGTATTCTCCGCCACCTTCCCAAGCATTAAAATTGCGCGAGGTGTGCACTCGATTCTCTCCGGGATCGAGACGGAGCATCACCTCACCAAGGGAGACACATGCATAAGCACAAGATTCTGCGGGTTTAATGTCGATAGCCATTTTTTTACTAATTTTGAGGTTTTTCGTTGAGCGCCAATATCAGTCTATCTTTCCGCCTAAGGACAACCCTTTTTCAGAGAAATCTGTCCCCGTCGTTTCCGTTTGCATCGGGCGAATTCTCAATGCGTGCAGTTTTGACGTGCATTTAGGGGTTCAGTTCGTTCTTCTCCTGCGTAAATGAAAATAGAATCAGTAAAGCTCAGAGTGAGTGCCGGCAGCCTGGAGGATTGCCTGCCGTCGAATTTGCCTGAGTTTGCCTTTATCGGGCGTTCCAATGTGGGGAAATCCTCTCTGATCAATGCCCTGGCTGAGCGCAGGGAGTTAGCCCATACCTCCAGCAAGCCGGGTAAGACGCAGCGCATCAATTTATACAGCGTGAATGAGGCCTGGACGCTGGTGGACCTGCCGGGCTATGGCTATGCGAAACTTTCCAGAGAAAAGCAGAGCGAGTTCAACCGGGAGGTGAGTGCTTATCTCACGCAGCGCGAAAATCTGAAGCAGGTCATGCTGCTCATCGACTCCCAAATCGAGCCACAAGGTGGCGATCTTTCCTTTGCTTCATGGCTTCAGGAGTGCGGGGTGCCTTATTCGATTGTCTTTACCAAAACCGACCGCAGCTCCTCCGGGAAGACCGACGGGCAGCGCGAGCAGTTTATCGAGGCACTTGAAGCCTGGGGACTCAAGCCCAACAAAATATTCAGCTGTTCCGCCAAGACAAAAAAAGGTCGGGGGGAGCTACTAAAATGGATCGAGCAACAGCTGCCCAAAAAACCGAAGAAGATGAAGGGTCCGGCCATTAATCTCAATTGGATGAAGTAGTCTCGACTGGTATGCCGATGCATACCAGTCGAGACTACTTATAAGATTGTCCAGTTGGCAGATCTTTGTAAGCACCCGTAGCCGAACGCCTTAGCGTTTGGAGCATCCGTAGCCGAACGCCTTAGCGTTTGGAGCACCCGTAGCCGAACGCCTTAGCGTTTGGAGCACCCGTAGCCGAACGCCTTAGCGTTTGGAGCATCCGTAGCCGAACGCCTTAGCGTTTGGAGCACCCGTAGCCGAACGCCTTAGCGTTTGGACTGCACACCCAACGGTTACACGAGAGTCTTACGTGAGAACCAATACTTACTACCCTGGCAGGAACTCTTTCCGGTATTCGTATTGGGAAGAGAGCATGCGGTTGGCTTTTTCGTTGTTGGTAAACCGCTGTGTCTTGGGGTCAAACTCCAGTTTTCCGGGGACGCCCAGAGCGACGGTGCCGAGTAGGGCAGTGGCACTGAAGTCGGCCGCATAATCCACGATGTTGGCGCTTGGTTGAGTGCCGGTCTTTACGCCGTTGACCCATTCCATGAAGTGGCTGCTTTCCGACGGGCGAGGTAGCCTCTTCGGTGGCATTGCATCCGCTCCCAGGAGTTCCTTGTGATACTCGCGCGTGTAAATGGCTGGATACATACTGTAGAGGCTCGCATAAACGGAGGCCTTTGTGCCGACAATGAAGCTGCCGTTTGCCATGCCCTTTTTGTTTTCCGCTTCGTTGGCAAGGATGCGGCTATTCTCCACAAATGGAATATCTGTCGGCCGCCGGCCGCCATCCATCCAAGTCAACTTCACGGGGCCACGGCCCTCGATGGCCGGGAATTCAAACACCACGGTTGAGGCTTTTGGCAGGTAAACGTCACTGTATCCACTTGGCTCAGCTGTGACTGATGTGGGTAGGCCCAGCTGCAAACCACTGTAGGAGGCGTCCATCGAGTGGCAGGCGATATCTCCGATCGCACCCGAACCATAGTTCCAGAATCCGCGCCAGTTAAAGGGCGCGATTTCCGGGCTGTAGTCCCTTTTTGGGGCAACGCCCAGCCAGAGGTTCCAATCAAGCTTTGACGGAACCGGGACTCCCTTGGGCCAGCTCTTTAAGCCCTGCGGCCAAACGGGGCGGTTGGTCCAGTGGTAGGCCTCATAAACGTCACCCAAGATGCCGGCTTCGGCCCATTCCTGGATGGTCCGAATGCCGTCCGCGACGTGCCCCTGATTGCCCAGTTGCGTGATCACGCCGGCTTCGCGGACTGTCTTTTTAAGAATCATGGCCTCTTCGAAGGTCCGGGTCAGAGGCTTTTCACAGAAGACATGCTTCCCGTGGGCAAGCGCCCACAATACGATGGGGTAGTGCATGTGGTCCGGCGTGGCGACGGAGACCGCATCGATCTCTTTACCCATCTTATCGAACATTACCCGGTAATCTTTAAAGCGGGGAACATTGGGATATTCCTTGTAAGTCTCCGCTGCCCGCTCGTCATCCACATCGCAGAAAGCGACAAAGTGCTGGGATTTGAGGCCATTAATGTGGGCCTTGCCTCGTCCGCCGACTCCAATCACCGCGATTTTGAGCTTTTGCGAGTCCGCGTCCGGTGCCGCTCCGAGCCAGCCCGGCATTGCAGTTGCGGCAGCGCCGAAGCCCGCCAATTTAGAGAATGTTCTTCGGGATATATTCATGGATTTTTATGTTCGATTAAATTTTTTGTGAGACAACACTATTTTAGCCCAATCGGCCAGTATAAGTAACAGCTGTGTGATGCATTTGTTCCTTTTATCTTGCGCAGATGTGATGCGCTTCAGGCCTCAGCGCCGGAGTTGATAAGATCGACGCAGCCACTATCCGGGTTTTCGACGAACAGACCCAGACCCGCAAAATGGTCCGCCATCTCTTTGAGTTCCTCCACAGTCATGAGCATGGCTGCCGTTGACCAAACGTCGGCCCATGTGGCGGAGCGATGCAGCACCCAGATCCTGGGGTGGCGGGAGGTATTCTCGACCATATTGGGCGAGACAATATGCTCATTCTGAATGCCCGTCCCTGACGCACTTAAGGCCTGATCCCGAATTGTGATGTTTCGCGTTTCGTTTTTTCCGCTCAAGCCGACGGTCCATTCCCCGGGCCCGAACGCGAGGTGCGTGCTGGCCCCCGCCGAGAGGATGCCGGATTCGATGCCCCATTCCTCGATGAGCTGTTTGGCGCGGTCCAGCGCGAAGCCTTTACCGATGCCGCCCAGGTCGATTTCTCTGCCAGATTCGTTGCATTGTATCGCGGGCCGGTCCGGCGCGACGAGGAGTTGGCCCATGAGTTCAGGGGGCGGATTGTCCTCCTTGTTTTTACGATGTTCGATCAGTCGCCCCAGAGTGACATCAAACAGACCGCCGGTTTTCTCGTAGGCCTTCAGGCCTTCACGCAGACAATCGTAGCAAAGCTCGCTCAGGAACAGCGTTTGTCCGGGCTCCATGTGATTGATCTGCCAAACGTCACTGCCCTGGATGTAGCGGCTCAGCTTGTTCTCAATTTCATCGATCAACTCAATCGCTTCTCTGGCCGCGCTTTGTGCCAGCTTTTTATCCTGATGTTTCAGACGAAGTGTGAACTCTGTCTTCATCGCCTTGTGCTCGAACGTGTGTGTGTGGCTCATTTGTTTGAGGGTTGTTCAGTCCATGCGGCCCAGATCTCGTTCTTTAAAAAGAGTGTGATCGGCACGTTGCTGCGTAGGCTCCGGGGGAGCCGGGTATGCGTCTCTGCCAGTATTTGACCGCATGAAGCGGTATCAGCTGGCATAGAAAACACTATAGGGAAGGTGCTGATTGCTTCAGGAGGGGCCGACCAGTAACCGACTGGATCGAAATCACGCAAATACCAGGGGAGTGGCCAGTATCCCCGTCCGATCACCGCAATGGGTTCAATGTTTTGGCCGCCCTGAAAGTCCTCTAATTCTTTCAACCAACCGGGGAGTTGCGTCATGTTTTTACTGGTCGGCACGTAGGCGTAGGGGTTGTCCGGGTGGTTCGAGAGCCGTCCACTGGCCTGAAGGGCTTGCTGACCCTGGTAGAAAAGCCCCAGACCAAAACAGACGTATAGTAATAGTAATCCAGGAGTGCTCTCGCTTCTAGTTTTCCTGGAAAAGGCGCAACCGGCCAGCAGGCAGGCCAGTGCCCAGGGCAGCGACATCAGCCATGGCGTCTTGTAACTGATCAGGCTGTAGATGAGCAAATGCAGGAGGGCGCCAATCGCGATGAAAGCAATAACAGCCCGCCCGGTCTTTCTCAAAGCGGCAATGACACAGGCCAGGATGCCAAGCAGAGCAACAATGCCCTCGCTCCACCACATCCCAAGCACATGTTTGGGCAGCACCAGCATGTCGAAGTAGTAGCCGAAAGGCTTATCATGCCCGGGAGTGGTTTCGTAAACAAAGTAGGTGCGAAGCGCATCGATGATGCCGCCCGGCTCGCGCAGGCCATTGGTGTAAAAGACGGTGCCGACTGCCAGCAAACAGGCCGTAAACCAAACGGCAGGCTTCAGATAAGCACTCATTGGCGGTGTCGTGTTCTCGCCGCTGGTGTTGCTTTTCATGATCAACCAGCAAACCGCGCCGGCAACCGCCCAGCATAGCAGTGAGATCACAACCGTTTCTTTGGTGGCAAACATCAGGCCTGCGGCGAGGCCTGCCAGTAGGGCGCGGTTCCGGGATGGATTTTTAATTAAGTAAAAAATGGCCGCCGCCGCCACCATCCCGAACAGAGCCAGCCAGCTCTCGTGGATATACATCCGGTTGTAATAAACCAGCAGAGGGGAACAGGCGAGTAGGGCGGCCGCAGCCAGCGCCGCCCGCGGCCCGATGCTCTTGAGCCATAAGAGGGGAGTCAGCACCATCAGCAGGCCTGCCAGAATCGGGCCTGTCCGAAGCATGGAAAGACTCAGCTCCTGCCAATTGTTTTGCCCGAAAATCTTCGCCACAGGCCAGGTGCTGAGCGAGAGGAGGGGGCCGTGGAAGTGCGTGGGATCAAAGCGGTAATTTGAATTCTCAATCAGTTGGGAGAAAATATGTGCCCCCGTCGCCTCGTCGGCGTGGATCGGCCGTGCCTCCAGGCTTTCCACGCGGAGCCACAGCGCAATTCCCATAACTGCGATCCAGGCGAGACATATGAAGGCACGATGCAACATAAAGTCATAGTGCTAAGAAGATATTCGAGTCCTGCAATCATGCTTTGCCTTGATGTCTGCTTCCTACTGACAATAGTTTGCGCCGTGCCTGCCTCAGAACAAATTATCGTCCTAGTGACGCCCGTATGGAATGATTCGACCCGCTTGGCCGGTTTTGGACCGAAACTGGCCGAGGCCCTGGATCAATCCGGCTTGCCCGTGCGCTGGATCGTGGCCGATGATGGTTCTTCTTCTGAAGAGAAGGAAAAGGTCACGAAGTTGGTCCACACTTTCCGTAAAACCTACCCCCGAGTCGAAGCGATGCTCTTTGAAGAACGTTCGCACAAAGGAGGCGCGATCTATGCCGCCTGGGACGCCTGCGACGAAGCCTCGTGGCTCGCCTTTGTCGACGCCGATGGTGCGGTCGATGCGCCTTCAATGCTCCACTTGATGGAGGAGGCGGTTGCCCGTGGGGTAAAAGAAGGCTGCGTCGGCGTGCGCCATAATTCGGAGCAAACCCCCTTACAGCGTCCGCTAGGGCGGTTGATCTCCTTTCACCTGTTTGCCTTCTTGGTGCGTGCGCTCGTCGGTATCCGTTACGAGGATACACAATGCGGTGCCAAAGTGATCCCAGCCGAGGGCTATCGGCAGGTGTCCGGGAATCTGCAGGAACGGGGGTTTATATTCGATGTGGAACTGCTCTTGGCTCTCGATCTGGCTGGCTACAAGCTCAAAGAATTACGCATTCCGTGGCGTGAAATGCCCGGTGGAAAAGTTAATCCTTTGCGCGATGCCTGGGGCATGATCGCCGGGCTTCTGCGAATTCGGCGGCGCTATAAGTGAAATTTAAAGAAAAGTAATATCACGGTGCCATCTATCAGTTTTACGATATGTTCCCATTGATCATTTTCCCGCAATGTCGACATTCACACCCGCCATGAAAAGCCGAATCCCCCGCGTGCAGGCCCGCTGCTATAGTAGGCACGCTTCTGCAGGGAAAACGCGGACGGCGTTGTAATTCGTGCGCGGATACTTTGCTAAGATCGCCCTCGAATGACCACAGATAATGTATGCGGCAACGTGGGTGGATGATTTCCCCGTTGCTCATCCGGTATGCTACTATGTTACTCTGTTTCATCTACTTTGCAAAAAATTAAAAATTTAAAAGAGCTTTAAATACGAACTTTAAAAGAACTTTAAAGGACACCTATAAGAATTTGTCAAAATACTTGACCGAGATTTTTAGGTGAACTAAAGTATACTTATCGATGACGATGGCTGGGAAAACAGTGGTGGATGCGAACGAGGGGGGTTGTATCACTGTATTTCCCGCTGCTGCGCCGTGATGGCAGACTGCTGAGCCGGAAGCTTCAGAGTTGAAAGAAATTTGTCTTATTCGCGATCGCAGATCCAGGGGCGGTTGCGCACGCGCTCGATTTTGCCTTGCGAGAGTTCCTGCCATAGCTGGAGGGCTTCCTTGCGGCTCACGGCATTCAAGTAGAGTGGGTCACCGTCCTCGGCTTCGAGGTTCTCCAGGGTTACGGTGCCGTTTGGGAAAGCCGCGATGAACCAGCCACTCGGATCGTGGATGAGCGCGACGTCAGGATGGTCGGCTTCCCGCGCGGCGGGCTCGTCCAGACTGGCCAATAGCGAGCGCATGGCATCCGCATCAGGATTCAGTAACGATACGCCATCGAAGTCAGTCGTGTGGTAAAGGTCCATTGGCTCTAGTCCTTTGCATTCAGGTCCCGATAAAATACTCTGGAGTTTCTCCCATTTTGCTGGGCTTCGGTGGCGCGCTCTTTGGGTAAATCCTGGTAGCTGCCTTCGCTGAAATCGCAGACGGCTGTGAAAAAACGGGTGGCTTGTGTGGTCAGCGCAACGACGCGCTTGGCGCCTTTAGGTTTAGCCTCCTGACAGACGTATTCGACCATGCGGCGACCGACGCCTTTCTTTTGGTAGAAGGGCTGCACATAGACATTTCCGATCTCGATGGTTTCACCATTATCGTAGGTTCTCAGATGAGCACAACCGATGATGCTGCCATCGATTTCGTAAACCAGGAAGTTGCCGATCTCGGATTCAACATACGCTTGCGTGCGCTCCAGGAGAGCGTCGGACTGCACCGCATTGCGGGTAATGTTGAATATCGAATAGGCATCCGCCGCGATCGCCGGGCGGATCGATTCGTAATCGTTGCTATAAACCATGGTGCCGATGCCGACTTTATCAAAAATCTCGTTGAGCAAAACCCCGAAGATGCGACCGTCGAGGATATGGGCGCGCGGCGTCCCGGCGCGGATCGCCTTGATGGCATAGGTTGATTTGCTGCGCAGTCGCTCCGGAAAAGCATCACTGGCGGCATTTTTGAGCAGTGTCTCCAGTTCTGCCACGGGCAGGTTGGTCAGCAGGTCCCCGTTGATTTGAAGGCCATCCTGAGTGGTGAGAAAAATTAACTTCGATGCTTCGAGGCTGGATGCCAACTCTGCGGCCAGCAGATCGGAATTGATGCGCAGGGAATTGCCTTCCCGGTTGAATGCGATCGGTGCGATGACCGGTATGGTGTCATTGTCGAGCAACTGGTGGATGAGCTCGATGTCGAGCCGATCAACATTGCCGCTGAGTTGCTGATCTTTACCTTTAAGGATGCCGATTTCCTTGCTCCGAACCGCGTTGGTCGTGGCGCAGCGCAACTTGTTTCGGGTCAAGCCCTGGGCAATCTTTAAGTTGACCGCTGCACTGGCTTCGGTCGCGAGTTGTAGCGTCACTTCGTCGGTTGGGCCTTCCCCATGGGTATCAGAGATTTCGATCCCACGGGAGTTGCTCAGCTCACGCAGTTGCTGCCCGATGCCATAGACGAGAACGATCCTGATGTTGAGCGAACGCAGGACCGCGATATCCAGCAGCACGTTGCGAAACATCTCGTGCGCCACCGTGCTGCCGTCGACCGCAATGACGAATACATGCTCACGGAACATGGGCACATATTTTAAGATGCCGCGCAGGTCGGTGGGCTTGATGGTGCTGTCGGTTGCATTGTCGGTGCTCATAATGTTGAATTACTTTGTCGGCTCCCTGAGAGCTTGCAAGGCGCTTGTTGGGCCCTAGAACACATCTCGACGTTATGGCAGCAGATCCATTGGATGCAATTCCACCCACCTTCGCGGAACCCGTCGAGAGCTTTCTCGCCTGGCTGGAACTGGAGCGGGGCCTGTCGGCTAATACACTCCAGGCTTACGCCTGCGACATCGTGCAGTGCGCGAAATTTATGCAGCACCATGGGGCTGCCGATTGGCACGGCGTGGATAGTGCACTGGTCAGTAAGTGGACGGCTGACTTGAGCATGAAGGACTACGCCCGAACCAGTCAGGCGCGCAAGCTCTCCGCCGTGCGGATGCTGGCGCGCCATCTCGTGCGTGAGAATTTTCGCAAGGACGACTTCACCGAGCTGGCGAGCTCGCCCAAACAATCCAGAAAGTTGCCCGACGTGCTCTCGCCTCAGGAGGTGACGCGTTTGCTGGAAGCGCCGTCAACGGCTACGCCTTATGGACTGCGGGACCGTGCCATACTGGAGCTTTTTTACAGTAGTGGATTGCGCGTTTCAGAGCTGTGCGGCTTGCTCTTGCAAAGTGTCGACTTGGATGAGGGCTACGTCCGGGTGTTTGGCAAAGGGTCGAAAGAGCGAATTGCACCCATCGGGAGCGCTGCGGTGAAGGCGGTGAGGGACTATCTCTCAGGGGGGCGGGCAAAGTTTGTCAAAGCGCGCACGGGCAGTGAGTTGTTTCTCAGTCAACAGGGCAGGGCGATCTCCCGTAAAATGGTCTGGGTCATTATCAAGGACTGTGCCCGAAAGGCCGGTATCAAGAAGACGATCAAGCCGCATTTGCTCCGGCACTCGTTTGCCACTCATCTACTCGAAGGCGGGGCGGACCTCCGCGCCATTCAGGAGATGTTGGGGCATGCCGACATTTCCACCACGCAAATTTATACCGCCGTGCAGTCGTCACGCCTGGCGGACGAGCATGCGCTCTACCATCCGCGGGGCAAGGGAGGGCGAACGTCCCCGTGAGCCGCGAAAGGGAGGGCGAACGTCCCCACGAGCCGCGAACGGGAGGGCGAGTGTCCCCACGAGCCGCGAAGGGGAGGGCGAATTGGTCTAGCCCGGAATGAAACGATAGTCGCAACGGTTGCGGTGGCGCGGGAATTTGTTTTGTGATGTTGAGAGTGGCTGGCCGTGGCGCGGCTCACCGCGAACGTTCGC
>Ga0306912_1000943_pt1 | contig 14852 bp, 17 predicted proteins | sample AntRauFillE10628_FD_190443 | JGI IMG/M metagenome (GOLD analysis project Ga0306912, IMG submission 190443) | Saline lake microbial communities from Rauer Islands, Antarctica - Metagenome Filla E10 #628 (v2) (version 2) | ecosystem: Environmental > Aquatic > Non-marine Saline and Alkaline >... | reverse complement strand
CCCCTGGACGCACCGGCGGGCTGGGCGGACGACGTGCTCGGCGGTCGTCGCCCGACGGTCGTGCGGGACCCCGGCGCCGGGGTGCAGCACGCGCTCGAACGCGCGAGCGCAGCGATCGGTGGGTCGGTCCTGGCCGGTGGACAGGCAGAGACGCACGTGGGGACCGTGCGCACGGCGCTGGCCACCGGGACCGCCGGCGTCACGATCGAGCCCGCGGCGCTGGCCGTCGGGGCCGCGTTCCACGCGCTGGAGGTCCATGCGGCGCAGCTGTGGATCGCGCAGGACCTGCTCGACGACGACGCGGTCGTGGAGGCGCTGGAGGTCCTCGCCGGCAACGGCTTCCTCGCGCGGCTCGAGCGCGTGGGTGGCTACGACCTCGCCGGGACCGGGACGTGGGCCGCGTGAGGCCCGGGCGCGTGGGGGGCGGGGGAGGGCCGACGGCGCGTCGCGGTGCCCCCGTCCGTGGTGGCGGTGGCGCGGCCCGACCGGCCTCGCTCGTGCTCGCCCTGGTCGTGCTGCTGCAGGCCTGCGGTGGCGCCGCCCCCGACGGCGGGCAGGCTGCTGCGGGGTCCCCGGGCGCGGGCGAGCGTGGCGAGCTGCTGGTCTCGGCTGCTGCGTCACTGACGGACGTGATGGCCGAGCTCGAGGAGCGCTTCGAGGCGGCCAACCCGCAGGTCGACGTCGTGCTGAACCTCGGTGGGAGCTCCGCCCTGCGCGACCAGGTGCTCGCCGGTGCCCCCGTCGACGTGCTCGCGACGGCGAACCCCGCGACGATGGACGAGGTCGTCGCGGCGGGGCTGGTCGACGGCGAGCCCACGGTGTTCGCGACCAACCGCCTCGCCATCGCCGTGCCGAGCGGCAACCCCGCCGGCGTCGAGGGCCTGGCGTCGTTGGCCGACCCGTCACTGCTGGTGGGCCTGTGCGCCGTCGGCGTGCCCTGCGGCGACCTCGCCCGCGAGGCGCTCGACGCGGCCGGCGTCACGGCGGCCGTCGACACCGAGGAGCCGGACGTGCGTGCGCTGCTGACCAAGGTGGCCGCCGGGGAGCTCGACGCCGGCGTGGTCTACGCCACCGACGTCGCGGCGGTCGCCGGTGCGGTCGGGGCGCTGCCCGTGCCGGGCTCGCCGGTGACGGCCTACCCCGTCGCCGTGGTCGTCGACGCGCCGAACCGCGTGGCGGCGCGCTCGTGGGTCGCCTTCCTCACCGGCGACGAGGCCGTGGCGGTGCTGGTCGACGCCGGGTTCGGCAGACCGTGACCACGCCCCGGCTCCCCGCACCCCTCGCGGCGCTCGGCGTGCTCGGGGGGCTGCTGCTCCTGCTCCCGTTCGTCGGGCTGGCCGTGCAGGTGCCGCTGCGTGAGCTGCCCGCCCTGCTCAGCGGCGAGGTCGCGCTGGAGGCGCTGCGCCTGTCGCTGGCGTCCTCCACGCTGGCCACGCTGGTCTCGCTGCTGCTCGGGCTGCCGCTGGCCTACCTGCTGGCCCGGCACGACTTCCCGGGCCGGCGGCTGCTGCGCGGCGTCGTGCTGCTGCCGCTGGTGCTGCCGCCGGTGGTCGGCGGTGCCGCGCTGCTGTTCGCCCTCGGTCGACGGGGACTGGTCGGTGCGCAGCTCGAGGCGGCCACCGGCATCGTGCTGCCGTTCTCGTTCGCCGGCGTGGTGCTGGCCGTGACGTTCATCTCCATGCCGTTCCTGGTCGTGACGGTCGAGGGCGCGCTGCGCGGGCTCGACGGCCGGCACGAGGCCGCGGCCGCGACGCTCGGCGCCGGCCGCTGGACGGTGCTGTGGCGCGTCACGCTGCCGCTCGTGCGCCCCTCGCTGGTCGCCGGGCTCGCGCTGACGTGGGCCCGCGCGATCGGTGAGTTCGGTGCCACGCTGACGTTCGCCGGCAGCCTCGCGGGGCGCACGCGCACGCTACCGCTGGCGATCTTCGTCGCGCTCGAGCAGGACCGCGACGTCGCGATCGCCCTGAGCCTGCTGATGGTCGTGCTCTCGCTGGCCGTCGTCGTGCCGTTGCGGGACCGCTGGTGGGGCCGTGCCGGGAGCGGCCCGTGAACGCCGGGGTGGCGAGCGGCGACCTGCGGGCGCAGGTCGTGCTGCGGCGCGGCGGCTTCACGCTCGACGTGGACGTGCACGCGCCGGCCGGCCGCACCACCGCGCTGCTCGGCCCCAACGGTGCGGGCAAGTCGACGCTGCTGGCCGTGCTCGCCGGGCTCGAGCCGCCGGACCGGGGCCGGGTGACCCTCGGCGGCACGGTGCTCGACGACACCGCCGACGGGACGCACGTGCCGGTCGAGCAGCGCGCTGCCGGCGTGGTGTTCCAGGACGGGCTGCTGTTCGCGCACCTCGACGTGCGCGGCAACGTCGCGTTCGGGCCCCGCAGCCGTGGGGCGTCGCGGCGTGCCGCCCGGGCCGAGGCGGACCGCTGGCTGGAGCGCCTCGACCTGCTGGAGCTCGCCACGCGACCCGCCGGCGCGCTGTCCGGTGGACAGGCCCAGCGCGTGGCCCTCGCGCGGGCGCTGGCGACCGACCCGACCCTGCTGCTGCTCGACGAGCCGATGTCCGCGCTGGACGTCTCCGGCCGCACGCAGCTGCGTCGGCTCCTTGCCGACCACCTGCCGGCCGTGGCCGGCCCGCGGCTGCTGGTGACGCACGACCCGACGGAGGCCTTCCTGCTCGCCGACCTCGTGCACGTGCTGGAGGACGGCCGGGTGTCGCAGTCCGGCACGCCCGACGAGCTGCGTGCCCGGCCGCGCAGTCCGTGGGTGGCCGACCTGGTCGGGACCAACCTGCTGCAGGGCAGCGCCTCCGACGGCGTCGTCGCGATCGACGGGCACCGGCTGGCCACCGCCGAGCGCCCGGGCGACGGCCCGGTGCTGGTCACGCTCCACCCCCGGGCGGTGGCGCTGCACCGCAGCCCGCCGGGCGGCAGCCCGCGCAACACGTGGCAGACACGCGTCGAGCGCGTCGAGCCGCTCGGGCCCCGGGTGCGCGTCCAGGTCGGTGCGCCGCTGCCCCTGACCGCCGAGGTCACGGCCACGTCGGCCGAGCGACTCGGGCTCGCCGTCGGCGAGCAGGTCTGGGTCGCGGTCAAGGCCACCGAGCTCGGGGTGACCGGCGGCTGACGCCACGTACGGTCCCGCCCCGAGGAGGCGGACGATGGACGAGCACGGCGACCTGCGCGACGCTGGCGACTGGGACGGCGCCGGCTACCAGGCACGCGTCGAGGAGGTGCTCGCCGGTCGTGACCCCCATGGCGAGGTCGCCTTCGTCCAGCGCTTCGCGCCGGCCAGCGTGCTCGACGCCGGGTGCGGCACGGGCCGCGTCGCGATCGAGCTGGCGCGGCGCGGCGTGGCCGTCGTCGGCGTCGACGTCAGCGCCTCGATGCTCGACACCGCCCGCCGCCTCGCGCCCGAGCTGTCGTGGGTCGAGGCCGACCTCGCGACGCTCGAGCTCGACCGGGTGTTCGACGTCGTGGTGCTGGCCGGGAACGTCCCGCTGTTCACGCCGCCCGGGACCAGCGGCGCGCTCGTGGCCGGCTGCGCGCGCCACGTCGCGCCCGGCGGTGTCCTTGTGGCCGGGTTCCAGCTGGACGGTCGCCACGGGGCCGACGACCACGACCGCGAGGCCCGCTCGGCCGGGCTCACCCCGCTCGAGCGCTGGTCGAGCTGGGACCGCGACCCCTGGGACGAGCACGCCGGGTACGTGGTCAGCGTGCACCGTCGCGCTGCCGACCGGCTCGCGTGATGCGGTCGGCGACCAGCGGTGAGGTCACCATCTGGACCACCGCGTACACCACCGACGGCAGCGCCACGGCGGGGTCGATGCCGCTGCTGGCGACCAGCACCGCCGCGATGCCGAACTCCTTCTTGCTGACGGTGAACAGCAGGGCCGTGCGGTCGCCATCGTCCGCGAGGGCGCCGCGGGCGAGCCAGGCCAGGGCGTAGCCGGCGGCGTTGAGCGCCACTGCACCGACCAGGACCAGCGCGAGCCGGCCGGGGTCGGCCAGGGCGTCCCCGGCCGCCGGGCCCACGGCCGCGAGCAGCAGGCCGAGGTAGGCCAGCGCGCCGACGCCGGGCAGCAGCGGCTCGAGGCGCACGACCGTGCTCGGCCGCCACGCCCGCAGTGCGATCCCGGCGACGCTGGGCGCGACCACGACCAGGGCGAGCTGCCCGGTCAGCGTGGCCACCGGGACCTCCAGCGCGACGCCCGTGAGCAGCACCAGCAGCAGCGGCGTGAGCAGTGGTGACAGCGCGGTGTTGACCGTGTTGGCCACCGACGCGAACGCCACGTTGCCGCGCGCGAGCAGCACCAGCAGCGGTGAGGACACGTCGGTTGGCAGCGCCCCGACCAGCACCAGCCCGACCCACAGCGGGCCCTCGCCGAACAGCAGGCCGGCGAGCCCCAGCGCGACCAGCGGCATCGGTACGTACACCAGCACCGTCGCGACCAGTTGCTCGCGCGGGCGCCGCAGGACGCGCCGCAGGACGTCGAGCTCGATCGTCGCGCTGGTCGCCAGCACGAGCAGTGCCAGCAGTGGTCCGACCCAGGCCACCAGCGCCCGTCCGGCGCCGGGCAGGAGCACGCCGAGCAGCACCGTCACCGGCACCAGCAGCGCCAGCCGTTCGGAGGCCACGTCCAGCAGCCGGGTCAGCAGGTGCACGCGCTCTCCGGGTCGCCCGCAGTGTGGCACGTCGCTGCCGTCCACAGCCGGCGGGCCACCGGGCGGGCGGTCGACCTGCCGCCGGCGCAGGGTGGGCAGCCCGACCAGGAGCCGCCATGCCGACGACCGACGACCACGACCGGGACGAGCCGCAGGCCGTCGGGCCGGGCGGGCTGCGGGTGCCGGCCGGTCCGCTCGCCGATGCGCTGCACGACCTCGCGACGGCGCACGAGGTCGCCGAGCAGGGGCGTCGACTCGTCGAGCAGCAGCGGCGCGCGATCGGGCCGGCGCTCGCCGCGGCGCTCGAGGGGCTGGCCGACGACCGGGCTGCAGAGCTGGTCCACGAGCTGTACTGGCACGCCGAGGACGTGCGTGTGGCGGACCTCGCTGCCGCGCTCGGGGTGCCGACCGGACGGGTGGGCCGGGTCGCCGGACCGCTGCCCGTGGAGGTGGCCTGCTCCCGGTGCGGCGCGCCGGTCGTCGCCGAGCGCACGTCGCGCAGCCACCGGCCCGTGGTCGCGTGCCGGCGCTGCCTCGATGCGGCACAGCGGTTCGACGACGTCGACGGGGCCGAGATCGGTGCCCGGGTCGGGGCCCGGCTCGACGCCGCCGACGGCTGCGACGGCACCCTGCGGCAGACCCAGGACGTCGCGTTCGAGCTCGGCCTCGCCCCCGCGCAGGTCCTTGAGTGGTCGCGCCGCTCGGGTGGGTTCTGCGACTGCGAGCTGCTGGTCAACGTGCTCGGACGGTGGTGAGACGATCCGAGCCTCGCCGCGCAGCCGTCGGGCGCTCTCGCGCGCCGCGGGTGCTGCTGCCGTGCGGGTGCCGGCCACGGGCAGGGGTACGAGGACTAGGACGAGCCGGCGTCCTGCTCGTCACCGGCGGTCGCCGACCCGGTGCCGGTGCCGGGGGACGGCGTCGCCGACGGCCGCTCCGACGGCCGCAGCCGGCGGGGCAGGTCCTCGGGCAGCACGCCGATGTGGATGTGGTCGGCGTGCACCACGTCGCTGAACGACAGCCCGCCGCGCTCGTCGAGCGCCCAGGGGCTGCCGACCTCGGACAGGCGCTCCTGGTCGTAGAGCCACTCGACCGTCTCGTAGGTCGGCGAGCCCTCCGCGCGGTCGTGGACGACGAGCCGGTCGCCGAGCAGGTGGACGTCGACGGCCCGGCCCACGGTGTGGTTGCTCAGCCGGTCGGTGTCCCAGACGTTGGGTGGGTGGCCGTTGGTGATCGTGATCACGCCGTACGGCGTGCGCTCGGCGAGTCGCCGCATCAGCTCGAGCAGGTCGGGGCTGACCCCGCCTGCATGGATGTCCCAGCGGGTGGAGTCGGGCAGATCGATGCGGGGGTCGTCGAGCACGGCTGCCTCGAGCTCGGTGAGGTCGTCGGGGCGGGGCACCGGCGGCCCGCCGACCCCGGAGACCTCGTCCAGGGCCCATGCGCCGTCGACCAGGCGCAGCCGGACGTCGAAGGTGCGTGTGACGACCTGTTCGGGGTCGCCCTCGGCCCCGCCCGTGCGCTGCTCGGCGACCACCATCACCCCGGCGTTGTCGGGGGTGACGCCGGACAGCTGCGGGTAGACGATCGTGCCGCGCGACCAGCGGTCGGGCGTCACGAGGTCCTCGGCCAGTCCCGCGAGCAGCGCCCGCGACTCCGGGTCGTCCTCGACCCGTGCGGCGAGCTGGAGCGGGGTGGCGTCGCCGTCGAAGTTGAGCAGCTCGAGCACCACGCCCGCGGCCAGTCGCTTGGCGTTGGGGTAGACCTCGTCGGCCACCGTCTCGTACGGCGCGGCCAGGGGTGGTCCCACGATCGGAGCAGGCGAGGGCGAGGGAGCGGTCGTCGGATCGTCCGGAGAGGCCTCCTCGACGTCCGCCTTGGGGGAGGGGTCGTCGAGGACGGCCGGCGGCGACTGGACGCTCGGGGAGTCCTCGGGCGCCAGGCCCGAGCACCCCCCCGCGAGCAGCGCCGCGAGTGCGATCACGGTGCGGGTCTTCACGGGGACGGGAACTCCTCTGATGTCACCCGGAACTCCTGGACGAGCGTACCGTCGGCACCCCTGCGCTCGCCCAGCGCCTGCCACCCCATGCGGGTGTAGAACGACCCCGCGCCCCCCTGCGACAGGGTGACCAGCCGGACCTCGTCGACGCACGCCGCGGCGCACGCCGCGACGAACGCGTCGACCAGCGCCCGGCCGCTGCCGCGACCTCGCAGCACGTCGGCGACCGCAACGTGCGTCAGGACCGCGACGACGGGGCCGGCCGCCTCCGCGTCGTCCGTCGGCGCCCGTCCTGCTGCGTCCCCGTCGGCGTGGCGCAGGCGTCGCAGCACCGCCCGGGCGTAGCGGCCGGACCGGGTCCGCAGGAAGTGCGCCAGCAGTCGGGGGCGGCGCAGCAGCGCCCGCGCCCCCGCCACGGTCAGGCGCACGCCGTGGTTGCGCAGGACCCAGCCCCAGTGCGCGTCATTGGTGGTGGGACCGACCACGAAGCCGGCGACGGCGCCCTCGTGCTCGACCACCAGCGCCGCCGCGTGGGGACCGTCGACGAAGCCACGCAGGTAGGTGCGCAGGAAGCCCTCGCCGAGGTCGGCGAAGAACCCGTGCGGCAGCGCCGCGGCGTGCAGGTGGGCCATTGCGCGCAGATCGCGACGCATCGCCGGACGCACCGTGGGTGATGGGGCTGACAGGGTGCGGACCGCCTCGTAGACCACCACGACCGTAACCGTCGCCCAGCGCCGGTCGTCCCCTCAGTCACACTTGCCGCAAAAATGGCTGTAATATTCGGGCCGACGCTCCTCGGAGGGCCCACGGACCGCGACCGACGCATGAGCGCTCCGGCCGACGACCGCCACGACGCCGTGCCGGACGGTGCCGGAGACCTGTCGCGCCGTGCGGCGGTGCACGCCGCGCTCGGCGATCCGGCACGACTGGCCGTCGTCGACGCGTTGCGCCTGTCCGACCGCACACCGGGGGAGCTGGCCGCCGCCACCGACCTCGCGTCGAACCTGCTGGCGCACCACCTCGGCGTGCTCGAGGACGTCGGGCTCGTGCGTCGCCAGCGCTCCGAGGGTGATGGCCGCCGGCGCTACGTGCACCTGCTGGTCGACCCGCTGGAGCTGCTGGCCCCGCGCGTCGCGGTCCGTGGCGAGCACGTGCTCTTCGTCTGCTCGCGCAACGCCGCACGCTCGCAACTCGCCGCGGCGCTCTGGACGCGCCGCACGGGGCGTCCCGCCGCGTCCGCCGGTGCCACGCCCGCGCCGGCGGTCGACGCGGAGGCGGTCGCGGTCGCGCGGTCCCACGGGCTGGACCTCAGCGCGGCGCGACCGCTCGGCTGGGACGCGGTCGGGGCCACGCCGGACCTCGTGGTCTCGGTCTGCGACCGGGCGCGCGAGGCGCGACCCCCGTTCGATGCGCCGCTGGTCCACTGGTCGGTGCCCGACCCGGCCGGGCACGGTCCCGAGGCCTTCGAGGCGGCGCTCGCCGACCTCGAGCCACGGGTCGACCGCCTCGCGCGGCAGGTCGCGGCGTGACCGCGCGACGCCTCGTCGCCGAGGGCCTCGGCACCGCGCTGCTGCTCGTCGCGATCGTCGGCTCCGGGATCGTCACCTCGTCCGACGGCCCGGCGTCCACCCAGCTGTTCCAGCACGCGCTCGTGGTCGGCCTCGCGCTGGTCGCGCTGATCCACACCTTCGGACACGTCTCGGGGGCCCACTTCAATCCCGCGGTGACCCTGCTCGACCTGCTGCTCGGCAACCTCCCCCGGCGACTGGCCGCCGGGTACGTGGTCGTCCAGCTGCTCGGTGCGTGCGCCGGCGTCGTGGTGACGAACCTGCTGTTCGGCGAGCCCGCGGTCGCGCTCGCGACGACACAGCGCAGCGGCGTGCAGCTGGCCGCGTCCGAGCTGCTGGCCACCGCCGGCCTGCTCGTGGTGATCGTCGGCGTGGTGCGCTCCGGGCGCGACGCGGCGGTGCCCGGGGCCGTCGGCGCCTACATCGCGATGGCCGCGTTCTCGACGTCGTCGGCGTCGTTCGCCAACCCCGCGGTGACCGTCGCCCGCAGCCTCAGCGACACCTGGACGGGGATCGACCCCTCGGGCGTGCCGGTGTACGTCGGGGCGCAGCTGCTGGCGACCGTGCTGGTCTGGCCGCTGCTGCGCTGGCTGTTCTCCACCGACGCGTCGAGCGTCCCGGACCTGGTGGTCCCGCACGCCCCGCCCGCCTCCCCGCCACGACTCGCCTCCCCGCATGACGAGCACGACCCACACGATCCACACGACGCGAACGACCCGCACGACCCACACGATCCGGCCGCCACGTCGGCAGCCGGGCGCTCCCACCAGGACGGAGGTCCCCGATGACCGAGGCCACCACGCGCACGCCACCACCGCACGCCGACACCGGCCCGCTGCCCACCGTGCTGTTCCTGTGCGTGCACAACGCCGGTCGGTCGCAGATGGCTGCTGGCTGGCTGCGCCACCTCGCCGCCGGCCGGGTCGACGTGCTCTCGGCGGGGTCGAACCCGGGCGACGCCGTCAACCCGGTGGCCGTCGAAGCGATGCACGAGGTGGGCATCGACATCGCCGGTGTCCGGCCGCGCACGTGGGACGAGGCCGACCTCGAGGCCGCCGACGTCGTGATCACGATGGGCTGCGGCGACGCGTGCCCCGTGGTCCCGGGCACGCGCTACCTCGACTGGGAGCTCGACGACCCGGCAGGCCAGCCGCTGGCGGCGGTCCGCCCCGTCCGCGACGACATCCAGCGACGCGTCCGCGGCCTGCTCGTCGAGCTCGGGGTCGACCCGGCCGCCTGAACCGGGTCACGCGCAGGGCACGCAGGTCCTGGCCGTCGGGCGGGCCAGCAGTCGTGCGTCCGGGATCGCATCGCCGCAGCGCTCGCAGGTGCCGAACGTGCCCCGGTCCACGCGCTGGAGCGCCGCGTCGAGCTCGGCGAGCCGCGCGACGGCCTCGTCGCGCAGCGCCCGCGTCCTTGCGTGCTCGAACCCGACCGTCGCCCCCTCCGGGTCGTGCTCGTCGTCGGGCGGGTCCAGCACCACCTGTTCGACCATCGCCGCACGTTCCGCCTCCAGCGCCGCCAGCCGCGCGACGGCCTCGGCGCGCTGCGCGCGCAGCAGGGTGCGTGCGCTGTCGCGTTCCACCCTGCCCTCCCGTCCCCCGGGTCTGCGTCTGCGAACGTGCTGTTGACGCCCGACCTAGTGTGGGGCACGTCCGCGGGAGCTGGGAGCCGACCCGTGTCCGACCAGCGCTGGATCGCGCGCACCGTCGTGGAGCGCGCCTGGGAGCAGCACGCCCACGAGGGCCGTGTCGACGGCGTGCGCGACGAGGTCCTGGCGTCCTGGCAGCGCTCGCAGGTCGTCGAGCGCGAGCGCAACGAGGCGCCGCTGGCCGACGAGGACCGCGTCGCCGAGCGCTGGCGCAGCTCACCGCTGCGGCGCGCCCTGGACCAGATGGAGGACGACCTCGAGCGGGTCGTGGGCGACGGCGACTTCATCGCCGCACTGACCAACGCCGACGGCACCATCCTGTGGACCCGCGGCAGCCGCTGGATGCGTGACCGCGCCGAGGAGGTGCACTTCGCGCCGGCCGGCCGCTGGGACGAGGCGTCGATCGGGACCAACGCCCTGGCGCTCGCCCTTCGCGACCGCGCGCCGGTGGAGGTGTTCTCCGCCGAGCACCACTGCAGGGTGCTGCACGACTGGGTGTGCTACTCGGCCCCGGTCCTCGACAGCCGGTCCGGGCGCCTGCTCGGCGTGCTCGACCTGTCGACCACGTGGGACCGTGCGCACCCGCTCGGGCTGTCCACCGCGACGCTGCTCGCCCGCAACCTCTCGCTGCTCGTGCCGCCGGGGTCGGTCGAGCCGGACCAGCCCGGCATCACCCTGCGCACGCTCGGCCGCAGCAGCGCCAGCGTCGACGGCAGGACGCTGCAGCTGCCGCCGCGCCAGCTGGAGATCCTCGCGGTGCTCGCCCTGCACCCCGACGGCCTGTCGCTGGAGGCCCTGCACGCCGCGCTCTTCCCCGACCTGCGCGTCCAGCCGGCCACCGTCAAGGCCGAGGTCTCCCACCTGCGCCGCCAGCTCGGCGACGGCGTGATCGGTTCGCGGCCGTACCGGCTGCTCGTGCCGGTCCTCGCCGACCACGTCGAGGTCCTCGACCAGCTTCGGGCCGGCCGCGTCGGTGCGGCGGTCGAGTCGTTCTCCGGTCCGCTGCTGTCCGAGTCCGAGGCCCCGGCGCTGCGTGAGCACGGCTACTACCTCGAGCAGGCGCTGCGCCGTGCCGTGCTGGCGCTCGGTGATCCGGACCTGCTGTTCGCGCTCGGTGCACGCCTGCCGTGGGAGGTCGAGCTGCACGAGCGCGCCGTGGCGACGCTGCCCGAGGGTGACCCGCGCAGGGCGATCGCACAGGCCAGGACGGACACGGCGCGTCGCTAGGTTCGGTGTCGTCCCGCCCCACGGAGCCGCCATGCCGAGCACCTTCGACGTCGTCGCCGCAGCCGAGGCCACGGCCGAGCGCACCGCCGCTGCCAACGACGGGCTCGACGCCCCGCCCGCCCGGGCCCTGGCGCTGCTGACCTGCATGGACGCGCGCGTGCTCCCGCACGACCTGCTGGGGCTGGCCCACGGCGACGCCCACGTGGTGCGCAACGCCGGCGGGCGTGCCAGCGACGACGCCGTGCGCTCGCTCGCGGTCTCCACGCGCCTGCTCGGGGTGCGCCACGTCGTGGTGCTGCACCACTCCCGCTGCGGCAACGCCGGCACGACGGCCGAGCTGACCGCGGCGCTCGCCGACGCGGGCCTGGCCACGCCGCCCGAGCCGCTGCTGGCCGGCGGGGCGACGCCGCAGGCCGTGCGCGCCGACGTCGAGCGGCTGGTCGCCAGCGGGATGCTCGCGCCCGGCACGACCGTCGAGGGTGCACTGGTCGACGTCGACACCGGCCTGGTCACGCGCCTGGTCGAGCCGACCACGACCTCGTGACCCTCTCCGCCGTCGCCCCGGCCGACCGGCTCGACGTGCCCGGGACCGCGACGTGGTGCACGCCGCACGACCTGGTGGTGACGGCATCCGGACGCGCGCTCGCACGCTCCCTCCCCGAGGGCCTGCCCGGCACCCGCGCCCTGGTGCGCTCCCAGCTCGCGCGGCTGTTCGGCGTGCCCGACCTGCGCGGCGACGCCCGCGCCCCGTTCGAGGGCCTGCTCGGCCGCGACGCCGTGACCGGGCGGGTCCTGGCCGAGCCCGCCTCGATCGCGGGCGGCGTGCGCGGGGTGATGGTCCAGGCCGCCCACCCGCTTGCGATGGCCGGCGTCACCGAGCACTCGCGCTACCGCGCGGCGCCGCTCGAACGGCTCGAGGGCACCTCCACCTGGGTCACGACCGCCGCGTACGCGACCGTCGAGGTCGTGGCCGCCCAGGCACGCCGGGTGCGGGCGATGCACCGTGCGGTCACCGGCACCTTCGAGGGCACGCCGTACGCGGCGGGGGACCCGCGGCTGCTGGTCTGGATCTCGGTCGCGCTGACGTCCTCGTTCCTCGCCGCCCACCAGCTGCTCGCGCCGGTCGGACTGGGCCCGGACGAGGCCGACGCGTTCGTTGCCGAGCAGGCCCGCGTCGCCGCACTGCTCGACCCGCGCCTGCCGCTGGACGAGCTCGACCCGCACGAGCTGCCGCGCCTGGACCTGGCCACGCTGCCGCTGGTGCGCGACGGGCTGCCGACCGACCGGTCCGGACTCGCCGCGACGCTGGCCGGCTTCGTCCCCGAGCTGCGTGTGACCCCGGCGGCGCGCGAGGCGATCGGGTTCCTGTGGCAGGTCGAGGTGCCGGCGCCCGTCGCGCCCGTGTACGGCGGGTTCCTCACCGCGGTCGCGGCGAGCCTGCCGCCCGACCTCGCGCGGGCGCTCGACGTCCTGCCCGAGGACCGGGACGCCGCGCTCGCACGGCTCGGCCACGTCGTGGCGCTGCTGCGCGGCACCACCGGACGCTCGCCGTCGTGGCACCGCGCCCGGCGCCTGCTCGCGGCCTGACCTGTCGCTGCCCCCTGACTCCCTGGCCGACCCGGGACCGACCCCGGACGCGGGCATCGCACGGTCCGCACGGCGCTGCTCGGGCCCGGGACCTTGCGGGAGTACCGTCCAGTCGCGCCCACCGACCCGAGGTCGCCGTGCTCGACCCCGCCTCCGACCGCCCCCTGTGGCAGCAGGTGCTCGACGACCTCGAGCGCCGGCTCGCGCAGGGCGAGTTCGGCGAGCGCTTCCCGACCGACCGCGAGCTGGTCGAGCACTACGGGGTGAGCCGCCAGACGGTGCGCGAGGCGACCCAGCGGCTCAAGGCCCGCGGGCTGATCGAACGCGTCCGTGGGCGTGGCAGCATCGTGCGGCCGCAGGCGATCGTGCCCGCGCTCGGGACCCTCTACAGCCTCTTCCGGGCGGTCGAGGACGAGGGCATGGTCCAGTCCAGCGAGGTCCTCTCGATCGGCCTGCGCGCGGACGTCGACGTCGCCGACGCGCTGGAGCAGCCGGCCGACGCCGAGCTGTTCCACCTCGAGCGCCTGCGCCTGGCCGACGGTGAGCCGCTCGCGCTCGACACCGTGTGGCTGCGCGCCGACCTCGGGCGCCCGCTGCTGGATGTCGACTTCAGCCACACCGCGGTGTACGACGAGCTCGCCGAGACCGGGGTCGTGCTGACCCGCGGCGAGGAACTGGTCACGCCGCTGCTGCCCGACGAGGACCTGTGCGAGGTGCTCGGGCTGGGGGAGCGGGAGGCCGTCCTGCGCGTCGAGCGGCGGGCGTGGGTGGGCGACGACCCGGTCGAGCTGCGCGTGACGCTGGTCCGGGGCTCGCGCTTCGCTCTGCGCGCCGCCTGGCCCGCCGACGGCGGGCCGAGCTTCGCCGCCAACGGCAGCTGAGACGCACCGGCGCCACGCCGAGCCACCCACCTGCGGGGGCCGGTGGGTGGCTTGCGGCCTTGCGTCCGGCCTAATTGTCCGTACATTAGGTGGCAGCAATTGTCCGTACAGGTCGTCCGTGCAGATCGGAGCGCCCGTGGTCGTGCTCACCGTCGTGCTCGCCGTCGTCATCGGCGTGGTGCTCGGGCTCCTCGGCGGCGGCGGGTCGATCCTCACCGTCCCGCTGCTGGTGTACGTCGCTGGGATGCCCACGCGCGAGGCGATCGCCACCTCACTGCTCGTGGTGGCCGTGACCGCCACGGCCGCTGCCGTCCCGCACGCCCGGGCCGGCAACGTCCGCTGGGGGATCGGGCTGCGCTTCGGCGCCGCCGGCATGGTCGGTGCGTACCTCGGTGGGCTCGCAGGCACGGTCGTGCCCGAGGTCCTGCTGCTCACCGCGTTCGGCGTGCTGATGGCCGTGACTGCCGTGGCGATGCTGCGCAAGGGCGCTCGCGACGGGTCCGAGCCGGTCCCCGCACCCCGCGCCCGCCCCGCCCGGATCGTGCTCGACGGGCTGGTGGTCGGGCTCGTCACCGGGCTGGTCGGTGCGGGTGGCGGCTTCCTGGTCGTGCCGGCGCTCGTGCTGCTCGGCGGGCTCGGCATGCGCGCGGCGATCGGCACGTCGCTGGTCGTGGTGGCCATGAAGTCCTTCGCCGGCCTCGCCGGCTACCTCACCGCGGTCGAGCTCGACCTGCGCCTGGCCGGGGCGGTCACCCTCGCCGCAGTCGCCGGCTCGGTGCTCGGCGGCCTCCTGACGACCCGCACGTCCCCGGAGCTCCTGCGCGACGGCTTCGCCTGGTTCGTCGCGGCGATGGCCGTGTTCGTGGTCGGACAGCAGCTGCCCCTGGCGGTGCCGGCACTGGTCTGGCTGCTGCTCGGGACGGCGGGCGCCCTCGTCGGTGCGCTGCTGGTGCACCGGGCGGGCCGCGCGGAGCGCGGCGGCGATCCCTCGCCCCGGGGTGACCTCGTCCACCACCGGGTCCACCACTGATCCCATCGCCGGGTCCACCACTGACGCGACCCGCGCCGGTCAGGCCCCCGGCCACCACCGTCCGACCCACGCAGCCACCCGCCCCACCCCAACCTGACCTCCCGGAGGTACCCGCATGCAGGTCCACACCATCTCCACGCCCTCGCTCGGCGACCGCAGCTACCTGCTGACCGACGGCGAGGTCGCCCTCGTGGTCGACCCGCAGCGCGACGTCGACCGCGTCCATGCGCTGCTCGACGAGCTCGGCGTCACCC
>Ga0306912_1000942_pt1 | contig 14853 bp, 16 predicted proteins | sample AntRauFillE10628_FD_190443 | JGI IMG/M metagenome (GOLD analysis project Ga0306912, IMG submission 190443) | Saline lake microbial communities from Rauer Islands, Antarctica - Metagenome Filla E10 #628 (v2) (version 2) | ecosystem: Environmental > Aquatic > Non-marine Saline and Alkaline >... | reverse complement strand
TCTAGCACTCCAAGTAGATTTTCATCATGAGCACAGAAGTCCAGTTTATCACAGACGATAAAGGAGAGAAGAAGAGTGTGATCCTGAATATTTCTGACTATCAATCCCTTATGGAGGATCTTGAGGATCTGGCTGCTTGTGCAGAAAGAAGGAACGAAGGGACAATCTCCCATAAAGATTTTCTTAGAGAACTGAAGGAAGATGGAGTGCTATAACATCGAGTGGCGTCCCTCGACAAAGAAAGATCTGAAAAGGATCTCTAAAGCAGAGGTTCAAAGGCACGACCAGAACCAGATTTAAGGTATTTTTCAGACTCAGCTGCTTTTTCTCGAGAGTTGAAAGCGTGATAGGATTTGATTTGCCAAGGGCGGTATTTAGAGGTGTGCGGTGAGCCGCCCTCGTTGTGCTTTTTTAAGCGAGCCTTCAAGTTATCGGTCAAGCCGATGTAAGTCTGGTCAGGATGTGACTCTGATTGTAAGATATATACGTAGTGCATTTTTTCTCAGTATCTAGAGTTAACAGTCTTGTAGCCTGTCATCAAAGGTAGGCCCTCCTGCGCTCAAGGAGCTTCGGCGGGCAACCTTCTATAGCTAGTTGGCTTGCCAACCGAAGCCTTGGCGAAGGTTGGTGGAGGTGGCGGGAGTCGAACCCGCGTCCCTCGTGCTTTCATACGTGGCATCTACATGCTTAGCTTTGAATTTATTGTCGTCCCTGAATCGTCTCTAAGCGGACTATTCAGTTTCCAGACTCCCTAATTACAACTGATAAGCGGGAGCCAGATTATCAGCTATGCCTGCTAGTCGACGCTTCTATTCCCTAGCAGGTGTCAGGGTAGAAACGTTGCAGCGACTAAGCTGCAAGAGCGAATTGTTCTTCGCCAATTAATTTTTGCAATGGATTGATACGGAGCCTCCATCATCTCCGACATGCAGCCTCGAACTACAACACAAGGTCGAATCCGTGACACCCCCCAAATGAACTTCGAACATCGAACGTGAAACGTTGAATGCCGAATGCTTCGTAGAAATTTACGGAAAGAACTCGTCCGCGTTGCGGAGGTTCTTTCAAAGAACACCCCTAAGCTAGCACAAGAAAGCCGATAATCAAGCAAGATATTTGATAAAGATTACGTTGAGAACGAACCTGGGCTATACCTGAAAAGGTAAATGAGGCCGCGCCCGTTATTCGCCACTCGTATGCTGCCGGTCGCTATATTGGCGTCGTCGAGTATAGTATCAAGGCGCACGGCTTGCTCGGCAGTAAAATTCAAATTGTAGAGATACACATAGGTGTAGTTGTTATCACTATAGTAGAACCAGTTGTGCACTCCGTTTTTCCAGACCGGGGGCAAGTATTCTGCGATATCTTCCGGCATCGTCGTATAAGTCATGAAGCCGGGATAGGACCCCTTTTCGGTGCTGTAGAACTCGATGGCTTGAGTGAATACACGAAGATCGTTGGCCGTCGCCGTCGCTTGGGTCCTTTCTCGTGCCATACGGATTCCGGGCATACCTAAAAGCGCAAGAATTCCGATTGTCGTGACGACAACCATCAACTCGACAAGTGTAAATCCTTTGGACTTATGTGCCATCATGGTAGAGGGATCATTATTTATGCTTTAATAAGGCTAATATGTCAATCCTAGGTAAGGGGCATCGATACACGGGGGTAATTCGTAGTCATAATCCTTTGATAGAGCTTTGCGAGGGGTTTTTAGAAATTTATAAGTTGTTCGAAATAAGCTTTTTGCGTTACGACATCGTAAATTGCTACTGTTTCATCGCTACCTCTGGCGATCATCCCAGTCGTTACGGTAATACTGATTTGGCCCTGCCATTGCTGGAATTGTTCGATAGTGAAGACTCGTTCGGGTGGCGCAGGGTCACTGGACTTCGTTTTAGGGGCGGGGATGTAGGCTTTATAGCGACTGAGGATTTCGGGAGTAGTCACACGCTGTACGCTCATGCCGTTCTGTCCGGCCCAGGTTTTAAAGTCTTCCGCTTGAATCCGGAATTCAAAAACTTTGACCTGTTTCGACCTGTAGTAGGAAACGTCTTTTGCGTAGTTGGGTAGCCAACTTACTTTTGGGACGTTTTCTCCGTAGTCCGGTCCACTGTTGGCGTAGAAGAAGATGGCAACCGGCAAAAGGAGAATCATGGCCACGAAGGCGTAGAGGGCGCGAGCATCCCGACGGGTTTTTGGTTTGAAGGATTCGAGGGCGTCTTCGTAGAATCTTAGGGTTATATTGGCCCGTGCCTTATCGGCCCCTTCAGAAGCAACCAGGCTTTGATAGGAGACGAGACGCCAGCTTTTTTGTAGTTTGGCGTAGAGTTCGAGTGCCTCCTTTTCAAATTGCTTCTCTTCTTCATGGGTGGTATCGATGCGAAGGACACAGACGTAGCCCTCTTGGGTGACCCAATTCCAGGCTTCACCTTCATTATTGAAGTACCCTCCCAGTTGAAAACGGTCCATGTTCCAGCGGCGGTGACCGGCATAAATAACTTTGATATCCTCATCAAATGGGCCGTTGTAGAAATCTAGCCTGACCTGATCGTCTGCGAGACATGCAGCTTTTTTATAAGCAGTTAGTTTTGGCTTAGAGGTAAACGCGCCTAGTGCGTGTAATGAACCATCGTCTTCCAGACGTATAAGGATATGTAGGTAAGGCAGCATTAACTCAGGCGAATACTAAAGCAGGTCCTTGACGGCCTCCCGCTCTTCCTCGAGTTCTTTAATCGAGGCGGCGAACTTTTCGCGACTGTAGTCGTTAAGTTCTAGGCTCTGGACAATTTCGACGCTCGAACCGTTGCTGCGGCAGGGGAAAGAGATGATGAGGCCTTCGGGGGTGGCGTAGCTGCCGTCCGAGCAAAGGCACATGCTAAAGGTATCGCCTTCGGGGGTCGGGGTGGTGAGCTTGCGAACGGAATCGACGATGCCGTTGGCTGCGGACGCTGCCGAGGAGGCACCGCGGGCTGCGATGATGGCGGCACCGCGCTTCTGCACGGTCGGAATAAACTCATCCTTGAGCCAGGCTTCGTCGCCAATGACCTCGGCTGCGGACTTGCCACTGATCCGGGCCGAATAGAAATCGGGATACTGAGTGGCGGAGTGGTTGCCCCAGATCGTCATGTTGGTAACTTCGGTCACATCTACGCCGGCCTTTTGTGCCAGTTGTGTCTTGGCGCGATTTTCGTCCAGCATCGTCATGGCGAACCAGCGATTATTAGGCACGCCTTCGGCGTTATTCATGGCGATGAGGCAATTGGTATTGCAGGGGTTGCCCACGACGAGGACGCGCACGTCTTCGGCAGCGTTTTTAGCGATAGCCTGGCCTTGACCGGTGAAAATCTTGCCGTTGATGCTGAGCAAATCATTGCGCTCCATTCCGGCCTTGCGGGGCACGGAGCCGACAAGGAGTGCCCAGTTCACATCTCTAAAACCTTCATCAAGATCGGTGGTGGCGACGACTTCTTTAAGGAGCGGGAAGGCGCAATCATCTAGCTCCATACAGACGCCTTTGAGTGCGTCGAGTGCGGGCGGGATTTCGATCAAGTTAAGGGCCACCGGCTGGTTGGGGCCGAACATCGCTCCTGAAGCGATACGGAAGAGAAGGGCATAGCCGATTTGGCCGGCTGCACCGGTGATGGCGACTCGAATAGGTTCTTTACTCATGATGTTGTTTTTTTTGGAGATTTGGAGATTTGGATCCGCCTTCGCTTGTTACGGCGTGACAGGTCGGGACTACGGCGTGACGTGGCGGTGAAGTGGTGGTTATGTGAAGAGCGGGGCCAGGTCGCGGTGGGCTTTGAGGAGCATGGATTCAGTCGTTGGCCAGTCGATACACCCATCGGTGATAGAGACGCCATACTTCAATTCGTCAACCGGTTTTGGGAAGGGCTGGCTCCCGTGCTCCAGATTGCTTTCGACCATCGCGCCGATCACGCTTGGGTCGTTCAGGCTTTGGCGCACGATTTCTGCAAATACCTCGGGCTGCTTTGCCGGGTCTTTGCCGCTGTTGGCGTGGCTGCAGTCCGTCATGATGGCGGGAATCAACCCTGCCAGCTCGAGGGCCTCGCGGGCGACAGCGACATCGTCGGCACCATAGTTCGGGCCGCCGGAGCCACCGCGCAGGACGATGTGACAATTCGGGTTGCCCTTTGTCGTGAGGGCGTTCGCCCGGCCCTCGTTGTCGATGCCGAGAAAAGTCTGGGTTTGGCTGGCGGCTTTAATGGCGTTGATGGCGACGTCGAGGCCGCCGTCGGTGCCGTTTTTAAAGCCGAGTGGCATCGAGAGGCCTGAAGCCATTTGGCGGTGCGTCTGGCTCTCCGTGGTTCGGGCACCGATGGCTGACCAACAGATCAGGTCGGCAATATATTGTGGCGTAATCGGATCGAGTAGCTCAGTTGCGGTGGGCACGCCGAGTTCGATGACCTCACTAAGAAAACGGCGGGCGATGCGCAGGCCTTCGGGGATGTCGCTGGTTCCGTCGAGCTTTGGGTCCATAATAAGGCCTTTCCATCCGACGGTCGTCCGGGGCTTTTCAAAATAGACGCGCATCACAAGTAAGATGCGGTCACCCACTTTTTTTGAAAGTTCGGCAAGCTTTTGAGCATACTCATGGCCGGCCTCCAGGTCGTGAATCGAGCAGGGGCCGACGACGACGAGCAGGCGCCGGTCATTACCGAAGATGATGCGGTGGATAGCTTCGCGACTCTCGACAACAAATTTTTCCGCCGCCTCCGATCTCTCAATTTCTTTGCACAGGGCGACCGGCGAGGGAAGGAGCGTTTTTGAAGTGATGTTAATATCCGTAACTTTTTTCACAAGACGAATATATTTAGCGAAGCGTCCGAAAGGGAACAAGTCCCAATTCGAGGAAATCAGCTTGTCGGTTGCAAGTTTTCCGGGAAGTGGCATAGGCTATTCGAGTGATGATGCAAATTTTCCCCTACGAGATGAAGGCTCACCTTCGGGTGAGTGGCGAGGACGCCTCCGATTTCCTGCAAAGCCAGTTCAGCAACGACCTCCGGCCGTTCGAGCCGGGACAGGCGACTTACGGCCTCTGGCTCGATGCTAAAGGCAAGGTGGTGGCCGACAGCTGGGTGCTCTGCGAGGGGCCTGAGCACTTTCGGATTTTCAGTGAGCACTGTTTGCCTGCCGTGATTGCTGAGAAGCTGGAGCGGCACATTATCGCCGACGATGTCGAAATCGAGGTGCTGTCACCGGCAGCTGTGGTCGCCGTTGTGGGAGAGGCGGGCGTGCCCTTGGCAGGAGACTGCAAAGCTGCTATCATTTTGCCGGGGCACCGCTCAGTCGAGCCTTCGCGGGAGTATGTTTTTGAAACCGTGGAGGCTCGCGATGCATTCGTTCGAATGAATGCGGCAGAAGTTGTCTCTGAACATCAAATACAACAGCTTCGCCTTCAGGCCGGGGTGCCGATGGTTCCGACGGAGATCGGGCCCGGGGAGCTCCCTGGCGAAGGTGGCCTCGATGTAGATGCCGTCGCCTATGATAAAGGATGTTTCCTTGGGCAGGAGGTCGTAGCCAGGATGCGCAATTTGGGTAAGGCGACGCGTGGGCTCTACTTTGTTCGTGGGGGAGGCCGAGTGCCGGAATGCCCGCAAGCCCTTCTGGGGGATAAGGAAAAGGTGGTTGGCGAATTGCGAACGGCCTATCCGGATGAGGATAGCTGGATTGGGGTCGCTCTGCTCAAGATTCGCCACGCGGCATCATCGCTACAACTAAAGGGTCAAGCAGGCTCGATCCAAGTGGAGTCAGAATATTCCCGAAGTCGAAGCGACGGAAACCCTATTGAAAAGGGTGGTTGAGGCGCGATTAGGCGACTAATCCCGCTCCAATAGTGGCCTAAGCTGTGGAGATCTGCTGTAACCCTCAAAAAATAGGGCTTTGTGGCGGATTTTTGGTTGACCTGCCTAGGGACACTTACTCTGATCGCAGATGGTCATAAGGCCAAATAACCTCAAAACAATAATAATACGTTTATGAACAAAGCAGAACTCGTTGCAGAAGTCCAAAAGTCACTTGGATCCGATACCTCTAAAGCCGCAGCAGAGCGCTCCGTTGAAGCAGTGCTCGAAGCAGTCAAAAAAGGTGTTAAGAAAGACAAGAACGTTCAACTCATTGGCTTTGGCACATTTTCCGTGACCAAGCGTGCTGCTCGCGATGGCATCAACCCGCAAACTCGCGAGAAGATTAAAATCAAAGCTTCGAAGGCAGTAAAATTCAAGGCAGGTTCTGGCTTGAAGGCTGTGCTCTAAGTGTTTACGCCTCACTTTTAACGAAACCTTTTCTCAACCCGTAGCTTCGGCTGCGGGTTTTTTTATTTCTATTCACACTTGCCAGAAGGGGAAAAGCGATTCTTATTGAGACGCTTTTGAGAATGAACCGCATTTGCGGAGGAACTAATTATGGGACAGAGCTTATTTGAAAAAGTATGGAATACGCATGCCGTTCGCCAGTTGAGTAACGGGCAAACGCAACTTTTGATCGGTACGCACCTCATTCATGAGGTCACCAGCCCACAGGCATTTGGCATGCTGCGGGACCGTGGTTTATCGGTCAAATATCCGGAGCGCACCTTCGCGACGGTCGACCACATCGTGCCGACTAACGAAATGACAGAGCCCTACAGTGATGCACTGGCCCAGGGCATGATCGAAGAGCTGCGCCGCAACTGCGCCGAAAGCAATATCAAGTTTTTCGACACCAACACTGGGATGCAGGGCATCGTCCACATTGTTGGGCCGGAGCAGGGCATAACTCAGCCGGGGACGACGATCGCCTGTGGGGACTCGCACACTTCGACTCACGGAGCTTTTGGTGCGATTGCGTTCGGCATCGGCACTAGCCAGGTGCGGGATGTGCTGGCCACCCAGACCATCGCTTTGAATAAGCTCAAGGTTCGCCGAATCAACGTGGATGGTGAGTTGCGGCCCGGTGTTTATTCCAAGGATGTGATTCTCTACATCATTCGGCTGCTGGGCACGAAGGGTGGGAATGGCTTTGCTTACGAATACGGCGGCTCGACGTTCGACCGCATGACGATGGAAGAACGCATGACGGTTTGCAATATGTCGATCGAAGGCGGTGCCCGTGTCGGCTACGTCAATCCCGACGAAATCACTTTCGATTACCTCAAAGGTCGCCCTTACTCTCCTCAGGGCTCGGCTTGGAAGGAGGCCGTTGAGAGCTGGAAGTCGATAACTTCCGATGCCGACTGCAATTACGATGATGTGGTCGATATCAACGCGGCTGACATCGAGCCCACCGTCACCTGGGGTATCACCCCGGGGCAGGGCGTTGGCATCAACGAAAACATCCCCGCTGTTGACGAAGGCAAAACCCAGTCCGAGCGCGACTCGATCACCGAGGCATTGGAGCACATGCAATTTGAGGGCGGCAGTCCGGTGAAGGGGAAGAAGATCGATGTGGCCTTTCTTGGATCCTGCACTAACGGGCGTCTTTCCGACTTGCAGGAAGTCGCCAAGTATCTCAAGGGCCGCAAGGTCGCCGAGGGCGTCCAGGCCATCGTGGTGCCGGGCTCCCAAATAGTTTCACTAATTGCGACTGAACTCGGCTTGGACAAAATCTACAAGGAGGCCGGCTTCGAATGGCGCGGCGCAGGCTGCTCCATGTGTCTGGCGATGAACCCGGACAAACTGATCGGCGATCAACTCTGCGCCAGTTCCTCCAATCGCAACTTTAAGGGGCGCCAGGGTTCGCCGACGGGCCGCACTATGTTGATGAGTCCACTCATGGTGGCTGCGGCTGCCATTACCGGCGAGATCTCCGATGCGCGTGAGGTCTTCGGGGTGGGCGTGCCTGTGTCTGCCTAAGTTCAATTCAGACTATCCAATCATAATTTAATATTTTATCTATAGCACTATGGCATCCGAACCGATCAAACAAGTAGCCGGCACTGGCATTTACGTGCCCGGCGACGATATCGACACCGACCGCATCATCCCCGCCCGTTTTATGAAGTGCATTACCTTCGACGGCCTGGGTGAGTATCTCTTCTACGACGTCCGCAAGACTGAGGACGGTGCGGACAAAAAGCACAATCTGAACGATCCCCGCTTCAGTGGTGCCTCTATTCTCATCAGCGGGAACAACTTCGGTTGTGGTAGCTCCCGCGAGCACGCGCCCCAGTCGATTCGCCGTGCTGGCTTCAACGCGGTCATCGCTGGCAGCTTTGCAGAGATTTTTTACGGCAATTCCACTAATCTGGGCATCGTTTGCGTGACTGTGACCGATGCCGACCGTGAAGTTCTGGGCAAGGCCATCGAGGTGAATCCAGGGCTCGAAATTACCATTGATGTGAATGACCACAAAGTCTGGTTTGGCGACCAGTATGTTACTTGCGACATGCGTCCTGGCGCACGATCAAGCTTGCTCATAGGCACCTATGATCCACTCGACGAACTGCTCGAAGGGATCGAGGAAGTGACTAAAACCGCCGAGACGCTGCCCTATATGAGTGCGTGAGATTCTTAGCGATGGACCTCTTCGCCAACTCAGGGATATTTCTTTACCCGCTTGCGGCCTGCTCTTTTATCGCGGTTTTCATTACCGCCGAACGATTGATCGCCCTGCGCAATTCGCAGATTATCCCCCGTTCAGTAGTCGATGCCCTTATTTCTGGAAGGGTGGATCAAATCCAAGCCGACCAGAAATCCGTCGTCGGTCGCATCGTCGGGTTTTACCGCGAACGTGAGCCCGATCCCGAAGCACTCAAGGCCTACGCCCGTCTGGAAGTCAGCCGCATGGAGCGTGGTCTCTTCCTCCTGGAGGTGGTCATCGGTGTGGCTCCACTTCTTGGATTGCTCGGCACAGTGACCGGGCTGACCCAGGTCTTCGGTGGGTTCTCTGCCGAGACTGGGTTACCCGATCCTGAGGCCTTCATTGCGGGCATCGCACTAGCGTTAAACACCACCATTCTCGGACTCGCCATTGCCATCCCTGCCTTAGCCGCGCATTCTTATCTGCTTCGCCGTGTTGAGTCGCTCGCCGCGCGTATCAGTGTTGGCATGGAATGCTTGGTCGAACGTCGAACATCGAACGCTCAACTCTGAACATCGAATGAATGATACGCAGTGGATTCAGCGCAGGCGCCGGACACCTGCCATCAACATCGTCCCGTTGGTCGATGTGCTTACGGTGCTGCTGTTTTTCTTTCTGGTGACGATGCAGTTCAAGCAGGTCAGCTCGCTCAATATCACCGTGCCCAAGATCGAAACAGCGGGTGAAAACAAAATTACCGAGCAGATCGTTATCGCCCTCAGCCCCGAAGGGCAGGTCTATCTCAATGATCAGCCGATTCCAAAGGATCAGTTGAGGAATGCCATGCAGCTTGCCGGGGAACTGACGCCGGAGATGCCAGTGCTTCTCATCGCCGATGAGAATGTGTCACTCAAACATGTGACCGAGGTGATGGATATTTGCCGGTCGAACCAACTGAATAAAATACGCCTGCAGTCACGTTAGGGTATAAAGAGCGCAGGCGCTACTTTTTGTCGAGTGCGTAGCGTCCGGGTCCCATAAAGAAAAGCGCGACAAAGACAATGAACAACTCGAGCGGCCAACCAGCCTTGTCCGCGAAATCCCGGAATCCGGCAATCGTCTCGACTTTTGTGCTGAAGGCGACCGCCATGGTTGCCGCCAGTGCGAGGCAGGCGGTCCGGTGGTATTTACCCAGCGCGAGCAGGAGGCCGCCAACCAGCTCAGCCGCCATGGCAGCGAACCCGAAGGCCATCGCCAGATAGCCTTCCGGCAGGAAGGGCAGACCGAACCGGGCCAGACTCTCCCAGCCCTCGGGACCTCCGAGGAGCTTGGGGATGCCATGGCAAATAAACATCACGCCGATGCCAACGCGCAGGATGAGCAGGCCGAGGTCTTTGGAATAGGGCGGTGTTTGCATGGGAAGAGTTATGGTTTTCCGGCGACGTATCGCCCTGGCCCGATAAAGAAGAGAGCGACAAAGACGATGAGCAATTCGAGCGGCCAGCCAGCGTTTTTGGCGAAATCACCTATGCCGGTCACACTCTCGATCTTGGTGCTGAACGCCACTGCCATCGTTGCCGCCAGTGCGAGGCAGGCGGTCCGGTGGTATTTACCCAGCGCGAGTAGAAGGCCGCCAGCTAGCTCAGCCGCCATGGCGGCAAAACCGAAGGCCATCGCCAGATAGCCCCCAGGGAGAAAGGGCAGGGCGAATTGGGCTAGGCCCTCCCAGCCCTCGGGTCCACCGAGGAGTTTGGGGATGCCATGGCAAATAAACATTACGCCGATGCCGACGCGAAGGATGAGGAGACCGAGGTCTTTGGAATAGGCAGGTGCTTGCATGATTAGAGGTAGATTGAGTTAGTCTGCGCCGTCGGCAACAGCTTTCTGGTTGAGGCCCATAGGTTCGATGAACTTCCGAACCGCACCTGATATGCATTTTTAATATCCCTGAGCAGGAAATGTAATAACAGGCCACCCTGGGCGATTAGAATGGCAAATCTAAAGATGCGAATACATTAATTTATCTTATGGTAAGTCAACTCGATTCAACAGCCGGCTTTCGCTGGCCATCGATTATTCAAGGCGGCATGGGGGCGGGCGTCTCCGATTGGCGATTAGCGCGAGCGGTTGCGTCTGCGGGGCAGATGGGAGTTGTCTCCGGTGTCGCCTTGGATTCGATTCTGCTCCGCCGCCTGCAGGATGGTGATCTTGATGGAGATATGCGGCGTGCGCTGAAGGCTTTTCCTTATCCGGAGATGGCGGAGCGCATTCTGGCCGAATGGTTTATTGATGGTGGAAGGGATGCCGATAAACCCTATCGTCTGAAGCCACTCCCCGTGGTTGATATGAGCCGGGATGACGAGGAACTCTTGATTGTCGCGTGTTTCGCTGAGGTTTACCTCGCGAAGGAGGGCCATTCCGGGATGGTGGGGATAAACCTGCTTGAGAAGATTCAGCTACCGACGCTGCCTTCACTTTTTGGAGCAATGCTTGCCGGAGTCGATGTTGTTATCATGGGCGGAGGTATTCCGCTGGCCATTCCGGGCGCGCTCGATGCGATGGCCGAGCTGCGTCCGGTGGCATTGAAGTTGAATGTTGAGGGCGCGGAGCGCTCGCATGATCATAAAATCGAGTTCCATCCCGGAACGCATATATCCGCCTCTCAGGAGCATTTGAAGCGGCCCTGTTTTTTCCCGGTTGTCTCTTCGGAGACGCTGGCAAAGGCCTTTGTGCGCAAAGCGAGTGGGCATGTTGATGGTTTTATTGTAGAGCATTTTTCTGCGGGCGGTCATAATGCGCCGCCCCGTCGTGATGGGGCTTACTCAGAGCGTGATGTTTGTGCGATCGAGAAAATCGCGGATCTCTCCTTGCCTTTTTGGGTCGCGGGCAGCTGCGCCTCGCCTGAACGTTTGCGGGAAGTCAAAGCAATGGGTGCGCAGGGCGTGCAGGTCGGCTCGGCCTTTGCGTGCTCCGAAGAGTCGGGCATCACACCAGAAATCAAACAGGAGATCATCGAGCAATATTTTAGCGGCAAGCTGAATGTCATCACAGACTTTCGAGCCTCTCCGACGGATTATCCTTTCAAGATTGTTGATGTGAAGGCCAATAGCGGTGCCGACGCATGCCGCGCCTGCGACTTGGGCTACCTGCGTCATATCTATGAAAAGGATGACGGCTCACTAGCTTACCGTTGCCCTTCTGCGCCCCGAAAAGCTTATGTGGCTAAGGGGGGGCAGGCTGAGGACTGTGAAGGACGTCGTTGCCTTTGTAATGGTTTGGTGGCGACAATCGGTATGGGGCAAGTTCGGCGCGGCCGTCTGGTGCAACCCTTGGTCACGATGGGCGACGACCTGAGCTTTCTGGATCGCGTCAAGCGTGACGAAGCCGGTCTTCCGACGGCAAAGGATGTGATCGATTATTTGCTCAGTTAACGGGGATCCATGTCAGGCCGAAGCTGATCCAGATCGGTATCGTGATCAGGCTAAAAATCGTAGTGCTGAGCACGACCTTGAAGGCGACTTCCGGCGATCCATCAAAATGTCGGGCCAACACGATGGGGAAAACGGCGCAAGGCATGGCTGCCTGAATGATTAAGACGCGCTTTAACTCCACCGAGAGCGGAAACAAAAAGGCAAAAAAGAGGAAAGCCAGAGGAAAGATGCCGAGGCGTAGAAGGCAGGCCGTGGCCGGCACTCGAATGCCTTTGTGGAGCTTCGACCCTTTCAAAAGATCGGCAAAAGTCGCTCCGATCAGAATCAGCCCGAGGGGGATGGCGCATTGACCAAAAAGATTGATCGTCTCCAGCACAAAACCGGGGAGCTGTTGATCGATTCGAAGCAGATTGAGCGGGACGCCGATCAAAATAGCAATCACCGGGCCACTGAAGGCGCGCTTCCAGATGGATTTTGGATCGTTCGCCGATAGGATAAAGCCGACTCCTAAGCCCCACATGGCAAACTCGACCCCGAGATTATAAACCAGCAGCACTCCGGCGGTCTCGCGGTCAAAGAGCAAGGCAATGATCGGGATCGGGAAGTAGCCGTAGTTATACATCCCCGTGCTGAAGGCGAAGGTCCGGCAATCCCTTTGGTTTCCCAACTTAAATTGCCGGGCGACCAGCATGCTGATGCCAAAGCCGGCGATGATCGTTGTCATGCCGACAAGCGGTGGCAGAATGAGGTTCGAGGGTTGCCGCAGTGCATCGTTGCCCAAGACAAAAGAGAGAATCATTGCCGGGTAGAGCAGGTTGACGACGAGTCGCATCAGGCTCCGGTCCGCCTCTTCGCTAAGCCATCCCAGGCGACGCACCAGAAAGCCACTTCCGATGACAAGAAAAACCGGAATCATCGCGGTAAAGACGAGTGAGGTGGTATCCATTGCAGTTCTGGTATCCGATGCGGGTAAAAATTGGAACTATGAATTCAGGCCATTCGAGCGAGCGCGTCTTTGCTGACAACCTGGTAGTCACGATAGGCGGAGGCCATGTTCAGGTTTTCGGTGAACGCATCATGTTCTTCCTGGCTTTCGAATTCAAAACCGAGCAGAGCCCGGCCCACACCCTCACCGGAGTAAACATAATTGAAGTAGCAGAGATTGGCGTGGGGACTGACTTCGAGGAGAAACTCGCAAAGGGCGCCGGGGCGCTCGTGAAATTCGAGTGTGATGAAGAAGGGGAAGGAGAAAAGTTTAGGATCGTAGTAAATCATGCGGAAGCCGACATCGGGCTCCGATGTGACATCGGAAAATTGGTAGTCTCCCGCAGACAATGCCTGTTTGAGGTGTTCAAACTGCATTTCATCAAGGTCGAATCCGATGACGGGAGTCGCCCTGCTGGCATGTGTCTTTCCATATTGGAAATCGACGATGTTGATGGTGTCTGAAAGTATATGCAGGAGAGCATGCATCGCTCCCTTAATCTCTGGGATGTGAATCCTGAGGTAACGGCGACCTAAGGCACCCATGGCAGCGCGTTGTGCGACTGAGGCGATTTGTTCAAAATCCATGTTGGCACCGCAGAGGACGGTTAATACCCGCTGGCCCTTTAATTTGTCGCGTTGTTTCAGGGCGGCGGCCATGCCCATGGCGCCGGAGGGTTCCGGGATGCAGCGCAAGGCTTCCCAAAGAAATTGGATCGCGGCGCAGACTTCGTCGTTACTGACCGTCATCCACTCATCGATGACTGTTGCGCAAACCTGATGGGTGAGTCGGCCGACTTTGCGGACGGCAGTGCCATCGCAAAAGACATCCAACTTATCCAGAGCCACTGGCTGGCCAGCTTTGATTGCGGCTGCCATCGAGGCCTGACCTTCGCCTTCGACCCCGATGATGCGTATGTCGGGGAAGTGCATCTTCAGCCATGTGGCGGTTGCCGCCGCCATGCCGCCTCCACCGACCTGGAGGAAGGCGATGTCGAATGGCCCCTCGCCGGACATGACCACCTCGTCAGCGAGTGTGCCCTGGCCAGCCATGACAGCCAGATCGTCGTAGGCATGAATGTAGTTCAAACCATCTGCGCGGGCGATTCTGTGAGCTTCGGTGCTGGCGGCATCGTAGGTGTCACCAAAGAAACGGATCTCGACCTGATCGCCCCCATGGCGCTTGACCGCAGTGTGTTTCATCCTGGGGGTAGAGACTGGCATGTAGATGAGTGCTTTGATCCCCAGTTGATGCGCCGCCAGCGCCACCCCCTGAGCGTGATTACCGGCTGAGGCCGTAATCACCCCGCGCGATCGTGCCGCTGGGTCGAGCTGCGCGATACAGTTATACGCGCCACGCCATTTATAGGCATTGATTGGGGACAGATCCTCGCGTTTCACGAAAAGCGAGAGACCGTCCTCCGTATCAATTTGCTGAAGGGGCGTTGGCTCACCGATTTCGTAAACGCGCCGACGGGCAAAAAGAATTTCTTCCCTGAGCTTGTGCAAAAAAGTCTCTCGATCCATGGGCCGATGCGAACGACTTTTCGCCCTGGGCACAACCATGAACCACAAATCAACGGTTATTGAGACATTCACAAGGGACTGGCGGATAATACTGGACATTTCTGCCTAATAGTCCATTTACAAATTATGAGAACTCGGAGATTGAAGGTTTATGGTGTCGGCTTGAGTGCCGTTTACCACTGCATGACTCGCACGGTGAATGGTGAGCGTTTGTTTAAAGATCGGGCCCCTATACAAGGGACTGGCAGATAATACTGGACATTTCTGCTTAATAGTCCATTTACAAATTATGAGAACTCGGAGATTGAAGGTTTATGGTGTCGGCTTGAGTGCCGTTTACCACTGCATGACTCGCACGGTGAATGGTGAGCGTTTGTTTAAAGATCGG
>Ga0306912_1000940_pt1 | contig 14882 bp, 18 predicted proteins | sample AntRauFillE10628_FD_190443 | JGI IMG/M metagenome (GOLD analysis project Ga0306912, IMG submission 190443) | Saline lake microbial communities from Rauer Islands, Antarctica - Metagenome Filla E10 #628 (v2) (version 2) | ecosystem: Environmental > Aquatic > Non-marine Saline and Alkaline >... | reverse complement strand
AATAGTGGAAGTTGTGGTTCATTCATATGAATCGACATTTTATGAATCCCTCAAAGAATTCGCAACCCTGGAATGTATCACGAAGGGAGATTATTCAAACCGGGAAATTGATACTAATACTTCATAATATAGTTAGGTAATATTCAGTACGTCATAATAGTAGAAGGCTTTGTAAAACCGTGCTTTTGCCACATTTCGTCATTATCGTGACATTGAAATCCTTACGTCCGCCAGCTGGCGGACTGGCCTTGAATTATGACAAAATCCCTGGTTTTGTGCCGCAGGTATCCCGTTGGGGCAAAGCCTTCTAGTAACTCTTATCTAAATTTGAGTAAATTCACATCAAATCTAAATTTAACGTATGAATGATTTTCAGTCAATCAAAAAATATGCCGAACGCGACCGGGCTATTAGCAAAAATGTTGTAGATGATTTTATAATCAAGTATGGGGCATCCAGGGGGCGACTGGACAAGCAAGTGGACAATCGTTTAAAACGCTACCGGCACGTGATCAGGAAGATGCCCGAAAATTGGGATGCTTTGCTGAAAAGCCAAATGATTACCTACGATATCTTTAAAGCCGGCGGACCTATTTCTGCCTATCTGAATCATAGTGGGGTAAAGCTCAGAAGCCAGGATGAACTTGAATACCTACGCAGACAGGCCGAACATCCCTGGACCTTTTCGTTCGCTGAACTTTTGGACAAACCCTATCCGGATATGTACAGGATGCGGGACCTGTTTACCGGGGAAAACTATTTGATGTACTCCAGGGGTATGACCCAAATCCGGTTTAGTGAACCGAATATAAAAACATGGTTTTTTCTGATGGGGCTGAGCGGTGAGTGCATGCAAAGCTATGGCCCGATCATGCATTTCAAGTCATTTGGCCGTGAGGAAATAGCCTTTTTTGCCAGGCAGTTAGATGCCGGCCTCGAAACCGATCACAAAGTTGCCGATCACATTCAGAAACAACCACTTCCATATACTATGTTATGGTCGGGAAGCCAGATTCCGCATATAATCCATAAAGAATATGCTATTCAGCATCAGCATGCAGAATACTTTGATGACGAATTTGATGCAGGACCTTTCAATGACCGGTTCCTGGCTGAATATACCAATGGGTTATACCGGTTTCAGCTACCTGAATGGAGCACTTTCCCGCACTACGCCACAGCCTATTATCACGAGAAAGAATCTATTCTTTATTTGGCAGCGTTTACCCGTGCCGGTTTTGATCATTTGAAAGAGGCCCTTAACCAGAGCGGGTACGATTTGCCGCCCGAGCCTCACGAGGCTGCCACACCGGGGATGATTTCAACGGCATCGGACATTCTTCGAAAAGAGATTGAATTAAATCCGTTCGATTCTTTTTTTGAGCCGGAAGATGACTCTGATGATGACGATCTGGAAGAGGTCAATCATTTTCTTAGCCTGCTGATGGAAACAATCAACAGCAACAAAAAACCCGATATTAAAATGATGGCGGAACAGGCCGGTATCGATTATGAAACCGCGTCCGAACTTACTGAACAGGTCATGGAAAGATTTGGGGGTAAGCTCCCGGAAAACTGAAAATCAAATATACAGGGATTCTCATATGACAAGTAGAAATCTATTCAAGCCGCTGGCCATCACACTGGAACTTCTTGACAGCATAGAGTTTGGGATGGCGGATAACATTTTCGAGGTGGAATGGTACCTGGATCTGCAAGAGGAAAACGCCACCTTCATTTGGAGCCTCTGAGATGATCCCGATGATGGATAATAATGGAATTAATGCAGGAGATTGAAAAAGATCCGGAGGATAAACGGTTTATCCCGATTCCTCGTGGTCATCCGATGAAGAGTAGCGCCTGATGGAAACTTTTATTCTTGAACTTTTGGATGATAAACCTCAAGTCATGCGAAACTACATGCTGAGTGTATTCCGAACCGTCCAGCCGATTTTCCGATGAGGATCGGCACCTTCACCAATAAACTCGAGCTCAACCCGTAGAATGAAATCTCCCTGGACCGGTGCCCACAGATACCTGAACTGATCATTGTCGGACCACATATTTTCTCCGGATCCGGCTAATGTATATTCACCGGTACTGGAATTGACAGAGGCTCTTCCCTCATGTTTAACATCTCCTACATCCAGGGTATTTTCGAAGATGCCTAAAACGTCTGATTCTTGATAAGAGAGAGAAGCCGCGTAACCGATAATCAGGCAAAGAAAGATTGGGCTGGAATACCAGAATACTATATTGAGTATTGATTTTCGGTTTAAATATTTATTGACGGGCAACCAATTACCGGAATTATAATTAGTTTTAGACTAAAAAAATAATTGCAGGTCTCCTTCCACTCTATTGCTGTAAAGTTCATGATCTGTTTCATTGAAAATCATAGTGCAAAATGTAGAATCATTTCCGACTTCCGGAATCCGGTGGTATTCTATGGAAAAAACCGTGTGCAATACCTTCAGCGTGACCCGTCTTATCTCATTCTGAAATAAATAATGGCAGATTACACATTCCTGTTCATTGTTTATATAGATTCTCTGATTCAGCTTTTTTTGATTATTCCCGATCACACACTTTGCATTCCAACTTTTTGCCCAGTTTTGATCTCCGTCCCTTTTCTGTTACCACACACGGCCTGAGCTGCCAGGGTGGCTTGTGTCGCACATGCTGAGTATGGCCGCATTTGAGGTCAGCCACCCAGTCGCCCTCATCATCTTTATGAAATCCAACAATGGGTTGTTTCATTTCCGGTAATGTTGTTTAACAAGCTTCTCTATATCAAGTTTCTGTATGGCGCTTGTAGCTGCTTCCATCGCCCCCTCCGTACAGAGGCCACTCATTGAGGCGTCCATGAACCCCTTTGTATCAAATATCAGGATCCATTCATCCCTGAAAAAAAGCCTTTGAGCCTGTTCCCGGGCGGATCTTTAAATTTAAAATGGAGTCTGAAACCGTATGCAATTGAGCCATAACCCGGGCTTGCCTATTCCTATTGGGTCATGGCCATGTGGGATGATGTGATAGATTTATATTAAAGAATATAGGAAACAGATCCGCAGAATAGTCTGGTGAATTACCGTCTTGGGTTGATTTATTACAATCTCGGAGAGTACGAACGTGCAGATTTTTACATCGATAAAACGGTGACTCTTTACCCGTTTGATTACGATTCGCTGCAGCTTTTTGCCTGGAATAAATTGATGATGCAGCGAACAAGGGAAGCCAAAGTACTTTTTGAAAAGGTGCTGCTCGCCAATCCCGGTGACGAATCGGCCCTTAATGGATTGGGTTTGATACAGTAGATGGTGCCGCAGCCATGCGAGAGATGTGCTTCGTGCCTGAGGCACTCTTATCTGATATGGGTGCCTCTGTAATGAGGTTGTCCAAAAAGTATTTTGCTCGGAATCCGCTTAAATAATTTAGGAATTTTCTTCTGACTCACCCTATTTCCCTCTCTATCTATTAGAGAGGGATTCAAAGTCTAAATTATTTAAGCTTAGCAACTTATCATGATCCTTTTTGGACAGCCTCCTACCATTTCTGGCGTGCCTGACGGCACTTGTTTCGTATCAAAGCCAAACTACAATGCCTATAGACACTACAAAAATCATAGCACCATATTTCAATATGGGGATGAAAATGCTAATCTGCCGAAGTATGCCGCAGGCATGGTCATGGTCTGCTTATCCCTGATCCTCTCAAAAAAAAGATGCCGGCGCGGAATCAACCACGCCGGCATCATAGCTAAACCGTGATATTTCTACACCTATTCACCTGCATAGGATGAATACATCCAGACGAGTTTTTCCTGCTCGCTGATATAATCGCTCATTAATGCGTTGGTACCCTCATCATCCGCTTCACCCGAAAGATCGAGAATCTCTCGCTGAAGCTTCAATGTTACCTTAAATGAGTACAGTATATTATCTACCGCTTTTTTCCCGTCGCTTACTTTAGGGCTTTCAGTAATTTCTGAAACTTTCACATACTCTGAATATTGATGCTCGGGAGTGTATCCCAGCGTTAAGATTCGCTCAGCCACCTCATCAATTTTTATAACAAAATCGTTATAAAGCTCTTCGAATTTTACGTGGAGTTCAAAAAATGTGTCTCCTTTTATATTCCAGTGGTAACCTCTTGTGTTCTGATAAAACACGGAGTAATTAGCCAATAAAACATTCAGCTTTTCAGCCAGTTTCTTAGTCCTTACGCTGTCGAGTCCAATTTTATTTAATTCACTCATTCTTCTGTTTTTTTTGATTTGTGTTATGATTTAAAATCTTCGTTCTGACTAACCTTCAATATGGATAATCCGCTATTAAAACACCACTCAGATAGAGCAGCAACGTCTCGGTATTCTTTAGCTGAAAGCCGGTTTCAGAAACTCTGAGACGCGCATTTTCCAGTGAAATCTGAGCCGCCCGTAATTCCACACCGGTAATTTCTCCACGGTCAAATGTTACCTTCGCTCGTTCATAATTTCGTTCATACACAGACAAGTTTGATCTTTCCGTTACAAGCTGATCCTGAAGGTGCAGGTACTGTCGCCAGCTGTTTTCGAACCGGGTTTGAAGCTGTATCGCTGACTCCTCCCTGCGCAGCTCCTCCTGTCGTATCCTGTCTTTTGCATTTTGTGACTGGATACGATTCCGGCCACCGCTGAAAATCGGAATCTTCAGCGATAGACCACCGCTAAAACCAAGTTGCTCCTGCGTTTCAAACTGTCCATCAGTTGCGTTCATGTAGCTGTAACCGTATCCCGCTGATGCGGTTAATGAGGGCAGAAATCCGGCTGTTTGCATCCGCTCATCCAGCTCGGCCTGCTCCAGCCTTTTTTCCCTTATATTCAGCACGGAATTGTTCTCCATCATCAAAGACAAGAAATCCTCGTAAACCGGCATGTCAGCTGCTGTAAATTCATCAGCCACAGGATCCATTTCGCGTCGATCCCATCCTATGTCGGTATGCAGATTACGATACGCATTATCGTACTGAAGCTTCAGATTCCTGAAAGCCGTACTGTCGCTTTTTAAATCAGCCAGGGCCTGCAGCAGCTGCTGTTCATTCACCTGGCCATACTCCCGTCTTGTTTCAATCGTGCGGTAGCGGTCGTTACTTTGCTCAAGCGATACTTCTTTTACTTCAATACTTCTCTGCAAAGAAGCCACCTGTATAAATTTGTTTGTCACATTTAAAATGGTGTTTTCTAATTCTGATCGATATTGCAGATCGGTCAAATCGCTACCCGTTTCCAGCATTTTGTACCGCATGCGTCCCTTCATTCCATCGTAAATCACCATTTGTGACACAATTTGTGAACTAAACTGTGTGGTCGTAACACCATCATACGAAATAGACGGGCGGTCTGCCTGCTGACCGCTGTTCTGGGGATCGAGCAGATTCTGAAAGAACGATCCCGGTGTTATATCAAGATCACTGTAGGATGCACTCAGCCCTCCTTTTATCGCTAAATTTGGCAACTGCCCGGCATTTCCGCGCGAAACGCTGTTTTCTGCAATCTCTGCGTCAATATTGCTTACCAGTACGCTATGGTTATGAACAAGCGCCGCCCTGATTGCCTCATCAAGTGAAAGTTGCTCCTGCGCAGAGACACTGCCTAACGAAAACGCCATTATTAAAGACAAAATTACCAATCTCATAGTGCACTCTTTTTATGATGTTCGTGAAGAATTACTGCGGGTTCAATGCTTTCCTGTGTATCCGGTTTTTTACCCATAAGCTCCAGAAATTTAAATTTGCAGTTATTGAATATCACCAGAAACGCGGGTGCCAGCGTCAGGGATATCAACAGCCCGAACGTAAGTCCATAGGCGATGGAAATAGCCGGTGGTTTCAGGAACGCTGAAGCGAGCCCGCCAACAAATATCATCGGCACGAGCCCCGCCACGGTACTCAGTGTTGTAAGTAAAATGGGCCTGAATCGGGACCGTACAGCATCCTTCAATGCCTCTTCAAAATTCATCCCGGCTTTCAGATTGTCATTAAATGCCGTGATGAGCACCAGCAAGTTGTTGATTAAAATACCGATGAGGGCGATCATCCCGATTAGGGAAAAAATGTTCATGGTTGCACCGTGCACCCAGTGGCCAATGACCACGCCCGTAAAAGCAAACGGCAGAGAAAGCAACACCAGCACCGTTTGGCTGAACGACTGGAAGTTGATTACAATCAGTGCCAGGATAATGAGTAAGATAATGGGCGCCACAGACTGCATCGCTTCGGTCACCTTCGCCGACTCCCGATTTTGCCCCTCAAGCACAAACTGAACACCCGGAAATTTCTGTTTCAGGTCAGACAAGGTATTCTCATTGATATCCCCCAGGATGCCCGGGGCTGAAAGTGACGGGTCGGCCAGGTCGGCATCTACCCGAATCGTTCTCCGGCCGTTAATGTGGTTAATATTGAGCGACGCTTCCGTAGGAAATATATGTGCCACTTGCGACAGAGGATACACACCCTTTGACGTTCTTATTTTTACGTCTAAAAGGTCCCGATAACTCTCCCGGTTTTCCTCTGGAAATCTTAGCCACACCCGAACATCATCACCATTTCTCTGAAGCGTCTGTACCTCCATTCCAAAAAATGCCGTTCGAACCTGCATCATAATATCCTGAAGCGAAAGCCCAAGCTGTTCGCCCGCATTTGCCAGCTCAATATGCAGCTCGGGGTTACCGCGCTGATCGGTATCTGCTACATCTACTAAATCGTCCCGTTTGCTCAGTGCCATCTTAAGTTTTTCAGCAGCTTTCTGAATCTCGTCCATTTTTTTTCCTGATACCGATATATCTACAGGTAGCCCGCCAAAACGGTGCTCCGCCAGTGCAGAAATAAACCGGATATAGTTTGTTTCGGGAACGTCACCCACTTCTTCTCTGAACATATTGTTAATTTCATATGCTGGAATTCCCCTCTCTTCGCCTCCCATCATTACTATTCGAAGTTCTCCCTGATGGCTTTCAGGTCCCAGAATTCTCTCCACATTCCGTATCACCTTTTCGTTATCTGCCCTTTCTGCAGTCAGCCGATCCCCAACATGATAAACCGCTTCTTCAATTTTTATCAGCTTAGCCCGGGTGGTATCTACAGGCACTCCCGGTTCCATCTCTATTCGCACCAGCTGTACATCATCATCCAGATAGGGGAAAAAGGTGACCGGCACAACTCCGGTTCGTATCAGCAAAACAGACCCCATCAGAAAAAGGATAAAGGCAGCAACATTGAGCCATCGCCATCTGTGAGACACGTAATCGGTAAAAGGAATAAAATACCGGTCTCTGAAATTTGTAAGCCCGCTGGCCATGGCTTTTTCAAAACGTGTTTGTTTATTCTGATCGGACAGTACTTTTGATACGGTGAGCTTTTGAGGCAAAAACAGGAACGTAACAATGAGTGCAGCCAGCAGTGCACTCACCACCACAAACGATACTTCCGTAAAAAAGGCGCCGGGCTTTCCCGGGAGGAAAAAGAAGAGGCTAAAAGCAGTAGCGGTTGTCAGCAGAGAGATGATCATAGGCGAAGCTACCTCTGCAGCTCCATTTCGCGCGGACTCCACGGGTGATTCGCCAAATTCGTTATAGCGCCGGTAAATATTTTCCGCGACCACCACACCGGTATCCACCAGCATTCCCAAAACCAGGATAATGCCAAATATCGATACCGGGTTGATCGTGAAATCATACCCCAGGAGTGTAGTGGCAAACGTACCCAGAATGGCCAGCGGTATCGTAAGCGAAACCCACATTGCTATCCGCTTATCGAGAAAGAGAGTGAGAATGAGCAGCACCAGGATCAAGCCGAAAATGGCATTGCTCCTCAGTGAATTGACCCGTTCATACACAAACTCCGAAAAATCTTCGACGACAGTAAGCTCAACGCCGCTGTGCAGCGTATTAAAATGTCCGGCATATTCTTTCACCTCTTCAGCAATAGCCACAAGGTTCTCATCGTTGGTCGTTACCACCTGTATCACTACCGATTCATCCCCATTAAGATAGCGCTCAATGGGTTGGTCGTCGAACTGATCTTTAATGGACGCTATATCCTTTAGCAATACACGTTGTCCGTTAAGTCCCGACCGTACCGGAATTTGTGATATTTCCAGCGCCGTTCTCTCTTTATTTTCAGTCCGTATTTGCCAGTTGGCATCCACCAGTTTTAGCTCGCCTCCTGTCACGTCAATGTTGTTTTTCTTTACCGCTTCCGCCACTTCCTGGGGAAATATACCGAACCGCTCCATCTGCTCGTCATTTAGCTCAATAGTAATTTCCTCAGGGGGAAATCCATGTAAAAACACGTTTGATATCCCCTTTTCAACAAGAAATTCGTCCCTGATTTGGTCGGCATAATCTCTTTTTTGCTGAAGCGATATGTTGCCGGTCAGCGCGAGCGATATGGTGGGATTGAGCATCTCCTGTTTAAACACAATCGGCCGATCCATCTCTGCGGGAAAATCAGTTACTCTATTTACCGCGTTCTCCACATCAACCAATACCTTATCAATGTCGGCCCATTCAAAAATCTCCACGGTTATGCGTCCGCTGTTTTCCCGGGCTGTAGAGGTGTGCCTGTCCATGCCGTTTATACCGTTCAGATTCTCCTCAATTCTGGAGATCGCCCGCTCTTCAATTTCAAGCGGTGAAGCTCCCCGGTAGGTGATATTCACATAAATTTCAGTCGGGCCTTCGGGCGGATTCAGCGTGTAGCGCGTCTGACTGAAGCTGAGGATGCCCATCAGAACAATAATCATCAGCCCGAGAGTCACCATGACGGGGTAGCGGACAAAAAAGTTTATTAATCTCTTCATAGATAATCCTAATTGATGATTCGTCCGCCAACGGGTTCAGAGACATCTTCTACAATCTCGTCTCCGTTTTGCAACCCATAAATCCAAAGATAGCTTCGCTCCAGATCTATAATTTCAACAGGTATTTCTGCCAGGCTGCCTTCTCTTTTAGCAAGCACGCTGCCAGTTCTCAACAAGGCGGATTTTGGAATTCTTGCCAGTTCTCTTTTACTGTCTGATTCGATCTCGCCTTCCAGATACATTCCCTCCCGCAAATCTTCACCCAAAACATTGAGATACACGAATACCTGCTGCGAGGCTGGATCCACAGACGGATTTACTCTCGTGACTGCAGCAGAGTAGGCTTTGTTCTGATCCTGGCTTATCACCTCCAGCGACTGGCCGGGCAGAATCCATTCTTCATCGTCAGGATCAATAGAAGCATTCAGAATAAACAGTGACGGATCTACAAGCGTACCAAGATGAAATTGCGGCCCAACCACCTGGCCCGGTTCAGTCTTAGCCGCCGACAAAACTCCCGAAAAAGGCGCCCGAATCGTGAATCTATCTAATCGCTCCTCTGCACTTTTGATGCTGTAATAGAGCTCATACACTCCTTTAGACTCCAGAAAACGGCGTACATTTTCTCCAAAATCGGGAATTGGGGAAACACGCTTATCAGCACTCAGTGTATGGTGCCACACTTCATACCTCGGTAACGTTTCCGGATGGTCCAGCTTGATATCGGCCATTAGTGCAGATACAAGGGTTTTAAATTTACTTCTCGATGATTGAATCTGCAGCCTGGCCTCACTGTCGTCAAGCTGAACTAAAATCTCTCCTTTTTGATAGGAAATTCCTTCCCGAAACGGCTTGTTTCTCTCCAACACCTTACCCTGAACCTCCGGGAAAAGCTCAACACGGTTATCCGCCCGAATGCGTCCGCTTAGAGATACCCGATCTGCAACAGATTCGGTTTCTACAGTAAAAAAGTTAATTTGCTGAGAATCGATTTCTTCAGCAGCAGTTTCTCTTATCTGTTCTGCAGGTTTTTCCGCTGATTCCCCGCCGCAGGAAGCTATCATCAATATTAGTACAAACACCATTGCACTTTTAAAGGCTTTATTCATGTCAATAATTCTGTTTATTGTTCACTCATAGTTTACGGAGATATATCATACGGTTCAACCATATGGTTAATCTGAATTATTTGTTATATCCAGCCTGCTGATTACATTACAAACCTTTTATTAACAATATTATAGGCTACATATTTAATTCAAAATTTCGATACTCAAGATCGCTCGTAGACTAAATAGATCAACTATATAGTTAACTTTTGTTCTTATCTTTCCTATTTTGTTGATCTAAGGAAAAATCGTAATCACACGCATCATGAGTAAAGAAACGGAACCATCATCCACAGAACACAAAATTTTTGAAGCCGCAATAGATGTCTTTCAAAGCAAGGGACTTGAAGGCGCAAGGATGCAGGAAATAGCTGATAAAGCAGAAATCAACAAATCGATGCTGCACTACTACTATCGCTCTAAAGAGAAGCTTTTCGAGAAAGTGTACGAGCTCTCCATCATTAAACTAATGCCTCAGGTGGCTTCGCTGCTCAATGAAGAGATGCCGCTGGATATAAAGCTTCGAAAGTTTTCTGCGAAGTATTTTGAACTCATTAAGGCCAATCCCGACATTCCGCTCTTTGTTATTCACGAAATGAATAAAAATCCGAGTCGTCTGAAAAAGTTTATCGCTAAGGAGATCGGGAAACGGGTTCAGCCGTTTTTAGATCAAATAAAAGAAGAGAGGGAAAAAGGTAATACCGTTAATTTGCCGCCGGAACAGATCTTTGTTAATATTATGGCCATGTTGGTTTTTCCATTTTTGGGACGGCCTGTTCTTCAGGTTATTTTCGATATGGACGAAGAGGCCTTCTCACACTTCATCGCCGATAGGGAAGCATTTATCCCCGACTATCTGGTCAGCATGGTGATGATAAATCCCAAATAGACATTTTGATTCACGAATTTTCGCAAGGCTTTTTCAAACACACCCTATGCAATAGAAGCACTCCGCCACTCTTTTATATTGATCTGGTATCATCTCTCTTTTGCAAAATTTACTTATACCAGTAGCCATATAATTCATGTTATAACGACAAAACCACGGTTTCGGCAGACTTTACCTACCTCTACTATCTCGCTCAGCAGCCCGGCGGACTCACCGAAGCCTTGATCGTAATTTTATTTGTATACAGGCGTAAGTTATTACGCAAAGCCCGATCTTGAGTTGTACGGCAATTTCTCTCAGAATTACCGGTCCGTAACATTCAACGACATACGCATTGTGAATCACACCTTTCAGGTTGACCCGGACATTACCGACGAGAGTGGTTTCTCTGCCGAGAATGGAGTAAGAGGTCAATACGGGGATATCTTTTCCTACGATGTAAATGTGTTTAGTCTGATGTATGATGACCGCCTTGGTGAAGTTTTGCGAGCCGACTCCAGGGTAGATGCAAGTGGTGAAACTGTAGAAACCAGCAGGGTAGTTCGGTTTAGAGGGAATATTGCATGGGCTTTTATTTATGGACTGGAAAGTATTGCGGAGCTCAACTTACTCTCACTACTTGGGAAAAAACACCTAACGCAAGACTGATATTTTTGCAAATACAGCGATTTCATAATCGAATTATATAGATTCTGAATTACCCGGTGTTGAAGGAAACAACGTAGAATTTGTGCCTCCTCTAAATGTTAAAACCGGTGTTTCATTTGGGTACGGAAATCTTCTTGGATGGCCTCAGTACACGTTTGTCTCCGATCAGTTTACCAACGCCTCCAATGTGGAGCAAAACGTAAACGACAATCTAAGCGGCATTAAGGGAGAGATACCGGCCTACTACATTATGGATCATTCCCTGTCGTGGTCGTACCGTTATTTCACGCTGGAGGCCGGCACAAACAACGTTTTGGATGTAAAATGCTTTACGCGGCGTGCTACCGGCTACCCCGGGCCCTGAATTATTCCCTCCCATAAGGTATTACAGTACACTTCAGATAAAAATTTAACCCAGGCAATCCAAGCCTTTATTTTTGTCACACTCTTTGCATTCCAGCTTTTTGCCCAGTTTTGATCTCCGTCCCTTTTCTGTTACCACCCACGGCCTGAGCTGCCAGGGCGGCTTGTGTCGCACATGCTGAGTATGGCCACATTTGAGGTCAGCCACCCAGTCGCCCTCATCATCCTTATGAAATCCAACAATGGGTTGTTTCATTTCCGGTAATGTTGTTCAACAAGCTTCTCTATATCAAGTTTCTGTATGGCGCTTGTAGCTGCTTCCATCGCCCCCTCCGTACAGAGGCCACTCATTGAGGCGTCCATGAACCCCTCCCGTGCCGCTTCTATACAGGCGTTGCGAACTTCTACGGCAAGCAGCTGTTCAGCATCAAGCTCATCCAAAGAATCGTTCATATTACTCCCTGTTCTGAAATTCGCGTTGCAGGCGCTCGTAGCGAATTTCTTCCTGGAACGCTGTATGACAGCTTACACATCCCTGCTGAATAATGCGATAGTTGTCGAGCACACGATCCATATTACGTTGAGCGGCCGCCTTACGCAGGGAATCGGCACGCGAATGAACGGTGTGATCGAACGATCCAAAAACATCCATCCTCTCCCCCAATGTTTCTTTAACCATCGTAAGACTTTTCTCTGCCATCGGAGGATGATCGTTAATTCCGGCAGCCCCATTTTCAATCAGGCTGAAGTTCATGGTATAGATTCCCTCGTTAATTCTGTCCATATCGGACAGCAGCAGACGCATGATCGTGTGCAGTTCAGGGGAGTCGGTTTCTACGGATTCTACTGTTGAAGGAGCATTATTTTCGTCCGTAAAATGATTGAAAGCGAGCCCGAAAACCACTATCAGAAAGAACGTAAGTATCGTAATTGTATGGATTTTGTATTTCATATCTTCTCCGGTTTAGGTTCAAATTTACCTTCCATCTTCATTCTTAAAGAAAAGGATGCTGCAATTTTGGATGCCATCTCTTTGGCGTAATCTGCCCGGCTTCCGGCAAACAACTTATCCACCGTCTTTTCAAAGAGTCCGTACCAAAGATAGAAATCCTCCTCTTCAAGAGGAAGTGGCATATGCTGCCGGAATGGCCTTCCCTTATAACGGCCGGTTTGAAATATCAGATTTGACCAAAAATCTATCATTTTTGGCAGGTGGTGATCCCAGTCTACCCCGGCTACATCGCTGAAAATATGGTTAAGTCGTTCATTGTCCTGAACGCGCCCGTAAAAGGTTTCCACGAGCAGGCGAATGTCGTCATCGTTACGAATATCTTTCATATTAGTCTCCATTTTTTGATCGAATGAGTTGTGTTCCGATCCCGCCGAGAAAAAGCAGGATTGCGACCACGTTACCATAGCTTCCAATTAGACGAATCATGTGCATATTCAGAAGATCTCCAACTATGCGAACAGCCAGAAAACCGTGCAACAAAATGAGCGGCAGGTAAAAATAATTGCTATAAGGGACGATCCTGCCCGTGAGTGAAGGGATGATCACGGATGCATGTGCAAAAATCATACTGAATACAAATCCTACAAAAAAGATGTGGAGAACGGCATCATAAAGTAGGCCGGCAGTCGGTAATCCATAGATCAGGCCGAGAATGCCTCCAACAATAATCCACCCATAACCCAATAGCAGACTCCAGGCGCTATAGCGCGTCCACTGTACGGATTTTATGGTTCTACGGGCTACATCATAGCGAATCAACCATGCGGCCAGCGCGATCATTATAATCGACCCAAACATCCAGGACGGGTTTCGACTGAAATGAATTCCGGCAAGACTCAACAGCCAAAGGGTAATCAAAACTGTAAAGATTTGAACGGCTTTTTTTGGTGGACGCATGATCCGGTTCAATTCCAGCCGCTCTCCAAAAATAGTGAGCAGCGGAAAGGCGATCCACCATCCGATCAGCATAAAGATGGGCGAGTTCACGATAAAAAACAGGTTCCCTATCAGCAGGGAAATCGCACCACCGGCCATAATGTAGTGGTGACTAACGGATTGAATGACGCAGAGATATATCATAATTCCAACAAGTGTCACCGAGCCAAGCAGTAAGAAATAGCCGCCGGATTGTGCAGCCCCGAACATCAGTAAAAATGTGGAAATGGCGAATGAAAAAGGCGCTATGTATGTCCACATTTTCTCAAGAGCGGCACCGCGTTCAAGCGCTATCAGCGTAGCGAGAAATCCGTTTATCATAAGCGGCCCATGGGTTAAAGGGCCAAGGTTGAACGCCTGTGGTGAGGACATGCCCAGGCGGATCAGACCGGTGTATAATCCGAGCAAAAGACCCAGTGCGGCACAGAACAGTAAAAGTCCGAAAAGAGTGTTCAGTAGGTCTGTTTTGTTCATGTCGGCATCAGCTTCGGGGTGGAGGAGGTACGGAGAAAAATTCAACTCCCTCTTTGATCATTTCCACGTTCCAGTCTGGCTTCATCACCATCTCTACCTCAGATTTATGAATATCATCCAAATCGGCAATCGCCTTTTCAACCTGCTGCTGAAGGTAGCGGCGCATCGGACAGCCGGGAGTTGTGGTGGTGAACTCAACCCGGACCGCATCATCCTCCACAAGAATTTGATACAGCAGTCCGAGGTCCACAATGTTCACGCCAAGCTCGGGGTCAATCACATTCTGAAGTTTCTGCACAACGGCCCGGCGGATGTCTGTTCCTCTGTTCATTTTTTGTTTAGTGAATTATATTTATAAGTCAGACCTGAGTGTCCGCAGGTCCTGTAAGCGCCGGTGTTTCGGACTCACCCCCAGCCCCTCTCTACGTCGAAAAAACGCTCCGCATATAGGGGTGACTCGTTGATTTTGGAATTGGGGATCTGACAGTCCCGAAATCTTTCTGGATCAATGTCCGGATCGAGATCAATCAATGCAAAAAATGTTCGGGTTTTGAATATCGAATATTGAATATCAAACGCTGAATGTCGAACAGTGTCATCCATTCGACATTC
>Ga0306912_1000936_pt1 | contig 14914 bp, 10 predicted proteins | sample AntRauFillE10628_FD_190443 | JGI IMG/M metagenome (GOLD analysis project Ga0306912, IMG submission 190443) | Saline lake microbial communities from Rauer Islands, Antarctica - Metagenome Filla E10 #628 (v2) (version 2) | ecosystem: Environmental > Aquatic > Non-marine Saline and Alkaline >... | reverse complement strand
AGCGCGAAGAAGTCCATCGTCGCCAGCACCTCGCCGTCGACGAAGATCGGGAAGCACACGCCGGACCTCACGCCCGCGGTGCGGGCCGCGGGGGCGCGCACGCAGTCGGTGACCAGGCCGAGGTCACGCTCGAAGACCAGCGCGCCGGTCGACCAGGTGCGACCCGACAGCCCCACGTCGTGGGCGAACGAGGCCTCCAGGGTGACCTTGCGGAACTCGTCGGTGACGCTGCCGGACTCCACCGAGAAGCGCAGCGGTCCGTCACCGTCGCGCACCCAGTAGGAGCCGTAGTCCCAGTCGAAGGCCCTGCGCACCGCGTCCAGCGCGACGCGGGCGACCTCGTCACGGGTCGTGGCGGTCTCGATGGCCGAGAGCACCTCGGTGATGGCGCTGGAGTTCTCCGCCTGCTCCCTGGTCGCGTGCTCGAGCGCCAGGCGGTCGGAGACGTCGTCCCAGGTGACCACGAACGCGGCCAGCGTCCCGTCGGGGTGGCGCACGCCGTTGACCGAGGCCCGCAGCGTGACACTGCCGAAGGTGAACTCCGCGTCGTGCGGCAGCGCCCCGGGGCTGTCGAGGATGCGCTCGACGCGTGCCGGGTCGCGGTGGAAGCGGTGGATCGAGCCACCGATCACCTGGTCGACGGTCACCCCGAACGCCTCGACCAGCGCCGGCTCGATCGCGCGCAGGGTCGTCAGCGCCCTCGGGTTGGCGTGGACGATCTCCAGGTCGGCGTTGGCGATGAACACGTTGGTCTGTGCGCTGTCGAGGACGGCGCGCAGCGTCGAAGCGGTGGACAGCAGCTCCTCGGCGGACGACCCGACCAGCTCGGTGCCACTGACGGACTCGGTGCCATTAACGGACTCGGTGCCATTAACGGACTCGGTGCCATTGACGGACTCGGTGATCGACATCAGGGTCTCCTGCTGGGGCTTCGATCGGCGTCCGGCCCGTCGGCACGGCACGGATGGGCGATAGCGGTCCCCACGCGAACGCGCGCCCCGGCGCGGCGCGTGCACACCGGCATCCGGACGGCCGGTTGGCGCCGATCTGCTTCCCTGCACGACAGCGGGGTCGCCCCCGCGCGCCCGCCACGCACCAGCCCCGACCGGAGCACACGCCGATGTCCGACATCCGCATCGCCCACGACACCATGGGCCAGATGGAGATCCCCGCCGACGCCCTGTGGGGCGCGAGCACACAGCGTGCGGTGGAGAACTTCCCCGTCTCCGGCCAGCCCGTGCCGCCCGCGGTGTTCCACGCCCAGGCCCTGATCAAGTGGGCCGCGGCGACCGCCAACGAGGCAGCCGGGGTGGTCGACGCCGAGGTCGCCGACGCGATCCGCCGCGCCGCCGACGAGGTCGTGGCCGGCGAGCTCGACGAGCACTTCCCGGTCGACACCTTCCAGACCGGCTCGGGCACGTCGACCAACATGAACGCCAACGAGGTCATCGCCAACCGCGCCAAGCAGCTGCTCGGCGAGGAGCTGTCGTCGGACCGCGTGCACCCGAACGACCACGTCAACGCGTCGCAGTCGTCCAACGACTCGTTCCCCTCGGCAGTGCACATCGCCTGCGCGCGCACCGCGGCCGACCTGACGCTGCCGGGGCTGCGTCGGCTCGCCGCGGCGCTGCGGGGCAAGCAGGAGCAGTTCGCCGACGTGGTCAAGTCCGGCCGCACCCACCTGATGGACGCGACCCCGGTCACGCTCGGCCAGGAGTTCGGCGCCTACGCCCGCCAGGTCGAGCTCGGTGTGCGCCGCGTCGAGAAGGCGCTGGAGTCCATCCACGAGCTCGCACTCGGAGGCACCGCGGTCGGCACGGGGCTGAACTGCCCGCCCGGGTTCGTCGACGCCGTCATCGACGAGATCAGCCAGCGCACCGGCATCGCCTTCCGCGAGGCCGAGGACCACTTCGAGGCGCAGGGCTCCCGCGACGCGCTGGTCGAGCTGTCCGGTGCGCTGAAGGTCGTCGCCGTCTCGCTGATCAAGATCGCCAACGACATCCGCTGGCTGTCCTCGGGACCGCGCACGGGGCTGTACGAGATCCAGCTGCCGGAGATCCAGCCGGGCAGCTCGATCATGCCCGGCAAGGTCAACCCGGTCATCCCCGAGTCGGTGCGCCAGGTCGGCGCGCAGGTCATCGGCAACGACGCCGCCGTGACCGTCGGCGGGCTGTCCGGCGAGCTCGAGCTCAACGTGATGATCCCGCTGATGGCCCGCAACGTGGTCGAGTCGCTCGAGCTGCTCGGCCGGGTCAGCGAGGTGTTCGTGGACAAGTGCATCGAGGGGATCACCGACACCGGCCAGGGCCCGAGGCTGGTCGAGCAGTCGTTGATGCAGGTCACCGCGCTGGTGCCCGAGATCGGCTACGAGCGCTCGGCGGCGTTGGCCAAGAAGGCGCACAAGGAAGGCACCACGCTGCGTGAGGCGGCCGTGGCCGACGGCGTCGACGAGGCCGTGCTCGACCGCGTGCTCGACTACCGGCGCATGGCCGAGGGCGGCATCCTCTGACCCGGACCACGCGGACCCTCGCAGCGCGGCGCAGCACACGGGTCGTCGCCGCGGGGGTCCTCGCGTGCCTGCTGGCCGCGTGCAGCACGGGCACCCCCGACGACCCGTCGCGGGCAGCGACCGCGACCTCGTCCACGCCACCGGCCGGGGCCGCGTCCGGACCGTCCGGGACGTCGCCCGGGGCGTCGCCCGGGGCGTCGCCCGAGTCGCTGACCGAGCCGCTGCCCGGGGCGTCACCCACGCCGTCGCCCAGCGCGTCGTCGGGCCCCACGGCGAGCCCGACGCCCAGCGCACCCGCAGCGAGCGGCCCGGTCGTGCCCCCACCGGGGCCGCCGCCGGCGACCAGCCCGGGACCGGACGGGCGCCGCAGCGTCAGGGTCGACGGTGTCGAGCGCAGCTTCCTGGAACGCGTGCCGTCCGGGCCGGTGCGCACCCTGGTCGTCGACCTGCACGGGCTCGCGTCGAGCCCGGAGCAGCAGCGTGGGTTCACGGGCCTGGACGCCGTGGCCGACGCGCAGGGCTGGCTCGTGCTGCGCCCGGCGGCGTCCGGCGCCCTGCGGCTGTGGGACGCCCGCACCGACGTCGCGTTCGTGGCCGCGCTGCTCGACCTCGCGCGTGCCGAGCACGACGTGCCCGCGGGTCGTGTCGTGCTGGTCGGGTTCAGCGCCGGGGGCGTCGCTGCGGGCGTGCTGGCCGACCTGCTCGGCGAGCGCGTCGGCGCGGTGGTCGGCGTCGCGGCGGCCCGGCTCGGGGACGCCCCGACGCGCTCCACGCCGCTGGCCGTGCTGGGCGTGGCGACCCTGGACGACCCGGTGGTGCCGTACGCGGCCACGGTCGAGTTCGTCCGCGGCTGGGCCGCGCACGCCGGCTGCGACCCCACCACGGCCCCGACCGACGTGGCCGCCCCCGTGACCACGCGGTGGTCCGGCTGCGCGGCGCCGGTCGCGCTGCTGAGCGTGCCCGGTCCCGCCGGCCACGTCGTTCCCGGACCGGCGTGCTGCGACGTCGACCTGGCCACGACCGTCGCCGCGTTCGTGCGCGACGCCCTGCCGTGACCGGCGGCCGGCCGGACGTCGCGTCAGGCGGCCGGGCGGGCGTCGGTCACGAGTCCAGGCCGTACTCCTCGGCGTAGTACTCCACGCCGAGGTGGGTGATCTGGTCCTCGCCGGCGATCCAGCGCAGCGTGTTCTTGAGCTTGCTCAGCTGGATGAACAGGTCGTGCTCGGGGTACAGGCCGGGCTTGACCTGCGGCGACTTGAAGTAGAACGACAGCCACTCCTGGATCCCGCTCATGCCGCTGCGCTGGGCGAGGTCCATGAACAGCGCCAGGTCGAGCACCAGCGGAGCGGCCAGGATCGAGTCCTTGCACAGGAAGTCGACCTTGATCTGCATCTTGTAGCCGAGCCAGCCGAACAGGTCGATGTTGTCCCACCCCTCCTTGTCGTCGCCGCGGGGCGGGTAGTAGTTGATCCGGACCTTGTGGTAGAGGTCGCCGTACAGCGCCGGGTACTTGTCGGGCTGCAGGATGTACTCCAGCACGCCGAGCTTGGAGACCTCCTTGGACCTGAAGTTGTCCGGGTCGTCCAGCACCTCGCCGTCGCGGTTGCCGAGGATGTTGGTCGAGAACCAGCCGCCGACGCCGAGCATGCGCGCCTTGAACATCGGCGCGAGCACGGTCTTGATCAGGGTCTGGCCGGTCTTGAAGTCCTTGCCGGCGATCGGCACGCCGTGGGTCCCGGCGGCCTCGCGCAGCGCCGGCATGTCCACCGTCAGGTTCGGGGCGCCGTTGGCGAACGGCACGCCCTCGAGGATCGCGGCGTAGGCGTAGACCATCGACGGCGCGACGGACGCGTCGTCGGCGTCGATCGCCGCCTCGAAGGCCTCGATCGTCTGGTGCGCCGGGCCCGGCTCGATGTAGATCTCGGTGGAGCCGCACCACACCATCACGAGGCGGTCGCAGCCCTCGCGCTCCCTGAACGCCCGGATGTCGTCACGCACCTGGTCGAGCATCTCGCGTCGGCCACCGGCGATGACGTTCTCGCCCTCCAGCCGCTTGACGTAGGACGGGTCGAACGCCGCGGCCATCGGTTCGACGGCGCGCAGCTGGTCGGCGATCGGTTCGAGGTGGCGTGCAGCGTCCAGCACGCCGGCCTTCATAGCGGAGACGTAGGCGTCGTCCGGGTACGGGTCCCACGCGCCGAAGCGGATGTCGTCCAGCGACGCCAGCGGCACCAGCTCGCGGATCGTGGGCGACGAGCCGTCGGTGCGCTTGCCGAGCCGGATCGTGCCCATCTCGGTGAGGGTGCCGATCGGCTCCTCGAGCCCCGCGCGCATCAGCTCCACGCCGGCGATGAACGTCGTCGCGACGGCCCCGAGGCCGACGGTCAGGACGCCGAGGGTGCCCTCGGCGGGTGCGGGATCGGGACGGTTGCTCACGGGTACCTCGCGGGACGACGGGTGACACGGGTGCGGTCGTGGAGCCTACGCCAGCACGCCGGCCGCGGACCCCGACGCGCGTCCGCCGGACCCGCCGCGCGCAGCACCGTCACGTCCGTGCGGGCACCGCTGCGTTCGCGCACCGCGCCGCACCTCGCGGGACCTCGCCGCAGCTCGGCGGTCACTCCCCGAGCGCCGCCGTGATCGCGAGCTCCAGCTCGCGGCAGTGGTCGTCGTCCAGCGGCTGGCCGCCTGCGTCCCGCACGCTGAACACGTCGATGACCTCGTGGCCCTCGGTGGCGACCTTGGCCACCACCATGTCGAGCTCGAGCTCGGCCAGGGCGGACGCGATGCGGTACAGCACACCGATGCGGTCGAGCGTGCGAACCTCCACCAGCGTCGCCATCCCGGCCGCATCCTGCGAGGTGTCCACCACCGTGGCGACCTCGGGGAGCTTCGCAAGCCTGCGACGCTCCCCCGCACGCTTCCGCGCGACGCGTGCACGGACCGCGAGGCGCCCGGCGACGGCCTCGGCCAGGTCGCCCTCGACGGTCACCCACCACGAGCCGGTCGCGTGGTCGGGGATCCGCACGGTCAGCGTGTCCACGGCGGTGCCGTCGGCGCGCGTGTGCGCGTGGGCCTCGAGGATCGAGCCACCGTGCAGGGCGACCACGCCGGCCACCTTGGCGAACAGCCCGGGCGTGTCCAGCGCCACGACGTCGAGCTCGTCGTAGCCCCGGTCCACCTCGTCGTCGCCGTGGCGCACCTCGGTCGGGGTCACGCGCGTGCGCACCTCCCCGGGAACCGGCTGCTCGCTGGCGAGCCCGGCGTGGCGCACCACGGCCCGCGGGGAGACCGCGGCCGCGTAGCGCTCGGGCAGCTGCGAGAGGTGCGCCGCGACGTCCTCGGGTGCGACGCCGAGGTCGGGCGCCAGGCGCTGGGCGTGCTCGGCGGTGGCGCTCGCGCCGTCGCCGAGCGCGGCGGGATCGGTGTCGTCGAGCACGGCGCTGACCTTCGTCACGAGCGTGGAGATGAGGGATGCCTTCCAGGGCGTCCAGGCCGTCGGCCCGGTGGCCAGCCCGTCGGCGGCGCTGAGCAGGTGCAGCGAGGCGAGCAGGCCGGGCCCGCCGACGAGGTCGGCGACCGCCCGCGCCTCGGCAGGGTCGGACACGTCACGGCGCGTGCCGCGGTCGGGCAGCAGCAGGTGGTGGCGCACCAGCACCCCGACACGCTCGACGTCGGTGTCGTCGAGGCCGATCCGGCGGGCCACGGCGCGCGCGGGCTCGACGCCCGTCTCGCTGTGCGGCTCGCCGTGGGCCTTGCCGACGTCGTGCAGCCACGTGCCGACGACCAGCGCGTCGGGCAGGTCGACGTGGGCCCGGGCATCGGCCGCCCAGTCCTCCTCGTCGATGATGCGGGCGAGTTGCTCCGCGGCATGCACGGCGTGGCGGTCCAGCGCGTAGAGGTGGAACGGGTTGCGCTGGGCGCGGCAGCGCGTCGGCGCCCACTCCGGCACCAGCGCGACCAGCCAGCCGACGTCGTCGAGCTCGGCCTGGACGCGGGGTCCCCGGGGCGAGCGCAGCATGGCCAGCCAGGCGTCGCGCAGCTCCTGCGGCCACGGTGCGGGCACGGAGAGGCCGTCGGCGGCGTCGCGCAGCCGGGTCGCGGTGCCCCGGTCCAGCAGGTGGTCACCGGCGAGCAGGACCCGCACGACACGGCCGGGCAGCGTCGGGTCGGTCGGGTCGGCGTCGGGCGGCAGGTGCACCAGCCCGTCGACGACCTCGAGGCCCTCCACGACCTCGCTGCGCGGCCGGCGGCGCGGGAAGCCCCAGCGGCTCGCACTGGCGGACAGCTGCCGCCACGCCCGGTCGTGCGCGTGGGCGATCGTGCGGGCCGACTCGAAGTGGCGCGACAGGGCGCGGTGCGCGGCGGTGTCGCGGTCGTCGTCGCCGTCGACCTCGCCGATGCGCAGCGCCACCGCCTGCTGGTGCTCCATGCGCAGGACGTCACCGGGGACGCCGGTCTCCAGGTGCAGGGCGACCCGCAGCGCGAGCAGGTCGTCCTCGGCGGCGAGCAACCGTGCCGGGTCCTCCCCGCCGACCGGGCCCACCGGCGCCAGTGCCTCCAGCGACGGCTCGCCCGTGAGCGCCACAGCGGCCCAGCGCAGCGACTGCACGTCGCGCAGGCCGCCCGCGCCGGACTTCAGGTCCGGCTCGAGCTGCTCGGCGGCGCGTCCCGCCCGGGCCCGGCGCTCCTCGTCCGCGATCGCGAGCAGGTCGAGGAAGCGCTGCGGGCGCTTCCGCAGCCGTTCCACGAGCCCGTCGTGGCCCTCGGCGAGCCGGATCGGGTCACCGGCGACGACGCGGCCGTCCAGCAGTGCGGTCGCGGTGTCGAGCTCCTCGAGCGCGTCGGGGACCAGCTGTGCACGCGAGCGCACGGCGTGGCCGAGCTTGAGCCTCGCGTCCCAGAGCGGGTGGAACACCGCCTGTGCGAGCTCCTCGAGGTCGGCGCGGTCGAGGTCGTCGTGCACCAGCAGCAGGTCGACGTCGGACGCCGGGCACATCTGCGAGCGCCCGTACCCGCCGATCGCGACGACGGTGACGTGGTCACGGAACGGCACGTCGCGCCACAGCACGTGGCAGGCGGCGTCGACCGCCTCGGTCCACGCCGCGCACCACGCAGGACCCGGCGCGGGCCCGGCGTCCTGCAGCTCGTCACGCCGCGCCCGCAGCCACGTGCCGACCGCCGCAGGGGCGGTCGGCGCGTTGGGCCGGCGGTCGTCCGGCACGCGCTGCAGGGCCTCGGCCCCGTGCGTCACAGGGCGTCGACGTCCTCCTCACCGGTGCGGATGCGCACGACGCGGTCGACCTCGGTGACCCAGACCTTGCCGTCGCCGACCTGTCCGCTGCCCGCGGACTTGGTGATCGCGTCGACGATCCCGTCGACCTGGGCCTGCTCGCACAGGATCTCCAGACGTGCCTTGGGCACGAAGTCGACCTGGTACTCGGCGCCGCGGTAGACCTCGGTGTGGCCCCGCTGGCGGCCGAATCCCCGGACCTCGGTCAGGGTGATGCCCTGGACGCCGGCCTCGGTGACGGCGTCCTTGACGTCCTCGACCTTGTGCGGCTTGACGATGGCGGTGACGAGCTTCACGTCGCTGCTCCTGCGCGGGGGTGTCGGTGTCGGTCGCCCCCCGGCCCACACGTGGACCGTCAGGGGCCTGCTGCCCGCAGTTCGGAGACTGCCGCGTGCTCGTCTCCCCGTGGTGTCCCGAGTGTTTCCCTCGTGTAACGCCCCACGGCCTCGGCTCGGGCGTCCGGCCGGGTGGACGCCCGACGGCTGCCAGCAGGCCGGTGTCCGCCATAGGGTGGGAGACGTCGCCGAGACATCGATTGAAGCCGTGGCAACGTTCGACCTCAACGCGTACGACGCCGTGCTGTTCGACCTCGACGGTGTCCTGACCGACACCGCGTCGCTGCACGCCAGTGCCTGGAAGCGCATGTTCGACGAGTTCCTGGGGCGCTGGGCGGAGCAGCACGACCATCCCTTCGTCCCGTTCCGCGTCGATCCCGACTACCTGCGCCACGTCGACGGCAAGCCCCGCTTCGAGGGGGTCGCGGCGTTCCTGGAGTCGCGCCGCATCGTGCTGCCGGACGGTGACCCGGACGACCCGCCCGACGCCGACACCATCCACGGGCTCGGCACCCGCAAGAACGAGTTGGTCCTCGGGCTGATCGAGGAGAAGGGCGTGGAGGTCTTCGAGGGTTCGGTGCGCTTCGTGCGGGCCGCCCGCGAGGCCGGCCTGGCCTGCGCCGTGGTCAGCTCGTCGAAGAACGCCGGCCCGGTCCTCGAGGTCGCCGGGATCGGCGAGCTGTTCGTCGAGCGCGTCGACGGGGTCGTCGCCGAGGAGCTCGGCCTGCCCGGCAAGCCTGCCCCCGACACCTTCCTCGAGGCCGCCCGCCGGGTCGGCGTCGAGCCCGGCAGGGCCGTGGTCGTCGAGGACGCCGTGGCCGGCGTCGAGGCCGGACGGCTCGGTGGCTTCGGCCACGTCGTGGGTGTCGACCGCTCCGGTGACACCACACGCCTGGCCGACGCCGGCGCCGACGTGGTGGTGTCCGACCTCGCCGAGCTGCTCGGCTGAGGTCCCCACTGCCCGCCCCGCCCCGCAACGCCCTCCCACGCCCCTGCGAGGACCACGATGCTGCGACGTGAGATCGTCGGCCTGCCCACCACCGTCTACCCCGTCGAGGAGTGGGCGCTGGTCGAGCGCGCCTTCGACCCCGACTACCTGGCGCGCTCCGAGACGATCTTCTCGCTCGGCAACGGCTACGTCGGGATCCGGGGCTGCGTCGACGAGGGCCGCCCGTACTACGACCGTGGCACGTACGTCAACGGCTTCCACGAGACCTGGCCGATCCAGCACGCCGAGGAGGCGTACGGGTTCGCACGGGTCGGCCAGACGATCGTGCCGGTGCCCGACGCCCGGCGGTTCCACCTGTACGTCGAGGACGAGCCGCTGCACCTGCCGGTCGCCGACCTGGAGGACTACGAGCGCCGGCTGGACTTCCGCGACGGCGTGGTGCGCCGCTCGCTGACCTGGCGCGCGCCGTCGGGCAACCTCGTGCGGGTCACCTCGCAGCGGCTGGTCTCGATGGAGCACCGCCACCTGGTCGGCATGCGCTACGAGGTCACGCTGCTGGAGGGCGACGCCCCGATCACGGTGTCGAGCCAGCTGCGCCACGAGGTCGAGGGCGGCTCGGTCTCCGAGGAGGTCTTCGACCCGCGCCAGGGCCGGGGCCTCGGCGACGTGCTGCGGCCCGTGCGGCAGCACTGCCACGGGCGGCGCAACCTGCTGGAGTACCGGGTCGCCGAGTCCGGCATGACGCTGGCCTGCGGGACCGACCACGTGGTGGAGGTAACCGGCGTGGAGGACCACAGCGAGCACGTCGAGGTCGACGAGCGCCGCGGCAAGCTGGTCGTGCAGGCGAACGCGGTCGAGGGCACCACGATCCGCATCGACAAGTTCGCGACCTACTTCACCTCGCGCTCGGTCGCGACCAGCCAGCTCGCCGACCGCGTCTCGCGCGGGCTCGACCGGGCCGTGGAGACCGGCTGGGACGAGCTGCTCGCGGGCCAGAAGGCGTGGTTCGCCGACGCCTGGAAGCGCTGCGACGTCACCATCGACGGCAACCCGGTCGTGCAGCAGGCGGTGCGCTGGTCGCTGTTCCAGCTGCTCCAGGCCACGGCCCGCGCCGAGACCACCGGCATCCCCGCCAAGGGCCTGACCGGCGGCGGGTACGAGGGGCACTACTTCTGGGACACCGAGATCTACGTCCTGCCGTTCCTGACCTACACGCTGCCCCGCGTGGCCCGCAACCTGCTGCGCTTCCGCCACTCGATGCTCGACCACGCCCGTCGCCGGGCCGCCGAGCTGAGCCAGCGCGGCGCCCTGTTCCCGTGGCGCACGATCAACGGCGAGGAGGCCAGCGCCTACTACGAGGCCGGCACCGCGCAGTACCACATCAACGCGGACGTCTCCTACGCGCTGCGCAAGTACGTGCGTGCCACCGGCGACGAGCGCTTCCTGCGCCGCTACGGCGCGGAGGTGCTGGTCGAGACGGCCCGGCTCTGGGAGGACCTCGGGTTCAACGGCCCCGACGGGCAGTTCAACGTCCACGGGGTGACCGGGCCGGACGAGTACACCACGCTGGTCAACGACAACGCGTTCACCAACCTGATGGCACGGCTGAACCTGTCGTACGCCGCCGACGTCGCCGAGGAGCTGCTCGCCGAGGAGGGCGACGACTGGGCCGACCTGGCCCACCGCACGCGCCTGCAGCCGGCCGAGGTGGCCGGCTGGCGCCGCGCCGCCGAGGCGATGCACGTGCCGCACGACGAGCGCCTCGGGATCACCCCGCAGGACGCCAACTTCCTCGACAAGGAGGTCTGGCCGTTCGCGACCACGCCGCGCGACAAGTACCCGCTGCTGCTGCACTTCCACCCGCTGGTGATCTACCGCCACCAGGTCATCAAGCAGGCCGACATCGTGCTGGCGATGTTCCTGCTGCCCGACCAGTTCGACGCCGAGCTGGTGCGACGCAACTTCGACTACTACGACCCGCTAACCACCGGCGACAGCTCGTTGTCGACCTCGATCCAGTCGATCGTGGCCGCACGGCTCGGTGAGGACGCCCGCGCCATCGAGTACTTCCGCTACGGGCTGTTCATGGACCTTGCGGACGTCGCCGGCAACGCCGAGGACGGCGTGCACGTCGCGGCGACCGGCGGGGTGTGGCTCTCGCTGGTGCACGGCTTCGGCGGGATGCGCGACGACGGCGACGTGCTGGCGTTCGACCCGCGGCTGCCGTCGACGTGGGAGCGGCTGACGTTCCCGGTGACCTGGCGCGACCAGCGGCTGCGCGTCGACCTCGCCCGCCTGCGGGTGGTCTACACCCACGAGGACGGCGACGAGGCGCTCACGTTCGAGCACCGCGGCGAGCGCATCGAGCTGCAGCCGGGCGAGGCCACCACGCGCGACCTCACCCCCGCGCCCGCCCGCGCCTGAACATCTCCGGCTGCATCGCGTCCGGCTGCATCGCGTCCGGCTGCATCGCGCGCGACGCCGTCGCGCCAGGTCGGGGCGCCGTCCTGATACCCCCGGCGGGCGTACGGCGTCGTGCAGCACGCACAGAGGGGCACCCGGCGTGGGTGCCCCTCGTCGCTGCGTGCCGTGCTGCCCGCTCAGCTGTTGAGTCGCTCGATCATCAGCTGTGCAGCCTCGGACGGGTTGGTCGCGACCGGGATGCCCATCGCGCCGAGGATCTCCTTCTTCTCGGCCGCGGACTCACCGCCCTCGCCGCCCTCCTTGACGATCGCGCCGGCGTGGCCCATCTGCTTGCCCGCGGGCGCCTCGAACCCGGCGATGTAGCCCACGACCGGCGTGTCGGGGATGTTGTCGCGGATCCACTCGCCGGCCTTCTGCTCCTCGCGGCCGCCGATCTCGCCGACGAACGCGATCGCCTCGGTCTCCGGGTCCTCCGCGAACGCCTTGATGACGTCCATGAACTGGGTGCCGATCACCGGGTCGCCGCCGATGCCGACGCAGGTGGAGATGCCGATGCCGGCCTGGGCCAGCTCGTGCATGATCTGGTAGGTCAGGGTGCCCGATCGGGACACCAGCCCGACCTTGCCCGGCATGGTGATGTCCGGCGGGATGATCCCGACGTTGGCCTTGCCGGGACTGATCAGCCCGGGGCAGTTCGGGCCGAGCAGGCGCACGCCGCCGCGACGCACGACGGTGTCGTACACCTCGGTCATGTCGTGCACCGGCACGCCCTCGGTGATCGCGATGATCGTCTCGATCCCCGCCTCGTAGGCCTCGAGGATCGCGTCCTTGGTGAACGGCGCGGGCACCATCACCATCGAGGTGTTGGCACCGGCCTCGCCCACGGCCTCCTTGACCGTGGTGAACACCGGCACGTCGAGCTCGTCCCAGGTCGTGCCGCCCTTCTTCGGGTGGGTTCCGGCGACGACCTGTGTGCCGTAGTCCTTGTTGCGCTTGGCGTGGAACGTGCCCTGGGAGCCGATGCCCTGGACCACGACCTTCGTGCTCCGGTCGATGAAGATGCTCATCCGTATGTCTCCTGCTGCCCGCGGCGGGGCGGTGTGGTCGTCGCCCGTCGCGGGGCGCTGTGTGGTCGTCCGGTCAGGCGCCCTCGCGGGGCGCTGTGGTGGTCGTCGGGTCAGGCGCCCGCGCGCTCGGCGGCCAGCGCGACCGCCTGCTCGGCGGCCTCGGCCATGGTCGCGGCGGCCGCGACGTTGGGGTGTGCCGCCTCGTCGAGGATCCGGCGGCCCTCCTCGGCGTTGGTGCCGTCGAGGCGCACGACCAGCTTCCGGTCGACGTCACCGAGCTGCTCCAGCGCCCCGAGCACGCCCTTGGCGACCAGGTCGCACTGGGTGATGCCGCCGAAGACGTTGACCAGCACGCTGTTCACGCGCTCGTCGGACAGCACCAGCTGCAGCGACGCGGCCATCGTGTCGGCATCGGCGCCACCGCCGATGTCGAGGAAGTTCGCGGCCTCGCCGCCGGCCTGCGCGACCACGTCCAGTGACGCCATGACCAGCCCGGCACCGTTGCCGAGGATGCCGACGTCGCCGTCGAGCTTGACGTACTGGATGCCCGCCTCCTTGGCGGCGGCCTCCTGCTCGTCGAACGGCTCGATGCCCTCGACGTCCCACTCGGTGTAGCCGTCGTGGCGGAACGCGGCGTTGTCGTCCAGCGTGACCTTGGAGTCGAGCGCGATGACGTGCCCGTCGGTGGTCAGGATCAGCGGGTTGATCTCGACCAGCGTCGCGTCCTCGGCGAGCATCGCGCCGAACAGCGCGACCAGCAGGTCGGCGGCCTCCGCGCGTGCCGCGTCGGGCAGGTCGGCCCGGGTCATGATGTCCAGCGCGACGTCACGCGACAGCCCGTCGGCCACCTCGCTCGGCAGCAGCGGGTGCTTGACGACCTTGTCGGGGGTCTCGGCGTTGACCTTCTCGATGTCCATGCCGCCCTCGCGGGAGGCGATCACGAGGTAGCCCTTGCCCACGCGGTCGTGCAGCACCGACAGGTAGTACTCCTCGGCGATGTCGGACGCGTCCTCGACGTAGATCACGTTGACGACGTGGCCCTTGATGTCGAGCCCGAAGATCGACTCGGCGTGCTCACGGGCCTCCTCGACGGACTTCGCGAGCTTGACGCCGCCGGCCTTGCCGCGGCCGCCCATCTTGACCTGCGCCTTGATGACGGTCAGGCCACCGATCTCGCGTGCGGCGGCCTCGACCTCGTCGGGGGTGCGGCACACCACACCGGGCGGGGGCACGGGCACGCCGTTGCGTCCGAACAGCTGCTTGCCCTGGTACTCGACGAGGTCCATCTGGTGCTCCGGTCGGTGGTCACGCTGGCGGTGGTGGTGGTCACGCTGGCGGTGGTGGTCGTGGTGGTGCTGGGTCGGGCTGCGCGTGGCAGCAGGACGCCCCGCACGGTGGCGGGGCGTGTGGCGGGGTCAGACGCGCTCGGGGACGTGGGTGCGGACCCACTCGGTGATCTCCCCGATGGGGGTCCCCGGCGTGAAGATCGCGGAGATCCCCTGCTCGAGCAGGTCGGCGACGTCGTCGGCGGGGATGATGCCCCCGCCGAACACGATCACGTCGTCGGCGCCGGCCTCGCGCAGCAGCCTGGCGACCTTCGGGAACAGCGTCATGTGGGCGCCGGAGTGGATCGACAGGCCGACGGCCTGGGCGTCCTCCTGCAGCGCTGCGGACACGATCTGCTCGGGCGTCTGGTGCAGCCCGGTGTAGATCACCTCGAAGCCGGCGTCACGCAGTGCACGGGCGACGACCTTGGCGCCACGGTCGTGGCCGTCAAGGCCAGGCTTGGCGACGACGACTCGCACGGCCACTGGTCCGCTCCCCGGTCATGTGCTGGCACGGAGCCTACTGCCGGGCCCTGCGGGCGAGAAATCGGCCGACAGCACGTAGCGTGGCGGACCGACCCGACGCGGAGCACGAGCGTGGCCGACCCCTGTCCGACCTGCGACGGCCCGACCGACCCGACCGTGCCGGGCTGGTGCCCGACGTGCCGGCGTGGGGCGCGCGTGCCGGGGGCCGACTGGCTGGCGTGGGTCGTCCCCGACGGCGAGGACCCGCTGCCCGCCGCGGAGCGGCCCGACCCCCTGGACTGGCCCGGCTACGCCGACGCGCGCGAGCGTGCCGTGGAGCGCACCGGCAGCGACGAGTCGGTGCAGGTCCGCAGCGGCCACCTGCGCGGCACGACGCTGCAGGTCGTGGTCGTGGCATGGGAGTTCGGCTTCCTCGGCGGCTCGATGGGCACCGCCGCCGGCGCGCGCATCGCCGCCGCGTACGACCACGCGCGGCTGCACGAACTGCCGGTGCTGCTGCTGCCGGCGACCGGCGGCGCGCGCATGC
>Ga0306912_1000935_pt1 | contig 14920 bp, 6 predicted proteins | sample AntRauFillE10628_FD_190443 | JGI IMG/M metagenome (GOLD analysis project Ga0306912, IMG submission 190443) | Saline lake microbial communities from Rauer Islands, Antarctica - Metagenome Filla E10 #628 (v2) (version 2) | ecosystem: Environmental > Aquatic > Non-marine Saline and Alkaline > Saline... | reverse complement strand
AAACAGACGCGCACTGATCCGGGAACCATTCGGCTCGACGTTGGGCACCCCGCGTTCCGGCCAGGGCACTTCCGGCTCCGGCGGTGTGGCCGTTGGTGCGGACCAGGCGAATTCACGCAGGTTACTGACGCCGCCCGTCGAACGCTGGTCGAAGCTACCCTCTCCGACCGCCCGGACTGCAATACGATAGCGCACGCCTTCAACCACGTTTAAATCCACAGAGAACTGAGAGCCTCCGTCAACCGCCGGGAAGTTGCCTTCGACCCGGCCGGTCTGGGCCACAGCAAAGCTCTCATCGCCCAGACCCGGAACCGTGATACCGCTCTGATCAGACGACAGGTTGCCAGAGAGGTCATCCCCCGCCGGGTTTTTCAACTGGCCCACAGGAGCAATCAGTATTTCGAAACGCTCGACCCCATAGGGGCTGCAAAACCACTCCAGCCGTGCCTTCGCTCCGACGTCCTCCACCGGTTCGATACGGCTAAGCATGGGAACCGGCAAGGGCTGGGTCGGTTGGCTCTGGAAACAAACCGTTTCGGAAATGACACTCGGATTGCCGTGTTCGTCAAAAGCCTGTGCAAAGTAACAGAGCGGAGCACCGGTGGCCGGCATCGAGCAATCCTGAAACTGCACCGTGGGGTTGATCGCGGCGTCCTGGGTGCCCTGCCCGATCAGGACATCACGCCCACCGTCGATCCGGCGGTAAATCTTATACTCCTGCGTCCCCGTGGCGAGTGAGAGCGACAATTCCGGGCAATTGATTTCACCGGTAGCCGGATCGCTTGAGACGTGTGAACTACCGGGACCCGTTGCGGGCACTAATGTGAAGGTGGCATCCGCGATGAATCCGATCTGAAAGGCTTGTCCGGAATTCAATTGAGGGGGCGTTGCGCGGAAGTAGCTGCTGGAGAGAACGGACTCATAGCCCGCTCCGCCGATTCGGCACGCAAAGTTGCGTGACGCATCTTTACCAAAAGTAAAGTCGGGGGTCAGCAGGGTGACCGTATTGGAATCGCCAAAGTAGACGCGCCCGATTGTATTGCCGCCGATGAGGAACTCGGCCCACTCGACCGCCGGATTCCGCCGCTCGCAAACGAAGCGATAGAGCGGCTCGGTCAAGGTCGTCTCGTCCACGGAAACAATCGCCGTATCCGGCCCCTCATCCCCCTCGTCGACAAAGAAGAGCGTGCCTTCGGTGATCATGGCCGAGAGCCCCGGCTGATCGGGACCTTCGCGGTCGCGAAGGACGCCATAGGCGGGTGCGCTATGGCCGGAGAGGTTTCCTTGGCAAGGCGAGTCATCGATGGCGCGCACTGTGTAGAACCACGTCTCGCCGTAATGAGTTCCGTCCGAAAGCCCGGTGTCGGTAAATTCCAGATCGGCCACGGCGGAAATCGGTCCGCCGACCAGCGCACCGGGCGTCTGGAAATCCGCCGCCGTAGCGGTCTGGATATCGTCGATCGAACGAAAGCGGTAAACAAAATAGGCGGACACGTCGTCCGAATGATCGCCCTTGGGCGGCTCCCAGCTTATTTTGAGAGCTTGGGTGCGGGTATCGGTGCCCTCGTCGTAGGCGTAGGTGTTGGCCACCTGGACATTCAATGGTGCCGGACTCGGCATACGGTCGCAGACCGTGACCAAGCGGCCGGATGAGAGCGCACCCGGACGGCCGAGGATATCGCGGGCGGCCACGAAATAGTAATACTGACTTCCTTCGACAAAGGTTTCGCCGCCGTTTGGAAACTGATCCCCTCCGTGGTGGCGGCCGTTGGCATCGGCGAAGAAAAAGTTTTCGTGCTGATCCGGATCGGAGGCCAAAGCCGCTGCTTCCGCATCCGTCAGCAATGCGTCGGGCACGATCGGCAGGCGGTTCACACCCACCACTTCGTCGGCCGTGTTGGCCAGCATCTCGACCATTTCGGGGGATGGTGCGGCGGCATCGTAGCCTTGAAGTTCGGCGAAAGATTTTTCGATCCGGTAAACATTATATCCGTATTGATGGAGGCGGAGGCGGCGAAGCGGATCCGGCACGCCCCAGAGCAGACGAACGTTAAGGTGGCCACGGGCCGTCGAATCGACCAGCGCGCGTGGTGCCTCCGGTGCGGGAAGTGTGCGGGGGGCACCGACCTCGATGGTGACGCGACCGACCACGCCGCCTTCGGCATCCGTCTCCGGATCGACCTCGCGCACCTCGAAGGTGTACAGATCCGGCTCCAAATCGAGCGCGAAGGCGCGTCCCATAGCCATCGCCACCCCGGGGTGCGCCCGCGCCAGCAGGAGGAGCTGTTCGTAGATGGTATCGTCGCCCTGGGCGAGGAAAAGGATATTGCTCAATTTCTCTCCAAGGCTGATGTCCCCGGAAGACGCCAGAATTTCGCCGAAGATATCATTGACCCGCAGTTCAAGGAGATCGGTATCTTCGCCCACAATTCGGGCGCGGTCGAGGATGCCTTCGATCGCATAACGCCCGGTCTGGTAGGCCGAAACACCGGCCCGCACATAAGTGGCGACCGCATCCGGTTCGCCGGGCTTATAGTAGATCGCAAAAGAACGGGCGTCGGTCGAAGCACGGTCCACCGATTCCCAGAGCAGGTAGGCCGCAGATTCACCGTTCTCCGTCCAGCTCGTGCCGACGGTGTATAAGGCTTCGTCGATTCCCTGTGCAGGCAGCGTCGCGGGACTGAATATAACGAAGCCGAGCGCCGCGAAAGTGAGACCTTTGACGGCGGCACCGATTGTATTTCGAAAGAATGATCGTATAAAACTCATAGCTCAATATCCCAGGAATCGCCCTGCTTCATCATTTCGACCGAGACGGTCTTTTTCACACAGAAGGGGCAGGCACCCAGCTTGCCGGTCACTTCGCCGCGGCCTCCGAAAGCAAAGCCGTCCGGTTGCTTCACGCCGACCATCAGCACTTCGCCGCGTACGGAAAGGATACACAAGGCCTCGCCGCTAACGCCGCCGAGTAGTTTACCGCCGAAAGTCGGACCGTCGAGGAAATAGAATACTCCGGCACCAGCACCGATGGAAACGTTAAAGACACAGCCCGACCCCAGAATCGGCACCCAGCCCTCGCCATAGACATAGCCTCCGGTGAAGGGCGGATCACCGAGCAGGTTGGCGGCCAACGGATCGATGACTTCGAGCGGTGCGATCGAGCAAGTGCGCCCGAAGAAGACGCCACCAAAGACCTCGAAACTGGAAAATTTCATCCCGACCGAAGCGCCGATATAGGCCTCCGCGATGCCGGGTGCGTCCGGGTGCGTTGCCGACAGTCGGGAGGCGGCCAACACGGCTGAAAGCGTATTGATCTCAAAGCTTTCAAAGCCAATCGAACCGCCGGTCATTTCGAAACCGCCCCCGAATCCGAGGATGGAGGGCGACGTTTCGCCGACGTTTTCGAAGGAGAACTTGGCGGTGATGGTGGCCCGCATGTCGGGGCTGATCCAGTCGAGCGACTGGTCAACGGTGCCGAATTTCACTTCGGTCGCCTGCGCGCCGGGTCCGAGGCCGCAACCGCCTTGTCCATCCGAGTCGAGCTGGTAAATATGAAGGAATCCGTTAAACCCGATGGGCTTATCCACCTCCATCTCGAAGCGTCCGTCGATCCGCAATTCGCGCAGGGCGTCGTTGTTGATGTGCGCGTAACCGTCGATGCGGCCACTGCCGATCTTCTCTCCAATTTCACCGAGGAATTCGTTGATTGATTCTTCGGGGCCGCCGACCACGGTGCCGATTAGCTCGGCCGCGACCATCCGCACCTCGGCGAAGACGCCGTCGATCGCACCACGGACCTGCGTCTCGATATCGTAGATGCGCTGCTTGATGGCGATCTGGACGGATTGGAGGATCGGCGAGGCGTAGAAATGGTTTTCAAAGGATTCGCGGATAAGCGCCTTTAATTCCTCGCTGCCGTATTCGTCGAAGCGCGCGTTGGTTGTGGGCAGGGAATCCAGGAAGGCGAAAATGTCGTCAAAGACCGGATCAATGATTTCGGTCTCGGCCTGAGTCGACAGATCGGCGAAACGCGCCTCGACATCTTTGAAAAACTCGCCTGTGGGATCCAGTGCTTCGGTGCGAATTTGTTCGAGCAGGGCTTCGACCTCAGCCAAGTAGCCGTCGATTTGTTCCAGGGTCGGCTGGGCCTCCTCGAGGAGTTCATTGAGGGGTTCATCCACGACCGATCCGACCAGTCCGCCCAGATCGTCTCCGGCCACCAGGGTAATCAGGTTGCGGACAATTTTTCGTTGATCGGTGCTGAGGTCTTTGTAGAGCAATCCTTCGACCGCCTCACCCGTGCCACCAACGTCTGCTGGCAGCGTCACGACTTGATTCCGCGCTATCGCCACTGCGTATTGAATCTCGGCCAGCGAGGCGTCGATTTCCTCGATCACACCAGTTGCCTGCCCGATCCCCTGATCCATCTGGCGAAGGGCATCCAGCAGGTCGGCTTTGACCGTGGCCACATCCGACTTCAGCGAGGCGACCTCGGCCTCGTAAAGAAAATAGGTGTCCGAAACCGGTCCGAGCCGCGTTTCCAGTTCGTCTACGAGAGCCTCAATCTTCGGATCGATGGCTTGCTCAAAAACCCGGTCGAAGAAGGCGTTCATGCGGTCGTCCAACATGTCATGGAGACGATCTACGCCGTCGTTGAGCTGACCGAAGACGGCGTCGGTCGCCTCACCGGACAGCTTTTCGGAAAAGCCGATTTGTCCGTCGACCGCCTCAAAGAAGGCGGAAGACAAATTCAACTGGGGCAGGCCATCGTATTCCGCGCCAAAGATGAGTTCCGCATTTTCCGGACTGAGGTAGTCGACCCGGTGCTCGACGTTCAGGACGAGCAGGTCGTTTTCCACATTCTCGGGCGAGCGGAAGCTGCGGTTAACCGGGCTCCACTCCAACGGATAGTCGAATTGCACGACTCCGAGCCAGTCTTGACGGGCCCGCACACGATATTCGGGATAGACGGTCGACGATTGGTTTCGATAGTCGTCCACGTTCAGTCCAACTACATTGGGGAAACTCCGGTGGTTCGCGTCGAAGTCGGCCTGGTTGAAGAAATGCTCGCCGCTGACCGTCCAGCCTTGGGTCGGCCATCCGCCCATGACGTAGACCGGGGCGTTGGCGGTCTCGCTTGCGCTAGTGTGGATCTGAGCCTGGAGCGCTTCAAAGAAAGGCACGTCGAGACCGCCGGCGAAACTGATAAAACCCGCTTCGAAGCTATCCGGGGCGTTGGCGGTGCCGGTGATCGAGCCGGAGCCGTCGGCCGGGCGTTCGCGGTAGTTATTATAATAAAGTTTGGAGACTGGGTTGACTGCGTAAACTTCCTCGCTCGGGCCCTGCACACCGGTGTTTGACGGCAGCGCGAAGCGACTGTCGAGATCGCCCTGCCCGTCCGATGGAGCCAGCAAATTGCCGTCCGAGAGGAAACCGAGCCGCCCGTAGAGGGCGTCGCTCAAGTTCGCGGGTGAAGTCCGCACACCGAGAGCGAGGAAGCCGCCGGCCAGATTACAGGGGGCGGCCGCGTCCGGCTCAAACCCGATAGCCAAAGTGGAGAAATTTGCCAACCAGTAGCCGAGGGTCTTGTCCACGTCGTCCTCGGGGGGCAGTGCTTCGTCCAGCGCGCCGAGGCAGGTCAGGGTCAGTTCCTCGAAAGGCTGAGTGAAGTCAGAAGGAAAGGGAACGCTGAGATCACCGTTTGTGCGGGAATCTTCGTTGCGACTATCCAGAAAGGAGAGTCCATAATTGGAAAAGTTGAATGGATAGCCATAGATAACGAGGCTCGGGGGAAAGGAGCCGGGCTGGGCCTCGTGGATGCCGGTGACGCCGGCTGCACGTGCGTAATATTTCGACCGGCTGGTCAGGGAGAAGGTCTGGGTCGTCCCCGCCAGTGAGCTTTTCCCGTTGAATCCGGAACCGGGCACACGAAAGTTAAAGCCAGCGTAGTCCCCCAGCCCGTTTTCGTAGGCTGCGGTCTCCGGTCGCTCGTGCAGGGAAGTGTCGGCGTCATCGACGCCACTCAAAAGGATCGCGCCGGGACCCTGGTCGGTTTCCAAGCCGCCAAGACCAGCTGCTTCGATAAAGTGCCCTGGCATACAAAATGTCGCGACGCTGAAGGCACCCGTTTCGTGAGCGTATTGGCTGCTGCTGATCTTACCCCACTTCAGTACATGCGCGGTGGACAGTAAGCCGCTGCCCCGCAGCCCGCCGTCGGGCGTGAAGGTGAGATTGCCCCCGGCCGGCGATAAGATTAGGGCCGAGGTTTCATTACCCCCGCCGCAGGTCTCGTCATCGGCGCAATCCCGCCGATAGTAAGTGCTCACGCTAACACCGGAGAGCTGACTCACCGATGGCACCGGTTGTCCGTTATCGAGTTCCAAGGTGCCGCCGGTCCAGGAAATTTCCGTATCCTTGGGGAAGTGGGCAAACATGTCGCCCGCGCTCAGATTGAAGGAAACATCCAACCGCCCCACGCCGTTGATCGTGCTCAGTGTCACGGTCGGAGCTGCGACGGACGCGTAGCGGTAATAGCGCTCGTTGGAGGGTTTGGTGACAGCTGTGGGATTTTCCAGTAAGCCGACATTCGTCTCCAGATAATTGAGCTGATTCTCCGAACGGTAATATTGCCCGGTCACATTGAAATCGATCGTGCCTCCCGCAGTATCCCAGTTGATTGAGTCGAAGGTGAATACCACCGGTGTATTCTCCTCGAAGAGCGCAGTGCCGAATGCTTGCAAACTAACATCGCTTTGCAGGGGTTCGAGCGACTGCCCATATGCGGTGGGAGTCGCAGTTTTGGCGAGAAAGTTGGTGCCCGATCCGAATGCCGTGTTGAAGGCAATGCCGGTGCCTGCGGGCATCCTCACGAATATACCCGCTTGCAGACCTGAAGTTGTCAGCTCGGGTGCGCTTAAGGAGTAATCGATTCCATTGAGTTCGAGTTGATTGGACACCCCACTGGGGGTCACCGCGACGGCAGTCGAACCGGTGTAGAAACTGTTGCCGTCTGTATCGAGTTCGACGGGCAGGGCCGTGCCATCACCAAAGACGACGTCGCTATTGGTGACGAATGCCCCTCCGTCGGTCGAGACCGCCAGTTCGGCAGGCAAAAGACCACCGCTTGCCGAACCGGTGGCAGTGGGCGCACTGTCGATCGCGTTGACCGTTGTCTCGATCTGTGCGCCGCCCGTGCCGAAGAAAAGCGCGCCGTTAAAATGCAGGAATGTGTGGGGATCTGTCTCTACGGTGTTACCGGTGCGCTCGGTCGGAGATGCGCCCGGGACTTCGACGTGCGAGACCGTGACTTCAAGGTAGTAGCTTTCGTCGTGCGAGAGACGAGCACCGCCGCTGGGTTGCAACTCGACGGTCAGCGGAAAACTGAGTCTCGTATAAGGCGACTTCGGTGTGGTTGCGGCGAACCACGCCAGACCTATGCTGGAGCTCCCCGAATTTGACTCCAGCGGAATCTCCGCGTCATCCGACGTCCGCTTCAAAACATAGTCATAGCTAAAGTTCACCGTATTAAAGACGCTGGTCGATTCGTCGTAATTATCGTAGCGGTAAAACAGCGTGCGCAACTCAGCCTTGGCCGCGTTTTTGCTCGGAATCGTGTCGACCAGATAGCGCTGGTGAACATTCGGCGGATTGCTACTGTCTTCCCCTTGCAGGAAGGCAATCACATTGAACGCGGTATCGTTCGGATTCGTTCCGGCGAAGTGGATTAGGGGCTGAAGGCTTCCCAGCTCGTCCGCCAGCACGGAGTCGTTCCCCTTGGTAGGCACGTAAAAGACCGTCACACGTATCCGGTATTGCTGATACGGGTCCAACACCACCTGCGGCACGAGATCCACCGAGCGCGTAACCGTTCTGTCGCTACCGCTGAGAAAAAATATCGAGCCGTCCAGATCGTAGCGTGTGCCCGTCCCGCCCGACTCGGTTTCGATCAGCTGCGCCGAACCGCTTTCATTCAGCAACTGAAAGCTGTAGCGATAATCGTGACTGCCCGTGGATCCGGGAAAGGTGTGCGTCACTTCGGTGAACACCTGAACCGCCTCACGGTCATAACCTGCATCGGGGTTATTCGCGTCTGAAGCGATAACGAAGCCATTCGGGTTGTCGATCGCGATCGTATTAATCGTATCCGCCTGGACCCCTGCGTGAGACAACAAGCAGGCAAGAAAGGGAATGAACCAAACTCTAACCAAGCAATACATAACTAATTCAAATACCGGAATTAACCTAGTCTTAAATTAGCGTAGCTTCACGGTGTCAATAGAAAAGCGAATGCAACAGGACTATTGACAGGTTTTTCATTTAGCCCCAGCTCTGCGGTTATCTAAATCGTTTTACTGATCATCCACGTGTTGCGTTTCAAATCGTCCCGTCCGGCAATGACTCAGTCCCAAATGCCAAGTTCTATAAGCTGTTTCGTGGCTTGCTCGGGCCAACCGCGATTCGCGGCAGGACTGGCCGGACTCGGGTGCAGGATACGGCCAAACTTGATATCGACGCCCGGAAGTGCCGCTTTAGCCCGGCCCTCGGCAAATGCACCGACCCCGATGACCCATTCCGGTTGCAGGATGGTCACCACATCGCGCAGATGCTGGTCGCACGCCGCATAGAGCGGTGTAGTTTCGGTGGCATTCATTTTGTCCGGGGTGCGATTCTTGCCCGAGGCCTCCATGAAAACGAGTGGACAGTAATTGACTACAAAATGATCGGCAAAGAATGCTTCCGCAGAACCGAAGCGCTCCTTGAAAGCGCCCCAGAGTCGTCGTCCGCTCACCTCGCTGCGCGTGCAGGCGTAACCATCGATGGGACGCTTGGGGTGTTCGTTTTCAGGCTTCGCCACCGCAGCCTCGACGCCGATCCAATCCCGCACAAGTTCGATCTCCCCGAAAGGCACACCTACCTGTGCCATACCGAAGGGCCCGGGGTTCATCCCCATGAAGACGACCTTCTTGGGCGAACTTCCATGCAGCCGCAGGTAGCGCTCATGGGGTGCCCAGGCATAGCGCAAAGGATTATAGACATGCGTGGTGGGCTCCGCGAAGGAGAGGCGATCCACCGCCCCGGCCAGACGCTGTGCCGCAGCAACTAATTGGTCGTCAATGGAGTCAGTCATTGGATTGGCGTTCGGCGGTGTCACTGTGCCCGAGGTCCTGTTCGGGCGCGATGCGGTCGCGGATGAGTTGCTTGAGTTCTTTCATTTCCGGAAAGCGCCCCTCCGTCTTTCGGTCCCAGACGAGGGCGCCCTCCACCGTCACGCTAAAGCGACCACCGGTCTCGGAGGGCCGGAGCGTGACGGCCCCCAGTTCCGCTTCAAAAGTGGTCAGTAGTTCCTGCGCCATCCAGGCGGCGCGTAAGAGCCAGCGGCAGCCAGGGCAATATTCGATTTCAAGCTGCGGTTTCATTTAAACAAAAGACAGCGTATGAAGAGAGAAGCCAATCCAGAAAAGAGAATATATGACGATGACGATGATACCGCTTAGGTAGGACAGCCGTCTCGGCTGTCTGAGGTTAGGGAAAGTTCTATAACTCGCCACCAGCGAAACGCTTGATAAAGTCGCCTAATTAAGGTTAAGGTATTAGACATGGTTCCGATCTTAACGCTTATTTTTGTAATCGCACTCTCCATGTTCGTGACGAAAGCCGCGACGATTGCACTGGTCCACACCGGCATGTCCCGGGAGCGGGCACGCTTCCAGGCGCGTAGTGCCTTTTCGGGCGCTGGCTTTACGACGACGGAGTCCGAAGTCGTGGTCAAACACCCGGTGCGCCGTAAAATAATCATGCTGCTCATCCTGCTGGGGAATGCCGGGGTCGTTACCGCGATCTCCTCACTGATCCTAGGCTTTGTTGGACCCGCCGAAGGCTTTGCCCACCAACGAAATATTTACCTCCTTACCTTCGGGATCGCCTTCCTCTACTTCGCCGCGAAATCCAACCGGCTCGACCGCTTGCTGGAAAAAGTGATTAATAAGATGTTAAAAGAGTTCACTGACATTCGTCCCAAGAGCTTTTCGAAGCTGATGACGGTGATGGAGGATTTTGAGGTAACCGAAATCAGCACACAGAATAATGACTGGCTAAAGGGCAGCACACTGGCGGATCTAAAATTACCGGACGAAGGCTTACTGGTGCTCGGGATTATCCGCGATGACAATACTTACATCGGAGTGCCGCGCGGCCGTTACGAGATTGAGGATACGGACCGGTTGGTGGTTTACGGAAAAGCCGAAAGCATTGCGGACCTCTCCGGTCGCCATGACAAACTCGCGGGCAAAGCCGAACACAGCGAATCCGTCAAAGAGCATCAGGAAGAACTGCAGGAGCAGGACGAAGACGTGGCGAAGGAATCGGCAGACAAGGAAGGGTGATGACTGCCGTCTAAGAGGGGCAGCCACCGGCCTGATGGTTTATTTCGAGCACACGCCGCGGAGATAGATCTGGCACTTTTGTCCGAAGGACTGCTAAATTCATGAGACTAAGCCATCTCCAATCACTCATTCTCTCGGACGCATGAAATCCTGCTTTTGCCTCTCCATCATCTATCTCCTCATTCTCCTGACTGCCTGCGCCAAACAGGAACTCAAGCGACCATGGAACGAGGATGTGATTTACTTCGTTATGACCGACCGCTTTTACGATGGCGACCCGGCCAATAATCGACCCAGCGGCAGCGATCCGGCTCTCTTTGATCCGACACAGACCGATATCGACCGCTACCACGGCGGCGACTTTAGAGGACTGGAGCTTGCGCTGGAAAGCGGTTACTTTAACGAGTTGGGCATCACGACTCTGTGGATCACCCCACCCGTGCGAAATGTATGGAATTCATCCTTTGACTTACACAACGCCCCGAAGACCGGCTACCACGGCTACTGGGCTCAGGACTTTCTCGACATTGATCCTCATCTGGTTTCGGCCCGCTCACTGGATGGCAGTCGCAAGTATCCCGACACACGGGAAGGCCGAATGCAGCACTACCAAGACCTGGTCGCATTGGCCCACCGCCAGGGGGTTAAGATCGTGCAGGATATCGTCTGCAACCATGCCGGTCCGGTTTTTTACTACGATGCGAATGGGAATGGCACCTTCGACTGGAAGCAAAAAGACGAGTGGATTCAGTCCTACAACACTTCCGGCCGATACGACGTTGCGAGGTGGGCCGACCTGCCGCAGTGGAATCTGGCACGTACCGAACCTGCTAAACCCCAGACAATCCTCGGAGTGAAAGTGCCCCAAAACGGCAGCCTCAGTGTCCTCAACAGCTATGGACGCAAGGGAATGTCACCGGGCAGCCTAGGGGCCTCCGACGGTGAAGAAGTGATGTGCGACTTCTTTTCGTTGCGCGATTTTAATACCGCCCCGGGCAGTGAGCATTTCGATATGCTGGTCGATGACTTCGTGGAAATGTATGCTTTCTACGTGGAAACGATCGGTGTGGATGGCTTCCGCATCGATACGGTGAAACACGTGCATCATGAGTTCTGGGATGCCTTTACCAAACGCTTGCGTGAACGCCTCGGCCCGGAGCAAGCCGAGGCGTTGATTCTGTTCGGCGAAGTTTACGACGGCAATCCGGTGGCGCTGGGACAATACACTTATCGCAGCGACTGGCCATCCGAGCGGACGCCGGCGATCGATTCGCTGCTGAACTTCCAATTCTGCTATGCGGTGCGCAGTTATCTCCGCACCGGCAACGAGACCTTCGGCACGGCCCGCGGCATTGAAGATACCATCCGGGCGCGCTCCGCCCATCCGCCGCCCGGGCACGAGCGGCCCTACTACAATCAAACACCCGGACCGGACGGGCTGAATGCCGCGCAGAAGATCGTGAACTTCGTGGAGAATCACGATGGCATCAACCGCTTTCGCGTGCGCGGGGTAAGCGAAGCCCGCCACTTCCTGGCCAATGCACTCGCGCTGACCATGCCGGGCGTCCCCTGCCTCTACTACGGCAGTGAAACCGCCCTACTCGACCCGTTGGCCGGTCCGCACGAAGATGCAGAGACCGGGCGCCTGACTTACATTCGCGCAAACGATGCAGACGCTATGGCAGGCAATCGGGCAGATGACCATTTCCAGGCGATGGCCCAGCTGATCCGGTTGCGCAAAGAGTTGCCAGCGCTACACGGCTTTGACATTCAAACGCTATGGGTGGACAGCGCTGCCGCGACGACAGACGATGGCATTTTTGCCTTCGTGCGGGGCGGCAAAGCGACCGCAGCGATCATTGTGGTGGTCAATGCCAGTCATCAGGAAGCCAGCACATCGATTCCCGGCCACTGCCTGCCGCTGGTCGATTCTTCCGGTGCGCCTCTGCTGCAACCGGGCGAAAGCTTGGAGGCGATTCCGCTGCTTCGAAATGCTGGTGGCACCGCTTCGGTCAAGCTTGTTTGGGACAGAGACCAACCGAAGGCTGAGATCACTGTTGGCCCGGAGTCGTTTCACCTTTTCCGGGTAGTCCAGTAAGGACAATCGACCGCCCCCTTTTGTGGTGTGTCCCCTCGCGGACGCCCTTGCGGTTGTGATCACTCAACCAAATCCGAAAGCATTCCCCGGCACATAAAACAAACACCTCTGCTTGCGAAACAAGGTTGAGAATCGCATGGCAACGAAGTCAAGTCATACACCCTCGACAACAGTGAAACCAGCCCGCAGCACTTGCGCGGTCCAATGATCACTCGTCCCTCTCTCTTTGTCACCAACACTGCAACGGCGCTCGTCAAGCGAGCACGCCACGCGAAGAGACAAAAATTTTTCTAAGCCTTCACCCGGTCCGGATCATCCACGTCGTCGACAAACAGGGTCAGCACTGCGGCAATCACCCAGGTCGCGGCACCCAGCATCAGAGCAAGGACGGTTTGCCCGCCGAACAGACCCGAGACCAGCAGCCCGAGAATCGTAGCTGCGAGCATTTGCGGCAGCACAATGAAGAAGTTAAAGATCCCCATATAGAGCCCCATCTTGTGCGCCGGGAGTGCCCCGGAAAGAATGGCATAAGGCATCGAGAGAATACTTGCCCAGGCGATGCCGACACCCAGCATTGACAGCAGTATCCAATTCGGGCCGGGCAGGAAATAGACGGACGCCAGTCCGAGCGCCCCGCAAATCAGTGCCGCCGCATGGGTAATTTTGCGATTGGTCCATTTCGCAACCACAGGCAGCGCAAAGGCAATCAAAGCTGCAAAGCCGTTATACACCGCGAAGGCGATCCCGACCAGTCGGCACCGGTATTGTATTCCTTTCGGATCACCATCAACCGTTCGACCACCGCGGCAGGCACGCCACCCGCTTCCCCGTAGCTGATAAAAAAGTTGGCTGTGCGCATGGTGCCGACCACTTCATCCGCTCCGGCTTGAATCGCCGAACGGTAACTTTCCAGATCGCGCAGCACTCCATGATAAGCCGCTTCACCTCCAGGGATAATGCCTGGGCCAATAATTGCCCCTGCACTTTGCTCAAGCGCGGCAACCTCATCCACCGTCAGGCGCATGTCGTAGAGGTGACTAGTCACCCCGGCTGTGGTATAAATCCACATGGAAAAAAGGGCAAACCACGAGAAAAACTGCACGGCCGCCAGTTGCTTCATGGTCTTTGGCATGGCGTAGAGATCGTCCATCACCACCACCAACCCGTTGGCAGCAGATCCTTTTTTCTGCAACGCCACGGACAGCAGCAGCAACAACCCGAGCGCACAAAAACCGCCGGTCACAATGTAGAGTTCCTGCTCCCAACCGGCCAGATAGACCGCCGCGGTGAGCAATAGACCACCGATCAGAAAAAGCGGCCCGTGGAGGGTCTTCTTTTTCAGACGCATCCCGGAGGCCGCCGTCTCTTCCTCGAGACGGATGCGAACTGCCGACTCGTCCTCGGCGGACTCATCCGCTTCGTAGGCCGCCAGCTCAGCGGGGCTGTATTCCTTGCTTTTGACCACCGTCCAGAGAACCGCAGCTAAGAAAACTCCGGCCCCCATATAGAAAGACCATTTGACCGAATCGGGAATCACGCCCTCCGCTGCGACATTGGAAACACCAAACCAGTTAGTCAACATATAGGGCAGCGCGGACGCGATAACGGAGCCCCCTCCGATGAAGAAACTCTGCATCGCAAAGCCTTTCGTCCGCTGCTCCGACGGCAGCATATCGCCGACGTAGGCCCGGAAGGGCTCCATGGAAATGTTGATCGATGCGTCCATGATCCACAGCATCCCGGCTGCCACCCACAGATAAGGCGAATTGGGCATCACCGTCAGCGCCAGTGAGGCACAGATCGCCCCGCCCAGGAAATAGGGTCGGCGACGACCCAGCCGGCACCAGGTGCGGTCGCTGAAGTAGCCCACGATCGGCTGGATAATTAATCCGGTCAACGGAGCTGCGATCCACAGCAGAGGAATCGCCGACTTATCCGCCCCGAGGGTCTCAAAGATACGGCTGACGTTGGCATTTTGCAGGGCAAATCCAAACTGGATTCCAAAGAAGCCGAAGCTCATGTTCCAGATTTGCCAGAAACTAAGACGGGGTTTTTGCATTATGGTTGATTCGTTGATCGTATAATAGAGGGGTCGATTCAAGTCGCCAGCGGAAGCGCGGCGCAGGCACCTCGTCGCACTTTAGCGGTCAGATCCTTTAACTGGTGCATTGCCGCTTGTATCGAATCAAAGCTCCGCAAGCGCCAGCGCCAACTGCCGGACGGCAGCCCTGGGGTATTCATACGCGCCTCGGAGCCCAGCCCGAGCACGTCCTGCATCGGCACGATCGACGCACCAGCCCCGGAGGCATAAAGACTACGGATAAAGTCGAAGTGAATAGCCGAACCATCACCGCCGAAGTAAGCCAGCGCCTCTTCGCGCTCCGCCTGGATCTGTTCCGCGCTGCGGGTGCTGCCCTCCCCTGCCACGCTGTTAAACCAG
>Ga0306912_1000933_pt1 | contig 14939 bp, 14 predicted proteins | sample AntRauFillE10628_FD_190443 | JGI IMG/M metagenome (GOLD analysis project Ga0306912, IMG submission 190443) | Saline lake microbial communities from Rauer Islands, Antarctica - Metagenome Filla E10 #628 (v2) (version 2) | ecosystem: Environmental > Aquatic > Non-marine Saline and Alkaline >... | reverse complement strand
GGCAGCGATGGTGGTGAGCACTCCGAAAGTGGCGGGGGTGACGACTCGCGAAACACCTCGGACTGTGGATTCGAGATGTCTGTGTGGTTGGTCGCCTTCCTCATCTTCTTCCTTCGCTGTGTAGATCGACTCGCCGATCACGATGGCGTCGTCCACGATGATACCGAGCACGATGATAAAGGCGAAGGCAGTGATCTGGTTGAGCGAAAGATCGATGAAGCCGACAGGGAAGCAAGCGAGCGCGCCCGCAATCGAGATGGGGATGCCGAGCGCGACCCAGAAGGCGAGGCGCAGGTTTAGAAAGAAAGCCAGAGTGATGAGCACGAGCAGCACGCCGGTGATGCCGTTGCGAATCAAGAGCCCAAGTCGAGCGCGGATCGGCTCGGAGCCATCCTGCCATGCGGAGATGCGGACGCCTTCCGGTAGGTCATGGGTTTTGGCATAGCGGGCGACGAATGCTGCCGCCTCTTTGGATGCGAGGATGATGTCGCCATTCCCTTCGCTGGTGATTTCGAGGCCGACGGATGGCTCGCCGTTGAAGCGGCTTAGAATCTGCTGATCGACGAATCCATCGCGTATCTCGGCGACATCGCTCAGGTAGATGCGGGTGCCCTCTGCGGTGGTGCGCAGAGGGATTTTTGCGAAGTCGGCTGCGTCGTAGGCCTGCTCACGCGAACGCACGGAGATGTCGCCACTGGCACTGCGGACAAAGCCGGCCGATAGATCGATGGAATTACTGGAGATGGCGCGGGCGATCTCGTCGAAGGTTAAGTTGTAGAAGCGTAGTTGTTTTTCGGATACTTCGACCGAGACTTCGTAGTCACGTGCACCAGCTGTCTCGACTTGGGTGATATTTTTCAGCTTAAGCAAGTCGTCGCGCAGGGTGCGGGCGGTCTCTTTGAGCAGGCGTTCATCGACCTGACCGTGCACATTCACACGTAGGATCGTGCTTTGGCGCTGGTTCTCGGTGATGATGGGCTTTTCCGCTTGTTCGGGAAAGCTGGAGATGGCATCGACCTGGATCTTTACCTCGTTGAGTAGCTTCGTGATCGGGTAGTCTTCGACGGCATCGATGGTGATCTGGGCGCTGGAATCAGTGGAGGTGCTGCGTATGTGATCGATCCCCTCGACGCCTTGGAGGGCTTCTTCAATTTTGATCGAGACCCCGCGCTCGACGTCTTCGGGTGTGCCCCCACGAAAGGGGACGCTGATGGTGACGCTTTCAGCGGCGAAGGAAGGAAAGGTCTCCTTACGGACCTCGATGGCAGCCTTAACGCCGAGCCCGAGGATGATCAGCATCAGCAGGTTCGAGACGACGGAGTTACTGCAAAACCATGCGATGATGGGATGTTTTCGTATCGGGTTCATCTATTTGCGTGGCGCGTTCGGCTTGACGGATTGCCCGGACCGGAAGGAAGCGAGTGGCCGGGTGGCAACTCTTAGAGCGTCGTCATTGATCTCCGGTTCGAAGCGAACGATCAGGTCATCACCGTCGGCGATGAGGCGGGTGACGGATACTTTTTGCAGGGTGTTATCGATAGCGATGACCCATGCATAAGCGTCTTCGACCAGTGCGGTGGACGGTATGCGGTGAGCGTCTTCGATCGGCTCTGCGGGGATGGTGGCATCGACGAAAGCACCGATGGGTAAAAATGCCTGTGGATCCTCGAAGGGATCTTCAATCTCGCCGACGACGTAGATGACCTGGTTTTGTCGGTTTACACCCGGTTCCGTGCGGCTGATGGTGGCGAGCCATTCGGCGTTTGGCTGGGTTGGGGTGGTGAGCCTGGCTTGCAGGTTAGGGTTCGCACCGTTCATCGGGAGATCGAGACGCCGGACCTGTTGAGGGGTGAGGGGGAGGCGCACTTCGGCGCGCTCCTTGGCGATGAGGGTGCCGAGTAGGCTGCCGACGCTGACGACATTGCCCGGGCTCGCGCTGCGGTTCTGCACGATGGCGTCGAAGGGGGCGCGGATCTTAGTTCGTGCCAGATCGAGGCGTGCCTTTTCCACGTTGGCTCGGGCCGAGGCGATGCCCGCTTCGGCAGTCGCGAGTTGAGGTTTGCGCAGGGTTAAGCTACTGGCATCTTCGAGGACGCGACCGGATTCGAGCCAGTCTTGCTCGGCGAGCCCGGCCCGCGTCGCTTCCTGTGAGTAGGCCTGCTCGGCTGTGGCGAGGTTGGCTTCTTGTTGGGCGATGGCGGTGAGGTAGTCGGCGGGATCAATTTCGACGAGGAGTTCGCCCTTTGCCACGTTTTGCCCCGAATTAAAGCTAGAGGCAATTTGTTGAATCTCGCCCCGCACCTGTGCGGACAGTTGCGCTTCGTAGTAGCTGCTCACGTTGCCGTAGGTCGTGATGGTCGGGCGGATGGTGGCGGGCTCACTGAGGATATAGCTCACGGCTGGCACCGGCTGCTTTGGTTTTTTCATGATGCGCTCCGGCTTGCCGGCGATCATCGCTTTGACGATGAATACTGCGAGCACGATGAGCGCAGGGAGCAGAACGATGTTGAGAATACGTTGAGATTTAGTCATGGAAAGATGGGCTAGACGCCCTTGCCGAGTGCGAGTGCGAGGCTTACGCGGTTGCTGAGGCGCTCGTTGTGGAGGTTAATGGTTTGCGCTTCGATGTTGAAGACACGGCGTTGGGCTTGGAGGAGATCCAGCAGATCGATTAAGCCGGATTCGTAGTCGCGCAGGCTTCGGGTGGTGGCGCGGCGGGCCGCTTCCAGAGCGCTGAGGCGCGCTTGTTCTTCCTGCGCTAAGTAGGTTTCGGCCTTGAGTGCGTCCTCCACTTCGAGGAAGGCGTCGATGACGACGCTTCGGTAATTCTGATAAGCTTGCTCGGCACGTTGCTCGGCAGCGCCAACTTCTGCGCGACGTTGGCCGCCTTCAAATATTGGGGCAGCGACCTGTCCCGCCAGTGACCATACATCGAAGGCGCTTCGGCCGAGATCGGACAGCGTGTCGGAGCTGCGTCCGCCGTTCGCAGTGAGGGCGAAGGAGGGAAATAGGTCGGCGTAGGCGGCGCGGGAGCGGGCGTCGGTTGCCCGTATGTTCTGATACGCGGCGATGATGTCGGGCCGTGCCAGTAGTAACTCAGAGGGTAAGCCACTCGGGACGATACGATCCAGTTGTGGCCAGTTGTGAGCCCCTTGAAGCGCAGCGTCAGGGTAAGTGCCTCGCAGTGATTTTACAATCCGGGCTCTTTCATCACGCTCGCTTCGACGGACGACGTAGTCGCCTTGAGCGCTGGCTGCGTCTGTTTGCGCCAGTGCAACGTCGGTGCTGGTAGCAGTGCCGCTTTTGTAGCGCCGCTCAACCAAACTGCTGGTGGAGGCAAAGCTGTCGCGCTCTTTTTCTACCAGAGTCAGGCGCTTTTCTGCGGCGATCAGATTAAACCAAGCCTGCATGGTTTGCGCCGCGAGTGATTGGCGGCTCGATTCGTAGCGCGCTTCGGATGCCGCCAGATCGGCGGCGGAGGCGCGGCTTTGGTTGCGTAGCTCGCCCCAGGCATCGACCTCCCATCGCACATCGAGGCTAGCGGTGTAGCGGTTGCCCATTGTGGCGACGTTCGAATCCGTGCGGCTCGCCGATCCGTTGCCCGATAGTGTAGGCAGTAAGCGGCCTCTTGTTTTTTGAAAGTTAAACCCTGCCTCCTCCATTTGTGCATAAGTGCGGAGCAGGTCGGGGTTATTGGCCAAGACTTGCTCGGTGAGCTGGGTCAAGGCTGGGTCATCGAATAGTTCGAGTAGCGTCGCCACCACCTGTAACTCGGGCATCGTCTCGGTTTCATAAGCCGATGGTGTCGTCAGGGCATCCTCGATACTGTCGGCGCGCTTTTCAGGTAGGCCGACACAGCTTCCTAAAAAGAGCGCAGCAGATAGGGCTAGTGCGCTGTAACTTTGATTATTTCGCATTTAGGTGAGTCGAGTTTTTCTTTGTAGTGTGCCGCTTTAGCAAACGTTCAGTGGTTCTAAGCTGATACGATGGACGTTTGCTAAAGCGGCACGCTACGGGTTTTTCGCGAAATTGCCTGTTACATGCTATTAGGCGTGAGGCGTGGCGTATTGAAACATGGTATGGGCGGGTGATAGGAAGATTATTTATGGTTTATATCGGTCATACGGGCGAATAGTTGCATTTTGTGGCATTTCGGCAACCTTTCCGCTGACCGATTTCTAAGGAAATTCGGAGATGGCAATGCAACTTGGGCTTCGCAGGGGGCATGGGGTCATGCCGAATTTCGAAAGGTATGAACTTTTAGGATTTAATCGAAGTGTTCGGCAAAAGCGGATGGCATCGATTTGGGCCGTAGTGAATGCTCTTGAGCGGGCGTAGTCCTTTAGGCGAAGCCCCTGCTAGTCTCCACATGGTATGCGGCTTCATCATCGGCCTTACGGACCGATGCTACACGAGAGTTGTGGCTTCATCATCGGCCTTACGGACCGATGCTACACGAGAGTTGCGGCTTCATAATCGGCCTTTTTCGAAACGTTATCATTCAGATTGAACTTTATGAGAGGTGGTATACTGATCGCCTTTTTCAGTGCCAAAAAAAGCGTCATCCAGTTTTTTTGGATGACGCTGTGATGAAAAAAAACCTTTTAGCAATTGACCCTAGGGCTCAATCTTATCGCTGACCCATTGACGTGCTTGTTCCAGGCTATCTTTTAGGGAAACGTAAGCGCTATTGGCATCGGCCTTGATGCCATCCCAGGTTGTTGGTGTGGATTTGCTGATTGCCTCGACTTGTTTTGTCAGGAGCTCGGATTGTTGCCGCAAGGCGGCTAGTTTGGGTTCGGCTTCCGTTTTTACCTTGTCGCTAGATTTTTCAATCATGCTGGAGAGTTCCTTGATATTGATTTCAAGCACAGCTACTTGCTTATTCATAGCAGCCACGAACTCAGCTTTGCGTTCATAGGTGTATTTTTTGAGATCCATGGAGGCATCTTTGACTGCGTCCTGCGCTTTATCGATTTGTTTCACCACAGCGTTTTCTTGCATGGTCGTTTTGTCTTTTGAGGGAGAACATCCGGTTGCCATGATTGTGGCGACGAATGCGGCGATGATGTATTTATATTTCATATTATTTCAGGTGATTGTTTGATGTTTGAAGTTTAAACTCGTAGAAGACGGAGTCTTAGTTTCATTCATTATTTATACACTCATTTGACCCCCGAGAATATGGGGTGTAACCCTACTCGACCCTCAACCCCGAACCCTCACCCCTCACCCTCAACCCTCAACCCTCAACCCCCAACCCTCAAACCTCAGGCGCCTCAAAGCACTACGGTTAGTCGGGTATTACCCCATAGGAACTTGCCTCAAACTGAGATAAAGTTCATTCTTAGATAATGTCGTCTTCTTATAAAGATTATTACAAAATTTTAGGCGTCGATAAAAAGGCTTCTTCTGATGAGATTAAGAAGGCCTTTCGTAAGATTGCCCGGAAGTTTCACCCCGACGTAGCCGGAAGTTTTAACCAGGCAGCCTCGGATGCAAAATTTAGGGAAGCCAACGAAGCCTACGAGGTTTTGGGCGATCCGGATAAACGTAAGCGCTACGATGATTTAGGCGCAAACTGGCAACAAGTCGGGCCCTCACCATCGAATACGTACGGTCCATCGGGGCCGGGGCATGCGGCCGGTGCGGAGTTTAACTTTAGCGGCACCGGGTTCAGCGACTTTTTCGAGCAATACTTCGCACGGGGCGAACCGTCTGACTTCCAAGGGGCAGGGGAGGGTGCCCGTGGCTTTTCGATGCGTGGAAGCGATGTGGAAGCGGAGCTATCTGTGAGCTTCGAGGAGGTGCTCCACGGTTCCGACCGGACGGTTTCTTTGCGAAAGGTGAACCCGCGCACAGGCGCAGAGACTTCCCATAAGTATCTGGTAAAAATCCCCAAAGGTATTCGCGAGGGTCAACGGATTCGCCTGACTGGGCAAGGTGAGTCAGGCTCGGGCAGTGGTGTTTCGGGCGATCTTTTTTTAAGGGTTCGTTATACAAGCCATCCTTTTCTGCGAAACGACAAGGAGACACTTTATTATGATCTAGAAATCACGCCTTGGGAGGCGGTGCTCGGTGCTTCAATTCTGATTCGCAGCTTGGACGGTTCGGTGCGGGTGAAGATTCCTCCATGTAGCCAGAATCAACAGCAACTCAAGTTACGAGGGCTCGGCCTGCCTCTGCCTGCAGGTAGGCGCGGAGATTTATACATAAAGCTTGTTATCGAGGTGCCGAAGTCGGTGGACGCTACCGAGCGAAGCGCGTGGGAAGCCATCTCAAAATCGAGCCCATTTAACCCAAGAGATAGCTAAATCATGAAATATGAAATTACACTTCGAGCCAAGACAACGATCCGCCCGGGAGAACTTTATGATCATATCGCCGCGGCCGAACTCGCAGGTGTTAGCGTGAGAAGACTTTTGCACTACTGGAGGTATGCCATTATTCAGCCGATAAGGAACACGGGTCGCTACGGTATATTCTTTGATGATGGCGCGATCTACACGCTCCGTAAGGCAGAGTGTCTCCGGCGGGAGATGAGGTTGAACTATTCCGGCATCCGGGCGGTCCTTCTTTTAGAGGATCGTATCGCAGGACTCGACGCAGAGGTTCGTTTTTTGAGAAAGTAGGGCTACACCCCATAGCGGGGAGGCTTTAGAGTCGCTACAATGAGCAACATGAATACGATTTTTGGAGATAATCTCAAAACTACCTACACTTCTGGTTACGCCAGTTAAACTTTAAACACCGCTAACTGAGTATCTTCTCGCTAACAGCAATCAAATGAGTTAAATTAGAAAATCCTCATAATGTATCGCTTTCGACTCATCCTTGATAAATTACTGTGCGAACTAGCTTGGTCGAGACGTCGAAAATATGACAACAGACAAAACCACTCCCTTTGAACAGCAATATCAGGCCGCCCTGCTGCTGCATCTGACGGGGCGCTCCCGCAACCGCCCGACTTCACCCGCTGCCCGCGAGTTGGGCGTCGGTGCCTTTGACGCAGGCATGAGCGTGCTGGAGCTTGTGCGCATGCATGACCAGGTGATGTCAGCCCTTGCCGAGGACATTCCCACTAATGAGCCGGTTAAGTCAAACCAGCCCACTGCCAGCGCCGTCTTTTTGCTGCAATCGCTGACTTCGATGGAAGAGCGAATCCTCCATGCGCATGTAAACGACCGCGAGGCGCTGCGACTCGGCCAAGAGATACTGGAGAAGAAATCGGCCATTTTCATTGAACAGCTGGCCGAATCGCAGCGCCTGCAAAAGCAAGCCCAACACCTCGCCCACCAAGTTTTGCTGGCGCAGGAAGAGGAGCGAAGAGAAATCAGTCGTGAATTGCACGACGAGGTGGCGCAAATCCTCGCCGGTATCAACGTTCGGCTCGAAGCCCTACGGAAAGTGGGTGACTTGAGCCTTAAAGGCCTCGAACAGAGCATCGAGCAAACCCAACAAATGATCGAAGCATCCGTGGTTGCGGTTCACCGCTATGCACGGAATTTGCGGCCGGCCATGCTCGACGACCTCGGTTTGATTCCGTCCCTGCGCTCATGTATCAAAGAATTGCCTCACGACAAGGATCTGAAGGTTCGATTGAAGACCATACCCGAAGTAGAGACGATGGACAACGTTCGGCGCACGGTCTTTTACCGGGTGGCCAAGGAAGCGCTCATGAACGTCGTTCGTCATGCTGAGGCGCAGGCAGTCACCGTGACTATGCGGGCGATTCCTGATGGAATCTGCCTTAAAGTGCAGGACGATGGCAAAGGCTTCAAGATGAGCAAATTTATAGACCATAAAAGCCTCGGTTTGCTCGGCATGAAAGAACGTGTCGAAATGGTCGAAGGAAAATTTTCCATTGCGTCAAAGCCAGGCAAAGGAACCACTCTCCTTGCCGAGATCCCCTATATATCCACCTCCGAAGAAGAGCAGGAATGAAAAAATTAAAGCTTATTACTGTATTAATTGCCGAGGATCATGCCATTGTCCGGGAAGGCTTGCGAGCCTTGCTCGACTTAAATAGCGAGTTCGATGTGCTGGGTGAGGCGGCGACGGGGCGCGAGGCAGTCGATAAGGCAACTCTGCTTCAGCCGGACGTCATTGTGATGGATGTCGCGATGCCCATCCTGAATGGATTCGAAGCCTCACGCCAAATACGGCTTCGGTCACCCAATTCCAGAATCCTCATACTCTCGGCTCACAGCGATGATGAATATATGGAGCATTTACTTTCGGTTGGTGTTTTCGGTTATCTGATCAAACAAAATTCTGGTCAGATTCTGGTGCACGCCATCAAGGAAGTCGCCGCCGGGCGTCACTATTTTAGCCCCTCGATTACGGAGCGCTTGCGAAACGTGCAATTGAAGGCTTTTCAACGCGGTCAAAAAGGAGGTAGCCGACAGTCGCTCACTCCGCGTGAAGCCGAGGTGCTGCAGATGGTGGCCGAAGGATCCGCCAACAAGCAGATCGCGAGCGAGCTCGGTATCTGTATCAAGACCGTGGAAAAGCACCGGCAGAAAGTCATGGATAAACTCAATATCCATGATACCGCCGGGCTGACCCGACACGCCATCGCCACCGGCGTAATCGAGAGCTGCGTTCAAGAGACGACTGATGTGTAGCAAATTAGAACTGCCATGTGATTCCGGTGGATAGGGCGATCGTGGCACCTGGATCAAACTTGGCACTGCGCCCTCCAGCAGATTGCTCCAAGCTGTTCAGACTTTGGAATTGAGCACCCACGTAGGCGCCCCAACTTTCGTTGAAGTCGTAGCGGAGTCTCGCGTCCACATAGCCACCATAGATTGCTCAGTTATACTGGATGACCACAGTGCTGCCGGAAACGGTGATGTTCGTAAGAGTCAGCTCCGTCTCTGCCAAAATGCGATAGAATTGCGTATCGCCACTCTTGGGAACCGTAAACGTCTGGGTCGTCAGGTTGACAGATTGCCCCGCAGCGTCCGTGAACGAACGAGTGAGCGCTGCCGTCGATTGCAATCGTATGCCATCGCCGGATATAGCAGCCACTTCGGTGATGGGGTTGGCATCCAAGGTCACCGCCGTTTGAGAATACAGCCGACCGTTGATGGATGCAAGGGTCTGCATGTTGATTTTCTTGATAGCCAGAATGATACCTTCAAAATGTGAGTTGGTTCCCAGATCCACGCCATTTTCCCCCTCGACCTGCCAGAAGATGTTTCCGGGCAGAGCACCGCCGGCCAAGATGACAGACGTTGCGCCCGCCATGGTAAGATCCCCCGCGATCTGGAAGATCCACACGTCGTTTGGTCCACCGGAAAGCGTGACATCCGTGGAGATCAATACCCCGGTGCCCCATTTGTATAGGCCGGGAGCGAGCGTCAACCCGCTAATCTCTCCAGAGCCGTATTCAGTGTAGTCAGGGGTTGAGCGACCCTTGGCATCCGCGTATGCGATTTGCATGTCGCTGACCGCGGCGGTCAGTTTGGCCGGAGTGGGCGGAGCATAGTCGGCGGCATACGCTTTGCCGACCAATAGAGACGAGGTCGAAAACTGAGTCGTGCCATCGAGACTTAAGCCAAAGCCCGTAATGGCCGTCCCGGCGATGGGGCTCACGCCGATATTCCCCTTGATCAAAGTTCCCGCAGTATCAGTGGCGCTGATCCCTGATCTTGTCAGAATCGCATAACTGCCAGCCGACCCTAGAAATACCGGGCCTTGAGGAGCGCCTATGGCGACGTGTTGTGTTAGCAGGACGGCGAGCGTGATTTCGGCGATGATTCGCGCACGGCTTAAAGTAGTTTCAATTCTCATATTGATTTAAAATTGGGGTTATTTGAAATTTCTGCACTAGCATAGGCGAAAATTTCTTCTATAACAATAGGGTAAAACCCTAATTTTATTTCTACAGATTCGGCCCCGAGTTCGCTCAGGTTTAATCGCCGATTTACAGTTATCTACAGCTCTCATATTGATTAAAATGGGGTGGTGGTTGAGGTCCTTCGTAAGTATAAGCGAAGGAATTTTCTATAACAATAGGGTAAAACCCCACCAGGATTACTAACGGGTGAATGCGTGGAGCATTTACTTTCGGTCGACGTTTTCGGCTAGCTGAGAGCTGCTGATCCACCCCATTGCACCGCCAAGCCCGATGCGATTAAGGTTCTGGATGAACCTTAATCTCCCGGTAATCGATAATGAACCTTGAGAAAGGTAGGGTTTCACCCCATATACAATAGTTTAGGATGCTATATGATGATGCCTTATGAAAACTATATACACACACATACATACACATACGCGGCATTCAATTGCCGCCCTTTCGCTCTCGATCTTTTGCTTAGCCTTAGTCCCCTCGGGGGCGGGAGCTGCAACAGTGGTGAACCTCGGAACAGCGGGAAACTATACGCTCCTCTCTAAAGCGGGAATTAGCACCACGGGAACCACAAGTATTGTTGGTGATATTGGCGTCAGTCCGATTGACTCAACTGCCATTACTGGTTTCGGTCTGACTATGGATAGTTCTGGCACATTCTCAACATCTTCACTCGTAACGGGTCAAGTATTTGCTGCTGATTATACCGCCCCAACGCCCTCTATGATGAGCACCGCCATTAGTGACATGGAGACCGCATATACCGATGCGGCAGGGCGTTCAGGTCCTGACTTTCTAAATCTTTCGAGTGGAAATCTGAATGGTGAGACGCTCGCGGCCGGCCTCTATAAATGGGGAAGTGCGGTCACTATTACAGATTCTATCACGTTTGACGCAGGCGGAGATTCCAGCGCGATCTGGGTTTTACAAGTCGATAACCGATTGAATCTGGCAAATAGTGCGAACATCACTCTCAGTGGTGGTGCCCAAGCTCAGAATATCTTCTGGCAAACTGCTGAAGGTGCCACTTTGGGAACCAATTCACATTTTGAGGGAATATTGATTACGGCAACGGATATCGCTGCTCAGACCGGTGCAACCATGAATGCCATGCTTTATGCCCAGACGGGAATCACCCTGGATGCCAACACCATCACGGCTGTGCCCGAACCGAGCTCCTTCGCACTGCTCACTGGTGGAATGGTCGCACTTCTTATTGGTGCGCGCCGCAGGCTCACAGTTCGCTCGTAATCTAATTGGGTTCCTTAGAAGTGTCGGTAATCAAGAAGCAGTATCCGGTCGCAATCACCAGACAGGTCACACCTTTTTGACTAAGCGCTACGCGCAACCCTCTATAAAAGCCGATCAGTAAACTGATCGGCTTTTTTGTGGAGGATGAAAAAAGGAGCCATTCGGGTTACACCCCATACTTAAGGAGGTCGAAGTGATGTATAATCAATGGATGAAATCAAAAACAACCTTCTTAATTTCGCTCATCACTGGTGTCCTGCTCATGGCCGGATGCGCCTCGACCCCTAATGATACCAACGATGAGGATACTTCCACCGCACGCGAAGAGATGCCTGAAGTCATTCAGTCAAATAATGGTCAGGGTCAGATGTATCCTTAATTATAAAGATTCTAAGGTGAGTAAACTTCCCGCTGACTCGAAAATTTTGTTCAGCCAGATGCGAGTGGGCCGAGAATGTTGCCGAAGGGGACTCCGATCAGCACAGTGAGCGCGAGGAGGTGGCAAAGCATCCCACAAAGGTGTAGTCCGGTTTTAGGATGAAGGATTCAGGACTCTCACCGGAGTTTAGGGAAGCACGAAGACGGGCGTCCCGACTTCGGTGGCTTCGAGGAGGGTTTGGGCGTTCCAGTTGGCGAGGCGGAAGCAGCCGCTGGATTCGGTGCGACCGACTTTTTCCGGAACCGGCGTGCCGTGGATGCCGTAGCTGGGGCGGTTGAGCCCGAGCCAGACCGTGCCGACGGGATTGTTGGGGCCGGGCTGGATGATGAATTTTTCCGTGATGCCCTCCCGCTCGGCCGCCGCGCTCAGAATGTTCGGGTTAAAAGTGTAGTTGGGGCTTTCGACGCGGACGGCTACTTTGAGTTCGCCGACGGGCCGCTTGGCCACATCGCGGGCGATGCTGACCGGACAGTGGAAGAGCAGTTTGCCGGAGGCATCAAATGCCTGGAGTTGTCGTTTTTGCAGCTCGATTTGAATCCTGCCAACTTTTTGACCGAGGTGGTAGGGGACGACCAGCGGAGAGAGGATGCGGTCGCCTGCGCGCAGGGCGGACCAGTCGACTCCGGGATTGATGCTGCGGATCGTGTCGGGATCGGTGCAGGTTTTTTCAGCCACCATTTCGAGCGCGGAATGGTAGCCGAAGTAACTGAGTTGCCCGCGCTCGCGCCAGCTGGATGGCTTCGGGGTGAGCTTGGCCATGGCCGCTGCAGTGAGTTCGATATAGACGTGTGTCGGCTCTTCGATTCGCAGCCATTCATCCAGGGGCGGATCCCATTCTCCGGTGACGGGCAGTCCCCGGTTCTCTTGAAAAGCAGCCAGTGCCTGTTGGGTCTGGCTGCCAAGCGTGCCGTCAATGGAGCCCGGTGAGAAGCCCGACCGGGCAAGCGCGATCTGCAGCTCCACCGTGTTTTCGATGACTCGACCCGGTGGCGGCGCGTGCTTCTGCCAGGGGAGACTGCCGGAACCAAGTAGGTAGTAGGCGGCCGCTAGAAGCAGCCCGATAATGAGGAAGTAGGAGACGAAGCGGGTCGGCTTCTTTTGCTGCCTGGGTTTTCTTTTCTTCGGTTTCAAGGCATGAACGGTCTAGCATAGCCCGCTATTGAGTCTACTTTATTCAAATATCCCGGGGTGAATTTAAATATAAATCATTATTGTCTCCGAAACTCTCAGCAGCTTCGCTATGCGCTTTACGAATGAAAAAATCCTACGACGCCGCAATTTACGCGCTTCCGCACATTCAAGACCTGCACGCCTACGTGCCGGGCGAACAGCCACAGGGGGAAGGCTGGACCAAGCTCAACACCAATGAGAATCCTTATCCGCCCTCACCGAAGCTGGCCGCCGTGCTCTCGGAGGAGATGGATAAGCTCCGCCTCTATCCGGAACCGCGCAGCATGGAGTTGCGCACGGCCATCGGCGAACGCTACGGTCTTTCGGCGGCGAATGTGATCATCGGTAACGGTTCGGACAACTTGCTCGATCTGATCACCCGCTGCTTCGTGAGCGATCCCGGTGCCGGGCACACCGTGCCGAGCTATTCTCTCTACCCGGTAGTCTGCGGCATGTCGGGTCAGCAGCTCATCGATCTGCCCTTTGACCGCTCCATGCAGCTGAATGTCGAGGCATTGGCAGCGACCGATGCGAAAGTCTTTTTCCTGACCAATCCCAATGCCCCCACAGGTGTGGCATTTTCCATAAGCGAGATCGAAGCCGCCTTACAGGCAATTGACGGCCTGCTGGTGGTGGATGAGGCTTATGTTGATTTTGGTGGAGAAACCGCCATTCCTCTGCTGCGCGACTACGAAAACCTGATTGTGGTGCGCACCTTCTCGAAGTCTTACTCCCTGGCCGGCATGCGTGTGGGCTACGCTCTGGCCGGCGAAGGAATCGTCGGCATGCTCGACCGCGTGCGCGACGCTTATAATGTCGACCGTATCGCCCAAGCGGTCGCGCTGGCTGCCTTCGTGGATGTGGATTACTTCGAGACCCAGCGACAAAAAGTCATCGCGACCCGCGAGGCCACTCGGGCTCAACTCGACGCATTGGGCTGGTTTACCTACGACTCAGCCGCAAACTTTCTCTTTACCGAACCGATAAGTGCCGCCGGCTCTAGCGGGGGGGAGGTGGCCCGATCACTCTTTAATTTTCTTAAGGAGCGCCGCGTGCTTGTTCGCTATTTCCCGAACCATCCTTTAACTTGCGCTTTTATCCGCGTCAGCATAGGAACAGACGCTCAAATGCAGGTCTTAATCGAAGGTATCCAATCATGGCTCAAGAACGCATAGCAACTCTCACCCGAAATACCAAAGAGACGCAGATCCAAATGGAACTGAATGTCGACGGCACGGGCGCATCCGAAATCGACACCGGGATTCCGTTTTTCGATCACATGCTCACGCTCTTTGCCCGGCACGGGCTTTTCGACCTCAAGCTAAAGGCCGAGGGCGATATCGAAGTGGACTATCACCACACCGTGGAAGACACCGGCATCGTGCTCGGGCAACTTTTGAAGAAGGCGCTCGGCGAGAAACGCGGCATTCGCCGTTACGGATTTTTCCTGCTCCCGATGGATGAAGCCCTGGCCCGCGTCGCACTCGACCTCTCGAACCGGCAGGCCTTTGTTTACCAGGTGGATTACAAAGATCCCATGGTGCGCGACTTCAGTATCGGACTGGTCAAGGAGTTCTTTCAAGCCTTCGCTAACGAGGCCTGCTGCAACTTGCATATCAATCTCGAATACGGCGACGAGCCGCACCACATCGCAGAAGCGATCTTCAAATGCTTCGCCCGCGCCCTCGATGCGGCCACCACAATCGACCCCCGTCTCGGCGATGCCGTGCCGACGACTAAGGGCACGCTTTCGCAGTAGAGGGCTTGATGGGGCCGTAGCGGCAGCTTGATAACGATGCCGACGCATACCCTGCCGACAACATCGCAGGGACTCCGCTTGTCTTTGACCATGAGCTCAGCCCTATGTAGTGAAGCGGAGATGGTGCAACAATGGCGGATGTCGCGATGCCTTGTGAAGTCGCAACACTGGACATTCGCGAGCGAAGTCCCTACGGACTAGGCTACAGCGCCGATTTCTCGTAAAATTTTAAGCAGTCGACTATTTTATCGTTTGAAAAAGAATTCCAAAAAATTTCACACCCCACGTTTAAGCCTGCCGCTGGGTGCACGCACCTACCTGGTGGGCATTCTTAATCTGACCCCGGATTCGTTTTCGGATGGTGGGGAGTTCGTTGATGTCACTGCTGCCGAGGCCCATTTCTTCCGCATGGTTGAGGAGGGGGCTGAGATGATCGATATCGGCGGTGAGTCCACGCGGCC
>Ga0306912_1000923_pt1 | contig 15112 bp, 10 predicted proteins | sample AntRauFillE10628_FD_190443 | JGI IMG/M metagenome (GOLD analysis project Ga0306912, IMG submission 190443) | Saline lake microbial communities from Rauer Islands, Antarctica - Metagenome Filla E10 #628 (v2) (version 2) | ecosystem: Environmental > Aquatic > Non-marine Saline and Alkaline >... | reverse complement strand
CTTTTACTGAATACAGTTTCAAGGTTGTTTCTACCGATGATGTTGGTATTACTGGAGAAAGTCGGAACTTTACCTTCCAGACAAAAGCAGTCGCACCAAACATCCGTAACCTCAGAGTAGTAAAGGTAGAAGAGAATGCGGCTACGCTGGCTTGGGATACGACAGTGCCCGCCAAAGCTTTGGTTGAGTACCAAGACCAGACGACCGGAGCTCAAAACTCAGTTGGTCGACCAACACTCGCTACATCACACCAAATGCGGCTCGCTGATCTTACGTTGGGTACTCGATACGTGGCGTTTGTGACGGCGGAAAACTCAGGCGGAGATAGAGTAAAAAGCCAACCCATTCAGTTTATTACCGTGCGAGACATTGCTCCACCAATCATTACGAACGTGACCAACGAATCAACGTTGTTCCCTGGCGGGGAGTCTCGTATTCAAACAATTATTGAGTGGGATACTGACGAGCCATCAAATTGTCTCATGACCTACCAAGAAGGAGTAGCTGGCGGTACTGAGCCATTTACGATTGAAAAAGAGAATCCATCCTTCAACACTGCTCATGTAGAAGTGGTGGTAGATTTTGCGCCCGCTACGGTGTATCAATTTTACTTAAATTGCGTTGATGTCGCCGGGAATAGTATTCAGTCAGAAAATTTCGTACTCTTTACTCCGATTCAAGAGAAGAATATTATCGACCTTATCTTAGAGAACTTTGAAAGTACCTTCGGATGGGTGTCCAATATTGCGGGGTAGCGTAGGACAGGCAATTTATTCTAGTACAACGATAAATAAAGTCCCCTCGTCCAGTAATCGGTGACGGGCTAAAGCCGCCGATTCAGACATGAATTCACAATAATCGCTACGCTCATTTGTTCATTTAGCATGGTGGGTAGTAAAGAGATTGGGTTGATTTAGACAACTTCTTTTTCGATCATTTACCGGCGTGGGGATAGGTGACTGCTGACTGACTGCGAAGAATGTCATAATAGCATCATGGCAAAACCACTCATTGTGTGTCGGGATCTTTCGATTATCTACAATCAAGGAAAGGCAAACGAATTTAAGGCGCTCGAAGGAGTCAGCACGGACATTTTTGAAGGCGAATATATCATTCTCTTTGGCCCCTCTGGCTGTGGAAAATCTACCCTGATGTATTCCATTCAAGGCTCATTGCCACCTGGGGAAGGAACTTTGCTGGTAAAAGGTGATGATGTGTACTCGTATCCTCCGGCTGAACGGGTGTACTTTCAACGCTATGTGATGGGGATTATTTTCCAGCAATTTAACCTCATCCCATCCCTAACGGTGCTCGACAATGTCGCGCTGCCCATGATTTTCTGTGATGCTGACAAGGCTACACGAAACCGAAGAGCGCAGTCACTGCTCGATAGATTTGGGGTGGGACACGTGTCTCACAAAATCACCCCGATGCTCTCGGGGGGTCAGCAGCAGCGTGTATCAGTGGCTCGTTCGATGGTGAATGACCCGCGAATTCTTTTGGCTGATGAACCGACAGGGAACCTCGATTCCGTGTCTACTCAACAGGTGATGGATAAAATTGATGAGATTAACACGTTTGATAGACGAACTATTATTATGGTGTCTCACAACGCTGCTCACCTGAGCTACGCTCATCGCGTGTATTACCTCAAAGACGGTCACGTAGTGCGTGAAGTGGTAAATCCGCAACGAAAGCAAATCAAACCAGTACGAGAAGGAGAGACGATTGTGACTGAACTCGAGCAACTCGCTCGGCTGTATCCGTATGACTCAGTCGAAACATTGCGGGTAAAGAGTCTCGTAAATTATCTGACCCAAGATTATACATTTGATCAAATTGTCCGCATGGAGCACGCTATTTCTTTGTTTATTCAAGGCAAAATTGACCGTGATGCCTTTGTGAAAAGCCTCGTTGCTCCGTATGAGCGCGGTGGGGTAGAGGTTGATGAAAAAGAGGCTCGTCGCATGGCAGCTATCTCTGAACGTATGATGGATCGAGCTGATGACATTCGACGCTTTCGAAGTAAGAAAAATAACGATGGAGTATTCTTTTCCCAACATAAACTCGCTGAGCGCATGAAAGAGTTTCTGACCGGAGAATACCGAATCAAACTTTCAAAAGAACAAAACAACAACATGACAGAGATGATTGCCGACCGAGTAACGGGTGTGACAATGGAAGATGAGTTCAATCAGCGTTTGATGAAAGGAGTGCGCAGTGGTGGGCTGGGCTTATCAGAAAAAGAATCTGACGACATGACTCGGTACTTTGAAAAAGTCATCGCTCAAGGTATCGATGTAAGTTATAAGTCTTAACCGTGATGTTTACACTATTTATCTGTTAAAATTGTGAAAAGCGTTTGACTGTTCCAGTAATTGATTTAAGAACTTAATATATCAAAACCCAGTTCATCACAATCGCTGCTCATTGCTTCACTAAAATATGCGTGTTCAAGACCTAGCTCAGCTCTCTACTCGAATGTTTAAAACCAACCCGCTTCGTACCTGGTTGACTATTCTTGGTATGGGAGTAGGAACAGCGGCGGTGGTGGTACTGGTGGGGCTGGGATTTGGATTGCAGCAGATTATTCTTGAGCAGATTGTATTTGGAGAAACATTGCTTTCATTGGGGGTGTCTTCCACGGGTGCACAAGGACTGCGACTGACTCCAGAGACGGTCGCTGCTTTTGAATCCAAAGATGCTGTCGTGGAAGCCTCTCCGTTGGCTCGATTTCCGGCGTTGGTAACGTACAAGGGACTGACGGGAAACGTGTTTGTACAAGGAGTCGAGCCGCCGTACTTGCGCTACGCTGGTGTGACAGCCAATGCCGGCGAAGTATTCTTGGAAGAGGATGCTGACAATACAGATTCCATTATGCTCTCGCCGGCCACGCTTAAGTTGTTTGGGATTGCTGACGAAGACGTCGATGCGTTTATTGGAGAACGGGTGTCGCTTCGATTGCTCGTACCAGCTGACGACGGAACAGAAGATGTAAATGAGATTGTCATTGATAAGCAATACATTGTCAGAGGTATCACCAAAGAAGAAGGGGTCCTCAATGCCTTGATGATGCTTCCAGAGTTGCGAAATTACGTTGGAATCGAACAATACGAGCGTATCCAAGTGCGAGTAGACACCAACGAAAATCTTCCCTTGATTGAAGAAGAGCTGATTGAAGAAGGGTATCGAGTGACAGCTCTTTCAAAAACGGTCGAGCAAGCATCAAAGATTTTCCAAGGTGTGCAGGCAGTTTTGGCCACCTTTGGTGGTATCGCATTGATTGTGTCTGCAATCGGAATGTTTAACACTATGACGGTGACGCTGCTCGAACGCACTAAAGAGATTGGAATCATGCGTACTATTGGGGCAGCGCCGAATGATGTGAAGTATCTCTTCGTATCCGAGTCAGTGATTGTAGGATTTCTCGGCGGGGTTACCGGCATTCTGATGGGAGTGATATTTGGGGTGTCTATTAATTTATTTTTAAATCTTTTGGCCAGCCAGTTTGGTGGACAAGCAGTGTCTTTATTTTCTTTCCCGCTAGACTTCCTGACCTTTATTGCACTCTTTTCTGCGGGAGTAGGGTATTTAACCGGTATTTTCCCGGCCAGACGAGCTTCAACGCTCAATCCACTAGACGCAATTCGCTACGAATAGCCCCTGCACAGGGTGTGTACAGTCTGTGTATAACTATCAGCAGCAATTTCAGAAACGGTTACAATTAAGTGAAGTTAGTCAGTTATTTATTTATTTATATTTATTATGTCGTACAACAATGAAGAGTTCCCACAGTATGTAAAGACTGCCGGAAAAATAACCATTCTGACCGCACTGGCCGGCTTGTTTGTGTTTATGGTAGCCTTCATTTTTGATGTTGGTCAACAAGAGTTTAGTAAAGTATCAGCTCAGACAACAACCGCTCCCACAAAACTGACAGTGCTCAACACTCCACCAACGTTCACCATAAACGCGTATGAGGTGATCGAATCTTCTACTTCTACGCCAACCAACTCCGGCGACAATATTGTCTGGACTGCGCTTGGAAACGACACCAACGGCGCACCATACTTTCTTCTCATTTGTGACACGAACGCCACTCCAACCCCAAATGCAGCTGCTCCCGGCAACCTAGGTACTGCACCGCCTGACTGCGATGCAGGTGCGACCCAGTGGGGAGTATCAGCTTCAGCACCAAGTGATTCATACGCCACGGTCACCCGTGCTACTACCGAAATAGCACCGTTTGCTGAGTCAAACGATTGGTATGCCTGGGTGTGTGACGATGACCCAAATAATCCACGATGTAACCCAACCCCAGTGCAAGGGCTCTCTGCCACCAACTCGTCTCCATTTAATGTAAACAAGCGACCAGTATTCTCATCCTTTGCCAACGATGGCCCAGTTGACCCTGGTGGAGTACTGGCTTTCCTGTCAACGTCATCTGACCCTGACTCGGTTGATGAGCAAGATAATCTATATTTAGTTGTTTGTTCTACAAACTCTGACTATAACGCAACAACAAACACGTGCGATAGCAACTTTATAGCATCGACCACCTTGCAAAATGTTCTCAGCGATGTTTCAGCGACGTATACACTGGCCGCCATTGTTCAAGATGACACGTATCCGGCGTATGGGTATTTGGTAGATACTCACGGTCACGAAGCATCAAACAATCCAATTCAGGCAAACTTCGAAGTAAATAACGTCGCACCAGAAGTACTCGGTGGTGATATCAGTCTCAATGGCGGAACCGACATAACGTTGTCAGAACCAGGGGGCGAAACCACTGGCTTTACACTTGACTTCACTGTTCGTGACGCCAACAGTTGCGAAGTATCGGGAGGTGGAAATGAAATTACCAGCTATAATGTCTCAGTATTTCGTTCAGGAGTAGGCACTTCAACTTGTGACACTACAGCTGCAGGGTACGACCCAAACAATTGTTATCCAAGTGGAGTTGACTCAAGTGTCTGGAATCTCAATTGTACTGCTACTACTACCTGCTCCGGTCCAACTCAAGATGACATAGACTATGCTTGTACGTTCCCGCTATGGTTCGTAGCAGATCCAACCGACGCTGGACCAGAAACACCGGCTGTTCTCACAGCACAAAACTGGACTGCAGCAGTCTCTGGAGTTGACGATGACTTTGCTACGGGAACACTAGCTACAACTTCTTCCCCAGTAGAACTCTTTAGCCTTAGTGCACTGCAAATCTTATCGAACGATATTGCCTACGGTGGAATTGAGCCAGGTGATAACAGTGGTACCCTCAACGCTACATCAACACTAGAAAATATCGGGAACACTGGACTTGACCAAGAAGCCAGAGGGGAATCAATGTGCGGCACATTTTCAGTAGGTACACCATGTGCTGTCTCAGCAACCTCAACTATTCCGGCCGATCAGCAACAGTTTGCGTCCTCATCGCTCACTTATGGAAGTGCCAGTGCTATTATAATGGACGACACACTGGACCAAGAAGTAGAACTTGATGTGCTCAAGTCAACCGCAACTTCAAGCCCAGAACAGGGAACAACATACTGGGGAATCGCGGTGCCGGGAACGATTGAGCTCGCCGGAAGTTACACTGGACTCAACACCTTTACCGCGCGAACTGCAGAAGCAATAGATTGGCAGTAGTACACTCCATTCACAATAAAATTGCAAAAGCAACCGCTGCTGTTATTCAACAGCAGCGGTTGCTTTTTTAGGTTTTTTTTTCGATAATAGGGGAACTGTGATGCGAATATTTTCTCAAAACTTCTTTGCTTTTTTGATAGTGCTACCAGTACTGTTTTTTAGTATGGGAGCAAACGAAGTGTTTGCTGGTTTTGGTATCACACCACCATACGTGAGTAATACGAGTCTGACCCGAAACTCTACGTACGAACAGCAGATTCTGCTTGTGCGTAGTGACGCTGTTTCGAACCAAAAAGCCGAAATCACAATTGACGCACCGGAGATACAAGACTGGATAGAAATCGTCCAAGGTGAAGAAATTAAGCTGCCAAGAGGAGAACAGAAAGTACCGATGACAGTACGAATCATGGTGCCAGAAGATGCGGAATTTAAAGATTACGGAGGCTCAATTAGAATTCGTACCTTGCCAGACGGTGAAGACGTAGCTCCCGGCGCGGTGAGTATCTCACTGGGAGCTTTGGTGGATATTGATTTGTCTGTAATCGATAGAGTAATTAAGGACTTTCGAGTTCGTAAGATATCTGTGAACGACCTAAACGAAGGGACAAAAGTCGGTTGGTTATATTTCCCCGGTAAAATTCGCTTTGATGTGCTGCTTGAGAACACAGGGAACGTAGATGTTGCGCCTTCAAACATTGAATTTCGAATATACGATCGAGCAGGAAAGGTTCTGCTAGAAGAAACTACAAGTAAAGGAAAGATTGCGACCGTTCCACCATACGGCACAGAAAGTATTACAGCCGAAATCCCTACCAGGCTTGAGGCGGGAAGCTATGTAGCTCGCTATACTATTTATAATGACGATGAAATAAAACAAGAAGGCGACTTGAGTCTCAATATTTTACCAGCGGGAACGTTGCAATTGGCTGGGTTCGGTTTTACTGGTCTTTCAGTCCCACACAAAATTTCTATTTTGTTACCGGTCTTTGCAGTGTTGATTGCGGGGATTTACATCTGGCACGCACGTCGTAAGCGGAGTGTTAAGAACAGATAGCCATGAAAAAATGGCAACTGATTAGTGGTTTGCTCTTATGTCTAGCAATGCCAGCACTTTCACAGGCGCAGAACTTTACTGCTTCAACGACATTAACTCTCAGTATCTGCGGGAATGAGCTCGTTGACGTTGGTGAAGCTTGTGACGTATTAGGTGAGACTGGAGTATATAGTCAAACGATTGTGGGGAGACAGTGTACTCCGCAATGTCAGTTTGGACCCTACTGTGGAGACGGGATTTTGCAAACAGCGTTCGACGAAGAATGCGACGACGGTAATAACGATAGTGGTGACTTCTGCTCTGCCTCATGTGTAATTGAGCCAGCGGGTTCTGGAGGGGGAGGTTCCTCTGGAGGAAACAGCGGTGGTGGTGGTGGAGGGAGTCGCGACTTGGGTGATACGTTGATTAGTGTGGTCGGACGAGCCTACCCATCAAGAACAATAAACTTCTTGCTCGATACAGAGTCGGTCGGAACGGTGCGTTCAAACAGTAGCGGTGATTTTGAATTTTCTACTGAAGCTTCTCCAGGTACTGCAACCTTTGGTATTTGGGCAACTGATAGCCAGGGTTCACGTTCTATTACGTTAAACAATACCTTTGATGTTACGCAAGGAGCCATCACAAACGTAAACGGAATTGTCTTGCCTCCAACAATCCGAGTAGGGAATCAAAATATCAATCCTGGAGCGGAGATAACTCTCTCTGGTCAGTCTGTCCCCAATAGTACAGTTGAAGTGGTATTTGATGATGAGGCGATAGTCGAGTCAGTCACCGCCGCTGATGATGGGGAGTGGTCGCTCAACTTCTCAACGAGCGAACTCTCTATCGCGGAGCACTTGGTACGCGCCCGGTCTATTATCGGGACTCCACCACTGACTACGGAGAGCAGCTTTAGTGCATCACTGCAATTGTTTGTTGGGGTAGATGGGCAAGCTACCACTCCTTCAGACCTCAACCGAGATGGCTCCGTGAATTTGATCGACTTTTCCATTCTGATTTTCTGGTGGCAGACAAATGGGGGAGATTCAGACCCTCCGGCGGACATCAATGGAAATGGGAGCGTGAGTCTGGAAGACTTTTCTATATTACTCTTTAATTGGACTGGTTAGTACTGATTGAATTACATGAGCATTGGATTGCTCTGTTCCAGGAATTCGCCCTAGGATAGGGGCGAATTCAGAACTGACCTAATTTTAAAGAGCTTGCGACTATAAAAATGTAAATGCCCGGGTGGTGAAGTTCAAAATAATCGATTCCGCACATTTTTCACTTAATTTTCAGTGTATAAGTAACAAATCATTTAGGGCGTCGTTGTACAATGGGTATGTACACGAAAGGGAGGTAATCAATTAGCATTACTGCACGTACTTTGCGTGAGCACTTCAGCCGAGTGTCACCTTCCGTGTACGTTTACGTTTCATCTTTGGGTAGCGGAGTGGAGACCACTACCTTGTGCAGACTTTGTCTGTATATGTATCCACACCACGGATACATAATTCGTAAACCTAATACAACGTAGAGTATATGAACCGAACGACACATTCGTTCTCTATACTCCAAGCTACTGCAGCGATTGTAGGCTTTGCCATCATTCTATGGTCATTAGGTCTACCGTCACTCCGCTTTGCGGAAGCTGCATCTGTCACCTCATTTAGCGACACTCTTTCGGATTCAGCTCCGGATGCGCTATCTAATCACACAATTGAATTTGTGACCCCGACCGGACTCGTGGGTGGAGAAATTATCTCTATCACGTTCCCAGCCGAGTTTACCGGCATTGACGGATTAGAAGTCGAAGACTTCGACCTGAACGTCGCTGGTACAGATGAAGATCTGGCTGCCGCCGCTTCAGGTGCTGATTGGGGAGTAAATGCGTCAGGTCAGATAATTGACATTGAAGCCGGCACCGATACTATTGGAGCCGGAGCTACAGTGACAGTCAAAATTGGAACAAACGCCACTTTCGGCCCAACTGGAGACTCGCAGATCACCAACCCATCTACCTCAACTTCATACAAGATTGACGTTGATGTGGCCGGAAACGATACTGGGAGTACTCGTGTCTTTATCACTGACAGCGTTACCGTAAGTGCTTCTGTTGATACCTTGTTTACTTTCTCAGTAGCAGGAGTGTCAGCCGCAACACTGGTAAACACCGCAGATACAACTGGCGGAGACACCACACCAACTGGAATTCCTTTTGGGGCCTTGGTTGCTGATACAGCTAGTACAGCAGCTCAAACTCTAGAAGTGAATACCAACGCAGCAAACGGGTTTGTGGTAACAGTGCAAACTGACCAACAACTTACAGCTGGAAACGGTGCGGACATTGATGGTTTCCGAAACGGGAACTTCGACAGTACGCCAGTTGGATGGGAAGGTCCTACGCCAACTGCTGGAATTGAAGATTCGTATGGTCACTGGGGAATTTCTTCCAATGACTCTACTTTGACCGCTGGTCTTTCAGACCTATATTCCGGAGGTGACCTGTTCGTATCAGCGTCAACCACCCCAGTCGAAGTATTTCGACATGATGGTCCAACTGATGGAAACAACGCTGGTGAAGGTAATGCAGAAGTAATCTACAAAGTAGAAACATCTGCACTACAGGAAGCAGCAGGCGACTACACAGCTACATTGACATATGTAGCAACCCCAGTATTCTAGCCGAATACTGACTCTAAGCTTGGAGTTAAACGACAAAAAACCCTATCTCCCACCACGAGACGGGTTTTTTTGTTTGAGCAAAGGCCCAAAGGGCCTATTGCGAAAACATGTCCGAATCGGCGGCTTTAGCCCGCCGTCGATTCGGACTACGGAATGCAACATAATCATTACCTAAACACTAAGCCAGAATCGGCGGCTTTAGCCCGCCGTCGATTCGGACTAAGGAACGGTATATAATCACTGCTACAAATAAACAAGCTGGGCCAGCAGACCTGTTGCGGACATAGGCAAAATTCCACTCTTTAGATAAATATGTATATTACAAAATAATCTCAGCACATCCTTTACAGCCCTATGTGCACAGAACACCATCGAGATAGTAAATTGTTGATATACTAGAAGCATGAAATGGGCTCAATTTTTGGTTTTTTCCGCACTACTCTTTACGGTAGCTCCCGCAGCCGTGTCAGCTGCTTCTTTGTACATTGATCCAGCGATGAGTGAATTGTTGCGAGGTGAATCTATCACCATGGCGGTACGCCTAGATACTGACGAAGATATCAACGAATGTATAAATGCGGTTGATGCAGTAATAACCTACCCAGCAAATATTGAACCAGTAGACATTTCTATTGGTGAGTCCATTTTTTCAATGTGGGTAGAACGTCCAACCATCAATAAAAAAGACCGCACCATCACCTTTGCCGGAGGTATTCCCAATGGATACTGTGGCCGGGTTGCCGGAGACCCGCGGCTCACCAATGTCCTAACTGAAATAATCTTTCGCTCACCCGGTTTCGTAGTGGGCGGCACCCAGTCAGATTCAAATGTAGCAAAAGTGGCCTTTGCTCCAGAATCAACTGCCTACCTCAATGATGGTCGTGGTACGAAAGCTGCCCTGGTCACGTATGGAGCAAACATAACTCTAAATTCAACCGGCGGGTCGGGGGCAAATAATGTGTGGCAAGACAAAGTAAACGAAGATAACATTCCACCAGAAGAGTTTAGTATTTTCTTAGAAAAAAGAGACATCTCCGGCGATTACTTTGTAGTATTTAATACCTCAGACAAGCAGACCGGTATCGATGAATACCAAATCATGGAGGAACCACTGACTCAATTTGGTTCGTTCCAGTGGGGTCGAGCAAACGCACCGTGGACCGACGCCCAAAGTCCATACACGCTCCAAGACCAGTCGCTCAACAGCATCATTCGGGTCAGAGCAATCGATAAAGCAGGGAATGAGTACCTGGCAAACCTTATTCCGGATGAGTCTTTGAGAACACTGTCAAAAGAGCAAATGCTTACATACGTTTTGATAGCGGCGAGTTTTGTGCTGCTGGTAGTGTTTGCTCTCATCGGGTATGTCGTGATACGGCGAAAAAGAAAAAAAGCCTCTCTTCGCCAGCTAGATAACCATACTGATGAAGATGATTTCCAAGAACACGATGAGCTTGATGATCAACCAATTGAAGATAACAATACTGCAAAGTAATATGACCGGCATTCTCACTATAAAACTGCTCACAAAGATTGCACAAGCCGGTGTTGTTCTGCTGACTTTTGCTGGGGCGTTTGTGCTGCTCGCTGAGGTCACTTTGGCTGCTTCCTTAAGCCTGTCTCCAGGCACAGGAGTCTACACGTCTGGTACTACGTTCTCAGTGAACGTCAGAGTTAATACTCAAGGGGACGCAATCAATGCGGCGGAAGGTACGTTAAAATTTAACCCCAACGAGTTATCTGTACTGAGTGTGAACCGTTCTAATTCTATTTTTAATCTTTGGGTAGAAGAACCTGCTTTCTCTAACAGTGCCGGCTCCATTTCTTTTAGCGGAGGTTCACCAGCTGGTTACACTGGATCTGGAGGCACTGTGATGTCCGTTACTTTTCGAGCAGCTGGTGCTGGTTCACCGAGAGTCTCGTTCACCAATGGTTCTGTGTTGGCAAACGATGGTCGCGGGACCAACGTCTTGACTGCTATGAACGGTGGTTCATTTACTGTCCAAGCTCAGTCCAGCGCACCAGCACCGGAAGTAATTACCGAATATGTAGCGCCCGCGAACACACCAAGTGCACCGACAGTTACTTCACAAACTCATGCAGATCCCGGTGCGTGGCATAGCAGTAAAAGCGCAGCGCTTGCTTGGAGTCTGCCAGCTGACATCACCGCAGTAAGAACAGGATTGAACACAAACCCTACAAGTATTCCCACCAAAGTCTACGAGGACCCTATTAATTCCATTTCTTTAGACGAACTTGATGAGGGAGTTTCTTATTTCCATATCCAATTTCAAAACGCAGATGGATGGGGAAGAGTCACTCATTACCGATTGGCCGTTGATTCACAGAAACCAACGAGTGTAGAGATTTCTCAACCAGAAGATGCAAATCTGGCAAATCCAGTACAAGAGCTCACGGTAGTCGCCAATGATGAAACAACGGCAGTCAATAGATTCCTCGTCAAAATTGACGATAAAGAACCGGTAGAAATCACTCGAGAAACTGCTAGCGGTACCTTGCAACTTCCAGCCTTAAAGCCTGGATACCACACGGTGATTGTTGAAGCGTTTGATGAGGCTGGTAATAGTGTTATAGCTTCGTATTCGCTGACTATCCTGTCTTTTGATAAACCGGTATTCACAAACTACCCGACGGAAATGAACGAAGAAGTGATTCCGGTGATTGAAGGTTTGACCCGTCCAAACTCAGAAGTTGAAGTCTTTGTGAAAAAAGTAGGCGGTGAACCAAATCAATACACACTACAAAGCGACGCTGAAGGAGTGTTCACTTTTATACCAGAAGGTACATTCTCAACGGGTGTCTACGAGTTGTCAGCTCAAGCAACCGATGAGTACGGAGCGCAAAGCGCAGTGTCAGACGTGGTCAGGATAGCCGTTCAGCAGCCTGGATACTTACGTGTCGGCTCACTGATAGTCAGTGTGCTGTCCGTAATTGTACCAATGGTCATTCTTATCGGGCTGCTGGTGGTAGGTACAATCTACCTACTGGCCTATGTCCGTAGATTCAAAAAGAAAGTAGGAATAGAGTCGGTTGAAGCATTGGAGATTCTCCACAAAGAATTTTCTCAGCTGCAAAAGACCATGCGAACAGAAGAAAAGGCTATGCAAAGTTCTCGGAAAACGAAGAAGCTTACCCAGGCCGAGAGTCATATGATTGAAACGTTTGACGCAGCGTTGATAGCATCACAAAAGAAAGTTGAGAAAGAAATTGAAGACATTACTGAACTCACTGAAAAATAAATATTAACCTATGAATACTGAATCCAAACCAACCAACAATCTGAAGCTGATCGGATTCTGCCTGCTCGCAGCAATCTTGACGTATTTTGTGGTAAATAACCTAGCTGAAAATCGTTTTCAAAACCTGGAGTCTCAAACTAGATTATTGATTTCTCAGCAACAATCTATTTTGGCAACGATTGCAGAAACCACCGCCAGAAATGGGGCGGACTCCGTGACGGAGCAAATTGTCAAAGACTGCTCGCTTTCTGAACGCTCTACTTTTGATACGTTATTGAGTAGTCTTGATAGCGGGTTGCCCCAATCTCAGTTGGTTGAACTCGAGCGTTTGTTTGGTCGGTGCGGTGGTTTTTACTCCGAAAGAAAATCAGTAATGGTTTCCAGGCTAGCTCGCGAAATCGAAATATACGAAACTTACGTGAACCAACTCGCAATTGTACTGGAAACTGACGTGGCTCAAGAGTTCCAAATTTCTCAGTGGAATAAACTGGCCACGGAAGAGCAAAAGCAAAGCGATTTATTTTCTCAGCTCGTTATCAAGCAGGATCAAATCATCACAACCTTGCTGTCTGGAAAGTCAGCTAGTTCTGATGAAATTGAAGAAATTTTGCGAGAAGTCAACGAGATTCAAGGTACACTCTTGGTCACTAATAAACAGGTGGCCGATATACGAGCGGAGCTGGTTTCGTTCTAGTAACCAACTATGAAGAAATTTACCTTATTCATACAATCAATCTTTTGGCAAAAATATAAAAGTAAGACTGTTCGATATATGTTTCCAGCTATGCTTACGTTTGCTGCGCTTTTGAGTGTAGCAAGTGTGGTGTCGACTCAGTCTTCTTACATTCGTTTAGAGTCATCTGAAACTTCTATTGAAGCTGGTGATAGATTTACTCTGCATGTATACGCTCGTGCACATGTGCCAGTTAATGCCGTTGATATCACTCTGGGATTTGATGAGGATTCAGTAGAGGTAGTGCAGGTAGACAGGGGACAGTCGGTATTGACTATCTGGACGGAGGACCCAATAGTCAAGTCTAACAAGGTAATCCTCAGAGGTGGAACTTACAGAAAAGGGTTTGTAGGTGAGCACGAAATTGCCTCTATAGATTTACGTGCTCTCGATACTGGCCTCGGTACCTTTGAAGCAAAAGATGTCGTTTTGCTGGCTGGCGACGGTTCGGGCACCCCAGTAACAGTAACAGAATCGCTGAATTCGAGTGTAAGCTTTTATGTATACGATGAAAACACTGATCCAGCAGAAATAGCAGTAAATGTGAAGGTGAAAGTAGTCACTGACATAAATGGCGATGGTAAAGTCACATTAGCTGATATTAGTGCTTTTATGGGAGCTTGGGGGACAAATAAGACCACTTATGACTTTAATTCAGACGGAAAGATGACTTTTCGCGATTTTTCTATAATTCTGGCCGACTATTTCTTTAGATAAGACTCGCACCAGCACCTGTGCATAAAGTGTTGATAAACCTGATGATAGAAACTGTACAAGACTGGTATTATTAGTGTGTGATGGGAAAATTTAGGAAGACGCAGTGAGAACTGCGCCAAAAAATGTCACGTAGTAGCAAAAACACAACAAAAAATAACAATTTAAAAACTAGTCAGGGGCGCTTTGTAACTAAGCGTTCTGCTAGGGTATTTGATGGTGGAAATACAAAGTCCGTCGTTGATTCAGTTTTTCTGTACCAACTAGTTTTTAAAAGTAAAAAAGCCGTGTTTATGGCGCTTTTCTTGTGTTTCTGTTTCGCGACACAGTCAGTAAAACTGGCGCAGGCAAGCGAAGAAGACGTGGCTGCTCAAGAGCAGGTACAGACTTCTGAAGTTGTGACAGAACAAGTGCCTGAAATGGATAGTGCAGAAAAATCTAATATCATAGAAACAGAAGAAGAGTCTGAGAATGAAAATCCAGACCCGGACCCAGAACCTGAGTCTGAAGTGAGTAACTCTGGTTCAGAAACTGAGGCAAATTTAAATACAGAATCTACGCTTACGTCTGATCAGCAAAACCTAGAAGCAGTACAGACAACAAATGAAGACTCATCAACCGCCACACAAAAAGAGATCGAACCAGGTGCTCGTGCCACAACCACAGATGTAGTTGAGGCTGAATCAAGCACCAGTACCTCATCCTCATCACCTGCAGTTGAATCTGGCTCGGGGGCAACTACAGCCACGACAGCCACATCTACCACTACTGATTCAGCTGAACCAGAGGCAAACGCAACGAGTACCAGCACAGAAAATGATGCAGAGTCTAGTACATCAACCACTGAAACCCAAAACGCATCAAGTAGTGATGAATTAAATGAGGATGACGAGTCGAGCGACACGTCGGACTCAGTTGATCAGTCAGAATCAGAATCAGAGTCAGATAATGGAGTCAGTGCAAATGAGCAGACAACAGAGGTTTCCGATTTGGTAGATGATGAAGAAGAGTATGTTCAGGAACCACCGACAAAAA
>Ga0306912_1000922_pt1 | contig 15115 bp, 17 predicted proteins | sample AntRauFillE10628_FD_190443 | JGI IMG/M metagenome (GOLD analysis project Ga0306912, IMG submission 190443) | Saline lake microbial communities from Rauer Islands, Antarctica - Metagenome Filla E10 #628 (v2) (version 2) | ecosystem: Environmental > Aquatic > Non-marine Saline and Alkaline >... | reverse complement strand
CTGACGAGGACTTGTGGTATGACCCCAAGTTGCGTAAGCACACGCTTATGAATGAGCCTGTACAGCTCGCTAAGGGTCTTGTGTTCTGCGGTGAACTCAACATACTACCTACAGCAGTTAACCCCCTCAGCGGGCTACACAACTACACTGCACTAGATAGTGCTATCGTCCCTCATGCAAAGATGCAATTGGAGAGTATTCCAACGCCTAAAGTGCTTGATGCAAAGATTCTATATACTACTGGCGCTATCACCCAACGTAACTATGTTCAGAAGAAGGCGGGGCAAAAGGCAGGGTTTCATCATGTATTTGGTGCGGTTGTGGTGGAGGTTGATGAGGACGGTGATTGGTTTGTACGTCAGTTAATAGCTGAGTCTGATACAGGTAACTTCTATGATCTCGAAAATTACTACACACCGGAGGGTGTCTACGGTGTGTCTGGGTGTTCTGTAGAGGCTATTAACTGGGGAGATATACACGTTGCTAAACTAGATGAACAAGTCGCCAGTACGAGTTGGGGATATCCTGATTCTATGCTAGATACGTTGATGCCGAAGTACCAGTTTATGCATGATGTCTACGATCACAAGTATAGGAATCACCACAGCACGGGGAATCCGCACTTTATGTTCCAGATGTATTCCGAGAAGACCGAAAGTGTTAGGTCTGAGATTGAAGATACAGCTAGTGAGATGTTGAGGATGGATAGGCCCTGGTGTGAGATGGTAGTTGTGGAGTCAAACCATGATTTAGCGTTAGAGCGTTGGCTACGCGAATCTGACTATAGGAAAGATCCCGTCAACGCCTTATACTACCTGGAGTTGCAACTCGCCAAGTACTCTGCAATCAGTCAGCAAGAGAAGGACTTTAAGATTTTTGAATATGCCATTAAAGATGCTAACTCAAACCTAGCAGGTGTGAGGTTTTTAGGCACTGACGAAAGCTTTGTAGTTTGTGGTGTTGAGTGTGGTCAGCATGGTCACCAAGGAAATAATGGTGCCCGTGGTAGTGTTAGAGCTTTCCAGGTTCAAGGCACGAAGTTTAACATCGGTCACGGACACTCAGCATTCATTAAGGATGGTGTCTATGCGGCTGGTGTGTCGGGTAAGAAAGAAATGGGATACAACGTAGGGGGGAGTGGTTGGTCACACTCTCACATTATTACTTATGCAAATGGTAAAAGGGCAACTGCCACACTGAAGAACGGGAAGTGGAAGGGGAATTTCTAATGTCAACTAAGGAGGAGATGGACTTTTTAAAGTGGTTAAGGTATTTCTGGGCAGAAGCGGACTTTGGCACATCCCACTCAGATGTGGTGTCAAGCTTGTACTCAAAGTTTAAGGAACGTACAGGTATTAAAATTCAAGAACTAGAGGAGGATTGACGATGAGTGATAAAAGTTTTTTTGAGAAGATAGCGGATGGCACAGCAGATCCAACCTTCAGTAGTAAGGTAGACAGTACATGGGATGTCACAAATGGAATCAGTCGGGAAGTCTTATACACAGTCCAAGAGCGTTATGTAGATAAAGAGGGTGGCAATCAGTTGTACTACGCCACGAGGACGTATGATAGGTCTCGTGATACAGAGTACTGGAGAGAGGTAGTAGATATCACTGCCAAGTAGAACATAGAGTGTCACCCCCTATCAAAATAGTAACCCCCACACCCTGCCCTCCGGCGGGGTTTTTAACCTACGAAGGAGATTAATTTCTAAATGAAACCTAGAATTCTAACAAAGAAAGACTCTTACACTTTCGACTATCCGGCTGTGATTGAATTTTGTAATACTCAGAGAGATATTCTATGGACTGAGAATGAGTTCTCTGTATCCAAAGACGTACAAGACCTTCTCGTCAATATGTCTGAAGCTGAATCGCATGGCGTCAAAGAAGTTTTAAAGTTGTTTACCCTCTATGAGTTGATTGTAGGCGGTGAGTACTGGAATGGACGATTTAAAAGGATGTTTCCACGCCCTGAGTTCCAACGCCTAGCATCTACCAACGGCTATGTAGAGCTTAATGTTCACGCACCATTCTATGCAGAACTTGATAAAGCTCTAATGCTTAATACAGATGAACATTACCAATCATACCACCACGACAAAGCTTTACGAGATCGTATAGAGTTTATTGAAGCTGCTGTAACTGATAAGAATGAGCTAAAGAGTATTGGCGCATTCTCTATGACTGAGGGTGCAATCCTCTATTCTAACTTTGCCTTCTTAAAGCACTTCCAAGCTAACGGGAAGGATCAGATTAAGAATGTAGTTGCAGGCATAAGTATGTCTGTTACAGATGAGAATCTGCATGCTATGTCAGGTGCTTGGACTTACAAGACCCTTAGAGCAGAAGCCTTAGAGTGCGGATACTACACACAATCTCAAGTAGAGGGTGTTGAAGAAGACTTGGTTAAAATGGCACACACTATCTATGATCACGAATGTTTAATCATTGATAAGATATTTGAAAAAGGTGCTATCACAGGTATAACAGACAAGCAGATGAAGTACTTTGTACAGCACCGATTAGATGTGTGCCTTGAGTACTTGGGAATTGCGAAGGTATTTAAGCCTAAGTACAACCCCATTGCTGATTGGTTTTACAGCGACATCAACTCTTATCAAATGAATGATTTTTTCAATGCCGGTGGGTCTGAGTACACACGTAACTGGTCAGCCGATTCATTCACATGGGACACATCACAGAAAATTAATACAGGGGAAGCAGCGTGAGCGATATTTATGAAGACATGAGTGAAGAACGGAAATATAAGCAAGAGAATGGTGAACTCCCTACGTGGTACACAACAGGGGGTTATCAGATCTTGTGTAAGAAGTACCTAGACGAAGATGAAACAGCTTATGACAGGTATTATAGCGTAGCTAAAACTGCCGCAAAACACACCAACGACCCGGAAGGGTGGACCAAGAGGTTCTTTGAGGTTCTTTGGAACGGTTGGCTCTCGCCAGCAACACCAGTTCTAACTAATATGGGTAAGCCTTCTAAGGGCACTCCTGTTTCATGCAGCGGTCAGTATGTTGGTGATAGTGTTTATGATTTTTACGGCTCTCAACAAGAAACTGGAATCCTTAGCAAAAATGGTTTTGGAACATCAGGATACTTTGGTGATGTTCGTCCTCGTGGTAGTGATTTTGCTTCTGGCGGTAAAGCTTCTGGGGTGATGCCTGTTATAAAAGGGTTTATTCAGTTAAGTAGGGATATCTCCCAAGGTAGTAATCGTAGAGGTGCATTTGCATCTTACCTGCCTATTGACCATGGAGATTTCTACGAAGCTATAGATTACCTTATGCATTACCCAGATGATAATAACATGGGTTGGATTCTTACAGAGGATTGGGCTAAGAAGATGGATGGAGGTGACTCTGACTCCCTCAAACGCCTTCAGAAGATTATGAAAGTTAGGTCTACGCTTGGTAAGGGGTATTTGATGAAGGAGTGGTCAGCGAATGCACAGCGCCCACAGATGTACAAGGATCTAGGTCTGGATGTTAAGGCTTCGCAGCTCTGCGTGACAGGCGATCAGTTAGTTGTGAGCGATAGGGGTCTTAAGACATCTCAAGCACTACACGAAGAGGGTGGTGATCTTATATTGTTCGATGGTCAGAGACCTGTTAAGTCATCCCCTATGAAACTTGTAGAGGAGGATGCAGAGGTTTGCCGTATCACACTGTCTAATGGTATGACGCATGATGTCACACACTATCACAAGGTTAAAACTAAGCGTGGTATGGTTGCTGCCGAAGATTTAACAGGGGATGACCACGTATACTTCCAGACTTCTGAGGGGTTGTTTGGCGATGTTCACATGCCCGACGAAGCTTTTCTACTGGGTAGGGGTTACTCTGAAGGGGATAGCATACCTGAGATAATCCTCGAAAGTGATTTACAAAGCCAAGTAGCCTACTTGAAAGGTTTAGGTCAATCTCCTAATGATATAGTCTTAGAAAATGTTACAGACTTTGTAAAGACTTTAAAGCTTTTGCTAGTAAATCTAGGGATAGAGTTACCAATACCTGCGGGTGACTATTATAATGCGTCCTCAGTGTTGTCAGTTGAACCGATTGGTAAACAGGATGTGTACTGTGTGACAGTAGACTCAGAAGACCACCTATGGGTTTGTAATGGCATTGTCACTTCAAACTGCACGGAAATTCTACTTCACTCTTCTGAAGATCTAACTTACACATGTGTACTTAGCTCTATGAATCTATCTATGTGGGATGACTGGAAAGATACAGATGCTGTTTACGTCTCAACAGTATTCCTAGACTGCGTTGCACAAGAGTTTATCGAAGTTGCCAAGACTAAAGAGGGCATGGAGAAGTCTGTAGCATTCACCGAGAAGTCCCGAGCACTTGGGCTTGGGGTGCTGGGCTACCACACCTACTTGCAAGAGAATATGATACCATTTGCATCTTTTGATGCTATGATGTGGAATGCTCAAGTGTTTAAGAGTATCCAAGAAGAGTCTCTGAAAGCATCACAGTGGATGGCTAAAGAGTTTGGTGAGCCTGAGTGGTGTGTCGGGTATGGTGTTAGGAATACACACCGCACAGCTATAGCACCAACTATGAGTACCAGCCTGTTGATGGGTGGTGTGAGCCAGGGTATTGAGCCGATAATTATGAACGTCTTCGATCAGACCACTGGCGGTGGAAAAGTCAAGCGGATCAACCCAACCCTGATAAAGTTGATGAAAGATCGAGGTGTTTACGATAAGAAAACACTTGAAGGCATCTCAGACAATGCTGGAAGTGTTAAAGACGAGGAGTGGTTGTCAGATGAAGAGAAGAAAGTATTCTTGACAGCTTTTGAGCTTAATCAGATGGATATTATAAAGGCAGCTTCGCAACGGCAACCTCGCTTGTGCCAAACCCAAAGTCTCAATACCTTTTTTGCGGAGGACGAGGATGAAGAGTGGATAATGGCTGTTGTACAAGCCTTTATCACAGACCCAAATCTCATAACACTCTACTATCAACGGAGTATGTCAGGAGTTCAGGCGGCTAAAGGGGAGGCATGTGAAGCCTGCCAGTAGTTGAGGAAGCCTCTTAAGCCTTTCAAAGCCCTCTCAGGAGGGCTTTTTTGTGTCTATACACCCCCTTTACGAAGTAAACCTTCCAATCATTGAGATCTGTTGCTATAGTTAAAACCCACGCAGGTTAACTAAAAGTTTAATAAAGGAGTCACAATGATAGAATTCCAAAAGTATAACAGCATTGAGAATTCTTACCGGCAGCTCTTTGTTGATAAGTGTGATCAGCTAGGTTGCAAATCTTGGGTAGTCACTGAGAAGGTTCACGGTGCAAATTTCAGTTTCATAACTGATGGTGTATCAGTAAGACCAGCAAGTCGTAATGGTATCTTGGGGTCTGATGAGGAGGGTAACTATAACTTCTATGGGTGTTCCCCAGTTGTTAAGCGATATGCGTCGTCCATTAAATACATGTATCAAGAAGAGTTTAACAATTCTAGCCTAGTGCAAGTATATGGTGAGTTATGTGGACAAGGTATACAGAAAAACGTGAACTATGGCGAGAAAGACTTTGTGGTATTTGATATCAAGGTTGACGGTGTTTTCCTAGACTGGGATTTAGTGGTTTCAGTGTGTAACCACAGTGGACTTATTCATGCACCAGAGATTGCTAGGGGGTCTCTATCTGACATGCTGGAGGTAACACCTGAATTCTTATCAATTGTCGCTGCGTGGTCTGACGGGGTTTGTAAGGCAGAAGGAGTTGTTATTAAGCCTATTGATGGATCTATTATGATGGGTGGAGTCAGGCCTATTCTTAAAAATAAATCAAAAGATTTTTCGGAAAAGTCCGAGAAAACTCCTAAGAAGCCCACTAAGATCTCAGAAGATCAAGAGGGAATACTGAGTAGCTTCTTAGGCTTCGTAAACACAAATAGGATTAGGTCAGTACTAAGCAAAACAGGAGTGCCTTCTGTAAAAGAGTTTGGTAAAGTCCAAGGTTTGCTAATACAAGATGCTAAGCAAGATTTTGAGAACGACCTGTATAGTATTAGCGATGAAGACTGGAAAGCTATTCGGAAGGTTATTAACAGAGAAGTATCCGCAATTATCCGTCCCCACTGGCTAAACATCATAGATAACAATTTTTAAGGAGTTGACAATGAGCAATTTTGAAATTACATGTCGAGGTGGAACACGTATTGAATACACGCGTAAACAATTTGCAGGGGGTGAAGAGCATGTTAAGCTTGGTAAGCTGCCTGTAGGAAGTAATCTCGGGGAGGTTGTCGTCAAGGGATTGGTCAAATCATCTTCAAACTTCATGGAATTACTACTCCTAGCTGATGCCCTGTACGAGTTGGAGAGTTCTATAGCTGAAACAATCACAGCCGACATTGGATACATGCCCTACTCCCGACAAGATCGAGTTTGTAATGCAGGTGAAGCTTTTAGTCTGCGTCTATTTCTACAAATGCTAGATATCTCTAACTATGATACTGTGATGGTGGATGACCTCCACAGTGATGTCTCTGTGTATAGTCTTGAACTATACGCTACGGAGCTTGTAGAGCGCACACAAGGTCGGATACTTGTAGAGCACCTTAATGGTAAGGTTAATGGTAGCACTGTTCTGGTGTCTCCTGATAAGGGTGCCAGAGGAAAAGCAAAAGGAGTGGGAGCGGTGATAGGATGCCCTGTTGCTATTGCTGAAAAGGCACGCTGCCCGCTAACAGGTAATATCACAGGTACTTGGATAAAGAATCCAGAAGCTGTCATGGGTGCTGACTGTCTAATAATTGATGATATTTGTGATGGAGGTCGAACGTTCGTACCGTTGATTGAGGAGCTTTATGACAAAGGTGCAAAGTCTGTTTCAATGTATGTCACACATGCTATACTCCCCTATGGGATACAGCACCTAATTGATAAAGGTCTCGACAAGTTCTACTACTATCATATATTTCGGGAGGATCTGAAAAGCCACCCCTCAATTGATAGCATTACCCAGTACCAAAACCTAGCATGGAGGATAGTACAATGATTAAAGTAGGTCAGAAATACCGTTTGAATGAGAATTGGCCCACTAACTACAGTGGGGATATCGTAACTATAAAAGTTGTGTCGGGGGACCATGGCGAAATTGATGGTAGCCAATTTATAAGTGACCATCACGTAGTATCAGGGGCAGTCACTCTAGTTGAGGATGTGGATGCCTCTCCACAAGGATCTTGGGAGCCTGTAAATACAATGTTAAAACGTATCAAATCAGATGTAGCTAAAGCCAAGAGGGTTTTACATGGAAAAGGGTAGGGTCAATGTAATCGTAGGTAATGCTATCTCAGTTGCACTCACCACTCCTCAAGCAGCCTTCCTACACGTTGTAAATTGTAAAGGTGTAATGGGGAGCGGTGTTGCAAAGGAGGTTAAAGAGCGTGTCACAGAGGCTTATGAGGTATATGCCTATGCAGCGGCTATAGGTATAAGACTCGGAAGTTACAGTACCGCTGCAGGGTTTTATAACTTAGCTGCACAAGAGGATTTTGGGAGGCAGCGGAGACATCTTAATTATGCTGCATTAGCTCACTCCCTAAGCAGTGTCAGGCAAGATACACTTGCATACAACACAATTGTAGTTCCTTATAAGATGGGAGCTGACAGAGCTGGAGGTGATTGGGACATCGTTGTTGAGATGCTTGAGTTCTTTTTCGCTGATAAATTCATTATTGCTTGTAAACTAGGAGTGAACTAATGAAGATTACAACCTCGGCTACGCTAGCTAATAGCCCTATCTTTGATATTGATTTTTACAAGGCTGGTCACATCTATCAATACCCAGAGAATACCGAGAAAATCCAGTCGAACCTTACGCCTCGATCAGGACGCCTGTTTAAAGGGTCAAAGTTTTACGACGACAAGGTTGTTGTAGTGGGACTACAGATGTTTTTGAGAGAGTACTTACAATCTGCCTGGCAGGAAGGCTTCTTCGATCTTCCTTGGTCAGACATCGAAGTAGCTTATAAAGAGGTTATGGATGAGTCCCTCGGTAAAGACTCTGTTGGCACAGAGCACATCAGGAGTCTACACACTCTAGGATTCTTACCAATCTCTATATCTGCTATCCCTGAAGGTGAACGTGTACCTTTTAAAGTCCCTGTACTAACTGTTGAAAATACTTTGACTGAGTTTAGTTGGCTAGTTAACTACCTGGAGTCTGTAATGTCTTCTGAGCTGTGGTTGCCGATGACAAGTGCAACTATTGCCCTTGAGTACAAACGTATCCTCATGGATGCTGCGAAGCGTACAGGTTGCCCTAGCGAGGGTGTTGCAATCCAAGCCCATGACTTCTCCTTCAGAGGTATGGAGGGGCGACAAGCGGCTGTACGTAGCAGTGTTGGTCACTTAACCAGTTTCATCGGTACGGACTGTGTGCCAGTTATCCCTAAGATCAAACACTATTACGGGATGAGTGAAGAGAATCAGATGCCTATCGCTGTCTCAGTTCCTGCAACAGAACACTCAGTCATGTGTATGGGTACGCAAGGTGATGAACTGGAGACATTCCGTAGGCTGATCGAAGATATCTACCCGTCTGGTATTGTTTCAATTGTGAGTGATACTTGGGATCTCTGGAAAGTTATCACAGAGTACTTACCATTATTGGAGGATAAGATATTGGCCCGTGATCGTAATGCTCTGGGTCTGAGTAAAGTTGTGATACGTCCTGATAGTGGAGACCCTGTTGATATTATCTGTGGTACAGTTGAGGTTGAAGACCTTTCGTACATCTCTGATTTTAATCATTTTAATAGGTCAGCAAGTGAAAGTCTTTCCGATATCGTCCAATCAGAGACACCCCATGGTGAGATGGGTGTGCAAGAGGCTACAGGGTATTTTAAATATTCAGATGGTTTAGTTTATCGAGTTATCATATCGTGTGGATGGGGTCGCTATGATAAACAATACTATTATTTGGATGAGGTCGATCTTATCACCAGTGAAGAGGCGGTACTAACACCAGAGCAGAAAGGTGCTGTTGAATGCCTGTGGGAAACTTTTGGCGGGACTACCACGAGCACAGGCCACAGGCTGCTGGAAGAGCATATTGGCTTAATCTACGGTGACAGCATCACCCTCGACCGCTGCCATGAGATTTGTGATAGGTTAAGTAAGAAAGACTTTGCATCTCAGAATGTTGTATTCGGTGTTGGTAGTTTTACTTACCAGTTTAATACAAGGGATACATTAGGCTTTGCTGTTAAGGCTACGTGGGGTGTTGTTAATGGAGAAGAGCGAGAGATCTTTAAAGATCCTAAGACTGATACGGGTGCTAAGAAGTCAGCTAAAGGTTACCTTAGTGTTGGAAAGGACGCAGGTGGAGATTTCTACCTCGTAGAAGGTAAGACGAACGCTACGTTCATTAACCAACTCCAGCAGACTTTCTATAATGGTCACATAATGCGTCATCAGACTTTCGATGATGTTCGTAACCGCCTCAACGCCTCTCTGTAAGCCTAGAAATCCTTTCATAACCTCTATACGCCCTCTTTACAAGGGGGCTATTTACCAGCGCCCAAGAATCTGTATACTTCACTTATCAACTAACAACGAGAGGGAATAACAGATGATAAAAAATATTACCCCTGAACAACACATCAAAGTTAGACAGCGTGTCAACAGTGTAGCTTCTATAGCTGATAAAAAGTATGGCACTAATCTTTGTGACAACATTGAAATTAAGTGTGATGTCTCGGGTAGGGTAGCTGGATGGGCAGTGGGTTATAGGACTATACGTCTTAATAAAGAAGCGATTATCAGTCACTGGGAGGCCTTGTCGGGGGATATCATCCCGCATGAAATTGCCCACCTTGTCTGCAACAACAAAAAAGAACTTGGTAACAACCACGATAAAGGTTGGAAACAAGTCTGCATTGCTCTAGGTGGAGATGGTAAGCGCACTCACGATCTTCCACTCACACCAGCGCGTAAGGCTAGGAAGTTTCTATACCGTCTTGAAGATGGCACTGAGTTCCATGTTGGTATTACATGCCATCGACGCCTCAAACACCGCACGTACTCTATGCCAGCAAAACGCACTAAAAGCGGTGTAAAGATATATATCGACTCTGTTAGACACTTTGTTAAGGAGGTTGGATAATCCACAATATGAAATATCAATCAAATTGCCAGTGGCCTGACGGCACAGTATCAACTGCAGACGGGGATGGTGTATCCACAGATGAGCATAATTCTTACGAGCAGGCTTATTGGGTCTGCCGAGCTTTAGCGTCAGAAGGTTTAGGAGGTGAACGCCTAGTATTCCCTACAAGTGTTTGGATCACGGAGGTCTCCGAGTATGCAGATTAAGCAGGGTGATACAGTGGACGTGGATGGGAGACCTCACGAAGTTTTCCATGGCCCCTGGCGGTATGAGACAAGCAAGAGTGCAAAAACTGGATATGGACTGTACGTTTTATTCGAGGATGTCGAGCGTGAACGGGATGTGTGGAGGCGGCGATGTGGTGTGGAGGTGTTAGAGCACTTCGGGTTTAGTCTAAAGACTGTCTAAAGACTGTCTAAAGACTATCTAAATTAACCCTTTACAAACCCTTGACAGATAATAGCAAATTTTGTGTTAGTATATACAACATCGGAATCAAGGGGTTTAACAACTAAACCTCCAACAACACAAGGGGCAACTTAATATGACTATTAAAACAGCAATGCAGATGATCACTGAAGCAAAAGAGAAGTCCCAGTACATCAGCGTTACATTCGTTAAGGTCAATGGTGAAGATCGTACCATCGTATACAACCCAAAATCTAAAGTTGGCATCCTTGGCGATAAAGCTACAGAGGCAGGTAAACAAGCTGTAGCTACACGGAAAGCTAATAACCCAAATCTGGTGTCTGTATTCGACTCTCAGTTAGCTTCAAAGGGAACTGCACCAGCACGTTGCTGGCGTTCAATCAACACTGATACAGTGAAAAAGATCACGTACAGCGGTGAGACTTACAACTTCTAAGGTAGCTTTCTAAGGCTAGAGAGGCATTACAATGAGTACTAAGATAATTGTTTTAAACGGCCCAAAATCAAGTGGTAAAGACATGCTCGGGGATTACCTAGCAGCAATCTTTGATGATGTAGTAGTAAAGTCTTTTAAGAGTGAACTGCTGGAGGATACTATTGAGCATTTTGGTGTCTCCCCTGAGTGGTTCTACGCAGTGTACGATAACCGCGTATCTAAAGAACAGCCGTTAGTGGAGCTTGGTGGCAAGTCTCCGAGGGAGGCCTTGATCTATGTCTCAGAAGACATTAAAAAACCCCTCTACGGTAATCAATATTATGGGGATTCTCTAGTAGGGTCTATAGACAGGGGCTTCATTAACGTGATCACAGACGGGGGTGTTGCCAACTTCACAGATACTGTTAATAAGACAGGGGAACATTGGGCAGAGATTATTCCTATCGTTGAAGAGTTTGGTGAGGACAACATCCTTATAATTCAACTGATGCGGGACAACTGCAGCTTTAAAGGAGACTCACGCCGATATTTTGGGCAGTGTAATATGACTCCAAGAATTATCGGTAGCCCTTGTAAATTCTCGGATGAGAACCTCCCGTTTAACACACCAGTTTTATCTACAGAAGTTTTAGACATAGACTGTGTTGAGGTGCATAATAACGGGAGTATTGACACCTTACTCGCACAGGTTGAAAGTATAATTGAAGATTTTAAAATAGGAGTCTTAACATGAAGAAATTTGAAGTAGGTCAAGAATACCGTATAGTAAAAGTAGATGATACTGTGTACGATCTATTGCAAGAAGATCAAACCCTTGTGGTTAGGGAAGTTGATGATACTGGTGATGCCTACATGTATTTGAAGGACAATCTGGATGCTGGTAATTTTTTTATGCTAGAAGAGGAAATTGATGAAGGGGTTATCGTATTGATTAAAGATTGTGATGACGCACCTGAAGTCTACAGTATTGATTACGGTAGAGTCGAACTCGAAGTTGGTCAGAGGTATAGTGTTATAGACCCTGATGGTTTTGGATACCCTGAGAGTCTTGTGCAGGGTGACGTGTTGTGTATTACCTCCTTGGAGAGGGATGGTACTTGGCTTTGTCATAAAGCTGATACGGGACTGACGCATGAAACATCCGATAACTACACTATCCTCTTATCTGACGTTAACAATGGTTTTGTAGAACTCAAATACACCCCCCCTCTCCCTGCTGAGGAAACATCAACGCCAGAATCTCAAACGTCCCAATACTTTTCTACAGTTTTTGAAGATGAATACAACTCCCTAGAAGAAGCACTGGTAGGTGAGACTTTCTACGAGTATGTTGAACATCTCAACTGTGATGACTTGGTGCTGAAGGAGAAGCTGATTGAAATGCTCACTTACGAGCAGCGTAAGATTGTTGTACTACATGCCCTGGCTCTGCGTAAAGTGGGGTAAGAGACTTAGGCTAATCAAACGCTTAGCGAAGACTGCAGCAAATTATTAAAAGAGGATGGTCTATGAATTTTAAAATGACTCAGGAACAGTCAGACATCGAAAAGGCATTCCTAAGTGGAAAAAACCAGATAGTTAAGGCTGGTGCAGGGACTGGGAAGACTTCAACTATCAAAATACTAGCAAGCCAGATGGAGGGTCTGTCAGGCCTCTACATGGCGTTCAACAAAATGACTGCTGAAGAGGTTAAGGGCCACCTACCAAGCTCTGTACAGAGCCGTACAACACACTCCTTAGCCTACCAAGCCATAGGCCATAAGTACAAAGATAAGCTGTCACGTCCTCAAGGAGAGTATGTCAATGTTGCATTAACTCCAGCCGAGATTGCACGTTATTTCAACATTAAAGCTGTCGAGAGTGTTAGGGGTGTTGATATTGCAATAATTGTTAAGGCAACTCTAGGGCGTTTTGAGTGCTCTGCTACAGACGCCCTGAACATCAAATGTGTACCTAGACACCTTGTAAAAGACCTTGTAGATAAGGCTAGGGAGCGTGATGAGTATGCTAGTGTAGATGCGGGAAAGATTGGTAGGGTTGTCTTAGAATATGCAGTCAAGCTTTGGGAAGGGCGTAAAGATGTTAACAGCGATGTACTCATAACACATGACACCTACTTAAAGTTTTTCCAACTGAGCCAACCTCAGCTAGGGTTTGATGTTATATTTGCTGATGAGTTTCAAGATGCTAATCCCTGCACCTTGGCAATTGTTGAAAACCAGGAGAACTGTCAAATTGTAGCTGTCGGGGATAGTAGTCAGGCAATCTACCAGTGGCGTGGAAGTATTAATGCTATGGAAATAATGGGGTATGACGAATACCCGTTAACACAATCCTTTAGATTTGGTCAAAACGTAGCTGATGTTGCTAATAGTATTCTACTAGGCGCTACTGATTTAATCTTGAAAGGTAACCCTACCAATGATACTCAAGTCACTACAGTTGATTACGATCAACCATACACAGTTATATTCCGTACTAATGGGTCACTATTATCGCGAGCGGTGGCATTAATTACAGATGGAGTGTCTGTGAATATTCAGACTAACACTTACCAGTTCTGCCGCAAGCTAGAGGAGTCTGCACACCTGCGAGAGGGTAATATGAAGAAGGTCAAGCATGAGGATCTTATTGGTTTTAAAAACTGGTCAGAGCTTTGTGAAGAAGCCGCTAATGATCCAGAGCTTAAGCGTATCGTGAGTATGATTAATAGCAACACCCACCTAAAAGTCTTACGCCTGTTGAAGAACTATAAAACACCCGCCAACCCTCATGTGACCCTGATCACAGCACACAAAAGTAAGGGTAATGAGTATGCACAAGTAGTGCTTGATGATGACTTTCCAGAGATATCCCCTGAGATGGCAACGCAGGATCGCAACCTCTTATACGTGGCTGCAACAAGGGCTATGAAGACCTTACAACTTAACTCAGACTTGACTCGGTATATCACATCCTAGTGTCAAACTCTTTAGAGGTACTTTTCAAGGTCTTTTGTAAAGAGTTTGTATACCCATTGCCAACCTCCCCGCTGAGGGGTATGATCAAATCATCAAACAAACAAAGAGGTAGGGAAGCATTATGAAAACAGTAGCTGAGATGACCCACCAGGAAATACTTGACAAAGTTGCGATGAACCTTGCTATTCAGGGTGAAGCTAGCTTTATGCTTAATAGAGATGGGGAGATTAAAACTTGTGCATACAGAGGTGTCGGAGGTCTCTCATGTTCTGTGGGTGGTCTTATGCCGGATAGTCTGTACGATCCTATAATGGAGGGTGAAAATGTCTGTTACATCTACGGATATCCTGAGGTAGAGGAGTTCTTCGGAGAGCACAACCAAGACTTGCTTACGTATATTCAAGAGATACACGATGGTGAGTATGGAGAACCAAAAGAAGATTTCTGGAATAATGTAAAAAGAGAGTTTAAGTACCTCGCTCAGAAAGAAGGGCTGAACCTATATGGTATTCAAGCTGCAGACGCTAAGCATTTTGAAATCCACGGGGTTGTATAAACTATGATGTTGACAAAAGCTCACGAAGTACCAACACACTTCTATAGATTTACGAGGGATCAACAACAACCTAGCGGTGGGGAGGCTAGAGATCTGTGGAACTCCATTAAAAAGCTGGTGGAGGCTAGAAAGCCTCTCTGGTCCAACGCGCCAGACTGGGCAGGATTCCTTGCGATGGACGCAGATGGGGAGTGGAACTGGTTTAAAGAAGAACCTAGATTAAGCCCAATAGGTATTGGGATCTGGGGATACACCTCTGCTCATGTAGCAGAGAGGGCAAAGTGTAAGGACTCTGATCTAAAACAGGGGGAGTGCTATGAGTGGTGGACAGAATCTCTAGAATGTAGACCACTTGCCATGCCTGTAGGCACATCTGTGGATACATCCGTGGATGCATCTGTGGATACATCTGTGGATACATCTGTGGATACAAATACACCCGTATTTACATCTATAGACCACCCCAAGGATGTTTCTAAAATCACTATGAACTTCACAGACACTATCTGGGAATGGATGGTAAACAGTAAAATTAATAAAGGGGAGTTATACAACCTCTTACTTAAGTACTTAGAC
>Ga0306912_1000918_pt1 | contig 15201 bp, 13 predicted proteins | sample AntRauFillE10628_FD_190443 | JGI IMG/M metagenome (GOLD analysis project Ga0306912, IMG submission 190443) | Saline lake microbial communities from Rauer Islands, Antarctica - Metagenome Filla E10 #628 (v2) (version 2) | ecosystem: Environmental > Aquatic > Non-marine Saline and Alkaline >... | reverse complement strand
TAAGTGAAAATATTTACATTGAAACACTGTGTGTAATCTTATTATGCACAGTGCTTTCTTCTTGAAAAAACCATAACGTCTTGCGGATTTAAGGTTTTTAAAGAACCAGCGACATTTTGGCGACTATTTTTCATTATGACATTAATTGCCTCAATTATCGGACTGAAAGTAGTTTCACTTTAATCGGACTTTAAAAAAATAAAAGCACATACTGCCAACAAAGAACTGAGGTAAAAACAACTCTTTTCTTCATTAATTTTGAGACACTAGTATTCTAGGCTCATGGATTCATAAAACTGATTCTTTGAGCTTTTTTAATTGATTTTTCTCTATTTATTTAGGCAACACAAAAAAGTAACTTTCATCATATGGCCTGCCTGCCAAGGCACGATAGTAAGGCTCAATGGAGTCAGCTATATATCTTGTTGACTGATCTGGGATTGCTGGTAAGGGGGAAATCGACGATTAGACAGAGACCTTAAAAAAGGTTTAGGTCGGTTTTACATCAAATTAAGCACTGTTTTTCTTTGATGGTCACTTAAAGCAACTGCTTTTTGGGTTGGTTTGTTTTATGAGAATTTCACTTGATTTAGCCCATTTTTCTTTAGTTTAAGTAATACTCTATTAGTGCTATTTTAAAACGGTTTTTTAAAATTCTTGTATTCCAGTAGTTTTATCTTTTCTAATCCTTTAGACTTTCTTCTTTATAATATTGGATCTCTACTTTTTTCTTACCCCATTCGAGGGCGGCTTTTTCATCCAAACCCATATAAATATCTATTTTACTTTCCCAGCGTTTGTTCATCTTATCCTTTACGATATAAGTGCCCTCTAGACCGTCTATTTTGACTTCTTCATTGTGGTTCAGCCCCATTTTTATAAGGTCACGGGATACCGCAATGGCTTTTTCACCTGGGACTAGAGTATCTCCCCAAGCGGCTAACCCTACGTTTCCTTTTTTGGTCTGGCCTTCAACAGAATTATAGGCCGTAGCGGTTACTGTTAATGTCGTATTTTTTTCTTTGGTTTCGGCACAACCTATTAGTAGTATTGCTATTGAAATAAATGCTAGGGCAGTTGTGTGTCTTTTAATTTTGATCATTTCAGAATATACAAAAAACCTGTGAATGCTTGAGATACATGGCTTATGTTGTATTTTGTGATTTAAAACTGATAGCTTCGATACACTCTAGTCTCCCTAAGTTCAAGACTTCCAAGAGTATAAGCCCTGTAAAACAACAAAAAAATTGATCCTCAAATAAAGTGATTTAGATGAATACTCTTATCTATAAAAAAAAGATATGTGGTATTTTACAAAGATAACTTCAAAGTCAGTAGGAGAAGGCTAGGGGAGAACTATTTTGAATTTTATTTTTAAGGTTTTACAGGCGTTTTTAACTAATCTAGGTATCGGTTACATCGGATTAGTACCTTTTTAACAAGAATTGAATAAAAATAGGGTTTTATAGTACTTTATTTCAATAGGGGAGGGAGCCAAACTTTTTTTGAAAGCATTAATCTTTAAAGGGAGAAACCTTTTTTTAGTAACCAGCCTAAAGTATTTCATGATATTTATCAGTTTAAGAACTATTTTGAAGATCAGGAGTAGCTTAAAAACTGTCACCAAAGAAAAAAGATTTACTTTTAAATTTATATTTAAGAGCGATGCCACTTTCGAATGACATTATATTACGGCCACGATTTAAATGGAGTGTAGCTGAAAATCCAGAGATAGTACTTGATAGGTTAGAACAGTCGGGTAAAATTTCAACTGACTTTGTGGTGAGTCGGGTAGACCCACATATTTTTATTCGCATTCCAAAACCTAAACAGCACTTTTGGTCACCACAATTACATCTAGAAATAATTAAGAATGCTGATAATGGGGCATTGGTTCATGGTCTATTTGGTCCTAACCCAACAGTTTGGACCATGTTTATGTTCGTTCACTTCGTGGCGGCAATTCTTATTATTGCTATAAGTATATGGTTATATACTGCTGTATCTTTAGGTCAAGAGCTGTTATTGCCACTTTTACTTTTGATGGTATTGATTCTACTTTGGGTAAGTTTATATATTATGGGGCGTTTAGGAAAGCGAAAAGGAACACAAGAAATGAAGAATCTCCATGGGTTTATGAAAAACGCTTTAAAGGATTTTTAAAATCCTAGGAGGATAATGGATATGAATATCAAATTTTACTTATTTAAGCTCCGTGTTTTACTGCTCGGTTTTGCCTTCAGTCCTTACGTTTACAGGATCTCCCTTTTCTGTTTTTAAAATGATATTTAGGTATGGATATGCCAAATCAATACCTTCGGCATCAAAGCGTTCTTTGATAGATTCATTAACATCGCATCTCAATTGAAAAGAGTCTATAAAGGTTTTAGACCAGGCCCATGCTCTTATGTTTAAGGTGGATTCGTCAATTCTGGTTAGAGCAGTTTTTACAATAGGCTTTTCGTCCATTTTTTCAGCTAGACTTCTATTATCATAAATAAGAGGATGTTTTTCGCATACTTCCCGCATAATTTTCTTTGCAAGTTTTACATCGCTATCATAAGAAATACCCATTTCTATAAACTCACAGCATTTGAGTTCGTTCAAATTATAGTTGATTAGTTTTTCTTTATTAATGATGGAGTTTGGGATGACAATCATTTTATTCTCAAAATTACGGATGATCGTATGGCGAAGCGTAATGTCTGTTACTGTACCAACCATTGTATCGGATATTTTTACGATGTCACCAATTTTAAAGGGTTTAAAAGAGATAATGAAGACTCCACCTACCACATTCGCAAGCGCCTCTTGTGAAGCTACACCCAAAATAAGAGCAAGAATTCCGGCACCACCTAGGGCCGTTTGTGCAACGCCTCGTAAAGATGGAAATGCTAATAGTGAAAGAACAAGGCCAGTAAAATAAATAGCAAAAACCACAACATATCTAAGGAATTTATAGCTGGTAGGGTCTTCATTGTTTGCTATTTTATTTCTGACACGTTTTTTGAACCACAGGTTTGTAGAGGTAGCAAAAACTATGGTAAAAACAGCCAATACTCCTATATATAGAACTAGTTTTAAATCTGCATTAAGCGCTGAATATTTTTCATCATCTACAAAAATATAGCTCAAAGAAATCAGCCCTAGAATGGTCCATAAAATGTTAAGCACCCGTTTTATTAAAACAATTGGAGTAGTTGCTTCGCCTGGAAACTTTTCTTGTTCTTTTTTGAGGAGCCATTTATAAAGCCTGTGGGTAAGGAAGAGCAAAACAATGTATAAAAAAATAACAAGGGCCGCCCAAATGATATCTGATTTGTAAGTGTAAAAAAAATCTTTCATTTTCACTTGTATTTTTAGTCTTTCATAATTATTTAATTCCCTATATAATTGGCAGCCTAGACGTTGACTTAGTTTATGTTAACCTAAGAATCCGAAAACTGAAATGACGCTTGAATTTTTTTTTTGATTCATAACCACCATTAAATGATCGTATTTTATGTAATCAGTTAATTTCTAAATCTACTAATTTTCAAGATCATTTATAGGTTTTCGCTATGTTTTAAATCCTCCTTCAAAATAAGAGAGATATACTTATTTATAGTTGGGACTTCGCTATATCTTCAAGTTTTAAGTTGAATAAAAAATACGATTGCAGACATTGGATTGTTAACAACATAGGGTTAACGATTTATTGCTAGATTATAGGTTTAAAATGGTATGAGCAAATAGCGCAAAGGCGATCTTTATTTTAGAGAATCGAAGGTTTATTGTGTATTCAGAATTATAAATTACAATCTAAATTCTAGCAATGCATAGAAGGTTCTTGGCTGGCTGGGTAAAATACCTGGCCCTGGATAGCCTGTGGCTCTTCGGGTAAAATAACTATTATTTAGGACATTATTAACACCAGTCTCTAGTGTAAATTGCTTGTACGTATACTGAAAAGACGCATCTAAAATTCCATAAGAAGGAATTTCTCCCACAATACCACTAGCGCTGTTAAAATCTCTTTCGGCGTTAGACGCATCTGTAAATTGCTCACTCAAATAGGTGTATTGTAGACTTCCTAAAACGTTTTTATAACCAAAACCCATTCCTGTTTTGAAGTTGACAAGAGGAATAAACTCCACCTTGTTACCAGTTACATTATTAAACTCAGAAGAGATATACTCACTTTCTGTGATGGCCAAATTGGAAAACACATTGAGTTTATAATCTTCTTTTTTGAAAAAAGTTTCGTTGATATTCCAATCTATAAATGATTCTATACCATAACTCACGGCATCTCCAATATTACTTCTAAAACGCTCTACACCACCAAAATTCCCTGCTCTGTTGACAACGCCTAAACGGTCGTTATAGCGCAGCAAAAATCCACCCACGTCATAACGTACCAATCTATTAAAGCTTCCTCTAGCACCAATATCGAAAGTGTAGCCATTTTCATCACTTATATTTTCATCTATCACAATAGAAGGATTCACTATCCTAATATCATCGAAGGTTACAGAACGATAATTCTGACTCACATTTCCATAAAGCTCTATGCTTTTACTCGCATCATAACTGAGGCCTAAGCCTAATAATAAAAAATTACGCTCAAAACTTCTATCCTCTTCAATTGTTTCATTCAAAATAGGGTTGCCAGCATTATCTAGATTTATGTTCTTAAAAAAGCCATCAGCATTGGTTTTAATATATTCAAAACGGGCTCCTGGAGTTACTTTAAATCCTTCTGCAACATTGAAAATTTGCTCCCCAAACAAGGCGATATTAGTGTTTGGAAATGTGTATTGATTTTGACGAGTGTAATTAGGAAATTCATCTAAAGCAAAATCAAAATCAGCATCACTATTAGTGCTCCCAGGGCCTTGCTGAGAGGTATTATTAGACTGATAAAATTTCGCCCCAATAAGTGCCGTCGTCGGTGCATTCAATAGGGTGTACTCACTAAGAAATCTCCCTTCTGCTCCCCAGTTTTTAAAAGCACCTACAATAAGCTCCCTAGGCTCTTCTAGGTCATCTGCTTGCGATACTCTGTTTTCTCTAAATCCAACCGATTCCCTAGAAGCGTCTAAGGCAAAAATATTTAGGCTAGCTTTTGTTTTTGTTGAAAAATCATGGGTGAGTTTCAAGGCATATAATTTCCAATCTACTTTGAACCAGTTACGCGTTCTGTTACTAAAAGTTGGGTCTTCTTCAAATTGTTTGTCGGTTAAACCTCCTGGTTGTTGGGCCAAATAATTTAAAGAGGAAAACTCAAACACCGCTTTGGTTTTTTCTGAAAATTGATACCCCAGGTGTGCAAAACCTGTAAAGGATTCAAATTGAGAATTAGGTCTAAAGTCATTCCCGTTTTTATAATTGCCGTAGGCATAGTAACTGAATTTACCTACTGTCCCACTTAGACTATTAAAACTAGTCACCAAATTATAGCTCCCCACAGACTGCCTAGAAATCCATTCCATTTCTTTATTGGGATTGGGTTGTTTTAATTTAAAATTGATGAGTCCGCCAAATTGTGTCCCGTATTGCAGAGAAGCCGCGCCACGCACTACTTGTATTTCGTCAATCGCTTCTGCGGGAGGTGTATAATAACTCTCAGGATAACCTAGTACATCTGCGCTGATATCATAGCCGTTTTGTCGAGTATTGAAATTGGAAGTTCTGTTTGGATTTAAACCCCGTGCTCCTATATTGAGTTGCAAACCAGCATCATTATTTTCATAAATATTAAGCCCTACGACCTGAGCGTATATTTGGCGAGCGTTTCCGCTTGCAAGATTTACCGTAAGATTATCCATCACGACGACTTCACTTTTTTTACCGGCATAAATGGCCGTACCTTCTACATCTCTCAATTGTTTTAAAGCAAAAATCTTTTCTTTTCGCTTAGTAATAACGACTTCACTTAAAGACTCGCCCAAAGGTTGTAATTCAAAATTAAGTCTTGTATTGGTGTCAATTTCTTTTGATATTTCAAAGACATCAAAGGCAAAAGCAAATGCCGCAATAGTATAGGTACCCGCAGGAACATTTTTAAAAATATATTCGCCGTTTTCATTTGTCTTTACTGAAGTAGATAAAGTTATATTATACACCTCGGCATTGGCAATAGGTAATTGATCTATGGCAGAATCTATGGTGCCTGAAATGCTGTATTGACCAAAAGTGTGAAAATTTAGAATTAATAAAAAAATACTGATTAATATTCTCAATTGCATAAAGTTTTATTGTGATGATTTTGATCCTTGTAGTTAGATGACCTCATTTTTAGAAATGCTGAAAAGACTCGACTTATAGTCCTTCTATTTTATCATTAAAAGGCAAAAGCCAATCTTTTGGGGCAAAACTATCATTTACTTGCATTAAATCTATCTTAGGATCAATATAAGGCTGACTCAATCTACCATTTAACGCTACATAACTTTCTACAAATACCGCTATGTTTTGATGGCCCTGTGCTTCAAAATGATTTCCTAAAAAATGAGCGTATTCTAAAATAAAATCGGGTTGCGTACTCATTTGTTTTTCTTGAAAAGGGGTTAGAAAATCGCTATTGTCTATGGCAAATTGTTTTCCAGATTGGGTGTCTTTCACCGTAAATTGTGCATAACCTGCTTTTTCCATCAACATGACTCGCCATGAAAATCGATAGCCTTCTTCAGTCCAAAAAAGCTCGCCAGGATAGGCAAGATAACGCCATGGCAAAAGGGCTTGGATACATAAAAAAACAGCTATAGTGATAGGGGCAATTCTTGAAATCGATTTTTTTGTTGAATGCGAAGCCAACGCATCTATTTTTTCTTTTGAAATTTTAAACAACCTACTTATAAAAGCAAGTATTTTATGATGTAAAGATGCGTCAAAAAAGATAAGTGCACTTACAATCATGACGTAAGGGAAAATACCGATGGGAAACAGCACTCTGGTTAACACATGAAAGACAACTACAAGAGCAAAAGCAAACCAGCGGGTGCGTTTGTAGAATAATAAAAAAGGGATGAGTAAATCGTAGCCTGCACCTCCATAACTAAACGCGTAATGCACCCATTCCTGTTGCATTAGATCACCTAAGAATGGTATATCATATTTTGAGGGTAGCCATATTTTGAGAGGCATGGCTTCCACCAACCAATCGCTGTTGAGTTTTGCCAAGCCCGCATAAAAATAGACGATCGTCAACATCACCTTAAGACTATCAATAGTCCATTGAGGAACAGTAAATGAAGCTAGTGATGTATTTCTATAAGCATCGATAGAAAAATAACGATGGGCTGGAAGAAAAATCATCATAAAACTCACACAACTTACAAAGTAATAATGGTTGAGGTAAGTGGTTTTATCCATCAATTCTATGTAGGTAAAGCTTAAGAAGAAGAAGATAACGGCTACTCTATATTTATAGCCTAAGGCTACACATAAAGCTGAAATACCACAGACGGCGAATAGCCCATAGGTGAAGATCCCCAAGGGTTGGACCCACTCAAAACCATAATAACTAAAAGAAAAGGAAGGCTGAAGGTATAGCTTATCAATCCATCCATAGGACCAAAAGCGTATGACACTAAAGACCATCATCACTCCAAAGAAAACGCGAAAGACCGCCAAAGGGGCGGCCTCTACTTGATGCTTACAATATGTTATAAACCTATTGTTCATTAGTCGCCGTCAGCGTCTACATAGTCCACGTCAATGCTTAGTGCTTGTAACATATCCACTTTGATAAAGACAACATTGCGTTGCAATTCATTATAGGTTTCTAACATTTTAGTGTTATCATTTTCAATTTGGATAGTAAAATTGTCGTTTAAGGTTTTCGCTTTTTCCGTAGACAAATTAAATTGTTCGTTTATTAAAACACTTAAATCATCCCCTTCTTTAATGGAGTTTAAAAAATCTAAATAATCTTTATAACCAACTCCTGCGGTAGTGCCATCAAAATGCTCTCCATTAAAAAAGTTTTGGGTGGTTTCTATAGAAGCCAACAAAAGTTCTTTGGATATGTCACCCTTGTAAAATGCTTCTACATTTTGGGGCAAAGGGTCGTTAGAAAAAATACCTGCTGGGATACCTACTTTTCCGGCGCGAAGAGATTTTTCGTAATAGTAAATAAAATCATTGGTCAATTTATCTACAGACCCATTAACCGAAGATGCTGTATTTGTAACAAAAGAATCTCTAAAAGGACCTGTCCAACTTGTAAGTACTTCTTCTGTTAGCGAGTGAATCGTTTGTGAAACAGTACTCAGTAAAGTTTTATAAGCTTCAGCATTGGTATGAGTTGTGTAAAAACCTAAGGTTTCTTCATTGGTCTCACCCAAACCGTAAAGGAGGTAATCTAAAGCGGGGAATCCTTGTGCATCAAACGAAGATGGAAGTGCTAAATTGACATTTCCATTTTCTATTTTATCATCAATTTTTGAAACACTGGTAGGATAAGCATTTAGCCTATTTCTATAGTTGATTTCCTCAGCTTTACCTACTTCAAAAAGCGATACCTCTTGAAAACCTACATAAGCATTAAACCAACTGTCTTGTAAGGATTCTAAATTAACAGGAGTTGGATTATCTACAAAGGTTTGTGTTGCGTCTTCAAGAGCGCTTGTTTTAGTTTCAAAATCTGTAAAGGCAGGAATAATGATGTTATCTGCCCAATTAGCTAGCATTACGCCACGATCAAAAGAAGGGTTTGTTCCTTCATCTGTAGTTACACTATCATCGTCGGAACAGGAGTAGGTTACTAAAGCACCTAAAGTTAATAAGGTTACTATTATATATTTTTTCATTTTCTTTTTTTTGATAAACCAATTAGTTACTTGCTTCTTCTACAGTAAAATTGAACCTTGCAGCTATTGTATTAGAAAGTTCGTCCAAAGTTTCAAATGAGATATCCCACAAGCCATCAGGAGAACTTTCAAGCATTTGGGTTAAATAGCCATCAATTTCTTCACTTGAAAAATTAGGCGCGCCTGTGTCTGGATTTCTAGTAAAACGCAAGCTGTAAATAAACCCATAGCCTTCAGATAGATCGTGAAGCGCTGCTCCTATATTGTTATTGTTAAATTGAACTTTTGCTATCTGTAAGTAGTACACCGCTCTAAAGCCTATCATTTCTGAAATTTCTTCACGGACTATTTCTATTTGCTCGTCTCTTAGTTCATAATTCTTCGCTACAATAGCTGCACGACCTAAGGCAAAAGCATCAAATACTCGCTGAGAAGCCCCTGCAAAATCTGGATCGTCTTCTTGACGTCCCAAATATTTATTCAAATAACTGTCATCCTCTCCAACGCTAAGCAATGGGTTTGCGGGGTTGGGGGCATTTCCAAAAATATAACCGTAGGCTTCATCCCATTTATGTTCCATGGTGGTATAGGGCTTTCCTTCTTCTGTGATGTCATTGGTGTTGTTTTCAATATTTTGTCCAGCATCCAAAACAGCTGTGCTAAAATAGTTGTTCAACATTTGGTCTGTCATTAAAGCACCTAACAATCCTTTTACAAAAGCTTGATCGTATTCCAATCCTTTGGCGTTAACGTATCGAGGAGTAGTACCTTCAGCAATCTGACCAGGTACGCCAGGTGCAGCTAAAGAATTCCACGCAGGAAAGACTTCATTTACTTGGCCTGCTATAAAAGTTTCAAAATCTTGTTGTATTTGAGCAGATTCTACAGTGTTAGCAGCAAAGAAATCGATAGAAGTGGCTACTTTGCTTTTTATATTTTTACCTGAATTGTTCAGCGCATCACTAGAAAAATCATTAGCGCCTTCTTCATGAGCGTACATTGCATTTAAAGACTCAACCGTACTAATGTTTGGGTCGAAAAAGGCAGTAATCATTTCTTCTGCCATTCGGATTCTAGTGGTTTGTCCACTAAAACTTACGGTAGACTCTCCGTCACGCTCAAAGGTATATTCCGTTGGTGTTGCGATTTCATTTTGAGTGTCTTGAAGTGTATCATCATCTTCACAAGAGAAGAATAAAAAAGAAGTTAGAGCTAAGGGGTACAAAAGTAATTTTTTCATTTAAAGTTATTTAGAGTGAATATAAATAGTCGACTATTAAAAGTGCAAAAATAAGTATAAAACTGACTTGCGCAAATTTATTTAGATTAAATCTAATTAAACATAATGTTAAAGTTTTAACTGTACTGCTTAATAAGTCTTGCACTATGGAGCTAGAGCTCGACTTTTTTTTGTTTAGTATTCAAATGCAAGCGATGAAATTATAGGTGTAAATAAAAATATGTGAAGAATTCAAAAGTGATGGAAGCTCACCTGTACTGGTATTGAAAGTGATCATATAACCTCACCTCATCATGGGGTAGTACTTAAATACATGGACAACTTAGTTAAATGTTGTGCTAATGAACTTCGTTTCGAAGAAGTCGAACCAAACGTTTTCATTAAGTAACTAGTTGGCATTCATTGATTTGTAATTGTTTTAATTATGATAGAAATCATGTATTTTAAATGATTTTATCACTAATTTCATTTAGTATTTTTTCTTCATTTAGTAATTAAGAGCATGAACCATTTTATAAACAGACCCAAATACGATTACATTCGGGAGGCCGACTGGCAAAAACTTTATATACTTACAGAGCATTGGAAATCTGATCTTTTATTTTATAAGCAAGATTTAAAATTTCTACACCACCTTATTGATAAATATTTTCTGTGGATATCCAAAAGCGAGAATATCGATATGGTTAGAGAGATTGAAGTTGACTTGCTTAAAGTCCATAAGCAAGGTGCTACTTTACTGGAAACTACACATAAACATTTACATCATTTAGCCGAGTTAATTGATAATCCATTTGCTTACGATTCTCATCAATTTAGAGCTGAACATGAAACCCTTGAAGATGAACTTACTGAATTTCTAAAAGATTTTAGAAGGAATAGAAAGGAGGTGTTTAAGATCACAGGACATATAATGGACGGAGAGGAACTTGTGCGCCAACTTAATATTTTTCCTAAAAAGTAAATGTTATCTTACAACTTCAAATTTGTAAACACGAGCAGCTATGAAAGAATTGCATACTATACTCCAAGAGATTACGGAGCTTACCACGAATATAGAGACCAATTATCCTGCACTCTACAGGTCTTTGGAAGAAAATCCAATTACTATTCCAGCGTCGAGTCAGCCTGATGTTGACAAAGTTGTCATGCAAGACTATTTGGAGAGTTTAAAACAATTATTGAAGCATCATTTAGAGACTCATAAAACAAATAAAAATAAAAAGGAGTAATAAGTTGAAGTGAGTTTTATTTTGTCATGTCAGACTAACTTAAAAGAGTAGCGCCTAGATATCGTTTTTTCGTCTACATCCTAATACGGGATTGCTTTTGCTTAAAGAGGACTATCTCAAGAGCATTTTAATTCGCTTGTAAAGCAAATTGGTAAGTTTGAACACGCAGTAAAACGGCTATAATTTGTGTGAATTTGTATTCAAACGTTTGGAAATAGATAATGATGCTTTTTTAGAATAGGTTTCTTTAGCAACTTCCTGCTATGACTAGCCTCAGGAGCGTTAAAATGTCCTGATGCTCTTGTTTGACTAATATAAATAGTTTGTCTTCTAAAGTTTTTATTTCCTTCTGGATTTGTTTTAAACTGCTTCCCAAATTGAGAAACCCCTTTTTTCCAACAATTATTTTTGAAAATAAATAGTGTCCCTGGAAATAATAATTGTTCTTAAAAATAACCATGGGTATGAAGATGACAGAAACCTGAGTTTACCCTATAAAGAAAAAGATAAAACAGAAGTATTGATATACATTCGTTGCATTAGAATCTTGAATGCAGCATTCTAGTAGTTAATTAAAAGCCCCTTGGAAAAAAGTATGCAGAAGTGTTAGTTTAGTTGAAAATAAAAACGACACCTATAATAAAGATATATCCTATACTCAAGATTTGAAAAAGGGTTTAAACATAAGAGGTGGCAACAATACTGGAAACTCTACCTTTTCCATCAAATTTTGTAACTTATTTTGGAATTTGTACACTAGTTAGTTAACTTTATATTGTGATAAGAAAAGTAGTTGCATACAAACAATATTTCGCTGACTTTTATAAAGCTTAAGACGAATAAGTTCGAGAAAAGATAGGATACGTTTTGGACTTGGTTCGATTTGAAAGGCAAGTCCCTAAAAAATTCTTAAAGTACCTCGAAAACACAGAAGGAATATACGAAGAACGAGTGATTACGACCTTTAAGAGCATAAGGATTTTGTGCTTTTTCGATGATGGATATTTAGTAGTTCTTGCAAATTGTTTTATAAAGAAAACTCAAAAAACACAGAAAAAAGAAATTAAACTTGCGGAGAAACTGAAGAAGGAATATCTAGAAGATAAAAATGAATGATATGAAAAATGTAATTGATTTTGAGGACATCCTCATTGGAACATACGGAAAAAAGGGAAGTCAAAAGCGAGACAAATATGATGCTGGCTCTCTTGCTTTTCGACTAGGCGTAATGCTAAAAGAAGCTCGTAAAGAAGCGAACTTAACTCAAGAAGAACTTGCTGAGAGAACTGGAACAAAAAAAGCTACATATCACGAATTGAACGTGGTTTGAGCGATATTCAGATTTCCACTTATTACAAGTTAATTGAATTAGGACTTGGCAAACATCTGAACATTGAAATAGCCTAACGTAAAAAGTACAGTTGGCAATACGGTGTTAATTAATTGCTAGGTTACTGCCGACTTACGAACATTCCTGGGGAATATTCTGCCTGCCTGCCGGCAGGTCTGTGATTTATTTGCTGAATTGGTTGCTTAAATAAGTAACGGCTCATACACAAACACGTTACCATTTATTGTTGGAACCTACTCAGAATGGAAAAAACACGACATGAATAAACAAGAGAAATATAAAATTTAATATATGAAAAAATACATCATATCAATAATCGGCTTTGTAATACAATGTTTTGGTATTGGACTTATGTTATTCAATATTAATAGTGATACCCAAGTTTATTTATGGATTGGATTACCCATAGTATTTATTGGACTTTTTCTTATATTAATAGGGTTATTTTTAAATAGAAAACCAAGTCTAAAGTAACAGCTATGAAAAACAAACTATTTATAATTATGAGACTAATTTTTGGGATATTTCTACTCTTTTTCGGATTTGATCATTTTTTTAACTACATCTCATTTCCAGAGATGGCAACAGAAGCCAATGCTTATTTTGCTAATCTAAGATCTACTGGTACAATGCAATTAGCAGGAATTGTGGAGATTGCTTCAGCTCTGGCTTTCGTTTTCAACAAATACGGAGCTTTAATGTCCATTATACTAATGAGTGTATCCATCAATGCCGTCTTTTTTACATGGCACTTGACCCGCAAAAAATATATGGTGCACTAATACTTTTGATTCTCAATTTAAGTATGCTTTATTTTTATAAAAATCAATACAGTCAATTACTAAAATCTTAACGAGAATTATATAAAAGCATGAAATTTATTAGTTGTTAAAATTAAATTTGGATATAAATATTAGTGCTAATTTGAGCATAAAATGAATTAAAAATAGCTATTTCGTCTTCAACAAATAGAAGTGAAATAATCAAAAAACGAAATAGGAAATTTTCGAGGTAAATTCGTAAAATCAGTCATTATTTTATTATGAAGCAAAAGAATGAATCTCCAAAAAATTCAGAAAACAAACTCTCTTTTCAAAATAAAGTATGGGTAGCAACTGGAATAATTGCTCTTGTAACAATTGTCTTGTTGCTTTTGAAAGTCACAATTAGCGTTTTTTTATTAGTATTAGCAGGAACCCTCATAGCTATATTTTTTAGAGGGTTGAGCAATTTGATTCAACGTAAAACAAAATGGAAAGAAGGCCTATGTGTGGCTATTTCAATTATAGGCACCTTGTTAATAGTCGCGGGATTATTCTGGTTGATTGGAGCAAAAATGCAAGAACAAATGGCTGAACTAATGGAAACGCTGCCTAAAACCATCGATAATGCAAAAGAGAAATTGAATAGCAGTTCAATAGGCGAAAAAATTGCGGATACGCTATTCTCTAAAGATTCAATGGATAAAGCACAAGCGTTTGCTGGAGAATTTTTCCAGTCCACATTTGGGGTGTTCGGAGATGTCTATGTGATTTTATTTATTGGAATTTTCTTCACCATTTCACCCAACACTTACACCAAAGGTATGGTGGCACTCATACCACCTAGAGGACAAGAAAAAGCAGATCAAGTCTTAGATAAATTAGGCGAGCAATTACTTAATTGGCTCAAAGGAAAACTGTTTTCAATGTTTATTGTGTTTGTTTTGACAGCTATAGGCCTAGCTATTATAGGAATACCGCTTTGGCTCGTACTAGCTATTTTAGCAGGATTAATTAGCTTCATTCCCAATTTTGGACCATTAATAGCGTTTATTCCAGCTCTATTGGTGGCTCTAATGCAAAGTCCCCAAACCGCTGCTTTGGTTGCTGGGCTTTATATTCTAATTCAGTTTATTGAAAGTAATTTTATTACAACACTTGTACAGAAAAAATTACTAAACATGCCTCCGGCACTCATAATAATTGCACAGTTGATAATGGGTCTGCTCACAGGCGCATGGGGTTTAGTTTTGGCAACTCCAATTATTGTCATTGTAATTGTTTTAGTGCAGGAATTATATCTTAAAAATAGAGATTAAATGTGTGACCGAAAACAGGACCTAAGAATTGGAAGCGTGTATTCATCACATTTCAGAATATTTGAACGCAGCCACTAAAAACGGATTCGAATTGGTTGAATTAAATGAATGGTTTGATGAAGAACAAATAAACGAAATACCAAGACGGATAGGAATAGTTTTACGAAAAAAGGACTGAGGGCAACAATGTACTGTGCTAAAAAAGTATAAAGACATTGTATAATTATCCACACCATTTACAAAGGTCTAGATAAAGGCTTATATCTTTTCTGTTATTCGATTGCTTATAGATTTTCTTTGTAAAGCACTGGTTTGATTTTCTAGGGCTTCAATAACCTCATCTTTATTGGCCGTTCGGCCTTTGAACAAGTAATCGTTTATAATATCTGATACTCTATTTTGGTTTAGAGCCTCTGTTTTTACTTAACTCTTACAGCGCCTTTTGGGCTTCTGCCCACCCAATAAAGGAGCATCTCTATTTCAGTAATTATTTTTGAAAATAA
>Ga0306912_1000917_pt1 | contig 15204 bp, 9 predicted proteins | sample AntRauFillE10628_FD_190443 | JGI IMG/M metagenome (GOLD analysis project Ga0306912, IMG submission 190443) | Saline lake microbial communities from Rauer Islands, Antarctica - Metagenome Filla E10 #628 (v2) (version 2) | ecosystem: Environmental > Aquatic > Non-marine Saline and Alkaline > Saline... | reverse complement strand
ATTGTCTTATACGCATCGAGAAAGCAGCATTAGAAATCAGACTCAGATTGAAGGCATCGACCAAATAAGCACTAGTATTTTTACTGATTTACCTGAAAATACCTATAACGTTAATGGAACCATCAACAAACGTATTCCTAATTATACGTTTACGCTAGGAGGCAATGCAAGCCTGTCGGACTACTCCAGGATCATCAACGATGAGGTGTTGGATTATGAAAGTATTAATTTTGGCTATAATGCAAAAGTAACCACGCGTTATGACGATTGGCCAAATCTGGAAACGGGCGTGAGGCAAAGCTTTTCCAGACTCAACTCAGATGCCATCGATAACAAGTTTACCACTTTGTCTCCCTTTGCCTATTTGGAATATGATTGGGAAGATTTTATTTTTAAGTTCAATTACGATTACAATTATTTTGAAAATCAAACCACAGGAGACATCAATAGATTTGAACTGGCGGATGCTTCTTTATTCTACGGAAAAGAAGATTCAGCTTGGGGATTTGAGTTGAACGCTACCAACTTGTTTGATATTGAATTTAAAAGGCAAAATTCTGTCAATGAATTCATAGTCGCCGACCGAAGACTATTTATTCAGCCTAGGATTGTGATGTTTAAGGTAATTTATAAATTATAGTGAAAATAGTATTAGTGAAGATACTTCCACTGAAATGTCTTAAAGTCTCTCGTTCTATACTCTCATTCCAATAATCAATTGGCAGTTTTATTTTTTGATATTTCTTAGTTTTTCATAATTTTTTTATGTGAATTATTAATTTATTAAATAAGATTAACGTTATTTATAAAATGGCAACATTTAAAAAATCGATTAATATTTTTCGAAAAAAAGCGACTAGATTATTGACTAGTGGGTTGCTTGATAAACAAAGTGTTAATTTTCCTAATTCATCTGAAGTCAAACGTGTATTAATCACGCGGCCAAATCATCGACTTGGTAATCAATTATTGATAACACCATTGGTAAAAGAGGTTCATGATCAATTTCCTGAAGCTAAAATCGATTTATTTCTTAAGGGTAATTTGGGTGGACTCATCTTCGAAAATTATGACTATGTAAATAAAATTATCAGCTTACCCAAAAAACATTTCAAAGAGCTAGGCAGATATTTATTGGCATGGACAAAACTTAAGCAAAAAAAATATGATTTGGTAATCAATGCAGAAGCTTCTTCATCTTCCGGGCGGTTATCTACCAAAGTATCCAGAGCCAAACACAAGTTTTTTGGCTTTGAACGCCATCATAATTTAATCACTTGTCAAGATGGGGCTCACATATCCAAATACCCAATTTATAGTCTTCGCTATTTTCTTAAGCAATCACTCACAGCTGAAGTTTTGCCAAGCTTGGAGATTAAATTATCTAGTGAAGAAATCTGTAGCGGCAGGAAATTATTGAAACAATATGCCAATTTGAATAAACCAACCATTTGCTTATATACTTTTGCAACTGATAAAAAGTGTCTTGAGAAAGTTTGGTGGAGTAATTTTTATGAGAATTTGGCCAAAGTGTTTCCTAACCATAATATTATCGAACTATTACCAGTAGAAAATATATCTGCTTTAGACTATAAAACCCCTTCTTTTTACAGCAAAAACATTAGAGAAATGGCCTCTTTTATTTCTCAAACTTCACTAGTTATAACTGGCGATTGTGGAATAATGCACCTTGCAGCAGCAACTCAAACCCCTACTGTAGGCCTCTTCAATGTGACAAATAAAGATATGTACGGACCCTATAACACCGGTTGTCTTAATATCGACGTAAATTTAAAGAATGAATTGGAAATTTGTCTTTCTATTAAAACGCATATCTAAGGCTCAATACTTTATGATATGAAAGAATGATTATGAAAACTTGTTTTAAGTTCGTTCTCCAATTTACATAACCTACAACCTTTCAGATTCCTAGATTGAATCTATCTATTTGATGATTTTTTTAAAATTAATAAATAGATAAAAATTTTTGATTTGTATACCAACTTAAATTTTGAATATAACCTATAGACTCTTAATTATTTTTTCCACCTTCAATAAAAAAAACTACCCATAGCCTACGTTATTGTTCTCTTTTTAAGAAATTTAAACGATCCAAGGAAAAAAAATCATCGACTACGACATTTGATATACAAATTAATATAGCATTTCACCTTACTTTACAACTAGTATTAAATTTAAGGTCGTTTTATAAATACACGACCATGTTAAGGATTTTCATCGCTTGGTTTTTTTGTTAGGGTATCAAAATCAGGAAAAATTATAAACCAAAAGCGTCTTTCAACTTATCGACATAATCTAGTTTTTCCCAAGTAAATAGTTCCACTTCTCTGCGTATTTCACCAGAATAATCGGATCTGAAGATTTTAGTTTCGAATCTAGGTTCTTTTCCCATATGGCCGTAAGCAGCGGTTTCTCTATAAATAGGATTTCGAAGTTTTAAACGCTCTTCGATCATCCCCGGACGCATGTCAAAAATATTTCTAATTTTTTTAGCAATATCACCATCGCTCATATCGATTTTTTTATTGGTGGTGTTCACCAAAATAGAAGTTGGTTCACTCACTCCAATCGCATAAGAAACCTGGACCAAAACTTCATCGGCGATACCAGCAGCCACCATGTTTTTGGCTACGTGTCTAGCGGCATAAGCAGCAGACCGGTCTACTTTACTAGGGTCTTTTCCCGAAAAAGCACCACCTCCGTGTCCCCCTTTACCGCCATAGGTATCTACAATAATTTTACGTCCGGTAAGTCCAGCGTCGCCATGCGGCCCTCCAATAACAAACTTGCCTGTAGGGTTGATGTGGTAGGTAATATCATCGTTAAATAAGGCTTGAATGCTTTCATCAAACAAAGCTTTTACTCGTGGAATCAAGATAGAATGAATGTCTTTTTCTATCTTTTTGAGCATAGGCTCATCCTCATCAAAATTATCGTGTTGTGTAGAAATAACAATGGTATCGATACGCTGCGGGACATTATCATCAGAATATTCAATAGTAACTTGCGCTTTGGCATCTGGTCGTAAGTAAGTAATGTCTTTGCCTTCTCTTCGTAATTTGGCTAGTTCTATTAGCAGTTTATGAGAAATATCCAGTGCCAGAGGCATATAGTTTTCAGTCTCATTGGTGGCATAACCAAACATCATCCCTTGGTCGCCAGCCCCTTGGTCTTCCTTGGAAGTTTTATCGATGCCTTGAAAAATATCTTTAGATTGCTCATGGATAAGAGAGATGACACCACAGGAATCTCCAGAAAATTGATATTCTCCTTTGGTATATCCAATATCGTTGATGACGTCTCTTGCAATTTGTTGCACATCGAGGTAGGTATTACTTCTTACTTCTCCTGCCAAAACAACTTGCCCTGTGGTCACTAAGGTTTCGCAAGCTACCTTGGAGGTATCGTCAAAAGCTAAAAAAGAATCGAGTAAAGCATCGCTAATTTGATCTGCGATTTTATCGGGATGTCCCTCAGATACACTCTCTGAAGTAAATAAATATGACATAAAATAAATTTTAAAGTTATGGTCGTTGGGAAGGAAATGACGTTAAACGACTCATCTAAAAATGAAACTGCTTTAGCATTTTAAAAAGAGGTTGCAATCAGTCAAATCCTTCCTCGTTGCAAACTTAATAAATTTGAGTCATTCTAAATTGTATTAAGTTATTTTTAGCAGATTTATACTTCAGATTCATTTGCTTTGTATAAAACTATAGAATTATGAATGTAAGCTTACATAAAAAACCAAACAGTGATGTTCATTTTGAAGCTGAAAATGCCTTAGGTCATAAAATAGAAATTTATAATTCTACAGCGCCAGATCCCAAAGCACCTAGTCCAATGGAGCTTATTTTAATGGGAACTGCAGGCTGTAGCAGTATTGACATCATCCATATCCTTAACAAGCAAAACTTAGAAGTTAAAGACTTGAATGTAGAGGTAGAAGGTTTTAGAGACGATACTGATCCTAAAGTGTTTCATACGATCAAATTACTGGTGAAGTTAGAAGGTGAAATCCCACCAAACAAAGCCAAGCGTGCTGCTCAACTGTCTTTCGAAAAGTATTGCTCGGTGTCCAAAATGCTAGATCAAACGGTAGATATTCAATACCAAGTGGAGCTCAACGGGATACTTTTAGAGTAATTTGTTCTTGGTGAACTGGTTTACCGGTCAACTTGAAAACTGAAAACTCTTTACTATTTATAGGTTGAACTCAAGTTTATATTCACTCTGCCTTTGTGGCGATGGGTAAAGTAGCATTTGGTTAAATGGGGTTTTGAGAGGTGAGTAAAATCACCTTTTGAGGCGAGCTTTTAATTCCCCCTTTGGGAGTTAGGGGACTTTCTTTGGTAAAGTAAATAAGGTTTGATTTTGGTTTTGTAATTTTCCAAATCAGCTTGCCAGCTTTCCTTTATGTCTTCAGCGGTTTTTCCTTGCTGAATTTGTTCCTTCAAGCTTGAATTTCCTGCCAGTTTATTAAAAAATGAGTTGAAAAATGAAGCTTGGTCTTGGGTATGATCATACGCCTGAAGCAACCAGTCCAAGTTCAAATGATCAAGCTCTTTTTCATTTTGAAGATTTTTTCCGAAGCAAAGTTTATTCTCGTGTTTTGGATACTTGGCTCCAGGGTTGGAGATTGGAGTAAATTCAAAGTCAAAATACGTAGAGTCTAATACTGGAGATCCAAAAACTTGGAATTGCATCCCAGTTCCTCTCCCTGCACTCACGCTGGTTCCTTCAAAAAAACATAAGCTAGGATACAAATTAATAGATTTTGCATTTGGTAAATTAGGGGAAGGTTTTATCGGTAAATCATAAGCTCTAGACGCAGAATAATTTTCCATTGTGATGACTTTTAGATCGCAATGAAGTCCATTCATAAGCCATTTTTCCCCATTAATCAGTTGCGCATATTCTCCAATAGTAAGTCCATGAACCACAGGAACAGGATGCATGCCGACAAAGCTTTTGTAGTTTTCTTCTAGCACTGGGCCATCGATGTAATGTCCATTGGGATTGGGTCTGTCCAAAACGATGAGTTGAATACCTTGTTCTGCACAGGCTTCCATCATATAATGCAAAGTTGAGATGTAGGTATAAAATCTAGCACCAACATCTTGAATATCGAAGAGGATAACATCCAAATCTCGGAGATGTTGTGGATCTGGTTTTTTTTGATCGCCGTAAAGAGAAATGATTGGTAAACCCGTTTTGGAATCTATACCGTCCTCAACGCGCTCTCCTGCGTCTGCAGTCCCTCGGAAACCATGTTCTGGGGCAAACACGCGCTTAATGGAAACAGAACGACTCAAAAGTGAATCCACAAGATGGGTATAATCTTTTTCAGATTTGAAGATCACAGAGGTTTGATTCCCTACTACTCCTACATTTTTTCCTTGGAGGAGTGGGAGGTAGGCTTCAGTTCTGTTTGCCGCTACTCTAATAGTTTCTGTAGTGTTTTTTTTATTCTCCTGAGCTGTGCAAGAAATGCATACCAAAAGAATAAAATAAACTGTATTTTTGAGCTTCTTAAAAATCATACTTCACCTTGAATTTTGAATATTTTATTTCCAAACGCCTAGTTACCAAAAGCGATTATAAAAGTAGCATATCGGCTCCGATAATTAAAATTGCTATTTCGGCAATTACTATTGGCGTAGTGATGATGTTCATTGCGATTGCAACGGGTTTCGGATTACAAGAAAAAATCAGAGAAAAAATTGCGGCCTTCAATGGTCACATAGTTATCAATAACTTCACCAATAACCAAGCGACCATCACCCAAAACCCTGTGAGCACTCAGCAGGAATTTTATCCTTCCTTTACGAGCATTCCAGAAATTGAGCACATCCAAAAAGTTGCGACCAAGTACGGTATTATAAGAACTGAAACAGATTTTGAAGGCATTGTTGTTAAAGGAGTCGATGAACAGTATCGTTGGGAATATCTAGAAGAATTTTTGGTAGATGGAGTTTTGCCTGTTTTTGATGAATCCATAAGTCGAGAAGTATTAATTTCTGATTATTTGGCTAAGCGTCTTGGATTTAAAACTGGTGATAAACTTATTGTTTATTTTTTGAGGGAGGATCAGGACCGTTTACCGAGATCTGTGGGCTTAACGATATCAGGAATCTTTGACTCTGGTTTTAAAGAATTTGATGAAACCTATATCATAGCCGACTTAAAGCAAATCCAAAGACTCAATGATTGGAGTGCAAATGAAATAGGTCAATTTGAACTTTTTGTAGAAGATTTCGACGATATTCAAGAAGTGGGCTATAAGGTCTACGAGGAAGTGGATTCCTTTTTGAATGCGAGCACGATAGTCGAATTATATCCTTCCATTTTTGAATGGTTAAAAATGTTTGACTTTAATATTATCCTCATTATTGGGATTATGATTTTGGTGGCAGGAATTAATATGATGACAGCTTTATTGGTCCTTATTTTGGAGCGCACTCAAATGATCGGCATTTTAAAGGCTCTAGGATCTTCAGATTGGTCCATTCGTAAAATATTTTTATACAATGCTGGATTCTTGATTTTTAAGGGTCTGTTTTGGGGTAACTTAATTGGAATTGGTCTTTTATTAATTCAGAAGTATTTTAAAGTCATTCCTCTCAACCCCGAAACTTACTATGTGTCTGAAGCTCCAATTTATCTGAGTTTAGACTATATCTTGATAATCAACTTCGGTACTTTACTCTTGTGTTTATTGATGCTGTTGATTCCTTCGGTTATTATCGTTAAAATTTCACCGGTAAAGGCAATGAAGTTTGAATAGGGATTATAGCCTTCATTATCTCACTGTTTTGAATTTTACTTTTTTATATTTGCCACACTAAAATTAAACTATGGATTACGCTGAAAATATCCTTGGAACGATTGGTAAAACACCAATGGTGAAAATGAATAAAATGGTAGAAGAAATTGATGCTTTGGTATTGGCCAAATATGAAACCTTTAATCCTGGAAATTCTGTAAAAGACAGAATGGCTTTACAGATGATTGAAGATGCCGAAACTTATGGCGCTTTAAAACCTGGAGGGACTATTATTGAAGGAACCTCAGGAAATACTGGTATGGGATTGGCTTTAGTAGCTATCATAAAAGGCTATAAAGTAGTTTGCGTTCTTAGCGACAAACAGAGTAAGGAGAAAATGGATATTTTACGGGCCGTAGGTTGCGAAGTTTATGTTTGCCCTACAGATGTGGCTCCAGACGATCCAAGATCCTACTATTCCACTTCTGCAAGATTGGCAAAGGAAACTCCAAATTCTTGGTATGTCAACCAATATGATAACCCTTCCAACTGCAAAGCTCACTTTAAAACGACAGGTCCAGAAATCTGGGAACAAACTGATGGGAAAATAACCCACTTTGTCGTAGGCGTAGGAACTGGAGGGACAATTTCTGGAGTAAGTAGTTATTTGAAAATGAAAAATCCAAATATTAAAGTTTGGGGGATAGATACTTATGGTTCCGTTTTTAAGAAATACCACGAAACTAGAGAATTCGATGAAAATGAAATTTACCCTTATGTCACCGAAGGAATTGGAGAAGATATTCTACCGCTAAATGTAAGATTTGATGGTATCGACGGCTTTACGAAAGTCACCGACAAGGATGCGGCAGTTTATACTCAAAGACTCGCTAAAGAAGAAGGCATGTTTTTGGGGAATTCAGCTGGAGCTGCTGTAAAAGGTTTACTTCAATTGAAAGAGCATTTCACAAAAGATGATGTGGTGGTGGTTTTATTTCACGATCATGGAAGCAGGTATGTTGGAAAAATGTTCAACGATGACTGGATGCGTGAAATGGGATATATAGACTAATCTCTTTATAAGTACAAAAAAAAGCTCTTGAATTCTCAAGAGCTTTTTTTTTGCTTTTTAAAACATAAATCTTGAAGGTTTATAAAAATAAAGCCTGCGTATTAGTCGAGGGCTTTCCTTAAGAATAATACATGAATTTGAATATGTAAAATTATAGAAACCTTCAAATAATTTTATAAAAAAATGGGGTATTAGTACTGATTTTAATATATCAAAATTCAGCTCTAAGAATTTCAAATCACTAAAAATCTAAAATTTAATTTAATTTATTATTTTTTAAATCATATAGTTATGGAGTTTTTATATTAGCTTCAATCAAAGTCAATATCTTCAACATAATCTCAGATTGCTTTCTCCATTTATTGTTCTTAACGTCAAGTTGCATGGTTTCATTTCCATAATGAACTAAAATTATTGGTTTTAAAGATTGTTGAAAAACCGTTTGCATATCTTTAAATAAAAACTTAGTTGAATATCTGTGATTCCATAATTTTTTATCTGTTTCAATAAAAATTTTCTCTGCCTTACTTGATATTCGGTTATTATTTTGAACGAAACTAATGCTATCAATGCCCCTAATAATTTTATCAGAATAAGTGAAATTAAGGGATATGCTGTCCTTACTTGTTAAATAAGTCAGATCGTAAGAAAATTTACTTCTTTTAATTTTGTTTTCAAATTCTTGTTTAAGCTCAATAAAATATAATGTGCCACTTTCTTGAATAGATGAGGTGTAATATTTATTAATATTTTGACCACACACTGAACTACTAAAGCACATTAAGAAAATAAAAAAACAAAAAGGGAGTGAGCGAAGCTCCCTTTTTGTTTGATTATTCACCATATACATAAACAGTATATGTAGCATAAAAACCTAAAATACTAGTTGAATGTTCATCTACATGATGAATTTTAGTAATTCCTGCCGATTTTGCGGCAGCTTCAATACTAGCATCACCTGTTGCAATTACACCTAAAATAGATGTTGCTTCTGCACTACCTACCTTAGTTGAATTGGAGTGACTTGTAGCAATTACAGGTGCTTTAACATCTGTATACCAAACTCCCGATAAAGGACTTTTTACAGTAGCACAACTTGTAAACATTAGTGCAACTGCAAACACACAAAATATTTTTGTGATAGTTTTCATAAAATTGATATTAGTTAATTATACCTACTTCAAAATTTTATAGTTAGCTTTTCTGTTTATTCCTAACTCCTTATATTTGATTATCTAAAAACAATGTTTTTTTAAAAAAATATAATTGTCCCTCCTAAAGTATCAATAATTTTACAACAATAAAAATTTATAAGATCAATAATAAATGAAAATTTGTGGTTATAGTAATCTTCTAGGAAAAATGTTTAATGATGACTGGATGCGTGAAATGGGATATATAGACTAATCTCTCATTTATAAGTACAAAAAAAAGCTCTTGAATTCTCAAGAGCTTTTTTTTGCTTTTTAAAACATAAATCTTGAAGGTTTACGAGTTGGCCCTAGCCCTGATTGTAGCGGAAAGCCCGTAAGGTTTGAGCTTTGCAAAACACAAGCACCAAAGCGACCAAAGGAAGCTTTTGGTGCGCTGATGTCTTTGCTTAGTGAAAACTGCGGACTTGATGCGAAAAGCAGGTTCTCGGCTTCTAATACCAATTTAAACCTATAATGTCGCAATAAATCGTTTTACCGATACGAATTCGGCACAAGCTTTTTTCGCTTGCTTTTTATCAAAAATAATTACCGTAACTAAGGCTATGCTAATTATTTTTAACTTCAATCAATCAAAAAATAATTCAATTTATTCATACGACATTATAAATTTAATTTGGTATAATACTTTTAGCTTTTTTAAAAGTGTTTAAAATTCTGAGGTGAAATGGAATATGATATTTGGATATTTTTGTTGAGTCATCTGCAAGGAAAATTCAGAATCTGCTAGAAATACCAGTTGATTGGTTTTATCCTTGGCTAAAAACTTAGATTTTACACGTTTAAATTCTTTAAACTCTTCGCTTTTCTTGTCTTTAGATTCGATCCAACAGGCTTTATACACGTTGATGTTTTCATAAGAGCATTTAGCGCCGTATTCGTGTTCCAGTCTATATTGTATCACCTCATATTGAAGCGCCCCTACAGTACCTATAATTTTTCTATTGTTTAGTTCTAGCGTAAACAATTGTGCAACCCCTTCATCCATCAATTGTTCAATCCCTTTATTAAGTTGCTTAGACTTCATAGGATCAACATTATTGATATATCTAAAGTGTTCAGGAGAAAAGTTGGGGATGCCTTTGTACTGAAGAATTTCACCTTCTGTTAAGGTGTCACCAATTTTAAAAGTTCCTGTGTCGTGAAGCCCAACGATGTCTCCTGGAAACATTTCATCTACAATTTCTTTACGTTCAGCAAAAAAAGCATTCGGACTAGAAAATTTTAGAGTTTTGTTACTGCGGATATGAAGATAAGGTTTGTTTCTTTCGAATTTACCGGAAACAACTTTCACAAAAGCTAGACGATCTCGGTGTCTAGGATCCATATTGGCATGAATTTTAAAGACAAACCCAGTAAATTTATCCTCCTCTGGCTTAACTTCTCGAATATCACTTTGTTTAGGTCGTGGTGTTGGAGCAATTTTGATGAAGCAATCTAGTAATTCCCGAACTCCAAAATTATTTAAGGCTGAGCCAAAAAATACAGGTTGTAAATCTCCCTTTTTGTAAGCTTCGATATCAAAATTGGGATAGACGCCTTCTACAAGTTCTAGCTCTTCTCTTAAGGTATCGGCAGAGTCTGTGCCTATAAGCTGGTCAATTTCATCGGTAGATAAATCGCTAACTTCAACAGTTTCTTCAATATCCTTTTTGGGGTCTCCAGTAAATAAATTCACATTTTTCTCCCAGATGTTATAAATCCCTTTAAAGTCATAACCCATACCTATAGGGAAACTTAGAGGAGTGACACGTAAGCCTAATTTTTGCTCGATTTCATCCAACAATCCAAAAGCGTCTTTACCTTCTCTATCCATTTTATTGATAAAAACAATAATAGGAATATTGCGCATTCTGCAAACTTTTACGAGTTTTTCAGTTTGCTCTTCAACCCCTTTAGCAACATCAATCACGACGATGACACTATCTACAGCCGTTAAAGTTCTAAAGGTGTCCTCAGCAAAATCTTTATGACCAGGGGTGTCTAAAATATTGATTTTAATGCCTTTATATTCAAAACCTAAAACAGAAGTAGCTACGGAAATCCCTCTTTGACGCTCTATTTCCATAAAGTCACTTGTGGCTGTTTTTTTGATTTTATTCGATTTTACAGCACCAGCTTCTTGAATTGCACCTCCAAAAAGAAGTAACTTTTCCGTTAGCGTTGTCTTACCAGCATCAGGGTGAGAAACAATACCAAAGGTTCTCCTCCTGTTAATTTCCTTATTTAATTTCATGATGCAAATTTAATTTTTTAATTTCTGATGTCAATCGTTTTCATATATATATTGATAATGTTTGTGTATTGATGTATATTTATAATTCTTGCTTAAAAATTTCTATTTATTGATGTATATTTATAATTCTTGCTTAAAAATTATTTTAATGTTAAAAAAAATTTCAATATTATCTTAAAATATTAAATAATTGTTTAGTTTTGTCTAAACCTTTGTTGTATGAGAATTATTACTCCAACCTATCTATTGTTATTTATATTATTATTTATAAATATTGGAGCGTTCGCACAGGAAGAAAAATCTTATACTTCTAATCCTTTTCTTCCGAATCCTTTTGAAAGCTTATTAGCACGATTTGCAGATCCAGGAACTATAACTGGAAAAGTCTATTATGACATTAATAATGATGGTGATCAGGATGCCGGTGAGCCTGGTCTGGAAGGTGTGAGAGTAGTGATTACACCTCTTGATGTGTCCGGCTCTCCATTGCCTGCTGTTTTTACTGATGAAAATGGTGTTTGGTCTAATAATAGCGTTCAGCCAGGACCTATATTTTATAACATTCAAGTTTTTGGTATTGTTTCAGGTGATTTCTCAGATAATGCCTCAGTTACTGAAGGCTCCAATTTTGGTTCTGTAATAATTACTTCAAATACAACATTAAATGTAGATAATACAGGCTATGCTTTTTTTAAAGATGTTACAGGGCATTTATATTTCGATGAAAATGGTAACGGTACTCAGGATGCAAGTGAAGCAGATATGCCAGGTGTTGATGTTGAAATTGAAGACTTTCTGGGAGCTTCTGAGACTGTAACAACAGATGCTAATGGAGATTGGAGGACTATTATTAATATTGGAGATTTTGATGTGGATATTGATAATAACGATCCTCAATTCCCAACGGGAGCAACACAAACTGAAGGTACAGACCCAAATACATATCCACTTTCAATAGATATAGATAATCTTCCGGATAATTTACTCGATCCCTTTTTTACAGAAAACGATGGGTTCTTTTTATCTGGAGATCTCTCAGGTACACTTTATGACGATTTAAATAACAGTGGTGATCAAGATCCTGGAGAGCCTGGGTTTGAAAATGTCGACATTATTATTACAACCTCTGTGGGGGAGACCATAACTGTAATAACCGATGCTAATGGCGAATGGAATTCTACTGTTCCTGTGGGCTTAACTACAACTGAAGTTGATACAAGTGATCCTGATTTTCCAAACGCAGTAGATCAAACAGAAGGGACAAACCCAACAACTACCACGGTTATATTAAACCAATCTTATAGTGAGATAGATGGTTTTTTCCAAATTGCAACCTTATCAGGGCACTTATATTTTGATTTAAATGGTAACGGCATTCAAGACGCCGCCGAACCAGATATGCCTAACGTAGATGTAGACATAGTTGACGGAATTGGACAAACATTTATACAAACAACAGATCCTGATGGAAACTGGTCAGCAACCGTATCTACAGGAACTGCTACAACAACAATTGACCAAAACGATCCTCAATTCCCAACGGGAGCAACACAGACAGAAGGAACAGAACCAACAGAGTTTCTAGTGGTGAGTGGTGAAATTTATTCTGAAATTGATGGATTCTTTGAATCTGGAGAGGTCTCAGGTTTACTTTACGACGATTTAAATAATAATGGTACTCAAAATATCGGAGAGCCAGGCTTTGCAAATTTTGACATTGATATTACAACCTCTTTAGGGGAGACCATAACTGTCCAAACTGATGCCGACGGCGAATGGAGTTCTATTGTTCCTGTGGGCGTAACCATAACAGATGTGGATAATGATCCTAATTTTCCAAATGCCTTACAAACAGAAGGGTTAAACCCAACAAATACCACGGTTGTATTAAACCAATCTTATAGTGAGATTGATGGTTTTTTTAAAGTCGGACAATTATCAGGACACTTATATTTTGATGAAAATGGGAATGGCAATCAAGATCCAACTGAACCCGATATGCCAGACGTAGATGTGGAAATAGTTGATGGTATTGGGCAAACATTAATAGTAATAACCGATGCAAACGGCGATTGGACAATAAATGTATCTGCGGGAACTGCTACAACTACAATCGACCAAAACGATCCTCAATTTCCTACGGGAGCAGCGCAAACTGAAGGGGAAAACCCAACGGTGATTCAAAATGTAGTGATTGGCGAAGCTTATTCTGAAATTGATGGTTTTTATGAAACAGGTACTTTAACAGGTCACTTATACTTCGATGAAAATGGAAATGGTACTCAGCAGCCAAGTGAAGCAGACATGCCAAATGTTGATGTTGAAATTACTGATATATTTGGAGTTACCACCACACTGGTAACAGACGCTAATGGAGACTGGAGTTTAGTTTTACCAGTAGGCGTTGCAACTTCAAGTATTGTCCAAAGCGATCCAGATTTCCCGACGGGAGCAGCACAAACAGAAGGCACAGATCCAACCACCACCACTATTTTAAGCGGGCAATCCTTTAATGAAATTGATGGTTTTTACGAAACAGGCACTTTAACTGGTCACTTATATTTCGATGAAAATGGAAATGGTACCCAAGACCCAATTGAACCAGACATGCCAAATGTTGATGTAGAAATTACGGATGTATTTGGAGTCGCCACAACACTATTTACCGATGCTGACGGAGATTGGAGTATAGACTTACCTCTTGGTGACGTAACTTCAAATATCGATGAAACTGATCCAGATTTCCCGCAAGGTGCAATCCAGACTGAAGGTGAAGATCCAACAACTACGACGATTTTGGGTGGACAAACGCTCAGTGAAATTGATGGATTCTTTGAATCTGGTGAGCTTACAGGACATTTATACTTCGACGAAAATGGAAATGGTACTCAGGAGCCAAGTGAACCAGATATGCCAAATGTTGATGTTGTAATCACTGACTCTTTCAGTCAAGTTCAGACTGTAACAACAGATGCCAATGGTGATTGGAGTATAGAATTATCGCCTGGCAATGCAACTTCAAGTATTGTCCAAAGCGATCCAGATTTCCCAACAGGAGCAGCACAAACAGAAGGAACAGATCCAACACCAACCACTATTGTAACCGGACAAACCTTTAATGAGATTGATGGTTTTTATGAAACAGGGACTCTAACTGGTCACTTATACTTCGATGAAAATGGAAATGGTACTCAAGACCCAAGTGAAGCAGACATGCCAAATGTGGATGTTGAAATTACGGATGTATTTGGAGCGGTCACTACACTTATAACAGATGCTAATGGAGATTGGAGTTTAGTTTTACCATTAGGTGATGCAACTTCAAGTATTGTCCAAAGCGATCCAGATTTCCCAACGGGAGCAACACAAACAGAAGGCACAGATCCAACCACCACCACTATTTTAACCGGTCAAACCTTTAATGAAATTGATGGATTCTTTGAATCTGGTGAGCTTACAGGTCACTTATACTTCGATGAAAATGGAAATGGTACTCAAGATCTAAGTGAAGCAGACATGCCAAATGTTGATGTAGAAATTACTGATGTATTTGGAGTTACCACGACACTTGTATCAGATGCTAATGGAGATTGGAGTTTAGTTTTACCACTAGGTGATGCAACTTCAAGTATTGTCCAAAGCGATCCAGATTTTCCAACGGGAGCAACACAAACAGAAGGAACAGATCCAACAACGACCACTATTTTAACCGGACAAACCTTTAATGAAATTGATGGTTTTTATGAAACAGGTACTTTAACCGGCCACTTATACTTCGATGAAAATGGAAATGGTACTCAGGAGCCAAGCGAAGCAGACATGCCAAATGTTGATGTAGAAATTACTGATGTATTTGGAGTGGTCACGACACTTGTAACAGATGCTAATGGAGATTGGA
>Ga0306912_1000916_pt1 | contig 15204 bp, 18 predicted proteins | sample AntRauFillE10628_FD_190443 | JGI IMG/M metagenome (GOLD analysis project Ga0306912, IMG submission 190443) | Saline lake microbial communities from Rauer Islands, Antarctica - Metagenome Filla E10 #628 (v2) (version 2) | ecosystem: Environmental > Aquatic > Non-marine Saline and Alkaline >... | reverse complement strand
CCGTTATATCTCACAAAACAATTTCGTTGCATGGATACCGTTAATCCATTAATTTGAAGAATGATCAAGTCATTCGGTGATAAAGCAACGTCTGATCTATTTCATGGCAACTCAAGCAGCAAGGTCAGGAAGCTCCCGACCCAAATCCTTGAATCCGCCACCTATAAACTGGATATACTGAATGCTGCAACGTCTCTTGATGATTTGAGGTCACCGCCCGGCAACAGACTCGAAGCATTGCGGGGTGATTATAAAGGTTATTTTAGCATACGAATCAACGCCCAATGGAGAATCGTATTCCGCTGGCAGGATTCAAGTGCATATGACGTTGCTATTGTAGATTATCACTCATAAACAGAACAGGTAAATCATCATGATTCCAAAAAACAGAGTAACCACACACCCAGGCACAATCTTGCTTAAGGAATACCTTGACCCGATGGGATTGACTCAAAAGGAATTGGCAGATCACCTGGAGATACCCATTCAGCGAGTTAACGAAATTGTCAGGGGCAAAAGAGGGATCTCTCCGGATACAGCCTGGTTACTATCCGGGGCGTTCGATACCTCCCCTGAATTCTGGTTGAACTTGCAGTCTATGCACGATTTATCATCGAATCGTCCAAGCAGGCATATTAAATCCCTCAATACTGTTCAGGCATAACCAGTGTTTCCTGCGGACCACGCCCTCCAAAGAGTTGTTTTCACACCTGGTTTGCAAATATTAACGAAACTGTTAAACTACCCCTGCCAGCGTGGCCGCAGAAACACCAAACCGTTATATCTCACTTTGAAATAACGCCCGAAGAATCTGATTTGAAGTGATTAAAAAAGTCCGGAATGACTGTTAATGGATAGCTTGAGCTGGTATTGATGAGAATGCAGATTCCTACGCCATCGTCGGGAGCAAAAGCGATCTCGCTACGGTATCCGTTTACATATCCTCCATGATATACGATTTTTTGTCCATGATTATCAAGCACTCTCCACCCTATTCCATAGTGCGATTCGTTCACTCCGTCCCAATATCTGCTAAATCGTCGGTTATTGATGGTAGCTATCGGATCATAAAGTTCTTTGAGCGTTTCTTCAGAAATTACGTCAGGATAATGACCTGTGAGGAGAAGCAACCACTTCCCCATATCTGAGGCAGATGCATTGATTCCGCCGGAAGAAACTGCATTGTAATATTTCCTTGATATTGAAATGGGTACGCGCCCCCGTGAACGCGAATAATACACGTGCGGTAATGCTTTATTCCCGGAATTCCGTATGCTGTCATAATTTGCCGAGGAATGATTCATCGCTAACGGTTTGAATAGTTTTTCTTCCAGCAGTGTGTTAAAGTCGGTCCTGGTTTGGCCTTCCAGTACTTTTTCTATCGCTGAAAATGCCGCATTCTGATAGGCAAGTTGTTCGCCTTCTTTTGCAATCAATGGAACTTGTTCCAATCGGGGGATAATGCGGTCCAGAGAAAGTCCGTCTTCTACCAAATTCGTATACGCATGGCGTGGCAATCCAGACGTATGAGATAATAAATGCCTGATCTGTACCCGATCGGTTTGTTCCGGATCATTCAGCTTAAACTCCTCCAAATAACGGGATACGGGATTATCCCAGCTTACGACTCTTTCGTCTACAAGCACTCCCGTTAGAACCGAAGCAAAGCCTTTAGACAGACTTCCCAATCTGAATACGGTATGTTCATCTACTTTGTCGGATTTCCCCTTCTCCTTTACGCCAAATCCTTTTTGATATACAACCCGACCATCTTTTACGATGGCAACCGCAGCCCCGGGGATCAGTTTACTGTTTAGTCCTTCTTCAAAATCCTGTTCAAATTCTTCCAGATACATGGCTAAAGAATCATCCATCACCCATTCTTTGGGCTCAGTAACACGGGGCTCAGATTTGCTTTCGGTACAGGCCATATAAGATCCGAAAATAACAACCAGTAAAAGAAAAACAGAGTATATTCGGATCACAATGTCTCGATGTGTGTCATAAAGATGCAGTTCTTGTTTCTGATACAATTCATCATCAAGGATACTAAAAAACTAACTTCGATATACAATAGCATTGAGCTAAAATTTTATTCGAGTGTATACATGAGACGTACTATTTAACACGACGATTACTCATAATTGTATCGAATCATGAATTAATTGGGTTGTATCACAAATGAATCTAAAGGTAGCTCACATAAAGTCTTAGTGACGGTGAAGAATGCTTAACCGCAGCAACTCTGGCCTGCAGGTAGTCACAAAAAAATTGTGTGGGTCCTTATATTGGTAAAATAGAAAAAAAGATACGTCCGGAGAATTGCTTGTAGGGTTAGATGTTAAGAAAAGTTGTATTTGTTTTAAACCTGAGTTCGATTCATAAAAAAGCAAAGGCTCTATGCTGTTTAAACCTCGTCGCTATGAAAACGAAATTAATCCGTATTGGGAATTCCCAGGGTATACGAATCCCCAAACCGTTTGTTGAAGAGAGTGGAATAACTGATGAAATCGAGATGATTCTCAGAGACAATGAAATTGTACTCCAATCTGCTGAAACAACACGAAAAAATTGGGAAGCGTCCTTCGAGAAAATGGCAGAACAAGATGATGATATCATATTAGATCAGAAAGAGATTGAAAAACAATCCGAATGGCATGAAGTCGAGTGGACATGGTAGAAAGAAATCCACCTCAAAGGTTTGAGGTACATTTGATTTCGCTCGATCCGACAAAAGGTTCTGAAATTCGGAAAACCAGCCCCTGTTTAATCATTTCACCCAATGAAATGAATAGACCTATCAGAACCGTAATCATTGCACCGATGACTTCTATAATCAAAAATTATCCAACACGGGTCACAACTTCATTTCAGGTTAAAAAAGGGCAGAATGTTTTAGAACAAATTTGTAAAGTAGATAAAAGCCGTTTGATCGAAAATCTTGGCTCAATCAGCAGTGCAGCCGAAGAGAAAGTACTTAGTGTATTGCAGGACATGTTGGCGCCTTAGATTCGCCCACTTTGCCAGCGGTTCAAACGGACAATTTTTCGGTTCGGGACTTTAGGAAATTTGGTCGCCTCGCCGCTAACTGTTCTACTACTCACAATAATTCAAAGCACGAAATGAAATGGAATATGATAAAGATAAAGTTGATGAAATGATGCTTGCCCTGCTGTGGCTAACAATGTTCGATGAAGGCCCTGGAACTCGTGCATGGAAAGGACATAATTGGGAACATATGGCTCGCCTTTTTGAAAAAGGGTTTATCGACAATCCGAAAAGTAAAGCGAGATCTGTTTCTGTGACAGAAGAAGGAAAAAAGCGGGCTGAGAAACTCTTCAATAAATATTTTGGAGTATAGAAAAGCCTCATGCGTTCAGTATACTTATTGAAACCGGCCAGTTAACAAGCGTTTCATCGCGGAACCGGTCGTTAGGCAATTGCAACATAAAACCGATCAACAATATGAGGCTCAAAATGAAGAAAATTTTACTACTTAGCGTGTTAACCTTTTTAGTTTCATACTCTGCATGTGCGCAAGATGGTCTGATTAAATTGGAAAGTAAGTACACGGTGCAAGAATCTGCCGACAGATTTGAAACCGCTGCTAAAGAGAATGGGTTGACTATTTTTGTGAGAATCAATCACCAGAACAACGCTGCCAGTGTAAATATGGAGCTACGTCCAACAGAGGTTATTATTTTCGGTAATCCAAAAGTGGGAACACCCTTAATGCAGTGCGCTCAGGAAGTTGGTATAGATTTACCGCAGAAAGTTTTAATCTTCGAAGATGAAAATGAAAAGGTTTGGCTGTCTTATAATAACCCCGATTATTTAAAGAACAGGCACAACATCAAAGGATGTGATGCAGTTTTAAGCAAGATAGCTGGCGTGTTGAGTAAGTTATCTGCTGCGGCAGTTGGAGCGCCATAAATGGCACGCCCACAAACCATCATGAACATGGAAAAGTTATTTTCATACGGAACACTACGGCAGGAAAATGTACAAATTGAAACATTTGGAAGGAAACTGATGGGATCCCCTGATACTCTTTTGAGATATGTGATAGGAGAGGTGCGAATCAAAGATCCCGACATTGTTCAAAAAAGCGGGAAAGAAATACACCCGATTCTGAAACACACCGGAAATCCTGAGGACAAGGTGGAAGGGAAAGTATTCGAAATTACAGAGAAAGAATTACGACAAGCAGATGAGTACGAGGTCGACGAATACAAAAGAGTGTCAGGAGATTTTCTTTCAGGTTGTAACGCCTGGGTTTATGTAGAATCAGATGATGAAAATAGAGCTTGACAAGTCGATGGTTGTGACCACAACATAAGCGTTAGTTGGTGTTGTCGTAATTATCACTCCTTCATTTTAGTTTTACTATACAACCCACGTGTTATATGAATGAAATATGTTGAATTGCCAAAAGCCAAGAAAAGTAGTACTATAGTATCACTATGAAAACAGAACTTGTTACAACACTTAAGCGGCAGGCGACAAAGCTTTTAAAGGAGCTCAGGGAGAAAAAAGAACCGATACTCATTACAGAGCACGGAAAGCCGTCTGCCTACCTGGTTGACGTAGAACATTTCGAACACATTCAAAAGAAATTAAAACTGCTGGAGGGTGTGGCCAGAGGCGAAAAAGCTATTCTTGAGGATCGTGTTGTTTCGCATAAAGATGCCAAAAAGCGCATGGCGCGATGGCTCGAATAATCTGGACTGAACCAGCTCTTCAGGAACTGGATGAAATTGCAGATTATATTTCATTGGACAACCCAAGAGCAGCAAAAACGTTGGTTCGTGACACATTCAAACGGGTTGACTATTTAGCTCACCACCCCCTAAGTGGTAAACTTGTAAAGGAATTTGATGCACCAGTTTATAGAGAAATCGTTTTGCCGCCGTGCAGAATTTTTTATCGGCCGGCAAATGAAATTGTCTACGTTATACATGTGATCAGGGAGGAGCAGTTTCTTCACACAGATATTTTAAAATCACGGTAACTATGGATTTTTTTTGCAAAGCCAGTGATACCTGTTGACTGAGCCGAATGACATGCTATACACTTGTGTCAGTCATTAAGCAGGAGAAATACCAGACCACTATCATGAACTCCCGAACTAACGTACAATACCTACTTGCGGTGTGCAGCGTGCTTATGCTTCTAACGCTTGCATGGTGGACCATTGCAGGCGGATTGAGGCAGTTCCCGCAAGCCATTACGTATGGGCAGCAAATCGAAACTATCGTTCAACTGAGCTGTGGAGTGCTGAGTGTGCTAACACTGGTCACTTGCTTTAAATGGAAGAAGCGGGCCCGGCCGGTTCGAAATGTCTGGACGGCAACCCTGGTTGTTACAGCCGGCCTTTCTGCCTTAGTTTGGGGGCCGCCCATGCCCTTCATTGCGCTGACCTTCGGTGGTATTGCCCTGTTACTGGCGGTGCTTACGCGCTGGGCAATGCGCAAGGGGTTTACCACCTGAAAATCACATCGCAGTAAATTTCAGAGGATATTTGTTGCTAAAAAAAATAAGAGCAGACAATCGCGACTCTTGCAGGTGCCCACGCGAACTGCAAAGAAAACTTGTAAAGAAAAAACTGGCACGCGAGGCCACTGCCAGGTCGCTGAACAAACAACCTCGTCTGCTTACCCACAAACTTTCCTGTAGAACCAAATATATGAGTAAACTACTACAACAGAATCATTTACTAATTCTATAAAGTTTTTCAGCCAGCCAGCCGATAATACAGCAAACAACTCATCATAATCTATTCTTATGGAACCATTTACGGCTAAATTTGCGCGCAAGATTCTTCTGCCTTTATCATTTGTGCTGCTGTTAGCATACCTTCCCCACAAGGGAATTGCTCAACAAAATCCACACCCTTTTTCTGTTGACCTCAACTTTGGAGGCGGACTCATCGGCAATCCGGATATTAGTACTGCCTTCCTGCCGGAACTGGGGTTCAGCTATATGCCCGGCAAGTTCGGAGTGGGATTCAATGCCGGTTTACTATCTTATAAGCCTGCCTTTGACGCACAACAGTATGCGAACGGTTTCGAAGAATATACTTCTGTTTCCAATGCAGAAGATAAGTGGAGGTCATTCTTTTTCGGAGCAGGTCCCCGTTTTGAGTTTGGCAGTCGGCTCCCGGTTACGTTTCGAAGCAGTCTTGATCTGACGTTAAGCTATAATTCCCCTCCTGATGTTTCTGTTAATTATCATGATCCAAGTGGCTCAATCGGAGACCTAAATCTACAGCTGTCAGGATATGACGCAGGAGAAGACTACACCAAATGGTCTGTCGCCATACGACCCGAATTTCAGATGCAGTTTAGTCCGGGCGGCAGCGATCGCTTTTCGATTAACGTGACCACCGGCATTCAACATCGGCTATCTAAAAATGAGTTCACGTATTCGCAACGTGACCTGTCTGAAGTACAGCTGGTTCCAAATACCAGAGAAATGTTTATTCAGTTTGAGTCAGCCCCTCAAATTCAACAAACGGCTCAACCCCCGCAAACCAATTTCTTTACTACGGTAGGGATCAAGATAAAATTTGGGGTCTCTCACACAGGATTATCAAAAGCAGATGCTAAGAAAGCACTAGGCAGTGCAATGAATCCTGATAGCAATACAAATACAGACTGTGATGATACTGATGAATGCGCAAAACCTGGAGAGATGGCTCCTCCTGCTAACAATACAAATACAGACTGTGATGACAGAGATGAGTGCCCAAAACCTGGAGAAAAAGCCCCCCCTGGTGTACAGGTAGCCCCTGGTCAGACTAGAGTTATTCTGCTTGGAGCAATGTCTCCAGATGGCGGCCCAATTACAATGAGTGATTCAGAGGTGAGTGATTGGAACGGTGTTTTATCTTCGACACAGTATTATAAGCTTGAGCCAACTTCCTCTGTTGTGTCATTATCCACTATGCAGATCTCAACAAATTCACAAAAAGCAATGGAGTCCGCGCCCGCCCAAGACTACAACTCCAGCCGGTCTAATAAACCAAGTTCTATTGCAGACAATACTGATTCCGATGTAGATACAGATAGCACGAAGGTAGCACCGGCCCAAGACTACAATGCGGCCCGCTCCAATAAACCAACTTCAATCGCTGATATTGGCGATTTGGATTCTGACGGTTTTCCGGATATTCTTGCCAATGCCTCTTTTAGTATAAGCAAGCGCAGTGCCCGTACGGGTCGCAGCCAAAATTCGACGAATGAAGAAAATAGTGACGTTGAAGGACTGCATTTTGATTTGGAAATAGATCCGCTTGACCTCGATTCTGATGATGACGGGTTGCCTGCTGTTGAATCAGGAGTAGATCCGCTTGACGCCGATTCTGATGATGATGGGTTGTTGGATGCTATTGAATCAGGAATAACATATAGCATCAGCAAACGAAGTGCCCGAACGGGTCGTAATCCGGCTTCCACAGGTAATGAAATACAAACTAATGAGGGAACATCGTCAAGTCGCAGTAGTGATGATCAGCCACTTACTGAAATCTTTGAATGGACGTACGATTTAAAAACCATGACCGATGACAGCTTTGGCGATCTGACTTCAGATGCAAAGCTGGTTATCCTATTTGTAAAAGGTAACTGGCATATCGACCTGCAATTTGATCCAGATAGCGATCAGGATGGTTATGCCGATTTACTTCAAAATAGTTCATTCAGTATCAGCAAGCGAAGTGCCCGCACCGGTCGAAATTAAGCCTGTTTATACCGGAAGGTTATTGCAGGACTATAAATTTTATGAAAAGAGTCTGTGACATATTCTTGACTTAGAACTTTCAAATTCGAAGCTCAACTGGCGGGTACAGCCTCAGGGTCACCTAAATCCATTTTTAGCAATTCATATCTATGGGAGGGCTTTGCAAAACCTGGTTATGCATTAAATCAGATACTTTGATCACCGTTATTTTGCTTACACCCCGTTAGGAGATTCCGCATCAGAGTGCGGAATGACTTTTGAGGTAGTTTTGCAAAGCCCTCTATGGGTAACCCATAGCGCTCTGTAGTAGAAATGGTGATCAATCGCGGGCCCTTTAGAGAGAAAATGCAGATAGTGTAAACTTTGTATTTCATTTCTTCTCAAAAAAGATGATAATGCCATTAGTTCCACTCTAAAGACTTGATGACATGAAAACAGAGAATCATGTTCGTGAGGAAGTAACCATCCGCTTTGCCGGAGATTCCGGTGACGGAATGCAGCTTACAGGCTTACTATTCACCAATACCACTGCACTTCTTGGTAACGATTTAAGAACGCTTCCTGAATTTCCCGCTGAGATTCGCGCCCCGGCCGGTACGGTTCCCGGGGTCTCTTCCTTCCAGCTTCACTTTGGAAGCACAGAGATCATGACACCCGGCGATGTGTGTGATGTACTTGTGGTAATGAACTCGGCTGCGTTAAAAGCCAACCTATCCTTATTGAAGAAAGGCGGGGTCATTATTGTAAATACAGACGGGTTTGATCAAAAGAACCGGAATCTTGCCAAGTATCCGGAAGGGGTAAACCCGCTGGAGGACGGCTCGCTGAGCTCATATACTGTGTTTGAAGTAGATGTGAGCAGCATGACCAAAGAGGCACTGTCGGAGACGGATCTATCCTACAAAGATGTGAACCGCTGTAAGAATATGTTTGTGCTTGGCCTGTTGTACTGGATGTATAATCGTCCCATGGAACCGACCATTAAATTTCTAAATAAGAAATTCGGTAAAGACCCAACCATCGCAGAAGCTAATGTGAAGGTTCTTAAAACAGGCTATCATTTTGGAGACACGGCCGGGATATTTACGTCACGCTATACCGTAAAGGAAGCCGATTTAGAACCGGGTACCTATCGAAATATCACCGGAAATGAATCAACGGTTTTGGGATTGGTTGCTGCTACAAAGAAAAGCCAGCTTCCCTTGTTCTTTGGTTCATACCCCATCACCCCGGCTTCGGATATTCTACACGGGCTTTCCAGGTACAAGAACTTTGGGGTAACAACCTTTCAGGCAGAAGATGAGATTGCAGCGGTTTCATCAGCCATCGGAGCGGCATTTGGAGGAAGCATTGGCGTGACCAGTTCATCCGGCCCGGGAATAGCTCTGAAGGGAGAGGCCATGGGCCTGGCCGTTATGCTTGAGCTGCCTTTGGTGGTGTTGAATGTACAGCGAGCCGGCCCTTCTACCGGAATGCCTACGAAAACAGAGCAAGCGGATCTTCTGCAGGCCATGTACGGCCGGAATGGAGAAAGCCCGTTGGTGATTGTAGCTCCAAGATCGCCGGCAGATTGTTTTAATATGGCGTTTGAAGCATGCCGTATCGCCCTGGAACATATGATACCCGTGATGTATTTATCGGACGGATATCTGGCAAATGGATCAGAGCCCTGGAAATTCCCCCAAGAAAAAGACCTCAAGGATATCAAGGTACGTTTTGAGCTCCCTCGCGAAAATTCAGAAGAACCCTTCCTGCCCTACCTGCGGGATGAGAATCATGTGCGTTCCTGGGCCATTCCCGGAACCCAGGGCATTGAGCATCGTGTAGGCGGCCTGGAGAAAGAAGACGAAACCGGAAATGTATCTTATGATCCCGATAACCACGAGAAGATGGTGAAACTCCGGGAGGCCAAACGAGATAAAGTAGCTGATTTTATTCCCCTTCAGGAAATAGATCAGGGAAACAGTTCAGGTGAGGTTTTGGTGGTTGGATGGGGATCAACGTATGGCAGTATCCGAACAGCCGTGGGACAGCTTCGAAAAGAGGGCATGGATATCTCTCATGCACACCTGAATTATATCAGTCCGTTTCCACGAAACCTCGAAGAACTGATGAGGAGATTTGACTCAGTTATTGTACCTGAGATCAATAATGGACAGCTGGTGCGCCTGATCAGAGATAAGTTTTTGATACCGGCAAAACCGGTAAATAAGATAAAAGGACGCCCATTTGGGGTGCAAGAGCTTAAAGATGCGATCCTGAATATAACGTCCGGCAAACAAGAGGCTGCTGAATCTTAAACGAGCCGACTATCATGGCAACACCAACTAAAATAGACGAGTTTAAAAACGGAAATCATAACGGGGAAACACCGATCCCGAAATATACATCCAGGGATTTTTCTTCCGATCAGGATGTGAGATGGTGCCCCGGTTGCGGTGATTATACCATCCTGAAACAAGTGCAGAATGTAATGCCGGATATCGGTGTGCTCAAAAAAGATATCGTATTTATTTCCGGTATCGGATGTGCAGCCCGGTTTCCTTATTACATGGATACGTTTGGGATGCATTCCATTCACGGAAGGGCACCGGCCATAGCGACGGGCCTGAAAGTTTCCCGGCCCGAACTCAGCGTCTGGATCATTACCGGTGATGGTGATTCTCTTTCCATTGGTGCGAATCACTTTGTACAACTGTTGCGCCGCAATGTGAATGTGAATCTGCTCCTGTTCAATAATCAGATCTATGGGTTGACCAAAGGTCAGTATTCACCCACGGCCCCGGAGGGAACCATCTCAAAATCAACGCCTTTTGGTTCGATTGATCATCCGTTTAATCCTCTGTCTCTAAGCATGGGAGCCGACGGTACGTTTATTGCCCGGGCGATGGATCGTGATCCAAAACATTTGCAGAAAATGCTGCTTCGGGCAAGTCAGCATAAAGGAACATCCATGCTGGAGATCCTTCAGAACTGCATTGTCTTCAATGATGGAGCGTTTGAACTGTTCACGGATAAGAAGTCGAGGCCCCGCAAAACTATTTATCTTGAAGACGGCGAACCAATGGTATTTGGATCGGACAATGAAAAAGGCATTCGTCTGGATGGACTCACTCCCGAAGTTGTTGAACTCGGGGATACGTATTCCAAAGATGACCTCTGGGTTCATGACGAAAAAGATACGACCAAGGCGAATCTGCTGGCGCGTTTCTTTGAACATCCGGCAAAAGGAGACCATCTGACGTTTCCGCGTCCGTTTGGGGTACTTTATGCCGTTGACCGGCCTGCCTATGACGAAGGAGTAGCCATACAAAATGCCGAAGCACGAAAGCGATCTGAACCTGACCTGGATGCCCTGCTTCAGGGACCGGAGACCTGGGAAGTAACATAAGAGAGGTAAAAAGCTTTCGCTTCTGTAAAATCCGGCCTATGAAAATACCCTCAAAAGTATTGGGAGCATTTATCTAAACTTTGTTAATTGTATTTGTCTTCAACTTCAGTTCCTTTCTGCTTACAGTAACCCTTCGGCACAACATATGAAAAATGACGCTATAACCATTTCGCCTATTATTGGATCTATGCATTCACATACCGGCATGCATGAATCACACTATCTGATTCTGTGGATCCGGAGCAGAGTCAAACGCCTTGAAATTGATAATCAGGTGCTTGAAGATGTGACAAGTGCCATTTTCTTTTTATCGCCAAACACTCATTGGAATATCAATTCAGAAGCAACTAGCAATATTGCAGGCTACGCTCTGTATCTGAGCCGGGAAACAATGAACCACCCTCTTTTGAGAAATCTGCATATCAATGAAATTCGGCTTTTTTCAAACGGTAGAATTCCAAAGATCAATCTGGCGCCTGGTATTGAGAAACGTACGCACGCTCTTCTGGAAATGCTTGATGAGTTAGCCGGGTCCCACCTCAATCATAAAGATGACGCCATTATTTCACTCCTGAACGCCTTTTTCGTCTACTGTGACGGACAGTGTAATATTAAATCCGTGATGACCGAAAACAGCTCAAAAAAGACACTGGTGTATAATTTCAAAAAATTGATTGAGCAGTTTCAAAAAGTGGATGACTACGCCCGTTTACTTAGTAAATCTCCAAGCTATCTGAATGAGGCGGTTCAGGATACACTCTCTGTCAACGCCAAAGCGCTCATCGACGAACAGCTTCTGATGAGGGCCAGGTACGACATCAAGTTTTCTGATAAAACTATGAAGGAAATTTCCTTTAGCCTGGGTTTCTCCTCCCCGGATTATTTCAGTTACTTTTTTAAGAAGCACACCGGTTTAACACCCTCTTCACTTCGCAGATTGTAGATCAATACCACGAAATTCAAAGGTTTTACCGTGGTTTTCCCATTTACACGTCTTTAGTGTGTGATTACATTTTGTAGTAAATCCTAAATCACATACAGACTTATGAACCGGAAAACATTTCTACGCAATTCAAGCATTGGAGCCACTATTCTTTTAATACCAGGATTATCAGGCTTGACCAGAGCCGCAGACCGCAACAATAATTCATCCACGCCAAAAATTGTTCGCGAGGATAGAGGTAAGGTTCTGAATGTCATAGGCGACATACAAACGCATAAACTGTCCGGAACAGATACAGGCAACCAAATCGTAGAGTGGGTTGATAACGTGGAACCGGGCGTTGGTATCCCTCCGCACGTTCATACCCGCGAAGATGAAATATTCAGGGTGATCTGGGGAGAAATCGAACTAATGATCGACGGTGAGGTCACCGTTCTCAAAGCCGGGGATACAGCTTTTGCACCAAAAAATGTATCCCACGCCTGGAAGGTGGTCGGAACCGAAAAAGCCCGAATGATTACAAGCGCCTTTCCCTCTGGGATTGAAGATATGTTTGAGGAACTGGCTCAACTACCCCCGGGACCACCCGATTTTGAAAAAGTCACAGAAATATGCGGCAGATACGGAGTTGAGTTTGTATAACTTCATCCCATAACTCTCATGTACCGTTAAGACAAAAGTAAGCAGTGCGTCTGAATATATTTTGAATAAATTAGATGCACAGGAAAAAACGGTCATCTCAGGGTTCTCATAGCAGTAAACAAATTTCATTGTATATTATGCAATTGAAAGTTAACCTGCTTTAAACCACCCTTCTATGGCCCTGGTTCGTGTAACTAAGTATTCTGGAAATACTCAAACGTATGATGAATCCAAATTGCGAAAATCCCTAAAAAATGCCGGTGCATCTGAACCGGTTATTGATGAGATTGTAAATAGGGTCCGGAACTTTATTTACGAGGGCATCTCGACACAAAAAATCTACAAGGAGGCATTTAAGTATCTCCAAACTATCTCAGAGAGATCGGCCGGACGCTACAGGCTCAAAGAGGCTCTTTTCGAATTGGGCCCGACCGGTTATCCTTTCGAAAAATTTATTGCCGAACTGCTGAATCGGCTGGGGTATGAGACTGAGGTGGGAGTAACCGTTCTGGGCGACTGCGTCACCCATGAAATTGACGTGATTGCACAAAATGATGATGCCTATCTGTTTGTGGAGTGTAAATTTCACAATCGGAATGAGAATCGCTGCAATATAAAAGTTCCGCTCTATGTCCAATCCCGATTTCAGGATTTGAAACGAAATTGGAGCGATCAGCCGGGGAATAACGATAAAATTCATAAGGGCTGGGTGGTTACAAATACACGGTTCACATACGACGCTGAAGAATACGGGAATTGCGTGGGCTTGAAACTACTAAGCTGGGACTTTCCCCGGAAAAAAGGGATCAAAGTTCTGGTTGAGTATTTAAATCTATACCCGGTCACCTGTCTTTCATCTCTGACAAGAGAGGAGAAAAATCGGCTCCTCAGTCATGACATCATTTTTTGCAGGCAGATTTGTGACGATAAAAAGCTCCTTGAAACAGCAGGCATCAACCCAAGACAAATCAACAGAATTGCGAGAGAAGCTGAAGAAATTTGCAGCTAACGAGAATATTTTTGTGTCGACCTGACATCTCCTGGAAACAACCAGCAACATTTCGATGCTGCATCGATCTTCTACTGAGGCTGACGAGTTTGAGAAGAGAATTCTGGGAGAACCACGCGACCCTCTTCTTTTTATACTTGTCTATTTTTAATGTCGTATTCTGATGTTATAAACCATGTAAGAACATAAGATATTGGATTTATTCATTTGGGGCCATCGATTGAGCTCAGGGAAGTTTGCGACAATTATAATCAAAGGGAAAAAATATGAGTAATACAGAAATCCACAGATCACATCGCGCCGGGTGGTTGCGAGCAGCCGTACTCGGAGCAAACGACTGAATCGTGTCTACAGCCAGCCTTATAATTGGTGTTGCGGCTGCAAGTACGACCCACGAAAGCGTTCTTGTAGCCGGTGTTGCAGGCTTAGTTGCCGGGGCTATATCTATGGCGGCCGGCTAATACGTATCTGTCAGCTCCCAGTCTGATACTGAAAATGCAGATCTCGCACTTGAGAAAAAAATCCCTGGAAGAGAATGCTGAGTTTGAAATAACAGAACTTGCCGACATATATGAGGAGAGAGGTGTTGAACCGAAACTGGCGCAACAAGTCGCTGAACCGCTTATGGTACATGACGCCCTTGGAGCTCATGCCAGAGATGAAATAGGTATCTTAGAGAGCGGCAATGCACGATCGGTACAGGCCGCACTTTATTCAGCGGGTACGTTTACAATTGGTGCGGCACTTCCGCTGCTGGCTGCGTGGGCTGTGCCGGTTCATCTGCTCATTCTTGTTGTGGCTCTGTCGTCTCTTGTATTCCTTGCCCTTTTTGGCGGCATTGCGGCGCGTGCAGGTGGCGCATCAGTAACGATCGGCGCTATCAGAGTTACCTTTTGGGGAGCTCTTGCAATGGCGCTGACTGCAGGAGTAGGCCTGATGTTTGGTGTTGTTGCGTGAAATGAAATATTATTAACAACCCAACCATCTTCACGACTGTATTCAGTTTATCAGCAGATAAAGCTGGAACAGCTAACATACAGATATAACCCAACGCATCACACAGTCGATAACTACTTTGTCTGACCATAAAAACCACTCATCCAGGGACCGTCGCGGCTATTGCTGGACGGAACCACCATCCGGGCATCCCGGTTTATCGGCATGGCTCCGAACTTCTTTGCAGGCATAACTCTCACGTGGTGGCAGGCGTATGCCATCAATACCCTGCCGTATATTTCAGTAGCATACGCACTTGCAATCCTTGTACTGGGGGGAGGGGATTCAACTTATAATGTCTAACCAGACAGAAGATGGCTGAGATATTGTGGCGAGGTTCGCCGGTGCGATCATTGCAATTCCACCGGTTCTGGTACGTACCCGTTGCTACGAATGATTCGTCATCAGGTAAGGTCTAAATGTACTGCGACACTCTTGCCGACCCGGACTTAATTTTGTTATGGTTTAACACATTTGTGCCTG
>Ga0306912_1000915_pt1 | contig 15208 bp, 4 predicted proteins | sample AntRauFillE10628_FD_190443 | JGI IMG/M metagenome (GOLD analysis project Ga0306912, IMG submission 190443) | Saline lake microbial communities from Rauer Islands, Antarctica - Metagenome Filla E10 #628 (v2) (version 2) | ecosystem: Environmental > Aquatic > Non-marine Saline and Alkaline > Saline... | reverse complement strand
TGCCGGTACTCCTGCCAGAGCAGGAACAGAGTGACGTATTTACCCTTCAGTTCATCGTGAATCTGCTTCCAGTCCGGTATGCCTCGGACCTGAGCCGGCAAGTCTGGGGGTGGCGGAAACAGCATTTGTTCTAGGCGAGCCTCCCCCAGATCCTCCGGCAATGGCCAGTTCAGACCGGCTTCGGCTAAACGCCGAAGATACTCGCTTACCGTGGGGCGGCTGACGCCGCAGGCCGCCGCAATCTGTCGGTTGCTTAGCCCTCGCTCCCATTTGAGGCGAAGAACTTCTTTGATCTTACGCATGGATAACCTCTTTGCTGGCATCTGATCTTCTCCGGATGAAAAGACTCAGAGTACCGTTAAGTTATCCCGCGTCGGGCGGTTTCGATGGGGCGGACCAGGCAACCTGCCGGGGTGGCAGCTTTGCCGTGGAATCAGTGGCAGCTTTCGCGTGGAATGGGTGGCAGGCTTCGTCTGGAATCAGTGGCAACCTTGGTCTGGAATACGCACTCCGTCCCGGTAGAACACATCGGAGACCTTTAGGTGAGCCACCTCGTTTACGCGCATACCGCTTCCGAATAACATCCAAATCACCGCAATATTTCGACAGCCAAGGTCACCACGCGATGCAGCCCAGAGGATATGGGCAAGCTGTCCAGGGCGATCAACTACCTGAGCTTTGCCCCGACCATGTTCAGGATCAGAAAGTAAGCGGCGGGTGGGTCTGAGCTTCGGCAATTTGTGCCTCCTTTGTTGGTTTTGGTGCCAAATTCCAATGTAGCACGTTAAACCATGCCAAAACCGAGGGAGACCCTGTCGAACCAACCTTCATGGGAATGTAAGGATCGATGATCTCTCAACTTGTCGGGACCGCGATATTCTTTGAAAGGTGAGGGTGAAAAACCTTGGAGAGTCTATGCTCGGTGATGGGTTTCAACGAGGGGTTCTGGGGATTATCCGTCCTAAAAAGACATAAACCTCTACAGCCTATATCAGTCGTGGCCTTCAGAGGGGTATTAACTTAGATATCTCCACTGTTTTCAGTAATCGGTCGCATTATTTCCTCAATATCGATCAGGTTATGTTCAAAGTTGAAGCTGTAAGTCCCATTCAGATTGATATTGTGCCAGGCTACCGGAGACACCTGTTTTGTAATCCCCAGCTTTTCTTCATCGCCAAGGCACTCAAAGTGAGTCAGTAAACGGCTAAGGATCATTGAGTTGAAGTAGATGATGGCATTGGTGAGCAATCGTGCGCACTCATTCCACAGACTGATTTCATAATCCGATGAACCACGGAACCGGTTGCCATTAACCGATGCAATAGCGCGGCGTAACTGATGGTAGGCTTCGCCTCGATTCAATGCCCGCTGTACATAGCCTCGAAGGCTTGCATCGTCGATGTAGTCGAGTAAGTACATGGCTTTGATCATGCGGTTGTACTCAGTCAGAGCCTGCAATAATGGATGGTTTTGACTGTAGCCAGAGAGCTTGCGGACTAGGATCGCCTGAGTGGTGCTTTTTTCTTGCAGTGAGATCACAATGCGCTGGATAGTATCCCACTGCTCGATGATAAGCTCCGTTTTGATCGGCTTTTTCAAGCTCAACCTAACGCCCTGGTCTTTGTTTTCACTGATATTGAACATTTCTTCAATGACCTTGCCGAACTGGGCATATCTCGGTGCAAAGGTGTATCCGAACAGATCCAGCAAGGCAAAGTTCACATGATTTACCCCGTGTGTATCGGTCGATAATACATCTGGTCGGATATCAGAGGTATTGCTTTGCAGCAGGTCAAAGATGTAGTGGGATTCATGTTCATTCGAGCCAATAACCTTGGCATTTAGCGCTGCGTGATTAGCAATAAGCGTTATAGCTGACACACCTTTGTTGGTACCAAAGTATTTTGAAGAGTACCGGGTTTTAAAAGTCTCCAACCGGCTCTCGAACTTCTGTCCATCGGCACTGGCATGGATAAGGTCCTGCTGTATATTGTAATGCTTAAAGATTGGCTGCTTGGCTACAGCGTTATTAATCACATCATTGGCATCGTTCAGCGTCTCTGGCCGCAAGTAATTGGCCTGGATACTTTTGAGCTGTTCATACGCACGGTCAGAGATATTGGCCATGCCGTACAGCCCGTAATTGGTGCCGTTACCAATAATGACTGCCAACAAGTCGTTCACATTGGCGCGGCCTTTTGACTGGATGGGTAGTACATGTTCAAAGTTATCCAGAAAGCCGGTCTCTTGATCGACGTAGCGCAGTACATCGGCGATATTAATCGGCTTTATCTGCTCAAAGAACGGGTTGTTCAGCACACTCTTGACGCCGGTTGATGGTAGCCGCCACCTTGTTTTGCCAGTGCGATTGCGCAGGATGACGTTCTGGTTATCACCATTATCGATACGCTGACTGACCTGTTGTAGTTTATTGTTGAGGTCACGGGATAACGTTTCAATTAATCGACTGGGCTTCGCCGTCAGGCGGGGTAGCATGGATTTCTGGATTAGCTTCTTTTTGGTTCTCCAGCGCTCATTGCTGACCAGATCATCCTGGAGTGAACGGAACTTAATGACGGTTGGGAGATAGAGTTGTCCATTTAGCTTGTTTGGAATCTGTAAATAAAGCAACCACTCAAAACGATTCGGTACGACATTGCCTTCCTTATCGACAAGGTACTCCTTGTGTTTGGCCTGAATTAGCCGTCGGTCCATCGTATGAAGTGTGCTGCCGACGCTTAGTTCACTTTTGGTGATGGCTAGTTGTGTGGCCAAGGCCTGTGTCTTATGGGTAGCCTGGAAAGTAAGGCACAGGAAGATTGGCCGAAGAACCTTCTCTAACAGAGGCTTTTGTTGGTCATAATATTCCCAGTGATAATCATCAAGCACTCTTTTTTGCTTATTGAGGTACAGACACAATGACTCAATATCCCGGCTTTTGAGCAACTTTTGAGCCTCCCATTTTACAGCACCAAAAGGCTGTTTATCATCGATAGAATCATCAATAAAAAGATGGAGTAATTCCGCAGCCTTGCTGATATTGGCCGCAGCTCCTTCCCAGTCCCGGTAAGCTGCATCTTTCGCGTAAACTTTTGCCTGCTCATGAACTTTCCGGGTGTGGTACACAAAACCGTCGGCCAGGCGCTCAAGGTTTTTCTCGACGCGTTCACGTAGATAACATAGTAAATAAAGCTGTTGAGTAAAACGGTCGAAGCGCTTAAGTTTACTCCCATAATAATCGACCATTGAAGCAAAGTGCTGTTGGTTTTTTATAGAGAGCGATAAGGCTTTAACCATGGAGTTAACTTCACTCATCCAAGGTTCGATTAATCGGTTTACCTGGAGTTCCTTTTCCAGTTCCGGGGGAGCAAAGCTCTTGGCGGACAGTCTCAATTTAGACAGCGGCAATGACCCTTTACCGTTCACCAAGTCTACCAGCTCAGCCGACAAACTCTCTGATAACTGGTTTTGCAAAGAAGAAGTAATACGCTCCCGTTCTTGCTTCATCGCCTGGCTCACCACGGTCTGCATCACCGTGTATTTGGGAATCGCAATACGGCGCAGTGATAGATACTCTGTGGTAGCATCGAACAAATACCGTGGCTCAATCCATGACTTGGCAATTTGCTGAAGGTGTGTGATTAACGGACTACGATCCTGCAAATCCCGCCATTTTTGATAATTCAGGAGGTTAAATATCTTCTGATAAAGGCGATCTTTCTGCTTTTGATTCAGAGAGAACCTGCGGATACCAGGACCAGGCAGTTGCTCTTTGGCGATAAAACGCAAATCCTCTTCGACATCACCAAAACTTGGACTCAGCACCACCGGCCTTGACTTGAAGTAGCCCAGCAAGGCCACAAAGAAACAGCGATGAGCCCGGTTGCGGATAGAGTTGGCGACCTTAGCTTCCTGGTCATTCAAAGCAAAGTAAAATCGACGTTCTTCGAGGGTAAAATGCGGAGGGCTATATAAATCATTAATTTCTGAATCGATGAGGATCTGGAGTCTTTCGGTATATGCCATATCTGATGCCTAAAAAGCTCAGCATCATAACCGAATGGGACAACTTAAGGATTAAGAGAAAGTTAATACCCCTCTGGAGGCCACGGTTGATAAAGGCTGTAGAGGATTATGTCTTTTTAGGACGGATAATCCCCAGAACCCCAAATGGTATTCGCGGGACAAAAATGAGTTAACGGCTAAAAGTCACAGCTCTTCGAAGGCGGCCTTTGGTGCTCAATCACGCGACCGATTAACCCAAGCAATGTACCCCACACTATTCCGTAAACGTGCGCATCAGAAACAACGCGATATGCTGTCTGGTCGATTAGACTCAAGGGGCCATAAACAGCGTCAAATAATCCTTTGAGCAAAACCAGAATAAACAGAAAAGTGAATGGCGATTTCAGGGTTCTGATTGACGCCACCAGGCCAGTCGCGAGCATGCCGTAAAGCAAGCCGGACAATCCCACATACCAACCAACCTCTGACGACCAGAACTTCAAACTCGCCGTTATCGAAATGGACAAAAACACGACCACCAATACCCACTGGTCGGTGCTAAATACCTTACCGACAACTAGCCAAAGCAACCACAGCCCCAACACGTTGAGTGTAAAGTGCGGCCAGTCGAGGTGGACAAAATGCGCAGATATCAGTCGCCAGGCTTCACCGCTCTGATCAAAGTCAGCCTGGTATCGAAGGTATGAGGACGTCTCAGGGAGAAAGACGGCCACAATAAGCGCAATGGCGCTCATTGTGGCCGGTACCCAGATATTGGATCTCAGCGTCGCGCCGGCAATCACCGCGCGCTATGTCCCCGACGACGGCCACGATAAATAAGAATTGCTGACGTCGCGATCAACAACAGCAGGAACAGGTCAAATCGTCCGCCGCCGCCACCACTACTAGCGCTCGGAGCGGGTTGTCCCTGCACACCGCCGGGATCTTTTATTGCTTGATTCGACAAGCCGTCCGCATCGTTCGGGCCACCGTCTTCAATCAATAACTTCACACACCAGTCTCCTGCCGTAAGACCAGCTTGGTATTCATCACTCTTGGGTGGCGGGCAGAAACCTTCAGCCCCAGGCGCAGAAAAAACAGCGTTACGCTCGTTTGCGATGAAGTTATTCCACGCCATGGTTTCCGCCGAATATTTCCGGTAAATAGCTCGCTTGGGAACGGGCTTAAGCTGCGGCAGCACGATGTAGGCTGAATCTGAGGGCTGCGCCAGACCCTTGATTTCGAAGTCAAAAACGCCTCCCGGGAAGTTCTCCGGCTTTTCACCCTCTTCCAGAGCTGGCAACACAAACGCCAGCGCGATGTCTTCAACCGTCACCATGGCGTTGTTCTTTTTCGCAGCCAGGGCTGTGTAGCCAAGGGAAAGCCTGAGACCCGGCTCTGTTTCGATCAGATACTCATCTGCCATGGACGCCATGGACCGGATAAGATTGTCCGGGTCAAGGTTGTCCAGGTAGTCTGGAATGCCGTCCCCGTCGGTATCGCCAAATCCTTCGACATCGTCAGTGATGCCGTCTCCATCTGAGTCCAACGATGTCAGCAGCGGGGCCTCACTCAGCACCGCAATCACCAGATCAGACCGGTTTTCTGCAAAGGCGGAATCGCTGGCGCTAACGGCAACCGTATAAAGGCCGGGTGACAGATTGGTTGGGTCAAACACGAATTGGCTGTCCGAGCTGTTGCCGTCGGTCTCAAGCAATTGGCTATCGCTGAAAGACCAGTCAAAACTGTGACTATCACCAGGGTCCGGATCAGAGATCAAGGCGTTAATCGTCACCGGCCCCCCATCAGCCACGACCAGCCTTGTTCGGCCTTGTCCCTGATCGGCAACCAGGTCAACCGTCGGGGCGACGTTTTCATCACTGATACTTGCGGTGAAGAGCGTTTTCGGCCCGGGGACGACATTGCTTGAATCACCCAGCGTAACGACAACCGTCTCGATGCTCTCGGCCATGTCGCCATCGTCAATAATCTGAAAACTCGCGCTGCCTTTGCGTCCACTCGAAATGACGATCTCGCCGTTGGCAAGCGTATGGTCGACACCACCCCCTGCCGCAGTTCCGGATACGGTATAAGGAATCGTCACTGGATAAATTGCCGCATTGCCATTCAGCTCGGCGACCACCTCAACACTGCTACCCTCTGCAACCAACCGATCCGTATGAAAGTTCACGATCGGCTTGACGATCACGAGCTGAGTGTCCCTGGACACATTCCCGGACCTGTCTCTGGCGCTCCATTCCACAAAGTGGGCGCCGGGGGCAAACTGCCCCCTGGCGTCATTCGAGGCCGTCAACTTGCCATCCAGCGCATCGAAAGCCGTCGCTTCACCCAGTTCTACTTTGGTGAAAAGCCCCGTTGCGGGCACTTCAATGTCTCCTGGCGGAATCAACAGAGGAGGTTCGTCGTCCGCGTTGAGATCCCAGCCCGCCAGAAACTCATCCAGGTTGCTGACACCATCGCCATCCGAATCCAGCAGCGCATCCGAGGGGTCAAAGGGGTTCAGTCCAGCGGCCACCTCAATCGTGTCCGGAATGCCATCGCCGTCCGTGTCTTGGCTGTTCGGACCCGGTCCGTCTACAATATCGACGCCTCGCAAAGCCAGATTCAGCTCCATTGTGGTGCCCCGGTCGTCGACCACAACTTCCGTAGCAGCCGACCGTGAACTACCCATCTGATATCGAACCGTCAGCACATCACCCTTTCGGACAAATCCCTCACGACGCTGTTCCATCGAGTCCACGGGTATGGATAGCACATACCGGTTCTGTGCAGCCGGATCCTCGCCCATGGCATAGCGATCCAGAATCTGGCCCTGATATTCAAGGATCAGAGACACGTTGGTATCGGACGCCGTCACTGGCGACCCATCCACACTTACGGTCCCATACAGGAGGTTGTCCGGCTCCGGAATAGCCGCCAGCGATGAATGGGCAACCAACATCAGGGGGGCCAGACCCAGGGATACAGCCTTCAATACCTTTATCTTTTTCATGCTGATCACCTTAGTTCCCTGAATAGCCGTAGGTCTGGAAGAACAACTTGATGTCGGTTATGCCATTGCCATCTCGTGTTCCGTCGGGGGTGAGCTGTCCCTGAATCAGGCGATCAATGCCTTCATCGCCCTGGAAGTTCAGGGTCCCGCCGGGAATAACCAGCATCCAGTCCGTGTTCCATACCGATCGACCCACCAGTCGCGTATCACTGGCGGTTTCTGCAGGATCATACTCACCGCTGTCGTGGTAGGCCCGGTAACTGGACGATCGACGGATTTCGGCGTAAGTGCCACTCAGTGAATCATTCACTGGAATCCATTCCGGATTGGTCAGATCGGATGCGCCAATCGGGAAAGGCGCGGGGAGCCGCTGGTCAACGACCCGCCATTCGCGGGTGGCAAGCGTATCCCCGGTGGGCGAACGCATTATGTCCATCCCGACAGGTAGCAGGTATACCCTGGGTGTGTTCGACAAGCCCGTATCGTTATAGCCCTCAAACCAGGTACCCACCGCCCGGACCTTGGTCGCAAAATTGGTCGGGTCGTAAGCACTGTCGCCCGCACCCAATTCACGCCCGAAGAAGTTCAGACCGAAATTAATGGTTGTCGGGAAGCGGATCACCAGGCCCGGCTGCGGCCCGGCACTCTCGGGTGCAAAAGGCCTGGCATAGCGACGGAACTCGGGAATATCCCACAGGTTGTCAACCCGGCTTTCCTCCAGCTTCTGGCGCCATTCCTGACGGGTCTCCAGCCTGACCAGATTACTGTTCGGATCGTTCGGGTCGAGGCGTTTGCGGAAAAGCTCATAGCGCAGCGAGAACCGATTGGTTTCCACCTGCGGGTTATTGAAGCCCAACTGGCCGCGATAGATATCGAAGTTCTGGGTCAGGCGGGCCAACACGTCTGCCAGGCCCGGTGTACCGGCAACCGGAACACCATCAATCACCTGCCCCAGCCCACGCTGCCGCACGATATCCGCGAGGAACTTGCGGCCTGAACCCGCATCGTCACCCAGCAGATTGGTTTCGTAATCGTAGGCGGTTGCGGCCAGGTAGACATACCGAGCGGCCAGGTCAAACTGGGCACGGTACTTCTGAAGGGCATCGTTGCGGAAAATCCGGAACGTCAGGTCGCTGTAGCGATTTGCCTGGACATCCCCGGCGGTGAACACCCGGAATGAGCGGCGCTCTTCCAGCAAGCGTTGGCCTTCAGCGAGCACTTCGTAATAGCTGCCCAGGCTCTGGTTCACCACTTCCGACTGAGTGAACAATTCCAGGCGCAGCAACGCTTCTTCTCGCCAAAGCTGCTCCAACTCTTTGATCCGCTCGGCCAGCGCGACATTGGGCGTGTCCTGAGCTAATTTGATATCCGATTGGAGCTCAACGGCCTCTTTCGAAACATCCAGGCTCAGTTCGGCGACTTCCGCTGCCGCAGCAGCCACGTTAAAAGGCGTCGTTGCAGCGATCCCAGAAACTAGAGTACCCACCCTGGCAACACTAAACGCATCGTTAGCAACACCGATTACCTTGGGAATGCCCTCGGTCGCTGTATCGAAAGCATCAGAAATCGCATCTGCCGTGGTGCTCGCGACAAGGTTTGCGGACCGGGCGGCGACAATCCCCGCATTGAGGTCGTAGGTGCGGTCTCGCCTGTCCTCCAAAATGGATATCTCTTCGAGGTTCAGCGAATACTCAGCTTTCACAAGATCAGCCGCATCAGTAATTTCGAGAAGCAGATTACCGTGGGATTTCAGAGCTCGCTGCAGCTGAGCTTGTGCTTGAAGCAGATCGGAAACCGTATCCTGCACTTTCCCCGGCGCCCTTCTCTTACCCCAGCTTGAAGGGGCCACAAACTGCCAGTCAGCACCTTGCGCAACCGGGTACTCGACCTCTAGCGTATCTCCAACGTTTTCATAAGCGCCACTGACTGCATCACCCGGGAAAACAAATCCGTCGCTGCCACCGAAAGGTATTGGCGAGTAAAAACCTGTGAACGTCCCGTCGGGCGGCGGCAGATCTCCGGTCAGCTCCGTGCTGACATACATATAGTGGTAAAGGTCCGGACCGTTGTAGCCCGAGGGGTAGGTTTTACCCCCTCCAATGTCACCGGCGTAGGGATAGCCGAAGATCTCGATCAAACGGTTCCGATAGTCCCGCTCTTGCTGAATCACGGAATTGTTCAGCTCATCAGCGTCGTCCTGAACCGAGCGCACAGACTGGGTTTGCTGATTTGCGAAGTTGAAGACCGCGACGGCGTTATCCAGGGCCACCTGGGCCCTTTGGGCAATCTGGTCAAAATGGCTTCCCCCCTGAATGCCCGAGCCAACCTCAAGGAAGTTCGGGTCAATATCGAATGGCACAACACCTTTTGCCAGGCCCAACGGGTTAAGCCCCGCGTCCGCCTGATCAAGCTGAGCTTGCACTGCGCCATACTGGTCGACAATCTGGGAGAGCTCGACGACCGTGGTACGATCCACCTTTTCTATGCCTTGATTGATCTCGTCCACCGCCGGAAGAATGGCGTTGGCGGTAATCCAGTCGAAATAGGCGCCCTGCCCGGCACGGCGACCCCAGCCATCCAGGCCCCAGGCCCGATCGCGTTTGTCGGCGGTGTCCTTATAGCCCTGCCATTGCCCAGCTGGCGCTTCCACATACTTCTCGCGATAGGTCAGGTTGATAATTTCTGTGCCGGCCTTGGCCTTGGCGGCGGCCGCCTGGGCAAACTTCCGTTCATCCAGATAGTCCACTTCGATCGGCACGCCCGCCACCAACACCGACTCGGTTCTGGGTTTCCAGGTATAGTTGGGTTCCTGCAACAGGATATACCGGCTCTTCACTGAACTCAGATAATGGCCCCATGCATCACCGTGGCCCTGAGGATATAGAGCCCTGGCGTCGGTTTCGGTAATAAAGCCATCCTTGTTCTGATCCGTTATCCGGTAATTCTGCACGTAGGCGACTTCGCCATTGCCCTGGGTAAAGTTCCAGAACAGGCGGTTATTGACCGGATAGCCAGACACGCCCGCGCGGCTGTCGTCCCGGCCGCGGAGCAGCACCAGCTCCTCTTCCAGCGGCGACTGTAGCTGATTCTGGAAAGAAAACAGGGACGATGCCACACTACCGAGCTCGCTATCCGCTTCCAGACCAATGGTCGGATCCTGGGCGTCGGCATAGGCCTCGTTACCCAGCAACATGTAAAGATCCGCAATTCGGGTCGCTACATTCAACAATTGGGTATTGGCCGCAATGTCGTCAAAACCGGCGTTAATACTGAGGTCTTTGCCCCGTTCCAACACGGTTTGGTAGGCCTCGATAATACCGACACCGTTCACCACATCCGGGTCCGGATTAAATGGGATGGGGCCCGCATAGGGTTCACCCGCCTGCGCGATCATACTGGTCAGCGTATTCACTTCCGCGTCGCGGAAATCCTTGACTCGTTGGTCGAAGGGGTTCAAACCGGCAATAACCCGCTTGATCCAGCCCGTCGCCAGCATGGCTCTGGCCTGTATGGCGGGGTCAGAAGAAGGGGCCGCCGGGTCGTAACTCGGATCACCCGCCCAGGCACTCGGCGTCACATCGTTGCCATATTCCGCGCCACCCAGATTGGTATAACGGGTGATAAACCAGTTATCACTCAACGTCAGCAGGCCCGGCCCTTCAATGGTGATGTCCAGAGCACCAAGGCCGGAATCCGGGTGGATGATCCATGGGGAGACGGGATCACCGGGCACGGGTGGAGAACCCGGCTGCCCGCTGGTATCGGGTTGGTAGTACCACTCAAAATCAACGAGATCAGGGTCGCCGGCAAAATCACCGCTATGGCGCAGAGTAAGAGCTTCCTCAAAAATATTATCGGAAGGCACCACCCAGATATTACCCTGATAGACCTCATTGCTGTTGTCCATGCGCAGAATCTGCAGGCTCACAGGCAGTGAGCCAAGGCTTGGGTCGTTATTGAAGGCAACCGTTACGTAGCCTTCACCCGTCGGACGTCCTGCGGTCAACGCCATCGGCGTGCCCAGCAAGGCTTGAGGCTCAGGCTGTGTTTTGTCTTCCGCCCTCACGATAAACTGCGTTGACGGCAAAATGAAGGTCGGGTCATCAAGCCGGTCATCCCGCCTGTTGTTGTCCTCATCCAGGAAATTATCCGCGACCCCATCGCCGTCCTCGTCGATGCCCTGGCCCAGGTACTGGGGCTGAACACCCACGAGATAGGTTTCATCCGCAGCTTCCTGCGGATCGCCGTCCAGGTTTAGCCCGTTCGGATTGCGAGAGAGGTGATAAAGCTGATTAACGGCCTCCGTGAAAGCCTGATCGGCCCCCGGCAGCGCAAGCATCCGGTCCCGCTCTCTGGCTGTTACGATATTAGGCAATAACTGCGGGTCCCCAATCTGACTCTCATCAACCGAGCCGTTAAAACTCAGGATCTTGTTAATTGGGTCGTAGCTCAGCCTATTGCGAATAACGAAAGGGAGATCGCTGAAATAGGTGATTCCGCCCTGTGACACGGTCGCAAGTTGGCCACTCAACGCGTCCAGCTCCACCGAACGCGCGCTGATTGGGTCCATCAGTTTAACGAGCGAGTCGGAAGGCCCCGCACCATCCGCTTCCAGGGTGTCATCGTAGATAATCTGTGCCGCTGCCCGGCCATTGATCTGGGGCAGGAAACATGGGTCGTCAGACGGTCCGGAGCAGGCAGTTTCTTTCGATGAGAACACAGTCTCGCCCGGCGAAATCACGGGCACTGCGTCTGGCCATTGAAACTCATAACGGACGTTGACCGGCGTTCCAACGGGCGTGCTTTCAGGCGCACCCGCCAGACGATCAAGCCAGGGCACACAGCCTGACGGCTCCTGGTCGGGCTCGCCATCGTTGTTCAGGTCGTAATAGAAGCCGTTCTGCAAGGGATAGAAATACTGCGCAGTGACCTGCCCTTGCGAACGAGCCCAGAAGCTCCCGGTGTGGTCTTCCCACCCGGCTTCATTAGGATCAGTAATGGCATTCTGATCGCATACACCCAGTGCTCGCAGAGGTGTTGGCAGTTGCAACAGGTTCCCTGCGGTAAGGGTATAAAGCCCATTATCAACATACACCGGGTTATTGACGCCCGGGCTGAAAGGCGCATCATCACGGCGCGATTCGACGCTGTATACCTTGAACGCCCAATTCTCGGTGTTGCTATCCAGATATTTCAATAGCGTGAAAGGCTGAGAAGCATACAGCGGATCGTTGGCTGCAATCACCTGATTCAGGTCGTTGCGCAGGGCGAAAACCGTGTTTTCCAGCAGCAGTGCGTGTTCTTCGTTGGCGTTGAAACCGGGCAAGTCCGGATTGGACTGGTTGTAAATCGTTGCATTGGCATAGTTGGCTGGCAACTCACCGGACCCCTGCTGGTCGGCGATGACAATAGGTTTGGCATCACTTTCGCCAAAGCCAACTTGAGGCCACTGGCAATTGTACCTTACGGGTCTGTCGCCCCAGGTCTGACCTAAGGCATTTTCACCATACCAGACCACGGCCATGGCATTATCCGTGCGGCTGCTCAGATTGACCGGGAAAATCGGCCCGAACCCGGTTTCGCGACTGTGAAGGACCGAATCGAAACGCGCGTTGTCAAAAACAATGTGACCATTTCGGCCAGCATCTTCGTGGAGCGTGCTGGTAAGAGCCGAGCCAATCAGACAGTCATTGCTGGCTTGCAATATTTCGGTATCATCCCATGTTTTGGTATATACCACTTGGAATATGGGAGTCTGGGTCAGCAGACTAGGCTCCTCATCTGCCGTGTTGGTCACCACGTAATGCAGGACCACATAGTCGGATTGACTGCCGACGGGTGCCGAGCGCTCAAATATCCGACCATCAGAAACTTTCGCTGAGCTTCCCGACGGATAAATTTGCCCTGCGAAACGCATGGGCTGGTCGGGATCACCAGGAAGGTGAAGAGGTTCAAGAATCGCTTTTGTACCTGCAATATGAGTTTGCACAAGCTCGGGAGGAGGCAGAACTGGACTAACAAGTTTCCGCGTCGTAAACCGTTCAGGGTTCTCGGGGTCAAGATCGGTTGAGGTTCGCCATCTGAGTGTCAACGACCCCGGTGCTTCGCCAATAATGTAAAGCCGACTATCTGACGGACTCCAAAATATATATTCAGAGGAATCACTGGCCAGCTCACCATCTATAAAGACAACGGGAGCCTCAATCAAAGACCCGGCGGGAGGCTCGATTGCCTGACCAACAGTGACAGGCTCTGGTATCAGCCACTCTCCGCTCGATGCATCAATAGCCGAGATGAAGCCATCTCGCGGCGCTAAGCTTCTATCAAGTTCAATGATGGGCCGTTGAGATAGCGCCAAGTCGCTTAACAATATATCGGACCCGGAGATTTCGTCCGGAATTATGTCACTCTCCAGTGCTCCATTCATACCCCAGAAGGAGGCCGGTGATGCGGTAAGAGCGTTTGTACTCGAATCGTACACCTTTAACACTAAGCCAATATCATCTACCGTCCCCAATAGAGGAAAGTCTGTTCTTATACCCGAGAAATGCTGGCGAACGCCCTGCCCCATGGTAAAACCCTGGCTGAGGCCCAAACCGCAACTAGGGATAGCGCAGTCGCGGGCTCCTGAGGAAAACTGAGATCGATAGTTTGCAGAATCAACAAAGACGAAATACTCGTAAACACTCCGACTATTTGCAAAGCCGGGGACGAGCCTGCGTATTTGAATAGTATGTTCGTTGCCGTCTAAAACGTTAACGTCATCTATTGGGTAAACACCCGTTCCTGAGGCTTCAGTTATAAAAAACGCATTGTTATCCATGGTCACATGGACTTCATCATTGGAAATCAAGACCATTTCTTTGTCGGGATCGATGCCCGCTGGGGCTCGATACTTCAAGTCAAGCCGAAATTCCAGAATGTCTGACGATGCAGGAGGGTTGTATGCAACGGGCAAAACGACTCGGTCATCTACACCGTCGAAACGCAGTTCTCCGTCGGTAGACTCGCCTTTTACACTGAACTCTTTAACAGAGAACCCAAGGGAACCAGTCGTTGAGCCAGCCAGATAGACAGTACCGCCGCTGTTACTCAGAGCGATTCGGGCATTGTTTCTCTCTGCGGGGCTTACTCCAGATCCGTCAGGGCGACTTGCGGCCCTCACCCACGACCATTCACGAGAGGGAGAAAGCTTAGCAACGAAGACCGAAGGAATAGTGGTTTCCGGTAGGGTTATCGAAGGTGCACTGACATTTGGAAAGGTAGGAGATCCGCTATAAACGCCTGAGATGTAGATATTACCAACACCATCGGTAGCCAACCCCCCAAAGCTAGAGGCAAACGCATCATCCTCAGAAGTCATTCCCGGATTAAATATAAGACTCCTATCCTGAGCACTTACAGCTTTAACCCACACTTCATTCCCGAGCGCCTGCGTAAGTGCAACCACGCGGCCACTGGCACTGTAGTAAACGTATCGTGAATCAGTAACAATATCCCCCACGTTATTTCTTGTATCAACGGGCTTTATCCACTGACAGGTCCACTCACCTGCGTCAGGATCTGTCTCTGGATCTATCACCGTAAAGTTAAATTTGGAAATGTAAGTCTCCGGACTAACAAAGTTGCCCGGTATGACTTCGCCACAATAATTTCTAGCGATGCTGGTGCTGTTATCTACAGGACCCAGTACGAACACCTCTGTAGCGGAACCGCTGACTACCCTGTCAAGACTCTGCTGTGCACTGTTCGTTCCAGTGAAAACGCCGTCGAACAAGATGCCATTCTCTTTTCTTGCACGGAAAAAGGTGCCCCCGTTAGTGCTCCGATCAAAAGCTGATATCACATAGCTTCCATCAGAAAGAACACTCAAATCGCCGCTGTCAAACGTATCGGCTTCGTTGACGTTCGAAACAGAGGCCCATAACACATCCCCAGCATCATCGAGCCGAGCATAAAAATGCGCGTTTTCAGCCACCTCCTGAGAACCAAATTTTGCGGCGCCAAGATTACCTGTTTTGCCGTTTAGATAAATAGAACCACCTGCATCGAGACCCAACGCGCTAACGACGTCATCGCCAACTCCGCCAAAGCTCTTTGCCCAGGTAACGAGACCGGAGGGCCTGTAGCTAACAACGAAAATGTCCCGTCGCCCCTGTGACCTCAGTTCTATCGGTGTTTGCCCATTTT
>Ga0306912_1000914_pt1 | contig 15232 bp, 11 predicted proteins | sample AntRauFillE10628_FD_190443 | JGI IMG/M metagenome (GOLD analysis project Ga0306912, IMG submission 190443) | Saline lake microbial communities from Rauer Islands, Antarctica - Metagenome Filla E10 #628 (v2) (version 2) | ecosystem: Environmental > Aquatic > Non-marine Saline and Alkaline >... | reverse complement strand
CAAGACTTGCAATATCTGAATTATCCGCATAGCGTTTGAGCGGGATAGTCTGCTCAAATCCTTTCTTTGCTTCTTCGGCTGCTCCAGGTGCAAACCCTTCTTCCAGCGAGCGCATCATGCGGTTGTCCACCGGTGAGGGGTGAATGGTGTTTACACGAATTCCATGTTCGGCTCCCTCAAGAGCAGCCACCTTCATCGACCCGATCACAGCGTGCTTACTGGTGACATAGGCCATCACATTGGGCGTTCCCTGCAGACCTGCTACCGATGACGTGATAATGACGCTCCCGCCGCCATTCTCTTTCATATGAGGAAACGCATGCTTCAAACCCAGCCATACGCCTTTCACGTTTACTGATAACACTTTGTCATACATCTCTTCGGGGTATTCGGTGAGCGGCTTTACAACACCCTCGATTCCGGCATTCAGAAACAGGATGTCAATCTTTCCAAACTCCTGAATCGCTTTGTCGGTATACGCTTTTACATCGTCGCTGTTTGATACGTCTGCCTTGAAATACTTGACTCTGTCGGACTCTATGCTTTTCGCGGCGTCTTTGAGCTGCTCTTCGTTCAGGTCAACCAGCAATACCCCTTTTGCTCCCTCTTCAATAAATCTATTAGCGGTTTCGAGGCCTATACCACCAGCCCCTCCTGTAATAACTGCCACTTTACCCTGAATTCTCTTATCCACTGGTTCTCCTTTTTAAATGATTGGTACACTTTGACTTCTCTCTAACTTTTAAACTCTCAATGGTAGAGGGCTGCCCACTCCAATGAGTCAAGTTCCTGGACCTTAGCCAGAAACGTTTACTTCAACAGTTTTTTGTGAGGTCTTACAGTTATGACCGGCTTTTTGACATACTGCGCCACTTTTTCCGCGGTTGATCCAAGAATCAAATGGGCGAATCCACTGTGGCCGTGTGTGGCCATCACCACAAGATCGGCGTGTTCTGATGTATATGCCTCAATTTCATAGTGCGCAGAAATTCCCCGTTCCACTTTCGTCTCAAGTGGCACCGTGCGGCTTTGGCCGCCGTCCTCAATGGTAACTTTATCTTCGAACGATACACCAGTTCTCTGAATGTGGATCGACTCAATTTCCTGAACCACAAGAAATTTCTTAAGTCGTTTGATGACCTCTTCATACACAGCCACCACTTCATCCTTGCTGGGCTGAGGCATATTACCCAGCACAGAATTTCCATAGAGTTCAAGCACTTGAAAAAGTGTTAGCTTAGCATTAAACACATTAGCCAGGGCAACTGACATGGGGAAGGCTGTGAACGACAGGTCAGAGCCGTCTGTTGGCATGACAATATTTTTGATATCATGCTCATTAAGCCGACCCTCGATTGAAAATACCGGCACTTTGGATTTTCGTATCACCTTTTCAGTTGTGCTTCCGCGCACCAGATCTGTCAGATCTTTACCTTTTGCAGCGATGACGATCAGATCGTACTTTTGCTTTGAAGCATAGTCAGCAATGGTATCCGACGGCTTGCGGTCGATCATGACTTTACACTCACCCTGGGTTTCCTCTTTAATGTAGTCATCCATTAATTTCCCAAGCTTATGTTCCGCCTCCTCGTATACTTTTGGATATATATCATCATTCATGTCTATCGGAACTCCAAGATTTTTTGCACTCTCCACCCAATATTTGATTGTTGGAACAACATGGAAAAGATCGACCTTCCCCCCAAATGTGTCCGCAATCTTTTGCGCGGCTGCGTACGCGCTTTCTGCTCCTTTTGAAAAATCGGTCGGTACTAAAATTTTGTTAAACCGGATCATAATACCCTCTTATTTTCTGTTGATTTTTATCTACTTATAAAATACTCAGAAATTGTGAAACTAATGTAAATCATTGGCTTACATCTGTTCCATTAATTAAACCTTTCGAAGGTAGGATATGAACAAAATCATAAACAAACCTCCTGCCATTCCATACACTCCCCTCCATAGGTTGACCTCCTGATTGTCCGGTTCGGGAAAAAACGGGCGGCTGGTTAACAATTTTCTGGATACCGTCTCAACTTCTACTTTTTTAAGCCCGTCAAACTGAGCACCGGGGTTAATAATCTCTTTAATGCGCTGATATTCAGGCAAATTCGGAGGCTCATCACGTTCCAAAATCTCTTGTACAACGGGATCTGTATATCCCATGATTTCCGTTGATCTTGGTGAATCCTGATATTCCCGATCCTGATAGGGCCAGATCACATAAAGGGACCCTATCAAAAAACCGATAAGCACTAGCAAAGTGGTTGAATGGTGATGTTCCAGGAGCCATGAAAGAACTCTTGAAAAGAGAATAAGTCCCAGAGCCGCACCGACAAAGAACGGGAGTAGATTCAATAAAGCCGTACCGGTATCAATCGTGCCAAGACTCCCAATCTGAGACAATATATAATCATATTTCCGCATGATCAGAAGCAAATATGAGCCTGATATACCGGGCAGTATCATTGCGCAAATAGCAATAGCTCCGCTTAAAAGAACAAACCAGGCCGCCTCCGGTGTATCTGTTGGCACGAGAGTAACAATCCAAAAACCAAAAAGAGCCCCGGCCAGCAGCGGAAACAGATTTTTCCATCCCCTCTTTTCGGGTGATATTTCTACAACAAGCAGAACAATTGACCCTACAATAAGGCCGAAAAACAGCCCATAAACAATTTCAGGATCTGAAAACATATAAACCTGCAACGGCACCACTTTCGTGAAAAATGCTATCGCCAGGATGATTCCTGTAAACAACAGCATGAGAAATTTCCAGTGAAATATATCGAATACCTTCGCGAACCTGAATTTCAGAATATGAATCAGTACGTCCTTGTCTACGCTTTTAATTGCAAATATCAACCGGTCGTAAATCCCAGTGATCAGCGCCATCGTTCCGCCGCTCACTCCCGGTACGATATCTGCGGATCCCATCAAAAAACCTTTGATAATCAGGAATGGAGATTCCGACCATTTGGTCTGATCTCGCTTTGAGTCATTGGTATCGTCTGGAGTTTTCAAGGCGGTAGATATTGGTTTCAAAAAATTGCTGTGTAAGGTTACGCATGTATTTCTGCTGTCACAAGTACGTGTTTACTCCATTTTATCATTTGAGTAATAATTCATTGCCAGTATAAATGAGAGAGTACTTCCGATGCTGCAAATCACCATCACCAAAAACACTGCTTTAGACGGGCCGTATAATCCCGTAAAGATATCATCCATCAGCCAGCCGGTAATAGGTGGCCCCAGGCCAAAGCCTGCAATGCTGATCACAAAAAGATATAATCCGCCGGCAAGCGCCCTGTTTTTATCCGGTACAAGGTATTGCATTAACGCTGCCGCCACGCCATTGTAGGATGATGAAATCATAACGCCACACCCCATCAATACAAACGCCCATTGTGGATCAGCGTTAAATAGACCAACAGCGTAAAACGGCAATCCGCCCAGTGCAGCCACAATGCCTATCCAAAATCTGTACTCCGGCTTCTTCTCTGCAAGCTTATCGGCTGCCCTCCCTGCCAGGATAACAGTGCCTGCGACGCCGAAAAGAAACCAGCCGTACTGTGGCGTCAAATCAGCACGATCAAACACATCATTAAACACCGTGCCTGCAAACGCGAGTACGGTATACCCCGTACAGGCGAGCAGCGAAAACCCTATCAAATGATACTGAACCGTCTTTTTTTTCAGTAAAGAAGCGGCATCCCTGAACAGATTACCACCGTGTTGATGCCGAATAACTGTTCGTGCAGGTTCCTTGACCAGCCAGAATACAAACGGAACCAGCAGCAGGCCCGGGATTCCCACAGCTACCAGTGCCGTTTGCCAGCTGTATTGCAGCGCGATTGTTCCACCTGCAAGAAACGAGAGTCCTATCCCTAAAAATATTCCGCTGGCATAAAAGGAAAAGATTGTGGCCCTTTTTTTGGGTGAAAACATCTCAGCCAGCAGGGAGTAAACAGCCGGACTGAGCATCGACTGGCTGACCCCCACCAGTAGTCGGGCAATGATCAGAACCGTAAATGATTGGGCAAACCCGCTCAGAACCGTCATCACGCTCCATACCAGAAGACCAACTGCAATCATCCAGCGTCTGGAAATTCGGTCGGCTAAACGCCCCATCGGAATGCCTGCAACAGCATAAATAACTGAAAACGCTGTTCCATAAAGGAGCCCGATCTGCAAGTTGCCCAGCTGAAAAGCATCGCGAATATCCACGCCCAGAACCGCTACAATCTGGCGGGTAAAAAAACTGTTCAGGTAGACAAGCGTAAGCAGGATAAGTGCGCTGTAGGCCGCTATTTTTTTCATGGCTCAATAATAGTAAAAATTGAACACGATATCGCCTGGTTCCGCTTTCAAACGAAATCTCTGTCAATTACCTTTATGCCACAGGATATTCATATTACTGTTTTTAGTTTCATTCTATTATTCTCAATGATTCTTTTTTAAGCGATACTTTTTTTTATTTTTGAAATCGGTGTTAGATTTCGGGCATCGAACAAGTTATCAACGTCTACAGACTGAACCCCTTTACAAAAACAATAAACTTCTATGGCTAAATCCGGCCTTCCACGCAAGACAAAAGAACAGAAAGAGCGCGCTCAAAACCTTCTTGAAGAACTCTATGAACACTATCCGAATCCGCACTGCGAACTGGTTCATGATAATCCGTTTGAGCTTTTGATTGCAACAATTCTGAGTGCACAATGTACCGATGTGCGGGTAAACAAAGTAACTCCGGCCCTGTTTGAGTCCTATCCTACCCCGCAAGCTATGTCAGAGGCTCCGCTCGAAGATCTCGAAGAGCTGGTACGCACGACCGGTTTTTACAGAAATAAGTCAAAATCGCTGAAGGAAGCCTCGAGCACTTTAGTTGAAGATTTTGATGGTGACGTTCCGCAGACCATGAAAGAACTTCTCACTCTTCGCGGCGCTGCCAGAAAAACAGCAAATGTTGTTCTCGGCAATGCATTCGATAAAAACATAGGCGTAGTTGTGGATACGCATGTTAAACGCCTCTCGAATAGGTTTGGACTAACCCGTGAGAAAAAGAACACGGTTAAAATTGAGAAACACCTGATGGCTCTGTTTCCACAGGAAAGCTGGACCGATCTGTCTCATCTGATGATTCACCACGGGCGGAATGCCTGCAAAGCGAGAATATCCGAAGCGCCTGATCACCCGATCTGCATCAAGTATGGAAAGAAATGCGAATGCTGGAAAATGAGAGGTCAAAAATAGTGAAAAACGCTCTATTTAACTCCACAACTGGTTCTATACCGCCGGTAAGACATGATATGCAGATTATCCCTGTTGAAGAAGACGGAAGAGAGCTTCTGCTATTTTATGATTCCATGAAAATTTCTAAACCCGGGTTTGCGCTCGACAGATCAGTTGAACCTATTTTATCTCTTCTTGATGGGCGTAAAACCCTCACGCAGATTACTTCTTATTTCGGAGAAGGAGTGGCCGAGGATGAGATACTGAAGTTTATCAGGATGCTGGATGAGCAGCTGCTGCTTGATAGCGATTTCTTTCGAAAGGAGTCTGAGAGAATTGAACAGCAGTTTGAAGCATCTGACTCAAGGCAACCGGCCCTGTCAAACACAAGCTACCCGTCAGACCCCTCAAAATTGTCGGCATTTGTCGACAACCTACTTGAGCAAGTCTCAACAGAAGTCAGCAATAAGGAAGCCGTGCCAACAAAAGCACTCTATGCACCTCATATCGATCTGCGTGTGGGGGGCAAACAGTACGCCAATGCGTTTTCAACGCTGAAAAACCTTGAGCCAAAACGGGTCGTTATAATGGCAACGTCACACTACAGCGGATACTACCCCAAGATCTACAGCGGGTTTCCATATGTTGGTTCATCAAAATCGTATGAATTACCGGGGCGAACATTTAAAACCGATCAAGACGCAATCAGTCATCTTGCTGAACTTGGCCCTGACATTGGATTTACTATTCAGGACCGTGCCCACAGAATTGAACACAGCATAGAGACTCACCTTCTGTTTGCCGGTCATTTATGGAAACACGACTTTGAAATCGTCCCAATACTTGTGGGTGGAATCGATGAGATTTTTTATAACCAGGATGGTGAGATGGGAAACAAAATCGCAGCTTTTTCAGATGCGTTGCGAGCTATTGATACAAATGACACCTTTTTCCTCATCAGTGGTGACCTCTCGCATATCGGCAGAAAATTTGGAGATTCAGTGCCCGCCTCATCAATGCGAGCAGATGTTGAGTCGTTTGACCGGGACTTTATGGACGCCGCTGTTGAAAATAACTCTGAGAAAATGATCTCTCATATGTCAGCAGAATACGATCCATACAGGGTTTGCGGCTTTCCCCCACTTTACACGTTCATCAGAACGTTCCCGGATCTGCAAGGGCGCCCTCTTAACTACCATTGGTGGGATGAGCAAGAGCGCGAAAGTGCGGTTTCTTTTGGCTCTATTGCGTACTAAAAGAGGCTCAACTCGAAAGAAGAGTTACTATAACGACTTTGAAGCATTATTTAAATAACGATCTTAAAGCCGGCCAAACAGACTTCTGAATTTGAGCGCCCAAACGCGCCAGATCGCTTCGCGTACAATAGACTTCGACATCTTTGATACACCTTCCTCGCGCTCTTTAAAGATAATGGAGACCTCTTTCAGCCGGAAGCCGGCAATCCATGCCCGGTAGTGAATTTCAATCTGAAAGGCGTAACCGTTAGATCTTATCCGGTCGAGATTAATCGACTCTAAAACTTTGCGGTGGATGCATTTAAATCCCGCAGTTGTATCTTTAACTGGAAGCCCCGTGATTGTCCGGGCATATGCGTTTGCCGCAAATGATAGTATCAGGCGGCTCAGCGGCCAGTTTACAATACTGATTCCGTTCGAGTAGCGCGATCCGATTGCCAGGTCAGCTTCATCCGATTCAATCGCCTGTATCAGGCGGGGGAGATCTTCCGGGTTATGGGAAAAGTCGGCATCCATTTCGCAGATGTATTGATACTCGTTATCCAGCGCAAATTTAAAACCTGTCACATAGGCTGTTCCAAGCCCCATCTTTCCTTCCCGCTCGATAAGATAAATGCGATCAGGGTGATCTTTCTGGAGCAATTCCACAATCTCAGCAGTTCCATCAGGAGATCCGTCATCCACTATAAGGATATCAATTCTTTTATCCAGAGAAAGTGTGTTACCGATCAGCTTCCTGATGTTATTCGACTCATTGTATGTCGGTATGATGACAATTGATTCACTCATCGTTACTGGCCTTTAGCTCTTACCATAGAAAATATGGTATTAATCAAAATCTTAAAATCCATTCTCAGAGACATATTTTCTACATAAAAAAGATCGTACTTTGTTTTCTCTTTCACATCGTCCAGAGAGCTGTCGTATTTCCATTTAACCTGTGCCCATCCCGTAATGCCGGGCTGAACCCGCAACCTCCGGTTATACATCGGTATTTCTTCTTTAAACCGGCTCACAAAATAAGGGCGTTCAGGCCGCGGTCCCACGAGGCTCATTTCACCCTTCAGTACGTTGTAAAACTGAGGGACCTCATCAAGTCGGGTTTTTCTAAGCCAGGCACCTGCTTTCGTTATCCGGGGATCGTTCTCCTGTGCCCACGTCGGACCTGTTTCGGCTTCGGCATCCATCCGCATAGTTCGGAATTTGTACATCGTAAACAGCCTGCCTTTTTTCCCGACCCGTTCCTGGCTGTAAATTGCGGTACCTTTCGTATTCATTTTGATCACAATTGAGATCACAATAATAATCGGCAGCATGAATACAAGTACGGATACAGAAATTATTAAGTCGAGCAGCCGCTTCATCAGTTTTTCCCAAAACGGCATCAGATCCGGAGAAATCTCGATCAGCGGCAGGCCAAAAATCTGGTTTGTTTTGTTGAGCCCACTCACGAGCTGATAAAAATCCGGTAGGAGTTTGAGCGTAACTTCAGGATTATTTACACGACTCAGAACCTTGATCAGGTCCTCACGTTTCTCGGGCTCAAGAGCAACAATTAAGTCCTGTATCTCAAGATTCTGAAGAATCACGTTAATGTCGTCCAGTGACCCCATAATTTCATCTTTGTCGACAAATACCTCGTCGCCGTTTCTCCCATTCGGAACATGGACAAACCCCACGACCTGCATACCAAGTGACCTATTCCGGTTCAGATCATCAAATGCTGAAACGGCATTTTTTCCGGTTCCGATAATAAGCGCACGATGTAACCCCTTTCCACGCAGTGCATAAAACCTCTGGATACTGCGAATCACAAATCTATTTATTGTAATAAGTCCACCCACCAGCAGTACATAGATAGCAACACTTGCTAAGCGGTCCCCCATCTGCAGGCCTCCGTCTATTGTACTGTAAAAGTATAAAATTAACGTACCTAAAATAGTTGCCTTCACCACTTTAACGAACTCATCAAATCTTGATATCAGGTATAATCTTTTGTATAGGCCCATAAGGGAAAAAACAATCAGCCAGTATGCCGTATGGATTCCGCCGGCTACAATGAGTGACAGGTTTTCCCTCATTGCAATATCTGACGTGAGATCTGGTCTTACACGGGTAAACAAATACCACGCCATGCAGAGCACAAGTCCGTCAAGCAGAGCTGTAAAAAGCGTTTCCCGATTTCGATTTATCGCAGGCAAAGGGTTATCTTCCGTTCGAGTTGACTACTACAGCCTTTTTTAGTTATCAGTTTCACAATATAAAAGGTAAAATTGGGATTAAACACACAAATTCTTGTTCAAATTAGAGAAAACATCCTCATCTACAAAAGCCCGAACCGGAACCTTGAAAACCGACCACGGCGATATTAAAACGCCAATTTTTATGCCGGTGGGTACGCAGGCCAGCGTAAAAGCTGTCAGCCAGGACGATCTTGCGGACCGGGTCAAGGCGCAAATTATTCTCGGCAACACCTATCATCTTTACCTCCGCCCCGGCAATGACATTATGAGCGCAGCCGGAGGGCTTCACTCATTTATGCGATGGGACAAACCAATTCTCACAGATTCCGGCGGCTATCAAATATTTTCACTATCCGATAACAGAGAGCTTGAAGAAGAGGGGGCGACTTTCAAAAGCCACCTTGACGGCTCAAAACATCTGTTCACACCGGAAAATGTGGTGAAGACACAGCGAGTATTAGGATCAGACATTATGATGATTCTTGATGAGTGTCCGCCCTATCCCGCGGAACGAAGCTATGTGAAAAACTCCATGGAGCTCACGCACCGTTGGGCAAAGCGGGGGCGGGATGCCTTCTTGAACAGCTCACCTCATTACGGGCATGCGCAGTCTCAGTTTGGAATTGTTCAGGGTGGCACGTTTGATGATCTGCGAAAGGAATCGACAGAATACATGGCCTCCCTTGACTTTGAAGGACTGGCAATTGGTGGCCTCAGTGTCGGTGAACCGATAGATCTCATGTACAGTATGACCGATCTCAACACCGACTATCTTCCGGAAGACAAGCCACGATATCTGATGGGAGTTGGTACACCGGCCAATCTGCTGCAGTGCGTCGCCCGGGGAGTTGACATGTTCGACTGCGTAATGCCCACGAGAAATGCCCGGAACGGTATGATTTTTACCCGGCACGGGAAGATCAATCTAAGAAATGCAAAGTGGAAACATCACCATAAACCCCTGGATACCGAATTCCCAAGCGATCTTTGCAGCAAATACAAAATGAGCTATCTTCACCACCTGTTTAAAGCAAATGAGATCCTTGGCCTTGAACTCACTTCGAAACAAAACCTGACCTTCTATTTATGGCTGATGAACGAGGCACGGCAAAAGATACAGGATGACACTTTCCAGGAGTGGTACGAGCCTATGAGTGAAATTGTGGATCAAAAAATCTAATGTCACTCTGCTGTATAATCACCTTCTGTAAGAAATGCACCTGTTAACGAGTCTTCCCTGATGAGTGCCTTGAAAAGGATATCGAGGTCAAGCCATATAGTGTAGTTCTGAAGGTAATGAAGATCGAACTGTTCTCGGTCTTTATGATCCGTAATTCGGTCCCGGTTTATTTGCACATAGCCCGTCAGGCCGGTTTTATAGCGTGTAATTTCCTGCTCGTGAATGGCACCGGTAGCAGACCCTACAATACTAATATTACCTTTGACTATGTTAAAGCATAGCGTCCATCGGTTATAAATTTTGGAAGCAAATGATTGGTGATTCGCTAACGTAATCGTTTTAATTCTTGATCCATCAAAAATTATAACGTCTCGTTTCTCTTCAGACCGTGCTTGTGTACAGGCCCAGCTGAAAGGGAGAAGCAAGATCAACCCAATACTGCCCATAATGAGATCAAACGTACGTTTCAGCCACATTTGAATAGGGTTAAAAAAGGGTAGATGGAGGTCAACCACGGTAATGTCATCCAGATACTCTACATCTGCTTTCCCAAGAATAAAATTCATATTCTGAGGGATAACTTTCACTTCAACATCCACATCCCGCAAACTCTGGATAGAATCGAGCAGTTCTTTATGAGATACAGATTCAAGTAAAAACACGACGACCTCTGCACGGGTGGTTCGTATGAGTGTTCTCAGGTTAGAAACAGTCCCAACATCGTAATCCAACAGCTCGGGATTTTCTATCGGTGATTGCCCTTCTTGACGAACGAGACCGGCTATTTCAACCTGCCAGCGCGCTTTTCCTTTGATTGTATTAACCAGTTGTTCCGTGTTGTCTCCAACCCCCACCAAAAGCATTCGCAGCGGCGACACCTTACCTCTCGAGAATTTTGTTGATTTGATTTGATTTACACGCCTGAACCGGAGAAAACCGATCACTAAAAATCCTATCATAAAAGAAACGGCGAGTATAATTCTTGAAAAAGCCAGGCTTCTAATAAAAAAGGTGATCGCTACAAGCATCAGAAAACTGAAAAGAACAGCCTTTAAACTCCCAACTATTGAAAGCTTATGTTCGTTAATAATGCCGTATAACTGAGCAAAAAATAAATACAACAGACTCCATATGAGATTCAACCATAAGAATTGAGGCGCAAACATCGAGAAAATACCATCCGGGTCAAAGCTCGATCGAATGAACATTCCCGTAATAAGTGCCACATTTATTACAATCAGATCTGTTATGATGTATCGGTAAGATCGAATATTATTTACAAAAAATGAGGCAACAGCCCGAAACTGGATCGCCCAGAATATCAGGAATTTAAAGAGACCCGAATAACGACTTGTAAAGTGCTTTTCAAAAAATTTATAAAGTGCATCGTTAAAGACACGATTATACGCAAGTTCATTCTTTTTTGTACTCTCTCCTTTATAATGAATGATTGATGTTTCGGGAACATAGTGAATCGACCACCCTTCTTTTGTGGTCCTGTAACACAGATCAATATCTTCACCATACATAAAAAATCGCTCATCAAATCCACACAACTCTTCCAGGCAGGCTGTCCTGAAAAACATAAACGATCCGGAGAGTACTGGAATTTCTCCTCCCTCATCTTCATCCATCCATCCCTGGTAGTAGGCCCCAAAGAGTTTACTTTTAGGAAAAATAGCCGTCAGACCCACAGCTTTATAGAGTGCCGTTGATACGGTTGGAATAGAACGCCTGGATTCCGGGGCAAACGTGCCGTCAGGATTCAGAATTTTACAGCCGCAGGCTCCGCAATTCTCGTTAGAATCCATATGATCGATTAACACGCGGAAGGTATCTTCCTGTAGTAGCGTATCCGGGTTCAGAAGAAGCGTATAGTTTCCTGAAGCTTGTTTTATAGCCTGATTATTTGCTTTCCCAAAGCCCAGATTCTTTTTGTTTTCAATGTAGCTTACATCCGGAAATCGCTTTTTTAGAAACGGGATAGAACCATCGGTAGATGCATTATCTACCACAAATATTTCTGTTGAAAGACCTACAGATGCTTTTTGAACCGACTTCAGACAGTTCGCCAAAAACTCTTTTACATTATAATTTACAATTATAATCGTAAGGTCTTTTGTATGTTTTCGGTTCATAGCCCGAGCCTGTTTAACAGATAATCAACTTTCCCTTTTAGTCCCAGTTTATACCCATACTTTGATGCTGTTCCTCTCCATAAATGGTCGATGTAATTATCCATGGGAAAATGGATCACCTGATACCCTTTTTCCTGTGCATCTTTAAAGTTAAAGAGTACCGGCTGCCCATGATGTAAAAACTGAGGGAATTTATGGTAGTGTTCACATTTCAGCATCAGATAAGGTGTAACGGCAATCGTGATTCCATTCTCAACTTTGAAGCCACGTTCGTTTGCTTTTATACAGTAACCAAAGGCATAGTTTTTTTTATTTGATGAAAGTACTTCAACACCACACTCCAAAAAACCACCCTTTTTTGTAATGGTATCACTATCTAAAAAGAAACAAAATTCAGTTTCAATCAACTCTGATAAAGCTTTATGTAAAGCCGGGCCATGATACATATTTTTCCTTTCAAAATGTGCTTCTACAGATTTTGGATATGCATCTCTTAAATAAGAAATAGTAGTTTTTGAGCGATCCTGGCTACCATTATCAAAAATCAAAGTTTGTACATTGGGGTAGATCTCTTTAAAAGATTCAACAGCTTGCTGCAGAAGATCAGGTGTCTGATAGTTCACAATTACCGCAGTCACTTGCTTCATTTGATGATGGCTACTTTCCCTATCCCGCGTTGATCCCCATCAGGCCCTAAAGCTACTACAATATATACCCCTGAACCTAATTCCCGCCCCTGAGAATCACGACCGTCCCATGAAGCCCGTCCACCTCTGTTCTCAATTGTTCGGATTAATGTACCATCTACTCCTAATATCCGAATTGTTGTTATTTCAGAAAGATTTTCAATCGAAATTGAAGAGTGCCTATCATAAAGAAACGGGTTGGGATACACTTTCAGGTCGCCCATCAATGGGGAAGCGGCCAGTGGCACATCCTGATATACACTCAAGCCTGCATCCGTAGAAATATACACCTCACCCGTTACGTCATTCACTGAAATGTCACGAATTGCATCAGAAAAAAGAGGGCTGTTCGCCGCGGTAAACTGCTTAAGAATCGCACTTCCTGTTTCATTTAAAAGCCAGATTCCCTCTGCTGCAGTGCCTATCCATTTTTGATTCGCCGCATTTACAGCCATGGCCGTTACACTTATATCTCTCAGCAGAAACGGAGAAGCTGCATCAGGATCTTCATTAATCAACCACTGAGCACGACGCTCTTCCTGCGACCCGGTAATAACGAATTGTGGAAATATAAATCGTGCAATTCCTCTTTCTGTCCCAATCCAGACTTCACCTTCTTTATCTTCAATGATAGAGGTGACCGATATATCCGGTAGGTTACCATTGCCCAGTTCTTCAGTCAGTTTAACCCCCGTAGATTCATTTGTGGCTGATGGATCCCCTGTGTCCAGCACAAGCACTCCCCTGCCGGCACCACCGGCCGTTTGCAATGTAATCCATTTTTGATTATATGAATCTACGAACAGATACAAATATTCGTCATTTGGATTTACGGCAGCTGATTTCCCATAGTTAATCCACTCGTCTTCGCCGGGTAACTGCACATATAACGGGTCAGTTGCATATCTGCTTGTAGCCCATACTGCCCCCTCATTATCTGATTCTAATCCGGATATGACCGGGAAACCGGGATCATCTGCGGCCCACCCTCTTAGGGTAGAATTAGTTGAATTGAATACATTGATTTGATCTGTTTCTCTATTGTGACGTGCAATACCACGGCCCCAGCTACCAATATAGTAGTACTCCTCAGTAAAAGCTGTGGTAAAAGCCTGTCGGAACTGCGCCTGATCCAGCTCGTCACTCGTGTCTCTGTTAAAATTTCTCCAGCCAGTCTCATCACGGATATAGTACCCTTTCCTGTTATCAATTACAGGATTCTGCTGAGACAACCGGGTGGTCCCTGAAATAAATGTATCCTCTTTAAAGGACATGCCTTCAAAAAAGTTTAAATTCGGTCCCTGAGGTGCAAAAAATTCAAAATTGTTTAAATCACCGCTACTCAGACCTACACCGGAAGTAATCGTTGATATGAAGAGTTGGCTCGAATTTGCACCATTATATATTACATCTGTTATTCCAATTATACCGGGTGTGATACTATACAAATTATCATTTTGATCTAAAGTAAGAACCCGGTTTTGAGTATTCAAAACCAGTCTACCATCAGCTGTTACATTTTTATAGACAAGATCGCTATATGCGGATAAGGTTGGATTGATTTCCCAGCTATTATCCCGAAGTTTAAAATTCAAAGAGCTCGTCGAAGCCAGTACATCTCCATTAAAGAAACTCACAGACTGTACGGTTCCGACCGGTAGACCGTCTTCCTGACTATAGTTGGCCCATGACGATTCTATATCAAGATTCTCATTCACGTTTGCTATCGCCACACCCTCTTGTGATGCTAAATAGATCGTATCGTTCACAATGATAATGTCAACAATGGGTGCTCCGCGACTAAAATCACCAATTTTCGTAAATGAGCTTAAAACCAGGAACGTATTAATATCATATACGACGATGCCAAACTCCGTTGCTACAAACAGCTTCTCGTCGTAAACTTCAAAATCGTTTATTTGTTTTGATGTAAAGGCTTGCACCCGAAATATATCTTCAAACCTATCAAAACCTTCATCTTCGATACTATATAAATCAATCGTACCGTCTCTATATCCGATAACAACGCTGTTAATATCTTCGATGTAGGTTAGCGTCATTCCATCAAGCCTGTACATTCCATCTACGGGTGTGAGAAGTTTATCGAATTCACCTTCACGAAATGAAAAAAGGCCACCGTTAGAAACTCCCCATATTGTTTCGTTAGATGAAACATCAATACTGTTGACAGTATTATAGGAGGTGATTGAGGACCAGTTGCCCGCTTTTTGTGCAATGAGGGATGAATACTCAACTAATGTGAGCAGTATTGCAAGGAATAGTAGTAAACCAGAATAGCGAAGTACTCGTCTCAAATTGCTGCTTGTGTATAGAGTTATTCCGAAACTTTAGGATACAAAAATTAGGGGAATATTTAACATAAAAAAAGCCCCTGTCGCAGAGCGACGAGGGGCTTGTGTACAAACGATGAGGCGGCGACCTACTCTACCCCCGAAGGAGTACCATTGGCGCTGCGGAGCTTAACGGCCGTGTTCGG
>Ga0306912_1000912_pt1 | contig 15276 bp, 8 predicted proteins | sample AntRauFillE10628_FD_190443 | JGI IMG/M metagenome (GOLD analysis project Ga0306912, IMG submission 190443) | Saline lake microbial communities from Rauer Islands, Antarctica - Metagenome Filla E10 #628 (v2) (version 2) | ecosystem: Environmental > Aquatic > Non-marine Saline and Alkaline > Saline... | reverse complement strand
GCGGTGCAACCCGTGCCCGGAAGCCATCATCGCCGGGAGTTTTTGGTTACTTTTGGCGGTTCAAAAGTAACAGGCTTAAAGGTGTTGATAACATTCTGTAACTATTATTGGAACCCAGAAATAAATCTGTCACTGGTAGTATGTGATTGAAGCGAACGCTCCGAAGGGTCTCCTTGAAAATGGTTTGAATCAGAACAAAGAGCCCCTTGATTTGACCTATGTGAGGCCGTCTGAACGATGCCCCATCAGTTTAGGAGAGAGCGTATTGGACAGATATGAACTTGTTTTATTCAACAAGATTGTTCAATCAAAGTGACACGGGAGCGACTCTCTATATTCAATTATATAATATTGCATGCGAATCATGGAATGAGTCATCTATTAATTTTAATTTGATTCGACATTGCTCGATTTTTTGCAATACTCATCCGATGACACCACACTACACTTCCGACAAGTACTGTGAAGGGGTTTTGCCTGTAAACTTTTTAAATACTTGGTTAAAGGAAGATTTTGAATTAAATCCTGAGTCCAGAGCAATAGCAAGGATGCTGAAATTCTGATATGCCGGATCCGTAGCTCTCTCTTTATACTCCTCTACTCGGTATGAATTCACAAAATCAAAAAAGTTTTTCTCCTCGTATTGATTTATTACCTGGGACAAATGGTTTGCTGAGATCTCCAGCTCATCAGCAAGACTGCTTAACGTCAATTTTGGTTCAAGATAAGGTTTTTCTGTTTCCATCAGCCTGATGAGCTGTTTGTGGTATCGTTCAGCATCCTGATCTTTGAGACCGGATCTTTTGTATTCTCCTGACGTTTTCGGTTCAACTATGCGAGGGTTCTCATTGACTTGTTCCGTAAATATGTTTTTGTGCCTGATACCGGAGTATCCCAAGAGAAAGATAAAGGCGATGATCAGCACAAAAAAGATCGGATCGGTATTAAAGCCAAAAACCACTCCTATACCTTCTTCCAGTATGATCACGATTGTGGCAACAATAAAGATCACTCCCATACCCGAGATAAAAAATTTAAGCCAGTTCAGGTCAATAGAATCACTGAATGCAAAATTCTGTCGGGTAAGAGTGTTGTATTTTTTTAGTAATCGGTAGGTAACTGCAACATAGCTGATTCCCGAGATGATGAATGCGAATATGGAAAAGGTGATAAAACCGGAATAGTCGTCAATTACTCCATGGTTAACCATTAACTTCTGCTCCTCTGTGTAGAAAAACAGAAATGGAATCATGTACAGATAGAAAGTTGCTGCAGGTGCAAAATGCAGGTAGTTCCACCACTGAAATCGCTGCACACTCTTTACAGAAAAAAGGACATAGAGATAGAGAAATGGACCATGCAGCAGTGGGAAAGGATGATGAATGCCGGATAGATGCGGATAGGTCTCCCAGTAACCCAGCCAGTGGATGTAGTAGCTGAAAATGTGCAGGCCAAACACAAACATCCAGAGAGCCAGAATCCTGTCGGATATGGTGGCTTTCTTCTTGGTTAACAACAAAAACTGAAGAAAAAAGCTAAGGAAAATGCCAATTGTGAAAACTGTGTTCATCAGGCTAGCCTAACCAGTGAGTTATACTGTTTTTACAAAAATATTACTTGAGGTTTTTCTAATAAACAGCTTCTTAAAATCTAAAAATTTTTCACAAAGCAAGCACGCTTATTTTCTTTGATACTTTAGATATTTGGCCTTCATGAAATGGTTATGCAAAAAAAATTCATGTAGCCGTATGAAGCTGGCTGAATAACCAATGAACATGCCATTGGAGCGTTATGTACGGAAAGGATGCTATAGGGTTTTTCCCTACAGAGGTTGATCTGTAATTTCGTTACATTTTAATAGTATGTTTTAGCCTAATCAAGAGGTAAGGTATAGAGGGGATTTGACATATATGCTGTTATGGAAGTCATTTTTTAAGACTACGAGACAATATTTATGCAGATATGGAAAAGTGTAAGGCCAATAGGTCAGTTGCTTTCATCATACTTTTGGTATTTGTAGCAGGCTGTGATCGTGATGCACAAGAGGTTTCTCATTCAGATGAGGAATTCCTTGAACAGCTGGATCAGCGATTACCCGTTTGGATGGAGCGGTATGAGGTTCCCGGTGTATCCATCGCCATAGTCAGTAGCGGGGAGTTAACATGGTCTGATGCCTATGGTTTCGCAGACCTGGAAAAACGTACTCGAATGACATCAGAAACCGTGTGCCGAGTGGAGTCGATCTCAAAATCGGTAACGGCCCGGGGTGTGATGAAGCTTGTGGAAAAGGGGAAAATTGGGTTGGATAACCCGGTGATCCATCACCTGAAAAGCTGGGAATTTCCGGAGACCGATGTTGGTGCAGAACGCGTAACGATCCGGCACCTGCTAAGCCACAGTTCTGGACTGCCACTGGGTACAATTGGGTTGGAATATGCTCCGGGAGATGATAAACTATCCTTAAGAGAGAGCCTGACCCGTGAAGTACAACTTGTACAGGAGCCCGGAAAGTCATTCATCTACTCAAATGTTGGGTTCAATCTTCTTGAACTACTTATTGAGGATGTAAGCGGGCAGAGTTTCGCTGATTACATGAAGGAGGAGATTCTGCTTCCACTGGGAATGCAAAATGCGAGTTATGAGTGGCGTGAAGGTTTTCCCACAGCGGTTCCAAATGGTCATAATCTAAGCGGTAAGCCTGTGCCTGTTTACGTCTATTCAGAAAAAGGGGCAGGCGGGCTTTTTGCGAGTGTGGAAGATATTGCTCGATTTGTAAGTTCGGGTATGCTGGACCAATTTTATTACCCAGATAGTGTTCTAACTCAAATCAGTATTAAGGAGCTCTACTCACCGGTGATTGATGTTGCCAATATCTATTCACTTGTTGCAGACCATTACGGGCTGGGGCATTTCATAGAAACAATGCCCAATGGGCAAATAGTCGTATTTGGAGGCGGACAGGGCAACGGGTGGATGACTCATTTCCATCTCGTTCCGGAAACCGGAGACGGCATTGTAATCCTAACAAACAGTTCCAGAAGCTGGCCGCTAATTTCACACATTCTGAGCGATTGGGCAGAGTGGAACGGCTTGGGCTCTGTAGGTATGGGATTAATTGCAAAAGCAATTACAGGGTTTTGGATCCTGATTGGGCTGATCCTGACTGTTTCATTTTGGCAGATGTACAGAATTATCCGGAATTCAATAAAAGGAAAACGGAAGTTTGATTTACAGATTAAAAATTATTCAGGCGTCCAATTCGTACAACTTGCAATGGCTGTGATTTTGATCTCTGTTTTGATCTGGAGTCTAACACGTGAGTACCTGATGACTACATCAGTTTTTCCGGGAGCATCAGGATGGTTATTGTCAGCGATATTAATTTTTGCTTTGGTGTTGTTGATGTCAGCTTTGATTACAGTAGTCGACAATACCTTGGCAAAGACTTGAAAATATGAATAGTGCTATAGAGCATTACCATCAATTACTTTCAGAACATATGGTTTATTGTTCGCAATGAAATTTCCTGTAAAAGTGAACTTCAAAAATATTTTTTTGAATTCAGTGGTTCATTTACCGTTTCAAGAAGAATTTGGGAATATTTTTTTTGTACATATTCAAAACCTATTAATCGATCTGACGTCTAAGAAATCATGAAAAAAAAGTTAGGGCCATGGTTATTTTGGGGAGCTGTGTTCATGGTAATTCCTCTTTGGTTGATCTCTTTTCCCGAGACAACTATACGGCATAACCTGAAGCCATTCTATGTCTATGGCAGTCAGCTCACAGCATGGGCCGGATTTGCATTATTCGCTCTGACTTTTGTGTTGTCAGCACGATTAAAATGGATGGAAGATTATTTCGGAGGGCTCGACAAGATGTATCATTTCCATCACACCATGGGTAAAGCCGCCCTGTTGCTCCTATTAATTCATCCTGTAATGCTGGCTTTACGTTGGATCCCCGAGGATACCGGCCGTTTATTATGGTACCTGTTTCCCGTTCACAGGCAGTTTGAAATCAACATTGGCAGCTGGGCATTGTGGGGCCTCATTCTCCTGATGATTATTACACTTGTGATCCGGCTGCCTTACGATAAATGGAAAATATCACACAAGTTCATGGGGATCTTTTTTCTCCTGGGGGTGGCACATATCTATTACGCGGACCTTTCAATGAGTACAAGCCCAGCATTGACGATCTATCTTTCAGTTTTTTCTATGGCAGGTATAACAGCCTGGGTGTATAAGTCGATTATTTTTGATTTAATTGCGAAAAAATCTCGTTTTCAGGTGGCTAAAGTTGATCGCCTGAATGACAAAATTATTGAGATTATGTTAAAACCGATGGATGAAGTACTTAGCTTTATACCGGGTCAGTTTTATCTTTTCAGTTTTCATTCTCCAGGTATTTCCCGTGAATCGCACCCTTATACGGTATGTGATGTGACAAAAGAAGGTGAAATAACCATTGTGGTAAAATCATTGGGTGATTATACAGAACAGCTTCATAGTGAATTAAAAACCGGAGCAACAGCGCTGCTGGAAGGTCCTTACGGACGATTTGATTATCGCCGGGGAAAAAGGAACCAGGTATGGATAGGCGGAGGAGTGGGTATTGCTCCCTTTATTAGCTGGGCAAATGACCTCAGACAACAGAATAAAACCGATTTAAATATTAATCTATATTACTGTGTAAACACTGAAAAAGAAGCTACTCATCTTCATCTTTTCAGGGAGTTGGAAAATCAGATGAAAACTTTCAGAGTTAATCTGATTAGAGCCGATGTCGAAGGATTTTTTAATCCCGGAGAAATCTCCCGTGTCGATGAAAAGGATTTTTTTATTTGCGGCCCCCGGGAGATGAGAAAGGCTATTTTGCCGAAATTAACAACGCTGAGAGTTCCAAAAAGCTCCATTCACTTTGAGGATTTCGATTTTTCCTGATAGAAATTCAAACTTAATCAATGATTACGCAATGTTGGTAACATGGGCATCTGATTTGGTTAAAAAAGGTAAGGCTGGCTACAGGAGGTGACAAATGAGATCAATCAGGTAAAGATCTATGACTTTGACATGAAACTCTAAATTGATATACCCAGAACTGCACTCAGGTATGCATTAGAAAAAATGTTTGGAGAGAGCCGGAGAAAGATGATGGTGAGATAGTTGTATTGCACCCAGTAAATCATAGCGTACTATGAAAAATAAAATTTCGTCTGAATCCTACATGCCAATACCCAATACCCAATACTCAGTACTTATATACCCATTAACCAACCCTATATCAGGACTCCTGCTCTTTCAACAGATCCCTGATTTCGGTTAGGAGCTTCTCCTGTGGCGGTATGACCGCAACCGTTGGCGGTTTGACCTCTTCTTTTTTCTTCGTTCTTTCGTAGAGTCTGATCACAATGAAAATAGCGAAAGCGACGATCAGGAAATTGATAACGGTCTGGATAAACATACCGTAATTCAGCGTTACGGCTGCAGTGTCTCCGGACGCTTCTTTTAAAATGATGGTCAGATCTGAAAAATCAATTCCACCGATAAGAATTCCGATGGGGGGCATCAGTACATCGTTTACAAAAGATGTGACAATCCGACCAAACGCAGCGCCAATAACGACGGCAACCGCGAGGTCGATCACATTCCCTTTCATCGCAAATTTTTTGAAATCGTCAAATATGCTCATAAGAAACGGGTTTATTAAAAGTTAAAATCCAACCGGTGAGAGGCGGTGCTCGGAATATTTCACCAGACATTGATTCACACCGATCACCGGATATCTCTGAACTCAATAAAAGGAAAAATTAATTCTAAGAATTTCATAAAAACAAAAAAAACCTTGCAAGTCATAAACCTGCAAGGCTTCTGGTGCCCTGGACTAGAGTCGAACTAGCACTCCCTAAACGGGAACTGACCCCTCAAGCCAGCGCGTCTACCAATTCCGCCACCAGGGCAAAAAATATTCAATACGTTTGTCAGTGTTTGTTGTCTTTAAGGAAGACTGAGGAACTGACCCCTCAACCCCGAAAGCTTTCGGGGTACAAATTCCGCCACTAGGGCATAATTTTGTTCAAGACTCAAAAGATAGGGGATTTTTGAACTAAATAGAAAGTGTTGATAAAAAAAGTTGAATGGAATTATTGGTTTTTCAGATCTTCAAAACTGGAAACGCTTAACGTACCCGGTTATTCGGGTTCTGCCGGGTATCAAAAATCGATAAAAGTTTGATCTGATTATTGGTGCGATCATACGAATAAAAAAACGGTTCTATTTTGATCGGTGTGGGTAAGTTCCCGTATAAACTTGACCCCAAAAAGAATTGCACACAATAATTGAATGATTTCCCCGGTACTTTCCCCGCGGGGGCAGGTGGACCGCCACCCCGCTAAAGCGGGACTAAAAGAAGAAAGTATGCAATAGCTCCCGCCAGCCTATCGAAGCTTCAGCGCAGGGAGGGCTGTGATGGCTTCCTGGCACGGTTTGCCCGCACGGGGACACTCTGAGAATGCTTAAAATGTGAGCGCTCAGAGCGATTTCTCCCGTACTGCCATGCAAAACCATGCTATCCCTCCACCTATCAAGGCCGTATGGATTGAGTCCTAATAACTGATTATACAGTAGAGTTGTGCTAAAATTACTATCACCTTTGAAATAGTGTTGCCCGCTCAACTACGTTAAAACTTCGAAGAGCAGGCTTTTGAGCGAAATTAGTGGCTCGAGATGACAGGGTAACTTTGATAGTGACGCGGCACGCAAAGTACAGTATCAGACCAACGTTCTTCGGTGCGCCGCAATGCAAATAACTGCTAATCCGGCGTAAGACAAAATTCTTCACTGCCCAAATCCTGAAACGCCGGACTTCTACTAAATTATATTGTCATTTCGACTGAATCCCAACGTGCCTTTCGGTGGGATGAGTGGAGAAATCTCCCTGTTTTGAGAACTAAACTGAACAACAGCTACTCAGGACTCCATCCGATAACATAAAGATCCTTCGACTCCATATATTGAGAAAGTAATGAAGAAATTGAGAGAGGGAGAGACGGGAGGATGGGGAGTGAATCTGTCCGCGTTTTGGTAAGTATCAAATATTAGAAAAATATATCAAGCCCGGAACTACTTTGATTATAAAGAATTGTAAGTTGACGCGAATTGCTGCAGGCTTTAATTTGATAAAAGCCATCCGGTACTTTTTTAAAAAGTCTTTACTGATGGTATAATTTATGACCGCCGCTGCCTGGTTTATTTTAATTGGATTACTGCTACTGGTAGTGGGTTTTACCTACTCATATATCAAAACAGTAGCCGTTACGTCTGCCATTGTATATCTATTCATCGGATGTATTGTTGGGCCGATGGGATTTGGATTTTTTCATTTTAATCCACTGGAAGAGTCGGCTTTATTGGAGATTCTGACTGAAATCGCTGTACTTATTTCATTGTACTGTGCTGGGGTAAAAATGCCCGTGCCGGTGACCCTCAAGCGATGGCGTACTCCCCTGCAACTGGCGTTTATTTCGATGGCACTTACAGTAGGGTTAGTGACTCTATTCGGCTACTACTGGCTTGCCTTGCCTCTTGGGGCTGCAGTAGTGCTGGGCGCTGTTGCCGCTCCTACCGACCCGGTACTTGCGACCGAAATCCAGGTGAGAAGTGCCGATGACACAGACAGCCTGCGTTTTTCGTTAACTTCCGAAGCGGGTATGAATGACGGCAGTGCCTTTCCATTTGTGATGCTCGGTCTGGGCTTACTGGGCCTGCATGATCTTGGCGATGCGGGTTGGCGATGGCTGGCACTGGATGTTCTCTGGGCAACAGTGGCAGCAATCGGCATCGGTATACTGGCAGGATGTGCTGTTGGCTGGATCGTAAATAAAATTCGCATAACCTATGAGAGATCCGCCTTACTGGAAAGCTTTCTCGGCCTGGGGCTGATAGCCTTTGCCTACGGAATCTGTCTGGCAGTGGACGCCTGGGGTTTTTTGGCGGTTTTTAGCGCTGCGGTAGCGTTGCGCCACACCGAATTAAGATTGGGCGGACTCAATCAGAATAAACTCGCCCATAGCGAGACAAACCCGGATGGCAGGCAGCAAAAAATGGCACATGTGCACGAAAGTTCTCTGGTATTCAACGAGCACCTCGAGCGGTTATCCGAAATTGTGCTTGTTTTACTTATAGGGGGTTCACTCTTCTGGAATTCATGGAGCTGGCGAGCCGTAGGCTTCGCGGCGTTCCTGTTTTTTGTCGCCCGGCCTGTCAGTGTGCACCTTGGTCTGTTGGGAAGCAATGCACCTATGCGTATGCGCAACCTTGCGGGCTGGTTCGGCGTTCGAGGTATTGGTTCCATGTACTACTTGATGTATGCCATTCAACACGGGTTATCAGAAGCTATGGCACTGGAATTAATGCACCTGGTTTTAGTAGTAGTTACACTATCGATCCTAGTTCACGGAATAAGTGTAAAACCCGCTATTGCTCGTTTTTGGCAACCTAGGTGAAGTTGATCATAATGTCTAATAGAGCATTGTCATCTTAAGCGCGACCTCTCGCGCTTTTCGGGAGGTAAGCTGTCCCGGTGACAGATATTAGAAAGTGTTTTTTTGAAGTTTGAATCGATGATAACTGCCGTTATGAACACACCCTTCTCGTAATCTGCGAGAGTTAATTAGGTTACGCGCCGGCTCGTAGTGCGGGGTTAAGAAGAACAGGCAATTCAAGCGACTCAAAGCGGGTGATTCCGCAGAAAAAATGGATTCATTCGAAGGGGGTATGAATGATGTAAAACGTGGATTCATCATAGTCTGAATGTGTGCTTTTGAAATTACAACACACAATATTGCATTACTAAGAGAAGCACCCATGAATTTTAAAATACAATCCTTTCCGAACTCGCAATAATCCTCCCGTTTTCGCTTCACAAGAACTCTTTATTATAAGATGCATAAGAAATGAAAGCAAACAAACCCCACTCCAAAAATGTGATCCTAACATATTTTATACGCTCTCAAAAAACCACCTATTTTACTGTTTAGCAAGTCCATACCAACGCCGCAATTTTAGGGAGTTGGTACGGAGATCATAGAGCTTCTTTTTGAACACCGGAGATTCAAAACTCTGTCACATTGACCGATCTATTTGTCGATTTGGTACTTGAAGCAGAGAGACGAAGAGAAATTTGCCAACAGATTGGTGAAATAGCAACAAATTTGAAAGAATTTTCATTATCACTTTAGAGTTTTCCACTCTTTCTTTCCCCCCTCTCACTCATCCTCTCCATTTCCCATGATTATTATATATTATTCAAATTAACATAAAACCTTTAGAATTACATTGAATTCATTTCTGTTTTCCAATGTTTTATTTTTATCAGTCTGCACATTACATGTTAGGTAGTCTATTGTCCATTGACTACCGTCTATTAATCCATTGTCCATCTTTTTAATTCATAACTCACTATCAAAAACTTACCTATGACCAATCAGGATGTTGCCGCTAAACTCCGAGAAGTTCACGATCTCATGCAGCTCAACGACGAAAATCGGTTTAAAGTGATTGCGTTTGATCGCGCCGCTCAAACCATTGAAGGCCTCAAAACTGAGGTAGAGACACATGTAGAGGAGGGGACGCTTACGGACATCAAAGGAATCGGGAAATCGATTGCTGAAGATATAACTGCCCTGGTTGAAACCGGAACCATGCCGGTTCTGGAATCGCTGAAAGAGACAGTTCCAAAGGGGCTGGTAGAATGGCTCAACATTTCCGGGCTGGGTCCAAAGAACATCGTTAAAATTCATAAAAACCTGGAGATCACGGAGATGCACGAGCTTAAAGAGGCGTGCGAAAGCGGTGCGGTGGCAGATCTGCCGGGGCTGGGGAAAAAATCAGCCGAGAAAATCCTGAAATCGATCGCGTATCTCGAGAAGTTTGGTGAGCGCTGCCGGCTCGATCAGGCACATGAGATTGCCGAACCGATGCTGGCGTTCGTCAGTAAAATCGGTGGTGTGACAAAATGTGAGATTGCAGGATCTCTGAGGCGGTCGGCCGAAACGATCGGGGATGTTGATATTCTTGCAGCCGCGGATAAAGAGCAGGCGGGGGAGATTTTTGAGAAGTTTGTCAATCATGAGCTCGTTGTGGAAGTGCTGGGCCGGGGCGATACCAAAAGCTCGGTTCGCACTGAAAAAGGCCGACAGGTGGACCTGAGGATTGTATCGGAAAAAGAGTATCCTGCAGCTCTGATGTATTTTACCGGAAGCAAGGAGCATAACATTGTGCTGCGTCAACGTGCCAGAGATCGCGGGATGGCACTGAATGAATATGGACTTTTTAAGCTGAGTGAAGCCAAAGAGACCGATTTTGAACAGCCGGTGAGAGCGGATTCTGAGACGGAGATTTATGAAAAGCTGGATCTTCATTTTGTGCCGCCGGAACACCGGGAAGACAGAGGTGAGGTTGAGTTCTACTCCGACCACGAATCGATGGATCTGCTTGAGCAAGGCCAGATCAAAGGTGTTGTGCATGCCCACAGTACCTGGAGCGATGGTAAGTATTCCGTCAAACAGATGGCGGACGCGTGTATTGAGCGGGGCTACGAATATCTAACGGTGACCGATCACTCTAAGACGGCAGCTTATGCGGGTGGACTCACCATAGAGCAGGTGAAGCAGCAGTGGGAAGAGATTGATGAGCTGAACGAAGAGTACTCAAAAAAGAACTTCCGTATTTTTAAAGGAATTGAATCCGATATCCTGGCCGATGGATCGCTTGATTATCCTGATGAGATCCTCGAAGGCTTTGATATCGTGATCGCCAGCGTCCACTCCGGGCTGGAGATGGAGTACGAAAAGATGATGACGCGTTTCGAAAATGCCATCAAAAATCCTTACACACACATGATTGGCCACCCAACGGGACGGCTTCTACTGAAACGAAGTGAGAGCAAGATGGATCTGAATAAATTGATCGAATTGGCGGCTGAGAAGGGTGTGGCAATTGAGATCAATGCCAATCCCTGGCGGCTGGATCTGGACTGGAGATACGGCAATATGGCCAAAGAGACCGGGCTGCTGACCTCCATCAACCCGGATGCACATACCACGGAGGGAATCGATAATATCCGCTACGGCGTGATGATCGCCAAAAAAGCTAAATTCAATCCGGATCGCGTCCTGAATACGAAAAGCGCAGATGAGTTTGCGAAATGGTTAAAGGGTAGGAGTTCTTAGTTTTTAGTTATGAGTGTTGAGTTGTTGAACTAAAAACTCATCACTTCTTTTTAAGGAAATCAATCACTTCCAAGGCCGGATCAGGGCTCCCCATAATGTAGTAATGTATCCCGGGAACGCCGGCGTCCATCAGCTCCAGGCTCTGCTGTTTGGCCCATTCAATCCCAATGTTTTTTGCCTTCTTTTCATCTGCCGATACTTCCTCCGCGAGTGCGTCAGGGATATTGAGATAAAAATTGCGGGGCAGCCGAACCAAATGTCCGGGTGTCGTCAGAATTTTCAATCCGGGAACAATAGGGACGTCAATTCCCGCACTTCTGCATTTATCGACAAAGTTAAAAAAGGCGTTGTTGTCAAAAAACATCTGCGTGACGATATAATCGCCGCCGGCATCTACTTTTTGTTTGAGGCGCTTGATATCCCAGTCTAAGTTGGGAGCTTCAAAATGTTTTTCGGGATACCCGGCCACACCGACACAAAAATTTGACGATTCAGCATTATTAATGTCTTCCAGATACTCGCCATTATTCATGTTTTGAATTTGATTGACCAGGTCAATTGCATGCTTATTAACGGTACCGTTGAGGTTGAGTGATATTTGTGAGCCGGTATTATCACCCCGTATGGCGAGCACGTTATGAATGCCAAGGTAGTTAAGCTCAATAAGGGCGTCCTCACTCTCTTCTTTTGAAAAGCCTTCGCAAATCAGGTGCGGAACGGGGTCAATGCCGTATCGATGAAGGATTGCTGCACAGAGCCCGATAGTTCCGGGGCGTTTTCGGCGAACGACACGTTTTAATGACCCGTCCTTTTGCTCTTCAACATGCGCTTCAGCCGCGTGATAGGTCACATCGATAAACGGTGGCTTTACCTTTTCTACCACCTTATCAAGTGATGCAAAAACATCACTCACGGCTCCACCGCGTTTTGGGGGAATGATTTCGAATGAAATTAACGGCTCGCTCGCTTTATCGTAATGTTCAACAACTTTCATAAACGTAATGATTTTGGCCTGCAAATTGTGGATTTTATAGGCTTATGCCAACCAGGTAAATAAAGAATATTTTAAATTATGCGTTCCAATCACCCCCTTTTTGATCGCCTTAAAAACAATATCCTTGTTCTTGACGGCGCGATGGGTACAATGATTCAAAACTATAACCTTACTGAGGATGATTTTCGCGGGTCAGAACTATCCGATATAGATCACGATCTGAAAGGGAATAACGATCTTCTGTCGTTAACACAGCCTGACATTATACGGGAAATTCATTCCAAATTCCTCTCAGCGGGTGCGGATATTCTTGAAACAAACACCTTCAGCGCCAATCCTATCTCCCAGGCCGACTATAATCTGCAGGAAAGGAGCTATGATTTGAATGTGGCATCGGCTAAGGTGGCACGTGAAGCGGCGGATGCGTTTACAAAAAAGAATCCTGATAAACCGCGCTTTGTTGCCGGGGCGATAGGTCCAACAAATAAGACACTGTCGCTTTCTCCGGATGTGGAAGATCCCGGTTTTCGCGCGCTTACCTTTGATGAGCTGGTCGATTGCTATACGGTTCAGATAAAAGGACTTATGGATGGCGGCGTGGATGCTCTTCTTGTTGAAACGGTATTCGATACGCTGAACTGTAAGGCGGCGATCTATGCTATTCACAGCTACACACGAAAAGTTGGTGTACAGGTTCCGATTATGATATCGGGTACAATTGTAGATCAGAGCGGCCGTACGCTCTCCGGCCAGACCACAGAGGCGTTCTGGCTCTCCATCAAACATGCCAATCCGCTGCTGAGTGTAGGACTGAACTGCGCACTGGGCTCAAAACAGATGCGCCCGTTTATCAAAGATCTTGCTGAAAAAGCCATCTGTTTTACCAGTCTCTATCCAAACGCGGGTCTCCCTGATGAGATGGGAGAGTACGGGGAATCGCCGGAATATATGGCAGAACAGTTTGCCGATTATGCCGGTGAAGGATTCGTGAATATTGTGGGCGGTTGCTGTGGAACGACTCCAGACCACATCCGTGCCATAGCTGATGAAGCTGCACGTCATAAACCGCGCGTAATCAAAAAAGAAAAGCCGTATATGAGGCTCAGCGGACTGGAACCGTTGGTGATCCGTCCGGAAACTAACTTTGTGAATGTGGGCGAGCGAACCAACGTGACGGGTTCCGCTAAATTCAAGCGTCTGATCAAGAATGAGGAGTACGAAGAAGCCTTGTCGGTAGCCCGCGAGCAGGTAGAGGGCGGCGCACAGATTGTTGATGTAAATATGGACGAGGGGCTTTTGGAGTCGGAACAGGTGATGGGTGATTTCCTGAACCTTATGGCTGCTGAGCCTGATATCTCCCGCGTTCCGGTGATGATTGACTCATCGAAATGGAGCGTTATTGAGGCCGGCCTGAAATGCGTGCAGGGGAAAGGAGTGGTGAACTCGATCAGTCTGAAAGAGGGCGAAGATCTGTTCAAACAGCAGGCGCAGACTATCATGGATTACGGTGCGGCTGTAATTGTGATGGCGTTTGATGAAAAAGGCCAGGCCGATTCGCTTGAACGGCGTAAAGAGATCTGCCAGAGGGCATATGATATTCTGGTTGATGAGGTCGGGTTCCCGGCGGCGGATATTATCATGGATCCGAATATCCTCACCGTGGCGACCGGAATCGAGGAGCATAATAACTATGCCGTTGATTTTCTCGAGGCTACTAAATGGATCAAAAAGTCGCTTCCTCACGCAAAAGTGAGCGGTGGTGTCAGTAATATTTCGTTCTCGTTCCGTGGAAACAACACGGTTCGGGAAGCGATGCACTCTGCTTTTCTCTACCACGCCGTGAAAGCGGGGATGGATATGGGAATTGTGAATGCGGGTCAGCTTGAAGTATATGAAGAAATTGAACCTGAGCTTCGGGAGAAAGTGGAGGATGTGCTTCTCAACCGTCGCGACGACGCAACGGACCGGCTGCTGGAGTACGCCGAAACCATCAAAGATAAATCGGGCGGACAGGCCAAAGCAAAAGATGACAAGTGGCGAAAAGAGTCGGTTGAAGAGCGTATCAAACACGCGCTTGTCAAAGGTATTGTCGACTATATTGAAGCAGATGTGGAAGAAGCGCGCCAGGCGTACGACCGGCCGATTGAAGTGATTGAAGGGCCGATGATGAGCGGTATGAATGTGGTTGGCGATCTGTTTGGCGAGGGAAAGATGTTCCTGCCCCAGGTTGTGAAAAGTGCCCGAGTGATGAAGAAAGGCGTTGCCATTCTGATTCCATTCATCGAAGCTGAAAAAGAGAAGAATCAGCGCAAAGAAGCAAAGGCCAAAGTGCTTATGGCTACTGTGAAGGGCGATGTGCACGATATTGGGAAAAATATAGTGGCAGTAGTGCTTCGCTGCAATAACTATGACGTTGTGGATATTGGGGTGATGAATCCCGCCGAAAAAATTCTCGCGGCCGCCATAGAGCACAACGTAGATGTGATTGGCCTGAGCGGGTTGATCACGCCGTCGCTGGACGAAATGGTGAATGTGGCGAAGGAAATGAAGCGCGAAAATTTCAATGTGCCGCTGATGATTGGCGGTGCAACAACATCACGCATGCATACAGCGGTGAAAATTGCTCCTTCGTATGATCATCCCGTGATTCATGTGCTGGATGCCTCCCGAAGCGTAACGGTTGTTAATCGCCTGATGTCTGACACGCTGAAAACCGGTTTTGTAGATGAGATATCTGCTGAATATGAAGATCTTCGTATGCAGTACAAGAATCGCGGTAAAAAGAAGAAATATCTCCCGATTGAGAAAGCCCGAGCCAACAAGACAGCTATCGACTGGAACAGCACAACTATTGTGAAACCCAAACAACCGGGTGTAACCCGGGTTCAGAATATGGATCTGACGGTACTCCGCGACTACATTGACTGGACCCCGTTTTTTATCGCCTGGGAGATGAAGGGCAAATACCCCGATATCCTTGATGACGAGAAAGCAGGTGTTGAAGCCCGGAAGCTGTTCAATGACGCAAATGAGCTTCTGGACAAAATCA
>Ga0306912_1000904_pt1 | contig 15383 bp, 11 predicted proteins | sample AntRauFillE10628_FD_190443 | JGI IMG/M metagenome (GOLD analysis project Ga0306912, IMG submission 190443) | Saline lake microbial communities from Rauer Islands, Antarctica - Metagenome Filla E10 #628 (v2) (version 2) | ecosystem: Environmental > Aquatic > Non-marine Saline and Alkaline >... | reverse complement strand
TTAAATTTGAACCGAAACTGGCAAAAAGATCATGATTGTTAATTTGATTGAAAACTTTTTCCAAGAGATTAGAGACACACTACTTTGGACGCTACCTCCACAACAATCCAGAACCCTGAAAGGCATACGCGTCAACTTATGAGTAAGCAAGGCACTCATAAAAACAATTGTTGTGAATGGTTGCAATAAACCCCGATAGGGGTTTAACTTCAATAGCCCCGGGCGACAGCCCGGGGTGGACAATCCACAACAATCCAGAACCCTGAAGGGGTTCAACAACGTATCGATAGGGATTTCAAGGAACCGCTTTTTCTGATCAAATGAGTCCTAGTTCAACCCCTCTCGGGGTTGGATATGTTTTGTGTTCATAGACCCCGAGCTTGCGCTCGGGGCTATTCACGTTCAAGCCCTTCGGGCTTGGGTCTATGGATTGTTTCTATTGAATATAGAAGTCCAATGACGAATTTCTCTAAGAAAAGAGGCTGAAAGGGTACAATGAGAAATATAGTTTTGACCTTAAGTTGACGCGTATACCCGTGAGGGGGGCGGAGGGTCCGGCACGAAAAAGAGGAGAATAGGGGCGCTTGGGGCACCAGTTACCGAGTGGAGGGTTGTGCAACGGATGGGGCGTCTGCTGCGCGTGCCGGAGATGCAGCACTGCTGAGTGATATATAAAATTGAGAGGTGGAGTCATATCTAAAGGAAAGAGCCCATATCCAAAAATCAAGTAGTGCTGCACGGAGCGAACAGCGAACCCCAGAGGCACCCGACCCTCCCCAAAATCTTGGGGAGGGTCACGGCCAAAAAAGAAATTACAAAGTAATAAATTGTTTGCAGAAGAGGGTAAGCCGTATATTTGACGGAGAAAATCGTCTATGAAAATCATCATTGCAGGAGCGGGGGATATCGGGTTTCACTTAGCGCAGTTGCTAAGTAATGAGAAGCAAGATATTACACTGGTGGATAATAATAAAGAGGTCTTGGATTATGTGGGTCAAAAGCTGGATGTATTGACGATCCTTGGCGATGCCTCTTCTCTGAAAGTGTTGAGGGAGGCGCAGGTACAAAAGGCTGAGCTATTTATTAGCGTAACAACATCGGAGAAAACCAATTTGATGAGTTGTATCCTAGCCAAAAAATTTGGTGCGACGCAAACGATAGCCAGAGTAAATCAGGCAGAATATTTAGAAGAGACACTGAGTTCTACCTTTAGAGATTTGGGAGTAGATGCGCTTTTTTCTCCTCGTCTGTTAGCAGCGCAAGAAATTCAGCGGCTAATCGAACACCCGTACTTCACCGATGTATTTGATTTTGAAGATGGGCTATTCTCACTTTGTGGATTGTATGTTGATTCTGATTGCCCGGTCCGTGAACAAACGATCGCGCAAATCGCACAAGAAAATGAGGGCTTGGCATTTCGACCGATAGCTATTTTGCGAGGAAACGAAACAATTATTCCTCGCGGCCCGACGAGAATAGCTATTGGCGATCAGGTCTTTTTTTTGAATCCGAAGGGAAAAGTTCAGGACTTAATCAAAGTGTTTGGCTTAGAGCGAAGGCGAATTCGCGACGTGATGATTATCGGGGGACAAGACATTGCTCATTTGACGGCCCAAATGCTAGAGCAGAAGTATCGATTAAAACTCATCGATGAGAGTAAAATTGTTTGCAATCGTCTGGCAGATGATTTGTCAGAGACCTTAATATTACAAGGCGATCCCACCAATTTTGACTTATTAGAAGAGGAGAATTTGAGTGAAATGGACTGTTTTATCGCCCTAACCCGGAGTACCGAAGCGAATATTCTATCATCAATGATGGCGCGGAACCTGGGTGTTGGGAAAACGATTTCATTAGTAGAAAATGCAGCTTATATCCGCTTGTCGCACAATATCGGAATCGACACGCTGATCAATAAGAAGTTGATTGCTGCGAATCACATCTTTCGCTTTGTCCGAAAGGGAAAGGTAGCGGCGATTACAACCTTGTCCGGCGTTGATGCTGAGGTTATCGAATATATCATAGAAAAAGAGAGCGAGTTAACGAGGAAGGCCATCCACGAGTTGACTTTCCCGGATCAAGCATTAATTGGTGGCGTTATCCGTGAGGATTCGGCCTATATCCCAGGCGGTAATTTCAAAATGAAAGTGGGGGATAAAGTAATTATCTTTGCCTTGCCTAATGCCATATCTACCGTGGAGAAAATCTTCAACTAATCTATGATTAATTTTCAGCCCATCTCCAATGTTATCGGAGTTCAGATCGTCGTTGTTGGCCTATTGATGTGGACGGCACTGCCTTTTGCTCTGTATTTTGGTGATGGAGATGCATGGGCATTTTTTTGGGCGGGGTTCATAACGGTTTTAGGTGGTGGCGGCCTATGGTACTATCACTTTGATTCACGAGCCAATATCACAAAAAAAGAGGGATACTTGATTGTGGTTATGGGCTGGATTTTGATGGTACTCTTTGGCACTTTGCCATACGTATTAACCGGAAGTACCGATTCTTTTACGGATGCATTGTTTGAGACCATGTCCGGAATGACGACGACCGGTGCCACAATTTTCACAGAAATTGAAGAATTACCCCGGGGACTGCTCTTTTGGCGCAGTATGACGCAATGGATCGGAGGCATGGGGATCATTGTACTCACGGTGGCTATTTTTCCTTTATTGGGTTTTGGAGGGACAGAGTTATTTGTTGCGGAGGCACCGGGGCCCACCTCAGACAAGCTACATCCCCGAATTCAGGGAACGGCCAAGCGTCTTTGGTTTATTTATTTAGGGCTAACTGCGACACTTTGCGTGATCCTTAGCAGTATGATGGGATTTTACGATGGAATCAATCACGCGCTCACGACTATGGCTACGGGTGGTTTTAGTACAAAGAATGACTCCATTGCTCATTTTGGACCGGCGGTGCAATACGTCATCGTATTGTTTATGTTGTTTGCCGGTACGAACTATGCCGTTTTATACTTTGCATTAAAGAGAAAGTGGGCTTCAATCTGGCGCTATGATGAATTTAAATTTTATCTACTGTTGGTCGGTGGACTAACCATTCTTTTTTCTATGATTTTGATCTTTGAAGTTGGAAAGCCCGCAGAGGAGTCCTTTCGGGAATCTATATTTACTATTGTCTCCTTAATTACAACTACCGGATATGTCAATGCAGACTATACCACCTGGACGCCCATTATTACCTTTTTGTGCTTCACCTTATTATTTTTTGGAGCTAATGCGGGATCGACTTCTGGTGGGATTAAGCTTGTGAGGCATGCTGTTTTTTTAAAGAATATTTATTTGGAATTTAAGCGCATTCTGCATCCGAGAGCAGTAATTCCCCTACGGCTCAATGGAACTGTGGTTAGGTCGCGAGTATTGATTAATATTTTGGTATTTCTACTCGTATATATTGCCATCTTTCTTTTTGGAAGCGCAGTATTAGTAAGCGTTGGACTTGACTTCAGCACTTCTGTTGGAGCGGTGGCCACCTCACTGGGCAATATTGGTCCGGCTATCGGAAGTGTAGGTCCTGTCGATAATTTTGCACACTTGCCGAGTGCCATCAAACTATTCCTTAGTTTCCTTATGTTAGTAGGACGACTCGAGTTATTTACCGTTATTTTACTGTTTATGCCCTTCTTTTGGCTTAGAGCATAAGTGGTATGAAGAGGCCGCTATTGTAAAACAGTCTCCGCAAAAGACACGATTTAGTGCTGAACCATATCATACCATCAAATCTTCACACTCCACTTATTGCCCCTGCCCTACTAGACCTATTGGGGATCATTTCGTCATCTTTTTTTTCCTTTACCCCTTTTTGCCGGCGGTGCCGAAATAGGCTACAGTCAGTTTCATCAAATGAATGGCAATAAAGGGTTGCTCTCGTCAGGGAATACAGCCCAAATGACCCGAAGCTTGCAGTAGCCGGACAATCAAATGCGCACCCTCTACACAAGAAAAAAGAGGCTGCCCATTGGACAACCTCTTCATAAATACGTCTGCTCAATAACTATTGTTACTGCTTAATGAACGGTATCGTTGTCGGCTGATAGTTCGGGGCTGACAAGCGTAAGTAATACGTACCAGGTGTCAGTTCTCCCAAAATCAAGCTTCTATTCCTTTGGTATTTTTGAATCGGATACGTTCGAATGATATCGCCACGATTGCTGATGATTTCAATCTGACCTTCCGACTCCAGAGATTGTCCCGAAAGTCTAGCCACATCAGCAACGGGATTGGGTGCCAGTTGCCAGTCTTTTCCAAAAGCATCCTCTGCGGACACGGTTTCTCTCACTTCAGCTTTGATAAAGAAAACAAACTCCTCTGTATCTGTAAATCGAGAGGTAATCGTCACAACTCCTACATCTGTCATCCCTTCTTCCGCTGCAAAATAGTTGATCGCAAAAGTATCGAGATCCTGTTCCGGTTCTTGTGGATCGGCACCAAAAATTAATTGTATAGGATCGAAAGAACTCACTGAATATCCATTCCCTGCAACTTCAACATTCTGAATTTCGATGATTGGCTCTGCCAGGGTCTCCATTTCGAACATGAGCGTCGTATCTAACGATTGATCGACCATACCCAAATCCAGAGTGTCACCGGCATTCACCGCATTCATAGAAGGCAGCTGACTCACTGAAAACATTCCTTTTTGCGCAATAAAGCCATACAGCTCTTCTCCACTTTGACCATCGTTGGCCTGAAAATAAATATCCTTTCCAAGAAGAGCTAACTCCCTCACATTAGAATTGCCGGTGCCGGTATTGATTTCCGTCAACTGTTCTTCCAATTGGAAATTACCTAGTAAAGGCACGCGAAATAATTCATCTCCGGAAGCGGCTGTTTCTTTGGTATAGTAATAATAGCCCTCAAGAGGGTCGAATATAAATTCACTGTGATCGGGATCGAGGTTATCCAGGCTCAAACTCATTAGCTGAACATTTCCCTGCTGGAGGACAAAACCAAACGGGTCGGCAAGGAACAACTCTCGTCCTACAGTATCGATACCTCCCATATCATTTTCCTGAGTCAGAAAAGCCGTAAATGTGAATAAAAAGCCAAAGAAAGGGTTCAGATCATCCGGCTCCATGGAATTCCCTTGATTCAAGTTCACCCATTCGTTCGTGTTATCATCGGTTTGGTCTAATACATAAAGTCTATCGCCCGCTCCATCCGGATCTGCTGTAAAAAACAAAACAGTGGGAGCCACACCGGCCAGGCCGATCTCAATAAAATTACCTGGATTAGAGGAGGCAGATCCAGGATTCATATCAACGCTCAACCGAGTGCCCTCTTCAGTGCCATCGGTACGCCAAACTTCCGTCCCCAGCGAGTCTATTTGAGCGCTAAAAAACACATTATTTCCAATCGATGTGAATTGTGTTGGAAAGGAACTCTCTGTTCCTGACGCTATGTCTTTCAACAACTCTGTGCCTGCCAGCGTACCATCGGAAACCCATATTTCGGTTCCTTCGCCAGGGGTTTGTGCATTGAAATACATCAATCCACCTTCAGGAGTAACGTATTTATGATCCGGATTTCCCGAATCACTTCCAGCGTTGATATCCAAGAATAGTCCTGTTCCATCTACCGTACCATCGGACATCCATAATTCAGCGCCTTCATCAGCCGTCGTTGCTGTAAACCACAATTGGTCTTGAAAAACCACGAAATCGCGAGGGGCACCATCGCCTTCTCCATCTTGTATATCAAGAAAAAGTTCGGTCCCCTCTTCCGTGCCATCAGTCACCCAGAGTTCCATGCCAGCTCCCGGAGCGCGGGCGGAAAAAAATACCCGACCGTCAAATTCGATAAAATTTCCAGGGTCGCTGTTGCCCTCTGAAAAATTGGAATCGGGATTAATATCCTTCAATAATCGAGTTTCTTCCTCCGTACCATCGGAAATCCACAACTCTGCTCCGGCATCTTCCGTAGTAGCTCTAAGCAACAATTGATCGTTGTACTCAATCAATCGATCCGGGCTTCCATCTTCAGCTCCGGGATTAATATCCTTGATGAGATCCACTTGTTGTCCATGCATCATGGAGCTGATAAACAAGAAGAGTAATAATGGTATGCAATGTTTCATAATGTTTTAGTTTGGTATATGATTGAGAATGTTTTTAAAGTTTAGCAGGTTGAAGGAAATAATTGTGGGATACAAGCCCAAAACCTCCAATATCGAATTCGAGAACAATGCCTTCTCCCTCCATTCCGCCTATTCAATCTGCGTACTCCATCCTCTTCGACAGCAATATAATAGAAAGCTTTCAAAGTTTTCCTACTTTTTCTATCAACCCTAAGGATTTGTTCTACAACTTCAACTTCTGCGCTCGGTGTATTATTTTGATTCACGGGAATAAATCACAGTACTTCGGTCAATTTTCATAGAACGGAAGTTCTTTGGAAATAAAATATCGCCTCTCTCCGAGCTAATATAAAATTATGCATTCTTCCCGGCTGTTAATATTGAAAAGTCCAGCGACATTGACTCCTGTGCTGTCATTGCAAATCGCTAATTGAAACCCTATCTTTGCACTATGAGTCACACCCAATCGCTAAGCGACACGATTATTGCCTTATCCACCCCTCCGGGAACCGGAGCGATCGCCGTCATTCGCTTGTCAGGTCCCAACTGCATCCAATGGACCGCCGAGAATCTGAGAAAGCCCAAACTTTTAGAGGCAGAATCCCACACGGCCCACTTCGGACTTTTCCGTAATCCAGAGGGTGAAGTGCTGGACGAAGTCGTAACTACTGTTTTCAAAAACCCTAGCTCTTACACCCGACAAGATGTCGTGGAAATAAGCGCTCATGCCTCGGATTGGATTATTGAGCAGATTATCCAGCGCTATCTTCAGCAGGGTGCTCGCTACGCCGAGCCAGGAGAGTTTACCTTTCGTGCTTACATGAACGGTCAGCTCGACTTGTCCCAGGCCGAGGCCGTAGCCGATCTCATCGCCGCGGAATCACAGGAAGCCCATCGCCTCGCACTGCATCAGTTGCGCGGCGGTTTTTCCCGGGAGATTGATCACTTGCGACAACAATTGATCGACTTTGCCAGTCTCATCGAGTTAGAACTTGATTTTGGCGAGGAGGACGTTGAATTTGCGGACCGGGAGCAATTGGCCCAAACTGTCACACACATATTATCCCTCATTCAGCAACTCATCGATAGTTTTCAATGGGGCAATGCGGTAAAAAAAGGCATTTCCACTGTCATTGCCGGTCGACCCAATGCCGGGAAATCGACGCTATTGAATGCCCTGCTCAAGGAAGACCGAGCCATCGTCTCAGAAATTGCCGGTACCACCCGGGACACCATAGAGGAGAGTATCGTTTTAGATGGTATTCCCTTTCGATTGATTGATACCGCCGGACTCCGAGACGCAGCAGATACCATAGAAGCCATGGGCGTTAAAAAAACATATGAAAAAATTCAGTCCTCGGCCATCGTCTTATTTTTATTTGATCTCAGCAGCACCTCCCCGGATCAGCTCAAGGCCGATATCGCAGAATTTCGAGACCAGAATTACCACATTATCGTTCTCGCCAATAAAACGGACCAACTCAGCGCGCCCGAGCTTTCCGCCCATCAAAAAGCCATTGGAGACATTCCCATTCTGCCCCTGTCCGCGCAATTTGGACAAGGCATAGAGTCCTTGATCCAATCCCTCATCCAATTTGCCCGCGATTCTCAGCAGCAAGCCGGCAGCGCTATTGTCACCAACAGCCGACACCACGCCGCTCTCACCCGCGCCCACGAGGACCTTCAGCGCGTCTTAGAAGGTTTGCAAACCGGCATTACCGGCGACTTTGTCGCTATGGATATCCGCCAGGCCCTGTATCACTTAGGTAGTATCACCGGGGAGATCACCACCGACGATCTATTGGGTAATATTTTTAGCAATTTTTGTATCGGGAAGTAGAAAAAATATGTACGATTAAGTAATTCGTGGACTGTCCGAAAATCACCTAAGTCTACACAGCTTATGAAGGAACTTATGAAACGGGCCTTATCTTGAATGTTAGAGAATGTAAAAACTACCAATCATCGTTTGCTGCTTTCGCGTCCATTTTTTCTTTCAGTGATGCTAACATTTGGGTAGCGTGAAAATTTGTCTGCTCTTTTATTTTATTCCACGCTCTTTTTCCCATTCCACCCATAAATCCTCCAGGCTTTTCTTCTTTTAAATCTCCAACTGTATTTGAATCATAAGAGCTGTCGTACTCTCCAGTGTGCCAGAAATCTGTCAAAGTATATCTATATCTGCCATCTTTAAATTCTATCTTAATGGTAAACCTTACATGGCCGGCTGATACCATATTTGCCTTCACTGGAAATAATCCTTTGCCCATTATTATTCCTTCTTCTTTATCTTCATATTCTATAACATTTTCTGATGAACTAAATGTATTAATGAACCAAGTTTTCCCCCGTTTATATAAATCATTCTTACTTGTACCGTCAACTTGAACGACACTTTGATAAGTTATTTTCCCGGTTTCTTCAGAAATAGGGAGGACTCCATTCTGGGAAAACAGAGTAAAAGGTAGAAAGACCAATAATAATAAGACCATTTCATTCATAGTAACTAAATTTATTTAAATTCAATATAAGAATATTCAGCACTAGCGCAAAACCTTTGAGATATATCGACTCATTTCGAAGTAAAACTTCCTCAACTTAAATGAGTCTGCATCCTTAACTTATTAATAATAAACTGGATGGTTTTTTGCAACCAATAACTTAATGGTGGAAGAGGTGCTAATCGTTTCTGGAGCACTTCCACCATCGTTCGTCCACCATAAACAAATACAAACTATAGTCTTATTTTACCACCTTTCATTCTTTGGAAAAGAGTTATTTAATACTATCCTGTACCCTATTCTTCTGAATAATTGATTGTCAATACTTATTACTTTTTGCATTGAAAACTAGGTGCCATACTTTGTTAAGGGAACTATTTTTCAGTTTAAAAATAGGGCGCTGTGAATATTTAAAGAAGGATATACCACAAGTCAATGATTGATTTTTTTTATATTAGCAATGCACTGAATTATAGTCACTGATAACTTTATTTTGATTTAAGATAAACCAAGATGAATACAGAACACAGCATTATAAAAAAAAGGCAACATTATTATTGGTTAGGCATGAAGTGGGAAAATGAAAATGATTTGCCGAAAGCGATTGAAGCGTATAAAACTTACTCAACACATTTAGCAGAACAAGATAAACACATCCCCCATCAATGGATATCCAAATTTTACGAGCAACTAGGGGATACTGAAAAATCACTGTTACACTTGGAAAAATTTGCTGAAGGATGCACTCCCCCAAAAGCTGCCGAAGTATACAAAAGTCTCGGTGAAAGGTATTTAACTATTCATTCAATTGAGAAGGCTGTATGGAATTTTGAAAATGCAATTGAAAACAACCCTAATATCGGTGTCAAGAAAAAATTAGATGAATTGATAAGCACCTTAGAATGAAAAAATTAGATGATTTAAATTATCGAGCTTTTACAGGCAAAAGTGAAGCGCACAAAGCCTTTAATTCTTTGAGAGGAATAATTGAAGGAATTGCGCTGGATAAAAAAATCAACCAAAAAGAAATTGACGAATTAGAGTGGTGGTGCGAAAACCATGAATTCTTAGCGAAAATGAATCCATTCAAGGACTTGATAACAAACATTCAGGTTATAATTAGCGACAACGTAGTGACAGAGGAAGAAATAAAAAATATGAGGTGGTTGTGCGATAAATTTAAGGATGGATTTGAGTACTATGATGAATTCACATCCGACCTTCAAGCTTTGCAAGGAATCTGTCATGGGATTTTGGCTGATGGTATTGTAGATGACGAAGAAATTATTGAGCTGAAAAATTGGTTGAACCAGAATCAGCATTTAGCGACTTTCTATCCATACGACGAAATTACAAGCTTGATAGCGGAAGTCCTTGCTGATGGAATAATAGACGAGGACGAAAGAAAGTTGTTGAAAAGATACTTTAACGAATTTGTGAATCTTAGCGATACCGAACTCCAAGAAAAAATTGACCAAGAGGTTAAAGATGTGAAAATAGGAGGAGTTTGCTCTAAGGTTTCAGATATTCGATTTATGGATAAACAGTTTTGTTTTACAGGTACTTCGGCGAAAAGTTCACGAAGTGGAATAGCAAACTTGATTGAAGAATATGGAGGCAAATTTATAAATTCGGTTTCTAAGAAAACCAATTATCTAATTGTAGGCGATGACGGAAACCCATGTTGGGCTTTTGCATGTTACGGAAGAAAAGTGGAAAAAGCGATAAAATTAAGGAAAGGAGGCTCCCAAATAATGATTGTACATGAAAATGATTTTTGGAGAGAAATAGATGAAAGAAATTAAGAAAAGAAGGTGAAAGGTAAGAACAAAAATCAATCCGTAGCAAAAAAATATTAGCCATGCTTATTTTTCTAAATTAATAAACAAGAATTAATCAATAACTGGGTAAGGGGGACTAATCTCTAAAGCCTTTATACCTCGAACAACCAGCATAGAGGAAGACAAATAAAAGTCAATTTTTGACCCTTACCCCATTTGCCAAAAATGATTGCTTTTGATACGGATTTACACACTATTTGTACCTTATTTGTACCTCAATTTTGCAAAACCCTGACTATCAACACAGATTACTTTTTGTATTGGAAAGTAGAAGACGGCCATACCTTCCCTGCAAACTCCGTGGTTCATATCTTTGTGATGAATGAAAACGCCCTCTACCCTAAAGAAACAACACATAAAAAAGATACAACCAAAACCGGTTCCTTTCCACGACACCGTCTCTAATCCTGATCATCCTGTCATCCTATAAATCGTAATTCACACAAATAGGCACCCGCGCCGGGCACGATGATGAAGGGGCGTGGGTATGATAGGAGACGTTGCGTTGCAAGGTCTCTACATTGATAAATAAATGGGCAATCACATTTGCTGCCGCCATACCCCCTATGAAGGGACCCGACGGCCTTAAGCCATTCAAGGCCCGGTGCATGATGGCGAAGCCATCATAGGATTTTCCGGCGCGCGTCACAACCCCTGAAGGGGAGCACGCCATACGCACTACCTCTCACGTCATTCCCCAATCCCCACAGTACAATCGATACCCTCCCGCCATATCGTCTTCCCCCAGCAATGCCGCAAGCGACTGATGCACATAGACCGGCGCCGGTAGGCTGCGCCGCCACCAAAAGTGTCTTCCCTGACCGGTCAAAAAGTTCGATACCTGTGCAGATAATGTAAGGCTCTCTATTGACTGCCGACGCAATTCAGCCAATATCCACCATCGGCTCGTTTCCAGACCTTCGTCGTTATCAGTTATCCATAAGGGGATCTTGACATGGCCATCCCGCTGCACAAACCATAGTAAGGCTGCCACCGAGCCGTCTCTAGATCGGAAACGCCACAGCTCGCTGGAAAAATGCTCGGCATAGCAGCTAAAAGGGTACCGAAGCTGCTCCCGGCGATCCTCCTCCTCACTGCCCACCCAGGGATGAGATAGCTTCCATTGCAGCATTTGCTTTTCTTTCTCGGAAAAGGATGTTCTCTCACTCAAAAACTGCTGGTCCTCACTTTTGATTCGCTCTACTCGTTCTGGCGAAGGGGGCGAGGGCAGACGACTCATCCGCAGAATGGGGTCGTGAATAAAATTTAATGCGCGATCTACCCCCTGCAAAACGGGACGCACTGCCTTTGAAAAGGGCAGTCGATGTGCAAAAAAATGAGTCCATTGAAATCGTCGATAGCACCGGACCATAGTCGGAGCCTCCGCGCTCAGAAAGTCGGGGCGCTGCTGTAGCATTCGCTCTCTTGCTGGAGCCATATTGGCCAGTGCAATGCGACCCTCATTTTCCTTAATTATTTTTGACATTAATCGCCCGGCTACTCCCTGCCGCCGAAAGGACGGTCGCACCCACACTCCACTCATCCACAGCATAGACTCTCGCCCGAGCCAGCGGTCGTGCAGCAGTGATTGAAAGGCGACCATCTTTTCTCCTTCTCGAACAACGTACAGTGCGATGTCATCAGATCGGGTGAAGGGTTGCCGAGCCAGCGATCTTGCTCGACGCGCAGAAATCGGAAGCTCACCCGTCTCATTCTCAGCAAATTGCCGCTGATACTCTTCCAGTTCTCCTACTGTGACTCGCTCTATCTTCATGACTGCCTCCGTTGAATAATGTGTCGACCGAGCACGCGTTTTGCCTGATAGGCCAGATACTCGTATTCCAAAATAGCCCACCCGCTCGATCGGCCTCTCTCCATTGGCAATCGCTGAATATGTCGGCTTTGAGGATCTTTCTTAAGTTTACTCGTCCCAAAAGTCAGGTCCATGGAACATTGCTCAAAAAAAGCATTATTTACTCCCAGATCAGAATAGGGAAAAGCAAAAGCGCGTATCTTCTCTCCTAAATATTTGCCGACCCAATCCACACTTTCTCTCGCCTGCTGACACTGTTCCTGCAGAGAGAGTTGCCCGAAATCCGGATGGTCCATCGAGTGTCCTCCCATCGTCCAGCCTGCGGAATGCAGCTCTCGCAATTCAGACAGACTCAGATAAGGATTCTGTTCCTCCACGTAAGCCGCCAGGTCTACACCTCCTTGCTCGGCAATCTCGTCCAATTCTCCTCTTTGATCGAAGGTAACAGCCAATAACTTTTTTCGTGCGGTTCCATCTCCAGGCAGCACTTTATGCACGGTTTGTTGTAGCTGCGGCAAGTGTTCAACCAAAAGACTCGTCTTGAGGCGATACATCATGTCGGCACGATCTACAAAAGAAGGATTGATAAAAAGAGTCGCCGGCAATTCATGAGACTCCACTATCGGTCGGGCAAAGCGGTTCACTTCTCTCAAACCATCATCAAAGGTCAGGTGAAAGTAGCGCCCCTGATCCGGAGATTTCTTCCACTCCAATAAATCACTCAGCGAAATAGGGTCAAAATAATTACAAAATGTCTTGAGATCCGCTGCAAAGTCTTTGGGATGGCGCGGTGCGTACAAATGCTTTAGGTGCACAGGCGCTTCCGGTCCCACGGCATGATACATGGGCACCAATAGCCTGGGTCCACCCGCTTGAATTAACCATTGTAGAAAGCGCTGCCGCATATGCTAACATAGCAAAAAAGGCCGCAAAAATTCCCTTTACGTTATAGAATTGTTCGAAATATTTTTCTGTCGACTCGATTTAAACCGCTGCATCTTCGGTCGTTTCTTTCGGTGTTTCGTCGACCGACCACTGACCCGTTTTCTCCAGCGTTCAAAACTCTTTCGCTTCAGCTCCCTTCGCATCAATTCAATCACCTCCTTTTCCGGCAGTCCAAATTGCATCTCTATCGCCCCAAAAGGCGTCCGATCTTCCCAGGCCATCTCAATTACCCGATCTATATCGCGCTCATCTAATTCTTTCATATATACTAAATGCTTCAATCTTCTTTTTGTTTTTAGGGCGTCCCCACCACCGCTGGTGGTGGGCGTTACGCTCCGGGCTCCACCTGCGTTCGGTCCCCAACGAGTTGGGGACTGGCACGCCACCCTTCGCATCACTGACGCGAACCGCGGGGAAGACTTTTGGGGGCTGGGCACCTCTGCTCCTCTGCGAGCTCATTGGGGAACCTCCTGAGTTGCGTAAATTGACCCGCGACGAGAATTCGAAATATTTTCTGTACCCATCTTTCAGGATTTTCAAATTTCAATTGGCTGGACGAAATCGGCCAGCCCCCGGCAGGGATAGCAGCGATAGGGACCCGCCGCGCGGGCGATGCAGCCGTAGTGCGAGGAGGCGATCGAAGAAAGCCCTACGCAGCCGAACGGATGCCGACCGGGCGGTGGGGCACTACAAGCGAATAGCCCGACCCCGGCCGCCGAATGGCGGGACGGGGTGCCGGCCTAAACATCATTCTATATCTGCCCTGGCATCCGGAAATACAAGTGAACCCACAATTCCACTGCCGAAGATGAGAGGCAAGCCACCGAAGGCCCAATAGAGGGTGTAAAAGCCTTCTTCTCCGAAGTAAATATAGCAGGCGATGCCCCAAAGTAGGCCGACGAAGGTGCTGATGGTGGCGCCCCAGCGAGAGACGATCGACCAGTGAAAGCCGGCGAGAATGGAGAAGCTGAGGGCGTAAACGGGGATGTTGGCGAGAATGAGTTTTCGGAGGATGGAGTCTACGAGGAGCTCGGCGAGGATCCAGGAGAGCAGGGCGATGAAGAAAAGGAGTTGTCGGTTGGAAAATACGGAGGTTTGAAAGCGTTCAAATTCCGAACGGAGCATGGCGGTCATGGCCGTCCAAAGTCCAGATAGAGTGGTTGCTGCCAGAGCGAAAAAAAGGCCATAACCCCAGCCGCGGAGGCCATCGGGGAGGTGATACTGGACGAGGTAGGGAATGCTCATTTCGGGTTCATTGAGAGCGGCTCCTTGCTGACGCAAATAGGCAGCGGACAAAACCATAGCACCATAGAGAACAAAGACGATGATAGCTGCAAGAACCACGGCTGTGCTGGCGATTCGGGGGCTACGAGCAGAAAAAATGCGCTGGCCGTACCAGGGGGAGGCGATGTAGGTGAAAGTGGTGAGCAAAATAATGGAAAAGGCGTAGGATGTAGGGAGATTTTCGGGGGCATAAGCCAGAGAGGAAGGCATGAGCGAAGGGATATCGCTGGCGGAAAAATAGAAGAGAATGGGGATAAAGATTAGTGCAGCAATGAAGCTAACTCCATCCACCCGAATGACGGAGAGCAAACCGGATCGAATACACAATAAGAGTACACTGGCAGACAAACAAATACTGAGGGCATAGGAGGGGAATTGGGGTAACAAAGGCTGGAAAATGACTGTCAGAGACTTGATGTAGGTAGCTCCAAAACCGAGCATGGCTAAAAAGAGAAACACAGAAGCGGTGGCGCCGAGAAAGGATCCGTATTTTTGATGAAACAGATCGGAAACGGATAAGGCATTGAGTCGCTGCCAGGGCTTGGCGGCGGTCAGAGAGTAGAAAAGCAGGCCGATGAGGAAGGCGAAAGGGAGTAAAAGGGCTTTCATGCCGGCGATATAGCCCATAGATGAAAATCCGAGTAAAGTACTCATATTGAGTTCGGCCATGACGAGGGTGGCAGTGAGAGCGGCAAGACCTGTGGCCTTATTGCCGAGTAAGAAACCGCTATTGGAGTCCTGGGCTTTACCCTTCCACCAGGCCGCAAGTAAAAGCAGTAACAAGTAAGCGCAAAAAATAGTGATATCTAACATATCCGGTGGATTGAAGAAACATCTTAGCTAAAGGCATTGAATTACCATTCAGATTCTAATTCTTCTACTGCTTCGGGAACAGATTCC
>Ga0306912_1000903_pt1 | contig 15404 bp, 15 predicted proteins | sample AntRauFillE10628_FD_190443 | JGI IMG/M metagenome (GOLD analysis project Ga0306912, IMG submission 190443) | Saline lake microbial communities from Rauer Islands, Antarctica - Metagenome Filla E10 #628 (v2) (version 2) | ecosystem: Environmental > Aquatic > Non-marine Saline and Alkaline >... | reverse complement strand
CGGTTACATTACAAACGCCAAAAAATAAAATAAAGGGCTTAATATATTGGGAAGCGACGGAGGAGCTCGCCCACTGAATTTGCCTTTTATGCAAGTTTTTGAAGAGAGGAATTGTAGCCTTGATTTTTTTAGCCAAAAGCTTTAATCTTTTATTTGATTGGCTGAGCTCACTTCGTTCGGTTGGTCCTTTTTTGGTCAACTGAGGCGAAGCCGAACTCACGAACTCCTCTAGAAGAGGAAATCTGTTCGTAACCAAAAAACGGACTTTAAAATATCTTGGGGTGCATTACTCCTTCGTGAAATATACCATTGAAAAACAGATCGTTAAAAAAGATGTCATGGGTAACTTATTTCAGGGCCTCATAATTGCCATTGCTTAATGCTGCTGCTAGGAATAAGCATTAGAGAATAATATTCCTACTATTCCAACTCAATCTTATCAATTAGCAACTCAAAGTTCTCCTCCCTTTTGTTGGCAATTAAGAAAGTTAATTCTTCAATACTGTCGTGATTATAATTGTCCATATCTAAAAAGCGGCCGCGATAAGAAGGACGCATATCTTTTAAATCTACTTCAATAGTTTCCCAATCTTTTTGGGTGGAGAAGGTGTAGATATAGGAATAATAATCACTACTATTATGCTTAACAAGCACCTGATAACTTTTGCCATCGCCTTTAATGCGCATTTTTAGTTTCTTGTAATCAGCTGTACTTTGTTTGCTAGATTCGTACCGCAGCGATGAAAAACCACCATTATTTTCTAAAGAAATCTCGCCCCAAAAACGACCATGCCCTTCTTCTGTTATCTCGAAATTACCGGCAGATAAACCTCCCATAACCCCATCGTCAACAACACGCCAATTCTCGGTATTGCTTTTCTTTTGGAAATCAAAAATTAAGGAGGAACTACCAATCATAGTGAAAATTATTAGGGTACTTAAAAGTCGCATTGTATCAAAAAATAATGGGACTGCTTAATTACAATCCTTAATTTTAAACTGATTTTATGCGAGAAAGTTCTCAGCCTTCAAGCCTTTTGAGAAAGGGAGAGTTTAAAATAATCAGAATAAATTATTAAACCTATTCATGCCTCAGGCTCTCAATGGGGTCTAATTGGCTTGCTTTTAAGGCTGGGTAAAAACCTGAAATTAATCCAACGCCTAAACATAATAAGGCCGACAAAAACATCCAAGTCCAGGGAATAATAAAGCTGCCTCCAATGCCGGCGGATACTGCGTTACCAATAGCTATCCCAAAGATAATACCGCCAAAACCACCAATCAGGCAAATTACAATGGCTTCGGTTAAAAACTGACTGAGAATGGCATGGCTTTTAGCACCAACCGCTTTGCGAATACCTATTTCTTGAGTGCGCTCTGTTACGGAGACTAGCATAATATTCATTAATGCGATGGCTGCTCCTAAAAGGGTAACCGAGGCGATAACTACCGCAGCCATACTAACGTATTTTAAATTTCCAATAAGACTTTCGCTGAGGTTATCGCTTCGCACGATAGCAAAATTGTCATCAGACTTCGGCTTTAGTTTTCGCACAGCGCGCATTACGGCCGTTGCTTCCGAAACCACCTCTTCTAAATTAAGACTTTCCTTAGCCATAACATTTACCGCGAAACTTCTGCCTGATGTGGCATAAAGCGTGCGTGCTTTGGTTATCGGGATTAGAATAGATTTATCGCCACCAAAGCCAAAGGAGTTGCCCTTTTCTGCTAAAATGCCAATAATGCGAAAACGGTTACCGGCAAACTGTATTACTTTACCCAAAGCATTTTCTTTAGGGAAAAGACTATTTACAATTTCCTGCCCGATCATCACACTGGCCTCAGCATCATCAATATCGTTTTTGGTAAAATTTCGCCCAGACTCTAACTCATAGCCACCGGTGGAGAGGTAGTTTTCATCTACTGCCATTACCGCGATGTTGGGATTGGTAGATTTGTTTTCGTATTTAACTTCGGTGGTGCCGCTTGCCATAAATGAAACACTGGTACTGGCCTGCTTATAAGGCATTTTTTCTTTAAAGCTTAGTGCTTCATAAAAACTAATACTAGGATAATATTTGGGCTTTTCGCCCCCACGCCCAATGCGAATATCTGGGCTGCGATTTTGAATGGTAAAGGTATTAGCACCTAAAAGTGCAAATTGCCCAGTGAGTGATAATTTTATCACGTCAATAGCCGTTAGTATTCCTACCAAAGCCGTAATGCCAATGGCAATAATTAGGCTCGTTAAAATGGTGCGCAGCAGCTGAGTTTTTATAGATTGCAGCGCTATTTTAAGGTACTCGAAAAACATGGCTTTTTGCATGGCACTAAATTACAATTTATGAGTGGCTCGGGAGAGAAAGATTCTGCGCAAAATGAAATTCACCTTGCAATTCCGCCTGAGGGTTCTTTAGCATTACTTGCTTTAGGAGCGAAAGGATTGCAGGCTTGGCGTCTGGCAAGAACCAATAATCCCCCAAATGAAGAATCCTAAGTGTCTCTTAATTGGCTGGGATGCAGCGGAGTGGGAGCTGATCGATCAATATATTGATTTAGGTATGATGCCTAATCTTAAAACGCTTTTAGCCAAAGGAGTGCGCGCCAATATCGCCACGCTACAGCCCGTTCTTAGCCCCTTGCTATGGACAAGCATTGCTACGGGTAAACGTCCCCATGAACACGGTATTTTGGGTTTTGTGGAATGGCAAGGACAAAAAGTGATTCCCGTGCAAGGCAGTACGCGCCGTAAAAAAGCCTTTTGGAATGTATTAGAAGAAGCGGGCTTAAAAACTCAGATTATTAATTGGTGGCCCAGTCACCCTGCTGAGCAAAGTGGAAAACTCAAGGTGTCTAACCAATTTTGTGAGTTTCCGCAAGAATTGACAAATTGGTCATTAGCTAAGGCCTCTGTTTTTCCGCCTCTCATGCAGCAGGAGATTGCCGCTTTGCGCATTGCACCACAAGAATTAACCCAAGCCCATCTACAGCCTTTTTTTCCCAATCACAATTGGCAGGAGCTAAACACTGATCCTATGGTGGCCAATGTAGCGCAGGTAGTAGCGCGTTCGGCTTCAATTCACAATGTAATTACCAAGGCTTTAGAGAGTGATGACTGGGATTTTTCAGCGGTTTATCTCGAGGCGCTCGATCATTTTGCGCACTTGGCCTCACAGTATTTAGCTCCGCAATTGGAGGGTGTCAGTGATAAAGATTTTGGCAAATACTCGGAAATTATTCCCGCTGCCTATCGCTGGCACGATATGATGCTGGGACGCTTAATGGAATTGGTAGGACGCGATTGCCATATTATTATCTTGTCTGATCATGGTTTTGAGGTTTCCAATAATCGATCGCTTAATCTACCTGACCTTCCCGCTTCACCAGCTTTGGAGCATCGGCCTTATGGTCTTTTTGCTGCGGCTGGCCCACAGTTTAAAGCCGGAACTGCTCTTTATGGCGCTAGTCTTTTAGATATTGCACCTACTATTTTTCAGCTCTATAACTTACCCCTAGCCGAGGATATGCCTGGGCGGGCATTACTAGATTTATTCAAAAAAGAGCAAAAGCCCAGTTTTATTCCCAGTTGGGAGTTGAGTGGGCCTGGCCCCAATTTTATGGCCGGGGATGGGGCTAATCAACAAGCTATTTTACAACAGCTCGACGAACTAGGTTATATAGATCTGAGCGGGGCTAATCAGGCGCATTTAATTAAGGAAGAATGGGAATATAACCGCCTTTTAAGTTTATATGATGCCGGCGAATTTCAGTTAGCCTGGCAAGGCTTTAAAGAGAATTTTCTAGCAAAAAAAGACTTCCGTTATTTAAATTTAGGCGCCAAATTATGCCTCGAAATGAAGGACTTACCTGCCTTTGAAAAGTATTTTTCCACTTGGCCAGCTTCCTTTGCTAGTTCGCCTTTAGCCTTGTATTTTAAAGCTTCTGCGGCGATGTTGCAAGGCGATTTCGCCTTGGCACAGAAGCAGCTACAAGCTATTGAGAAAGCGGGGTTGATTAGCGCGCAGGTTTATTTTGAAATTGCCCGCACGGCTTTTCTTTTGGGAGAACTTAAAATGGCAGCAGACTATTATGAAGCTTGTTTAAAACTCAACCCTAAGTACAGTAGTGCTTTAACAGGTTTAGCTGGGGTAAAGGTAGAGCAAGTAGCGTATACGGAGGCAATGCAGCTTTTACAAGAAAGTATTTCCTTGCGATTTTTTCAGCCCCAAGCCCACTATTTGTTGGGCATCTGCTTTAAGCAAGAAGATGAACTAGAAGCGGCAAGGCAAGCTACAAAAATGGCTTTAAAACAAGCACCTAAGCATAAAAAAGCAGGCCTGCTTTTGGAACAATTGCAACCTTTAAAAGAGATAAGTTCCAGCGCCAAACAAATTATTATTGTAAGCGGTTTCCCTAGAAGCGGTACCAGTATGATGATGGCAATATTAGGAAAAGCAGGATTGTCACTTTTGCATGATACTAAGCGAGTAGCAGATGAATCTAATCCTAAGGGCTATTATGAATACGAAGGAATTAAACATCTAGCGGAAGCGCGCGAAAAATTTACCGCCAAAAACGAGCAAGTGGTTAAGGTAGTAGCGCCTTTATTACGCTATTTACCGCCCGAAAATTCCTACCGGATCCTTTGGATGGAGCGTCCGATTATTGAGATTATTATTTCACAAGAAAAAATGAAGGGTAATAAAGCCCTGCAAAATTTCCCCTATCAATTAGCTATGCAGATGGAAGAGGAACAGAAGCGTATTTTGCAGTGGATTGATAATCAGGTAAATATGAAGGTGGAGAAATTTGCATATCAAGATTCTTTGACAAACCCCGAGCAGCTTATATTGCAGCTAGCAAGCTTTTTACCGGCTAAGTATAATTGGCAAAATGCCGTGGCCGAAATTGATATCAAGCTATATCGCAGTAAAATTGGTTAAGCCCGAAAAGATTTGCGACTTTTGTCGCTTTAAGTATTATGAAAAAAGAAACGAGTCATTCAGAAGCCCTGCGTTACCTTTCGGTAGTTGGCGGCGTGCTAGCCTTAAATAGTGTTCAGGCCCAAATCAAATATGTTGATATTCCGGACAGCACTTTAAATACCAATAGTGCCTTTTTCGATTTAAATATTGATGAAGATACGCTTGGCGTGGTAGATTATCGTTTCATACAGTACGTGGATACTGGTTCATTTAAAATTAGCGGTAGCTTTATTCAAGCGGTTAGCAATGCCGGTAATTCAGTTTTAGGCTTAGATTATGCCAATTATGCCTATCCCTTTAATTTAAGTCCGGGCGATAATATTGGCCCTTCTTCCGTTTTTAAAGGTGCTGGTGGTTCTAGTGCTCTCGGGCAGTTAGCGCTTAGCGCAGATGGTGTTTCTTATCCCAACGACAAATTTCAAGGTGCGGTTAATGGCTTAATTGGCTTGCGTTTTCGCGCCGATCGAAATGATACCATTCGCAGCTTCTATGCTTGGGTGCGTATTGAAGTTTCTTCGGATAGCAAGTCGATGACTATAAAGGATATGGCTTGGAATGAAGCTTATGGCGAAGCGATAAAAGCGGGCGAGGGTGCCCCTTGGCTTAGTCAAACTGAAGTAGAAGTTCAATCCCATTTAAGATTGCAACAGTTAGGACAAGATTTACTTGTGAACTCAATAAAAGGTGAGGCGGAGTTAAAAATATATAGCCTACAAGGCGCCTTAATTGAAAGTCGTCGTATCGAAAAAGGTGAGAAGCGTATCAAGCTTGACTTTTTAACCAAGGGTATTTTAGTGGCTAAGCTAAGCGATGGCAAAGAAGAGTCGCAATTGAAATTATTGGTTTATTAATCTAGAAAGCCGGTTAAATTTAAAATCTCATCTGCAATAGCGAGACTAGCAGTGGCCGCAGGAGAAGGTGCATTTAAAACGTGCACTGAGTTTTTATGGTGGACAATTTTAAAATCATCTACCAGATTTCCATCGCGCTCTACCGCTTGGGCTCGCACACCAGACCGCACTGGTCGTATATCACTCATTTCTAAACTAGGAACCATTTTTTGGAGCGCTTTTAAGAAAAGTCTTTTCGAAAAAGCTCTTTGCATTTCCCCCATTCCTTGTGCAGAATGGCGTATAAATAGTTTCCAGGTTCCGGGGTAGCTTAAAGCATCGTAGGTATCTTTCCAAGAAAATGAAGTAGGAGAGTAGCCTTCCCTTTTAAAGGAAAAAACTGCATTGGGCCCACATTCCACACTTCCATCCGTCATGCGGGTAAAGTGTACCCCTAAAAAAGGGAAGTCAGGATCGGGAACCGGGTAAATTAAGTGTTTCACTTTATGCTTAGCTTCCGGGGTCAGCTCATAATAGTCGCCTCTAAAGCCAATTATACGTACTCCTGGGTCTGCGCCTTCCTGCTTGGCCAAACGATCACTTTGCAAGCCAGCGCAAAATATTTTTTTCCGGCAATAAATAGTACCGCGCGAACTTTGAATGCCGGATATCTCTTTATTATCAAAGCTTTTAATGAAAGCGGTATTTAAGAGTATTTCGCTTCCCGGGTTTATTTCTTGAATCAGGTCGACTAATTTCTCGCAAAAAGCAACATAATCTATAATGCCTGTCACCGGAACTTTGATCGCCCTGATGCCCACAACATTAGGTTCAATGGCTTTAATTTCTTCGGCACCGATAATCTCCATGCCTTCAATTTCATTGGCAATGCCTTTTTGATAAATTGCATCGAGAATGGGGAGTTCGGATTCTTGGGTAGCTACGATAATTTTCCCACAGATATCGTGCTCGATACCAAACTCTTCTGCGAAAGCGACTAACTGTTTACGGCCGTTCACACAGTTTTTAGCCTTAAAGCTGCCCGGTTTATAGTAGATGCCGGAGTGAATAACACCTGAATTTCTACCCGTTTGGTGTGCAGCGAGTTTGCTCTCTTTCTCTAAAATTGCGACGGTACGTTCTGGAAAGAGTTTTTGATATTTATAGGCTGTAGCCAAACCAACTATGCCGCCACCAATCACCACCAAGTCAAAGCTTTTCTCAATCATAATTATTCAAAAAAAAATGAGAGACAAAATTAGTATTTGCCTCTCAATCAATGGGTTTAATTAGGCTAAATATTGGTCTTTATTTATTCTTCTTAATGGTAAATACGCGCGAAATATTAAAGCCAAAGTGTAAATCTCCTTCTAACCAAGAACCGGTATTTTGAGCAAAAACATAAGGCTCTGCCACTCCTTGCGCATTGGTTACAAATAATTGAAATACATGTCCTCCCGTTTCTATATCAATGCCAATAGAAAGAGCATTGCTAAAGTTTTCGGTCGAAGGTGCTTCTCCTGTTACAGTAGGCAGTTGGTAGGAGTTAGGGTTAAACTGTGGCACGTATTCGATCGTAATCGCGTGCATTTTGGTGATTTTATAACGTGCGGCTAATCCTAAAGCAAAGACCGTATTATTATCATTCGGCGTTTCCACCAAATTGTAATGTATTAGAGTGGGTACGATTTGGGCCGAAATATTGGGAGTGAACTTACGCGCAATTATTAGCTCATTTACAAAGCTTAGGCGTACGTTGGTATTGCGCACTATACCATCATTATACTTCTGGTTTTCATAATATACCGAGGAAAATCCAGTAATGCTTACCGGCATAGTTTTCTCTCCTTTAGACTGGCGAAAAAGACGATACTTGGCAAAAGCATCGTACGTTTTACGAAAACCAGTGTGGCCTAAGCCTAGGTTCAACCATTCTTTAGGGCTATAGTCCAAAGTAAGTCGCACTTGAGCATTATCAAGTCCAAAGAAGTTATAGACAAAATCTTGATTAAAAGCCCCAAAACGGTGGAGGATAGTATATTGTAAAACCCCTTCCCCGGGCATTTCATTGGTTTGAAGATTTACCACCTTCGTTCCTTTCCAAGTAGCAAAAGCATATTCAGTGTCGGGTAGGCTAGTGGCTTCTAATTCAGCCAGTAAATCATCTTGGGCACTAAGGTTTAGGCTTAAAGCCAAGATGAGTAAAAAGTATAATTTACTCATAGGTGGCATTTACTTTTACCTCTAAGGAATTACTAATATTATCTTCTTTTGCTGCTGGAATTTCTATATCATAGTCGGAAGCTAAAATTATGAAGTCAGATTCTAGATGAAGCTTTCCATCTTTGATATTGACCATTACATTTTGCTTAAATTCATTGCTCACACCGTGCATGGTCATGGTACCCACCAGTTTCAGTTTATAACTACCGTCTTTTTTTAAATCAAGTCCCTTATACTCGGCTATTTTACCGGTAAATTTCGCGGTAGGAAACTGTCCACTTTCCATGTAATTTTCATTAAAATGCTCTTGCATCAAGGCTTTTTCAAATAGAAATGCCTTAATAGGAACAAGAAAGGCGAACTCTCCGTTTTCGAGATTGAGAATACTAGAAACCTGTTTGTTAGTGGCCGCAATGTTTTCTACGGGAGTTTCCGAGAAAAAGCTTACTTCCGCATTACGAGTGCTTAGTTTCTGAGCGGAGGCCGCAAAGCCTAAAGCAAGACTAAGACTAAGAATGATTGATTTTTTCATAATTTTTTAATTATTAGGGGCGCCGTCAGCAACCCAGGCTTTTAATTTATCGATTTCGCAGGCGGGTAAAGGTGAGCCAGGAGGCATCAGCGCTCCGCTGGTCCCCTCAATTCGTCCTACTAAGTCACCATTACCAGCTATTTTTTTACTGTCGTCAAAAGTGCTTAAATCCACACCACCGGGCGCGTTCGGACCAAGATGGCAACCGCTGGTGGCGCAGTTTGTGTTTAAAATACTTTCTATACTATTTTGATAAGTTAGGTCACTAGTAACACAGCTGTCTTGTATAGGGCCATTATTTTGACTGGCCCGTAAATCTTCCTTATTTTCTTTGGTACAAGAAAAGCCCACAAAAGCGACCAATCCAATCATAATCAAGTTCCTCATTACCTCTTTTTTCCTTTTAAACTCTGGTTAGCCAAATTAGTTTATAATTAATTAGAAATCCGTCACACTAGTAAGTACGTACATTTAGAACTATTGGATGGCCAAGAGTGAAATAAAAGCTACAAAAACAGGATTAGCCTTGATATTCTCACTAAAGCCGTAAAAACTATCTTTATACCATGAAAAAAATTAAACTCACTCTCATTTTCATTGCGATATCAGTCTTAGCCGGGGGGCTCTTTGTTTATTATCAATTTAATAAGCCTCACCGAGATTTCAGCGAAGAAGAGGCCGCTTTTACCCTAAAGGCAACCGAATTAGTAAATGCCTATCAACAAGATGAGGCTCTGGCCGATTCCTTATACGTAGATCAATTAATTGCCATAGAAGGCAAAGTAGCTGAATTAAAAGATCAAGCGGTAGTTTTAAAGCCGGGTGTTTACCTAAGTTTAGATAGTACCCAAAGTGCAGACGGTATTTCGGTTGGCCAACAGGCTACTTTAGTGGGTAGAGTTTTAAGCTACGATCCCCTTTTTGGAGAGGTTAAAGTGGACAATGCTCGGGTCAAAAATCAGTAGACATTTTTGGTCTTTTTAATGCGCAATAATTGCACAAAAGAAAGCACGAAAAAAAGACTTAAGCTTAAAGCAGAGGCCTTCATGTCGCCGGTTATTTGGATTAAATAGCCGTAGGTGACAGTGCCAAAAATGATTGCAACCTTTTCGGTAACATCGTAAAAACTGAAAAAACTAGCGTGGGAATCGGTTTCGGGTAAGAGTTTGGAATAGGTACTTCTACCTATAGCCTGAATACCGCCCATTACTAATCCTACTAGAGCACCCACGCCATAAAACTTGTATTCTACCATTGGGTCGGCTTTGTCAAGCAGATAAGCCAAAATGCAAATAATTGCCCAAATAGAAATACTGATTTTTAAAGACTGAAGGTTACCGAACTTCTTAGAGAGAAAGGAAAATAGTTGAGCGCCACCGATGCCTACAAACTGTATAATAAGGATAGTAGCGATTAATTTCCCACTTTCCATTCCTAACTCATTGTCGCCAAAAAGGCTAGCTAAGAGGATAATAGTTTGTACTCCGGTGCTGAAAAAGAAAAAGGCATAAAGGTATTTTCGCAAATTTGAATCGCTATTTACGTGTAGGGCTACTTTTTTAAGCTCGCGGAAACCGCGCCATAAATAGCCACTTTCTTTTGGTTTTCGTTTGTTAATATTATGCGGTAATCTGCGAAAAGTTATTTGGGCGAAACCAGCCCACCAAATACCTACGGTTAAAAAGCTAATTCTACTGGCTTGTCCTGCGTTACTTAAACCAAAGCTTTCGGGGAAAGTAATCATCAATAAATTAAAGATTAAAAGTAGCGAGGAACCAACATATCCCAAGGAAAAGCCCTTGGCACTTAGTGCATCCTGTTCTTCAGGTTTAGCAATTTCGGGTAAAAAAGCATTGTAAAAGACTAAGCTTCCCCAAAACCCTACACTGGCGAATACGCTCATAGTAAGGCCAAAATATATATTACTGCTATCAAAAAAGTAGAGACTCAAGCAGCTAATCGAACCGATATAGGCGAAAATTTGCATGAAAAACTTTTTATTGCCGCTATAATCGGCAATGCCAGAAAGAATAGGACTGAGAAAGGCTACAATAATAAATGCGGCCGAAAGGCTATAGCTGTAAAGAGCCGCGCTTTCGTAATTGATACCAAAAAGACTCAATTTTTCGGGACTAACGCTATTAAAGTATATGGGAAAAATAGCAGTGCTGATGACCAGTGAGTACACTGAGTTGGCCCAGTCATAAAAGGCCCAGCCATTTTTAATTCGTTTGGTTGACATGCACGCAAGATAATGTTAAGCTCAATTCGAGGAGAAATAAAATCTACAGAATTTTAATTTCACCAGCGAGGTATTTCAGCTGAAGCGCAATTTTATTGGGGTGTAAGACTGTTGCTTAAGCTAAAAAGTAAGACTAATTATTCCGCAATATGTTCTTAAATCTTGGAGGGAAAATAAAATCTAAAACCAAAATATCGAGCATTCCACCATCGAGGGACGTTTAAGGCACTGTTAACCAGTGTTTGGTTAAGGTTGTTCATTAATGCCTATAGGTCGACTTAAGCTTCTTAAGATTGATTTGTAAGAAGACTCACAGGCTCTGTATCTTTGTCAAATGCAATTATCGGAAAATCAAATTTCATCTTTTAAGAGCTGGTTAAAGCCCCAGACATCCATTCTTATTACCAATCACCAAAACCCTGACGGAGATGCTGTTGGCTCAGCGACAGCTTTATGCGGTGTTTTACAGAAATTGGGCTATCAGGTGCAAATGCTAATGCCTAACGACTATGCTGAAAACTTAAAGTGGATGACCTTAGCCGATAGCGTGCGCTTCTACGACAGTGATACATTTCTTGCTGCAGCAGAAATTGCGGATAGCGATATTATTATTCATTTAGACTACAACAGTCTTAAGCGCAGTGGGGCGATGGAAGAGGCCTTAGGAAGTAGCCCCGCTAAAAAAATTGTGATTGACCATCATCAGCAACCAGAAGACTTTGCCGATATTTTGGTATCCGATACCAGTATGTCTAGCACTTGCGAAATGGTGTATCATTTTTTAGAAGCATTAAATTGGACCGAGTATTTAGATAAAAATCTTGCGGAAGCGCTTTATACTGGCATTGCTACTGATACAGGGAACTTCCGTTATAGCTCTACTGCAGCAGCCACCCATCGTGTAGCGGCGCATTTATTAGCACTGGGCGTAGAAAGTCAAAAAGTAGCGAGTCGTGTATATGATAGTAATACCTCCAGTCGTTTTAAATTGCTAGGGAGAGCACTTGCTAGCATGGAGGTCTTAGCCCAGTATCATGCAGCGATCATCTCTTTGAGTGAAAAGGACTTGCAGGAATGTGGCTTTAATAAAGGCGATACTGAAGGCTTTGTGAATTACGGTTTATCTTTAAAGGGCATTGAGCTAAGTGCTTTTGTTTGTCCCCGAGAAGATACTTTAAAGATGAGTTTCCGTAGTAAAACCACCTTCGATGTAAATACCTTTGCGCGCAAACACTTTGATGGCGGAGGTCATCGCAATGCAGCCGGTGGTAGTTCTGACTTAAGTTTAGAGAATACTATAAAGAAGATTAAAGAGATTTTACCAAAATATGCAGAAGAACTTAAAGAACTGGCCGATGCTTAAGCTAAATTCACTCTATATTTTTTCGCTTTCCATCCTAATGGTTGCTTGTCAAAATTTTGGTAATAAACCTCAGGAAAGCCATCAATTGAAAGCACCACAAAGTCAGCACGAAAGCAGCATCGAGGTGCACCGCAAGTTTATAGAAAACGAGAAAAAGTCGATCCAAGATTATATTTCCGATCGTGATTTGGATTTAGAACGTAACGGTACCGGCATTTACTATCAAATAGAAGCAGATACCAGCATTGATGAGTCCGTAAAAGTTGCCAGTGGCGACGATGTAAAGTATCATTATAAGATATCGCTATTAAATGGCACTCAGTTATATAGCTCGGCGGCAGATAAGCCAGCCATATTAAGAATTGATAAAGAAGATGCCGAAATTGGCCTGCATGATGCCCTCAAATTAATGTCTCTTGGCGATAAGGGTCTATTTATATTACCTTCGCACCGCGCCTTTGGGGTGTCTGGCGATCAAAATAAAGTTCCGCCCTTCACTGCACTGGTTTATGATTTAGAAATTGTTGATATTCAAAAATTACAAAATCCCAAAAAATGAGAAACTTCTGGATGACCGCCTTACTATTGGGCGGCTTACTTAGTAGCTGTAATTCACAAAATGCTGTTACTGTAAACGGTCAAAAAATGGAATTGGAAGAAGGCGTTTATGCGCATCTGGCCACAACCGAAGGCGATATATTAATTGCCTTGAATACCGAAAAGGCTCCCTTAACCTCTGCGAACTTTGCTGCTTTAGCAGAAGGAACACATCCTAATGTGAGCGAGCAATATAAGGGCAAGCCTTTTTACGATGGACTAGTTTTCCACCGTGTTATTCCAAATTTCATGATTCAAGGTGGTGACCCCGAAGGTAACGGAAGTGGAGGCCCCGGATATAAGTTTAACAACGAAATTGGTGAAGGGTTAACGCATGAAAAAGGTGTTATTTCAATGGCAAACTCAGGCCCTAATACCAACGGAAGCCAGTTTTTTATTACAGTGGCAGAAACCAAGCATTTAGATGGTTCGTATAATATCTTCGGAAAAGTGATTGCCGGACAAGAAGTAGCAGATGCAATTAGTGGCATGGCGCGCAACAAGCAAGATCGTCCCGATACTACGGTAATCATGAAGAAAGTGAGCATTATTCGTAAAGGCAGTACTTTTAAAGATTACGACCCGGCCAAAGTATTCTCTGCCTCGCAAGAAGAAAAAATCGCAGCAGAAAAGGCGAAACAAGAAGAAGCGGCTAAGAAAATGGCTGAGTATACCGAAGGTGCTACCAAAACCGCAACGGGCATGTTCTACAAAGTTATTACCGAAGGTGCAGGGCCTAAACCAGAGGAAACCCAAAAGGTTAAATTGAACTATGCCGGTTATTTACCCGACGGTTCTTTATTTGATACAAGCATGGAAGAAGTGGCTAAAAAAGAGGGTAAATTCGACGCCCGTCGTCCTTACCAGCCTATCGAAATTATGGCAAGCCGCAATGCGCAAGTTATTTTAGGCTGGCGCGAAGCAGTTACCATGATGAATGTTGGTGACAAGTGGCAGTTAATTATTCCTCCACATTTAGGTTATGGCGAAAGAGGTTACCCACCGGTAATCCCTGCTAACTCTTGGTTGATTTTTGATGTAGAAATGGTAGAAATAGTAGAATAATGCAAGACGGAATTTACGCGAAGTTTAGTACACCGAAGGGTGACTTTACCGTGCAATTAGAGCATGAGAAAACACCCTTAACCGTGGCCAATTTTGTGGGTTTAGCGGAAGGTGATATCGAAAATGACGCAAAAGATAAAGGCATACCTTATTACGATGGATTGAAATTTCACCGCGTAATAGCCGACTTTATGATTCAGGGCGGAGACCCAACGGGTACCGGTTCTGGTGGACCAGGCTATAAGTTTGTGGATGAAATTCACCCAGATCTAACACATGATGCTAAAGGTATTCTTAGTATGGCTAATGCTGGACCAGGAACGAACGGCTCACAGTTCTTTGTGACACACGCCGCTACTCCTTGGTTGGACGGTAAGCATACCGTTTTTGGTAAGGTAGTAGACGGCCTAGCTTTGGTTGATGCTATTGCCCAAGGTGATACCATGGATAAAGTTGAGATTATTCGTAAAGGTGCTTCCGCAGAAGCCTGGGATGCCGCCGCCGTATTTTCTGAAATGATGGACAAGCAAGATGAAATTAAAGCTGCTGCTCGCAAAGTAGAAGAAGAAAAGGTGGCCGTTCTTACTAATGGAATGGAGAAAACCGCTTCGGGCTTATTTTATAACATTAAGAGTGAAGGCGAAGGGGCGAAGCCTAAAAAGGGCCAAACCGTAGCGGTGCATTACCGCGGTACTTTGCAAGATGGTACTGTATTCGATGACTCACAGCAAAGAGGTGAGCCTATCAGCTTTCCTATTGGTAAGGGCCGAGTTATACCGGGTTGGGACGAAGGCGTAATGCTCCTAAATGTCGGTAGTAAAGCGCGTTTAGTTATCCCGCCAGAACTAGGTTATGGCGCTGCAGGCGCTGGTGGAGTTATTCCCCCCAGTGCATGGCTTATATTTGAAATTGAGTTAGTATCTGCAAAATAAGATAATAAGGCTGCCAGATTTATGGCAGCCTTTTTTCATTATCTACGCACATAAACAAGCATTCTGTGTTCTCTTTATTAGTGCTTAAAAAAATAAACACCTTTCCAAGGCATCATGAACGATTTAAAGAAGTATATCGAAAGCCTACTCGACATTAGCGAGAAAGATTGGTATTACTTTTCTTCACTCTTACAGAAGCGTATTTTTCCTAAAAAAATGACCTTCTTAAAAGTGGGGGAGATAGAGGGATATATTTCTTTTATTGAAAAAGGTAAGGTGCGCTTGTTTATCCCTAAAGAGGAGGAAGAAAAGGAAATAACTTTTGGCTTTTGCTTTCAGGGCGAGTTTGTAAGTGCCTATGACTCTTTTTTAAGACAAAGTCCTTCCCGTTATAATTTAGAAACCTTGGCCGAAACTACCCTGTGGAGTATTTCCTATCAAGACTTACAAGCGGTTTACAAAAACACGGTAGTGGGTAGTACCATGGGACGTTTTATAGCGGAGAAGTTATTCCTCCTAAAATCGAAACGAGAGCAATCATTATTAAATGATAGCTCGGAGCAACGTTATTTAAATGTTTTTAAAGATCGGCCGAACTTATTTGAACAAGTTCCCTTAAAATATATTGCCTCTTA
>Ga0306912_1000902_pt1 | contig 15417 bp, 15 predicted proteins | sample AntRauFillE10628_FD_190443 | JGI IMG/M metagenome (GOLD analysis project Ga0306912, IMG submission 190443) | Saline lake microbial communities from Rauer Islands, Antarctica - Metagenome Filla E10 #628 (v2) (version 2) | ecosystem: Environmental > Aquatic > Non-marine Saline and Alkaline >... | reverse complement strand
TCTAGGGTCATTATCGTGAAGGATAGTTTGGCTTAGGCTGACGGTGAAGCAAGCAGAGTTTATTCCAGCTCGCATTGATGGTCTGTGACGTGGGGAAGACGTCGCTCATTCGACAAGCTCAGGCTCTTTGACTAGTGCGACATCGCTACAATTTTCGTAGCGACGCTATGCCAATAGCGTCTCTTGCGGGTGAATTGAAAATCTTTCCTGGGCTCACCTGACCCTCGGCGCCCGGTTTGATAAATATTGCGCTTTGCCGACTGCCTACATTTTTTAGGCCCCATGCAAGTATCCATCGTCATCCCTATTTACAATGAGCGCGAGACGCTGCGCGAGATCGTGAGCCGTGTGTGTGCGGTCGAAGGGATGTCGGTTAAAGAGATTATTCTGGTCGATGACTGTTCGACGGATGGGACGCGCGATTTGTTGGAGGCGGAATTTAACGAACCAATTTTCAAGAAGTGTTTCCACCCAGTGAATCAAGGCAAGGGGGCTGCGTTACGGACGGGCTTCGCCGAGGCGACGGGGGACGTCGTGGTGATTCAGGATGCGGATTTAGAATATGATCCGGCTGAATTGCCGAGGCTTATGCGTCCGATCTTACGTGATGAGGCCGACGTGGTCTTCGGGTCGAGGTTCATCGGCAGCGGGGCGCACCGCGTGGTCTTTTATTGGCACATGCTGGGCAATAAATTTCTGACCATGCTTAGCAATATGGTGACGAATCTGAATCTCACCGATATGGAGTGTTGTTATAAAGTCTTTCGGAAGGAAGTCATTGACCAAATCGAGATTGAGGAAAACCGCTTCGGGGTGGAGCCGGAACTTACAGCTAAGGTGGCCAAGCTTGGCGTTCGTATCTATGAAGTAGGGATCTCTTACTACGGGCGCACTTATGAGGAAGGTAAAAAGATTGGATGGAAGGATGGGGTGCACGCGCTGTATGCCATTTTTAAATACGGCCTGTTCCGGTAGCGTTTTTCGTGGTTGTTTCCGGCTGGTCTTGGCTATGGACTATCCTTCCCGAGAATGGATAATCTAAAAAAGCACTTCGACTGGGTCGCCGAAAACGATGCTGGACCACGCAAATACCAACGTGGCTTCCGTGCGCAGACCCGCGAGTTTCTCCGGTTTCATGTCCCCGAGGGAGCCCGCGTCTTGGAGTGGGGCTGCGGCCCCGGTGACTTGCTGGCAGCGCTCAAGCCCTCGCGTGGCCTTGGGATCGATCTTAGCCCGAAGATGGTGGCGCGCGCTCAGGCCGCACACCCGGATGAGCATCTCGAGTTCCGCGAAGGGGATCTGCACGAACTGACGGTGGAGGAGAAGTTCGACGTTATCATTTTGGATTACCTGCCCGGCTACCTGCAGGATATCCACCAGTGCGTGGCCAACCTGAAGGCGGCCTGCCATGCGCGGACCCGGATCTACGTGCTGACGCTCAACCATGCCTGGAAGCCCCTGCTGGAGTTGGGTAAACTCTGCGGGCTTGTGACGAGGCAGCCGGACGACTGCAACTGGATTAACCGCAGTGATTTGTGCAATATATTGGAGCTCAACTCTTTTGAGGTCGTCGAGCATTCTACCGAGCAGATCCTGCCCTTCCGGCTTCCTTTATTCAGTGCTTTTTTTAACAGCTTTCTCGTTCGCTTGCCCCTCTTCCGTCAGTTCGGGATGTCGGAGGTGATGATTGCCCGACCGATCGCGAAACCTCAGATTGAGGGTGAAATTTCCTGTTCAGTGGTGGTGCCGGCACGCAATGAATCGGGCAATATTCGGGCTGCGCTGGAGCGGATCCCGGTTCTCGGCAAACAGACCGAAGTCATTTTCGTCGAGGGCAACAGCGCGGACGACACCTGGGAAGTAATCCAGCGGGAGGTGGAAGCCTACGAAGGGCCACACAAAGTCAAATACCTGCAACAGCCGGGCAAGGGGAAGTGGGATGCGGTCTATGCCGGATTTGAGGTCGCGCTCGGTGACGTGCTCGTCATCCAGGACGGGGACCTGACGGCGCCCCCCGAAGATCTGCCCAAGTTCTACGAAGCGATCGCTGACGGGCATTGCGAATTCGCCAACGGCTGCCGGTTGGTCTATCCCATGGAGTCGGAGGCGATGCGCTTCCTCAATCTGTTGGGCAACAAATTCTTCGCCATGGCCCTGAGTTTTGTGCTCGGGCAGAACCTGAAGGACAGTCTCTGCGGCACGAAAATGATGCTCCGCTCGGACTATCTTCGTCTGCTCAAGCGGATCGAAGTGCTGGGCGATTTTGATCCATTCGGTGATTTCAATCTGCTGTTCGGCAGTTCGATGTTGGACCTGCGCATCCGCGACGTACTCGTGCGCTACCGTGACCGGGAGTATGGCGATACTAATATCTCCCGCTTTCGGCATGGCTTCATCCTTCTGCAGATGACTTGGTTTGGCCTGCGTAAGGTGAAGTTTTTCTCGGTCACGAAGGGCAAGTAGGGACTCCGCTGGCGGATGTCCAGTGCAGTGGCGCAAAAACCTTTGCATTTCATGGAAAATATGCTTTGCTGTATTAATTATATGGCGACAACAGGCTCAGTAACAAAGTCCATTTTTCCCGCGCAGGATGCTCCTGTTTCGGATCGCGACTTGGATTGGGCGGTTGTCGAAAGGGTTCAGGCTGGGAATGTAGGCGCTTTCGACCAACTCGTGCAGAAATACCGCCAGCAAATTGTTGCAGTCATCTACAACATGACGAGTAACCGCGAGGATGCTTCGGATTTGGCTCAAGAGACCTTTATTAAGGCTTTTCAGGCCATCGGGCGATTCCGGGGGAAGTCCTCCTTCTTTACCTGGATCTACCGGATTGCGGTCAACACATCGATGACCTTCCTCAAGAAGCGCAACCGCCGGCGCTTTATCAGCTACGAAAATATCGATGAAGAAGCTTCCAGTTCCGAGATTTTGGAGCGTCTGACCGCCTCAAATCGCTCCGAAAAAGGGGCCTTGATCAATGAATTGCAGGAAAAATTGAACGACGCGCTGCAAAAATTGTCTCCTAAACATCGAACAGTTGTGATTTTACACGAAATTGAGGGTCTTGAGCACGCTGAAATCGCTGAGATCACTCGAACTTCTATTGGCACCGTTCGCTCCCGACTCCACTATGCGAAACAACAGTTGCAATCCTACCTTCAAGACTACCTCGCCTAGCTAAATAATTTCTACCTCCATCGGTTCACCTAAAAACTACATGGCAAATTCTAACAAAGACAGCCGTAATAAAGTCAGCTTAGAAGAGCTTCTTCGCTTCAAGCGCGCCGAGCGCCCGGACGAAGCCTTCTGGGAGCAGTTCGACAGCGAGTTGCATGAGCGCATGATGCAGACCTTGGTCAAGAAAGACTCTTGGCTAGTGCAGGTTATGCGCGGACTCACCGGCAAGATTGCTCAAACCACCGCCGTCGCGGCCGGTGCCGCTCTTCTCGCTCTCATGGTCATTCGGCCTACATTCATCGCATCGAGCGAGCAAAGCCAGCCTTCTCCATCGACTCTGGTCGGCACCAGCACGAATGTTGAGACCAGCGAGAGCCCTGTGGCCGCTTCAGATCGGGTCGATCCCTCTCTTATGGCTGAGGCTGATTACAAAATCGAAGTGCTTTCCGCTACTCCTGCGGATGGCAGTAATGCGGTGACTCAGGACTTCGGCCTCGATCGCATTGACGTGGCGAGTTATGACAGCTCGGCCTACTCCGCCGATATGGCGCTCTCCGGCTTTACCTCGGTAGGGGTTGCGAGCATCGTGTATTGAGCCTTCCAATGCGTTTACGGCTTGTTTGGATTGTTGCGCTCTTTTGCTTCGCGACTCAGTTAATCAATGCTGAGCTGCCGAATGCCTTGGCGCTCCAGCAGCGCCTCATTGAGGTTTATGAGCAGAACAAAGACGCGGTCATCCGCGTCAAAGCGGCTTACGCAGATCCCGAAGTCATCGATGGTGAAGCTAAGATTATGCTTCGAGTCGGCACCGGTTTCTTTATCAGTAAAGAAGGTCATGTCTTGGTCAGTGCCAGCCGCGCGGTCGGCGCAGACCGCGTCTGGATCGAGTATCAAGGCAAGGCCTACGCCACGGAATCCATCGGGCATGATCGGCTCACGAACATCTCTGTGCTGAGGGTGCTGGCGCCACCAGAGGCGTTCTCGATTATAAATCTCGACACCAATGTGGGCCACCCGGACCTCGGTGCGATCGCCGTCTCGATCGCTTGTCCCCTGGACTTTGAGCCTTCCCCGGCCATGGGCTTGTTCACCGGGGTGGATAAGAAGCTAGCCCACCAGATTTTTCCCACCGCATACATCCGCACTACCATCCCCGTGGACGCCGGGCAAGGCGGTTGTCCCGTTCTCGACATCAACGGGCGATTTATTGGGATGACGGTGGCCTCGATCCCGGACCTGGGGGGCTCTTATTTGCTGCCGGTCGATGCGCTTGTCCGCGTGCGCGATGACTTGATTTTTTCGGGTAAGATCATTAACAGCTGGTTGGGTTTTGAAGTGACAGCGCGGCTTAACGACCTCGATTCGGACGAAGTCATCCTTTCCAAAGTCCACGCAGATGCACCGGCAGCCAAAGCAGGCCTAAAGGAAGGCGACCGCCTTCTCTCGATTGGTGGGCGTGCAATTAATGAAGTCATCGACGTCCGTGGGGCGATCTTCTTCACGCGCGTCAATCAATTCACCTCGATCAAGTTTGAGCGTGACGGAGAGATAAATGAGATTTCGGTCAAGACCCTGCCACGGCCCGAGGAAGTTCCGGAAATTAAGCCGAGTGGAGGGGCGGCTTCGCCAGATGCAGTAACTGTTGATGCCCCCGCAGATTGACGTAAATAGGTTCATCCTGTGCCTCGGTCTGAATGAGGGCGCTGCCGATGGGGGCGCCGGTCATGGGAGAAAGCGTGCCGGAGAGGACGCGGCCTAAGGCTTCGCCTTTCTCATTGATGACGGCGGTGCCTTCGCGGGCGATGCGGCGCCCGTCGAGCTTGAAGTGCACGACGCGCCGCTGCAGGCCGTCCTCCTTTTGTTTTGTCAAAGCCTCTTTGCCGATAAATTCGGGCTTCTTGAATTTGACGGTCCAGCTCAGGCCCGCTTCCAGCGGAGTGATCTTGTCGGAGATCTCATGGCCGTAGAGCGGCAAGCCCGCTTCCAGACGGAGGCTGTCACGCGCCCCGAGACCGCAGAGCTTTAGTCCGTGTGCCGCTCCGGCCTCCAGAATGCGCTCAGCCAGGTGTTCGGCCGCATCAGGGCTGACGTAGATCTCGAACCCGTCTTCACCGGTGTAGCCGGTGTGACAAACGCGAAGCGTCGCATCACCAGAGGTCACCAAGAGGTGATAAAATGGTTTGATTTCCTCGACGAAGTCGAGTCCCGCCTCGATGAGGATTTTCTTAGCCTTAGGGCCTTGCAGGGCGAGCAATGCATAACGATCTGAATGATCTTCGATTGTGGTGTCGAGCTGCCACTCTGCGGCCTTGGCCAGAAACCAGGCAAAGTCCTTATCAATATTCCCAGCGTTCACGCAGACGAGAAATTCACTCTCGCTGATGCAGTAAACCAGTAGATCGTCGACCACGGTTCCGTCCTCGGCGCACATGGGCGAGTAGATCGCTTTACCGTCAGGGGCTCCAGCGATTCGGTTGACGAGGAGTCGATCCAAGTAAAGAGCAGCTTCGGGCCCCTTGACGTGAAATTCGCCCATGTGGCTGACGTCAAACAAACCCGCGGCCTGTCGGACGGCCTGATGCTCTTCCAATATGCTGCTATACTGCACCGGCATGTTCCAGCCGCCGAAGTTGACGAAGCGGGCCCCATGTTTGGCATGAAACTCGCGAAGGGGGATCTCTTGTATTTCCGACATCTTATCGTTGGGTTGATCTATTGAATTTATAAGAAGATGACTTGCTAAGGTGGAGCGGATGACTTGCCTAACAATTGACCGAATTACAGGCGGGACAAGTGCAGACCGCAGGTATTTTACTTTTAAACAAATTATGGAATCTTCAACAACCGACTTTCGCGAAAAAGCCCGCCACTATATTCCGGCGAGTGAGCAAGATATCTCTGCTATGCTGGATGCAGTGGGCAAGCCCGATCTAGCCGCGCTCTTTGACCATATTCCACAAGAAGCGCGGTTTGCAGAGGCACCGGATTTGCCGGAAGAGCTCGCCTACGAGGACTTAAGCGTCGAGCTGGAAAAGATCGCCCGGAAGAACCGAACCGGAATCAGCTTTCTTGGGGACGGTCTGCTCGACATCATCCCGTCAGCTGTGGTCGAGCCGATTTGCCAGATTCGAAACCTGACAACCGCTTACACGCCTTATCAGCCGGAGCTCAGTCAGGGCACGCTCATCGCTCACTGGATCTACCAATGTTCAATGGCTCGACTGACCGGTTTTGAGGCTGTCAATGCCTCGCTCTATGATCGCTCGACCTCAATTTTCGAGGGGATTTGTGCGGCGAGTCGGATGAGCCGAGGTAAGAACACAGCCATCATCCCGGAAACGCTCTACCCGGGGGATATTGAGGTGCTCGAAACCTTGGTCGAAGGAATGGATATTCGCCTCGTCAAGGTCGCGGCCGATCCGGCTACTGGATTGATCGATCCCGCCGCTCTCGAATCTGCGATCGAGGAAGTCGGTGACCAACTGGCGGCGCTCGTCTTCCCACAAGTGAACACCTTCGGGCTGGTCGAAGAGGTGGACGCACACACCCGCCGCGCCGCACAGGCCGGGGCGAAGTCCATTGCGGTGATCGACCCACTCCTGCTGGGGCCGGGAGGGCTAAAGCCGCCCTCGGAGTTTGGCGATGGCGGGGTCGATATTATCGTCGGCGAAGCCCATCATCTGGCTCTCGCCCCTAATTTTGGCGGTCCCGGCTTGGGCCTGTTCGGGGTTCGGTTCTCCCAAAAGGACCGCAATGGCGTTCGTGCCGCACCGGGTCGCTTTATTGGTAAGGCCCGCGACTCCTCGGGTCGGGAGTGCCGTGTGGGTGTGCTTTCCACCCGGGAGCAGCATATCCGTAAAGACAAGGCGACATCGAATATTTGCTCGAATCAGGCCTTCATCGCCACCCTGGTCGGCGCCGCATTGCTGCAGCGCGGCGACAAAGGTCTAGGTGAAATCCTGACTGCGATAAGAGGCCAACTTAGTCGCGCGGTCGAAGCACTGACACGCTTCGACGGGGTCGAACTAGCCTTTGCTGACTCTACGAGTTACCATGAGGTGACACTTGAGCTGCCGAGGCGGACCCCAGACGTGCTCGAAGCGGCCCACGCCGCTGGTATCCTGGCGGGTGCGGACGTATCGGGCCGAATTGCCGGGGATCGGAATCTCCTCAAACTGTCCTTTGGCAACCGAGAGCAGGACCTCGGTCCACTCCTGGAGGTTTTTGAGGACTTGTTTGGGGCAGCTGCGAAAGAAAGTAGTCCCCTTAATTCACCGAAGAGTGATATGCTGCGGACCATAGCTCCCCAGCTCCCGAGTTACAGCGCAGACGAAGTGGTTCACTACTACCAAGAGCTGGGCCGCCTAAATGTGAGTCCGGATGATGGCTGCTACCCGCTCGGCTCCTGCACGATGAAGTATAATCCGAAAATTAATGATTGGGCTGCCGGACTTCCGGGCTTTACCGACGTGCACCCGCAGGCACCAGTGGAAGATGCGCAGGGTTGCTTCTATTTGCTGCATGAGATCCAGGAGTGGTTTAAGAAGATCACGGGACTGGCCGGTGTGACCACCCAGCCCTTGGCGGGAGCGCAAGGGGAGCTCGTCGGCCTCAAGCTCTTTCAGGCCTACCACCGCGACCGCGGAGAGAAGCGTGATATCATGCTCATCCCGCGTTCCGCTCATGGCACGAACTTCGCCACCGCCACCATGGCGGGCTTCACTGGTAAGCTGGGCAAGATCGTCTATCTCGAAGCTGATGTTGCCGGGCGGGTGCTGAATGAAGATCTGGATCGGCGCATCGAGGAATATGGGGATCGAATCGCCGGGGTCATGATCACGAACCCCAATACCTCGGGAATTTTTGAGACCTCATTCAAAGAAATCGCAGAAAAAATCCATGCGACCGGTGGTCTCGTCTATATGGACGGAGCTAATATGAATGCCATCGCGGGCTGGGTGGATCTGGGTGCGCTGGGCGTCGATGCGGTGCACAACAACCTCCACAAGACCTGGACGATCCCTCACGGAGGCGGCGGTCCCGGCGATGCCATGGTGGCAGTCAGCGAGCGGCTTTTACCCTATCTGCCGGGCTACCAAATTGAGAAAGACGGCGAGCTCTATCGCCCGGTAAAGCCTGAAAAATCGATCGGCTCGTTCCACCGCCACTGGGGGAATTTTGCCCACAAGGTGCGCTGCTACACCTATCTGCTCCGCCTCGGGCGGGAAGGGGTGCCTCGGATGTCCGCCGTGGCGGTGCTGAGCGCACGTTACACGCAGCAACTTCTGGATAAGGAATACGCGCTCCTGCCGAAGGGGGCGGACGCCGAGCCGCGCATGCACGAATTCATTATCACACTCCGCGATGAGGATTATGCGCAACTCGAATCCGTCGGCCTGCGCAAGGCCGACTCCGCGCCACGCATCGGCAAGCTGTTCCTCGACTTTGGTTTTCACGCCCCCACCGTCGCTTGGCCGGAGCCGCTTGGTCTCATGATCGAGCCGACGGAGAGCTACACCAAAGCCGAACTCGATCGCTTCGCCGATGCGGTTAAAGCCATTCGCCGCCTGCTCCGTGAGCACCCCCGTGCACTCCTTACCGCTCCGCACTTCACACCTATTGACCGGGTGGAGGAAGTTGAAGCCAACCGCGAGGTCTGCCTCTCCGAGTCCCTCGACGAGCTTCCGGCCATCAACCTGCCCCGTATCTCCACCCGCGAGTTGGCCAAGATGTCGGTCGACGCGATCTACGAGAAGATTGTGGAAGCTTCAAACAAAGTCCCTACGGCTTGAGCCAGTTTTCGACCTCCAAGTCTTTGACCCGACTGAATTCTTCTTCGTGGGCAGTCGCGAGAGTGAGTCCGAGAGTTCTCCCATACATAAAGCTAACATCATGTTTCCCACTGTAATTTTTATTCTGACTTTGATGTTTGGGGTCGCGGCCTTCTTCTGGATCATCCTGAGGAACTCGGCGGAGAAGATTGCGGCGCAGTATGCTGCGTTGGCCGATAATTTTGATCTGGAGCTGAATTTGCCCAAGCCGTCAATGGGCGGCTTTGTCCGGCCAGAGCCTTCCCTCTATGGTCGGCACGAAAGCCGCGAAGTATCGATCTCTGTTCCTGGGAAGGGGCTGCAAAATACCCGGCAGATCGAGACGGTGCTCAAGATCGAGCTGAAGGAAAGAAAGTTGGCGGCCCAGCTTACGGGCACCGGCTTACTCGGGGGCTTTCGCCAACGGGACAGCCGTGGAATGGACCGCTGGAAGAGCGGTGATGAGTCGTTTGATGCCGCCGTCGATGTCCGGACCAATGATACCGCTTTGCTGGATCGCCTCATCGAGCCCAGCGTTCAGAAATCACTCGTTCCTCTGCTGAAAAAGGGTAAGGGCAGTATTTATTTCGGTGGCGGCGTGATCGCCTACGCCGAGATGGGCCTGATTGCCGATGATGCCCGGCGCGAGCGTTTCGAGTCGGTTTTAGAACTTTTCCTGCGACTTGCAGAGACGATCGAGTCATCTTCATTGAAGACGGACTAAAATTTCTGCATAAATTTCTAATAAAGTCGTCACCTCGACGTCATACTCATTATGAAAAGTCTATTACTACTCCCCTTTAGCGCCGCCCTTTTTGTCGGTTGCGTGCACGCCGAATCCAAAAAAGCATCCGAAGCCACGGGTCCCGCGATTACAGTCTATAACCAAAATTTCGCCGTGGTCCGCGATACTGTGCCGCTCGAACTCAGTGCCGGAATAAGCGAGGCCAGCTACAGCGGGGTCACCTCCCAGCTTGAGCCGGAGTCGGTCGTCCTTCGCGATCCGTCCGGCAAAGTCGATCTGAGCATCATCGAGCAGAGCTACCGCAGTGACCCTGTTGACCGGGCGAAGCTGCTGCAAATGTTTGAGGGCCGCAGCATCGATTTCATGAAAACTGTGGGCGACGAGGAAGTCATTGTTCAGGGGCGCATCATCCGGGCTCCATCGGTCGTGATGACCAAGGACCAACGCGGAAACCAGCGGCAAAAAAACCTTGAGCCAATCATCGAAGTGGACGGGCAGCTGGTTACGAAGCTTCCCGGCGAGCCGCTTTTCCCTAGCCTTGGCGATGACTCCATCCTTCAGCCCACGCTGAGCTGGAAACTCTTTTCGCCTAAAGCCGCCACTTTGGAGGCTCAGCTCAGCTACCTGACCGACGGCATGTCCTGGAAGTCGGACTACAACTTAGTGCTCCCGGAGAAGGGCGATGTTGTTACGCTAACCGGGTGGGTCTCAATCGAGAACAATACCGGAACCAGCTTTGAACAGGCCAAGATCAAACTGATCGCGGGCGATGTGAATAAGGTGCAGGATAACCGATGGCGCGCGGACGGGCGTGTCATGGAAATGAAGATGGAGAGCCTTTCGATGGCGGCTCCCGAGGTCGAAGCCAAGAAGTTTGACGAGTTCCATATGTATTCACTCCCACTTGCCACGACGCTCCGCGACCGTGAGACCAAGCAGGTCGAGTTTATCCGCGCCGAGAAGGTCCAAACCAAGAAGCTCTATGTCTATGAAGGCTTCAAGCAGCGCTACTACGGCGGCCTCAACGCGAACCAAAATTACGGGCAAAACTCACAGCCCGATGTGGCCATCTACCGCGAGTTCAAAAACAGTAAAGAGAACGGCCTAGGCGTCGCCCTGCCCGCGGGTAAGACGCGCTTTTACCGGATGGATAGCGACGGGCAACTCGAGTTCACCGGCGAGAACACCATCGACCACACCCCGAAGAACGAGACCATCCGCGTCTATCTGGGCAATGCCTTCGATCTTATCGGTGAGCGCACCCGCACTGATTTTTACCAGCACCCCAGCCGCGACCTGATCCGAGAAACCTTCGAGATCGAGATCCGCAATCGCTCAGAAGAGGAGGTCTCCGTGCAAGTCGTCGAACACCTCTACCGTTGGTCGAATTGGAAGATAACCGCCAAGAACCAGGACTTTGACAAGTCCGATGCGCAGACCATCGAGTTTTCCGTTACGGTTGGCCCGGACCAAACCAAGACAGTGAGCTATACGGTGGAATACACCTGGTAAAGTGGAAAACTTATTTGATGCGCCACTACGTCGTTTTCAGCCGACAGTTTGCCTCCAGCCAAGCCGTGAGATCGGCATCGCTCAGGCGACTGTCCGCTAGCGCGAGGATCTGGAGGGCGGCTTCCTCCTCGCTCGCTTCGAAGTGGTAGCCATTGATCCCGAAAAAGGAGTAGGCGGACATAAAGCCTGTGCGCTTGTTGCCGTCGAAAAACGGGTGGCTTTTGACTAGACCTGAGCAGTAGATGGCCGCAAGTTCAAAAAAAGTCGGTTCGGGGTCGGCGTAGCTGAAATGCTGGAGCGGTCGGTTGAATGATATTTCCAGAGCATGCTCATCCCGCAAACCATCCGCACCTTTTACTTTGACCCTCAATTGGAATTTCTGGATTTGTCGCCTATGCGCATTCGCATTACCCACCAAAGAATCACTATTGCCTTACAGTTAATACTTTTGGCCGAAGCAGTGTTTGCGATCTGGGGTCAACGTTGGTTCACCGCGTTCCTGACAGCAATGATCATTGCGATCACCTTTTTTCCGCTGCTGTTTGAACGCCGTTTCCGGATTCACATTCCGCCAGAGCTGCAGCTTGCTGCCATCGGATTTGTGTTCGCATCTCTATTCCTGGGCGAGATTCGCGATTACTACACCCGGTTCTGGTGGTGGGACATGGCACTGCATGCCATGTCCGGGTTTTTGCTGGGCATTCTCGGCTTTCTGTTGGTACACATCATGAATGAAGCCGAGAAAATCCATGTGCACATGAAACCCGGCTTCGTGGCCTTTTTTGCCTTCATGTTTGCTCTGGGAGTGGGTGCGCTGTGGGAGATTTTCGAATTCTCTATGGATTCTTTCTTCGGCATGAACATGCAAAAACCCATGCTGGGTGATCCATCGGGGCTGACAGATACCATGTGGGACCTGATTGTCGATGCCCTGGGTGCCCTGGTTATTTCGCTAATGGGCTGGCGTTATCTCAGAAACTTCCAGCAAAAATCATTCTTGGAGCGCTGGATCGAGGCCTTCATCGAGCGTAATCCCAGGTTCTTCAAACCCTGAACGCCATGGATTCAGCCAATGGTGGCGAACATTTGCCCGTGGAGTGGTCTATTCGGTGCCGCTGCTGCGTGCTTTCCGGTATGCCAGTAAGCGGGCTAAGCTTCCGTTGGGTCCCAAGTGAAGTGCTCATGGCGGGTCCTTTGAATTGTTGCTGAGTTCGGCCAGAAATCCGTCCTATGCGTCGACCGGATTAAACCTAAAATCGGCAGTTAAACCTAATATCGGCAGTTGAAGAGAAGAGATTTTTTTTAGCATCAAGCCGATCGCCCGGTTTTCTCTTTGAGGTAGATCTTATGCAGGGCAGCAAAGTCTTCGTCGCGGGTGCCGGAGAGGATGTAGTGATCGTAGCGTTCGCGCTGTTTTACTTCCTCGCGGGCGACACCGAGGCGTCGCTGAATTTCGGCTTCGTCGTCGGTGCTGCGCTGCCGGAGGCGGCTTTCGAGTTCCTCCATGATGGGGGGCATGATAAACACGGTGACGACCTTCCCCCGGAGCAGCGGATCTTCCCGGCCCGCTTCCCGAAAGGTTTCTGCGCCTTGCACGTCGATATTCAAGAGCAGGTCGGTGCCTGCGGCGAGCTTGTCCTGAATCTCACTCTTGAGGGTGCCGTAGCGGTTGGTGTGGACGTTGGCGTATTCGTAAAAATCGCCTGCTTCGACTTTTTTGTCGAAGGTCTCACGGTCAAAAAAATAGTAGTCGATCCTGTGCTGTTCCCTTTCGCGCGGCGGTCGCGTCGTGGTGGTGACGACCCGTTGGATCGCCGGTTCCTCCGCCAGCATGCGGTCGCAGACCGTGGTCTTGCCGCTACCCGCCGGGCCGGAAACGATGAGGAGGATGCCGCTGGATTGGGATTCGGGCATCAATAGGAAAAGGATATTCCCACCAGTAGCAGCCCGTAGGCGGCAAAGAGCCCGCCAAAGATGCGCGGGCGTTGCCCGGACTTATAGAGCCAGCCGAGGAAGTCGCGCAGCTTGTAGGGGCTGGCTCCGAGAATCAGCGCGGCGACGATGGCGAGGTAAACGAAACTCTTGAGTATCAGGGCACCGACTTGAAACTGCATGTAGCTTGCTTCCAGAATGGCACCCGCGGTGAGGAGCATCAGCGCGGCCAATCCGCGAACCGCCAGGAAGTCGGGCACGAAGTAGAACGAGCCGACGGCGGTGACGAGAAAGGCGATGAAAAGGATGTTTTTATACTGCCCGAAATCAGCCGGTCCAAGCTGCGTGACTTTATAAAGAAACCAGGCGGTCGCACCGCCCAGCAGGAGGTAGGCCGCGATTTGCGAGCGGGGAAAGGCCTTGGCCGATGCTTCCGTGCCCATGCCGCGCCAAAGGAAATGGCCGCCAAAGGCGAGGAGGAAGAGCCCGGTGAGAAGTGTGGCGAGGAAGAGTGGTGTCATTTAATTAATGAATGAGGGCGAATGACTAATGACTAAGGATGAATCGGGGCGGAGAAAGAAAAATCGGAACTGGATATTTGTCAGCTCGGAGCTTGGCTGCTAATGGATGGGGGATGCAATTAAAACTGGCAGGCGCTATTCTGAAATTGTGGGCACTGATCCGGCCCCCGAGTTTCTGGAAGCAGAGGCCGCCCGTCAGCTTGGTCAGATGGTCACTGAAGTGAACAACCTGTGTGAATTATTGCCCGGTAATACGCAAAATGTTTCGTAAAAAAAACTTCGTAAATTACTTGAAGAAACGAAATTTTCGGATTTCTATCAGTAGTCGCTTCGGTGATGAACAACTAAAAATTAAACTGATAAAAAACGCTAGAATTAGGATGACTTATTCTGGTTCTTAACGAATTAAAATGAAAAACAAAAAACTACAAATCCTATCCCTTAGCCTTGTGCTTTCGGGATTTTCCTTAAACGCACAGGGCGGCTTCGTCCTGTTTGGCGAGTCCGGCGAGGCTCCGACTGCGGAAGAAAAGTTTGTCCGACCGCTGACGGGCCCCTACTTCCACGAAGACTCTTTCGTGACCACAGACATTCGTGCCTGGTATGTGAATCACCAGCTCTCCAACGATACGGTTGGCGGCGATGTCACGGTGATGGCGCTCCAAGCGCGCCTTGCGCTGACCGAGAGCCTGCAGCTGGTCGCCTACAAGGACGGCTATACCGAGTTTAGCGGGGGCCTTCTCGACGGCAGTGACGGCTTCAATGACATCGGTGCCGGATTGAAGTGGGCTTTCCTCCAGGATTGGGAGAATAATTTCCACATGGCGGCCGGTGTCGGTTACGAATTCGGATGGGGCGACGACGAAGTGCTTCAGGATACCGACGAGCTTCGCCTCTGGCTTTCGGCCAACAAGGGCTTCGGCAAACTGCACCTTGGGGGGGTGGTGAACTATATCTATGCGGTTGATGACGATGAAGGTCGATTCAACGGGAACTCCGATATGGTGACCGTGCATCTGCATGCCGACTACTACCTGACGGAGTGGCTCAGCCCGGTCGTTGAGGTCAACGGTTACTTTGCGCAAGACGGCCGAGGTCCTCCCTTTTCTGGCGTAGATGCTGGTAGCCTGCCTGGCGGAGATGGCGAAGACACTATCACAGGTGCTCTCGGCTTCGAACTGCGCCCGCTGGGCCCGGAATTAGGTCTTCGCGCTGCTTACGAGACTGATTTGTCCAGCAGCACCAGCCTCTTCGGTTACCGCTGGACGCTTTCTGCGGTTTACGAATTTTAAGTTTGTTGTCGTTTATTGAATGAGGAGGGCGGCCTACGGGCCGCCCTTTTTTTATCCCCTGTAGCCGTGTGGCGATAGGCGCGCGGCTGATCGTAGTGACAATAAAAACAAGGGGCTGGCAGATAATACTGGACATTTCTGCTTAATAGTGCCATTTACGAATTATGAGAACTCGGAGATTGAAGGTTTCTGGTGTCGGCGTGAGTGCCGTTTACCACTGCATGACTCGCACGGTGAATGGTGAGCGTTTGTTTAAAGATCGGGAGAAGGAGATCCTTCGGAAGATGATCTGGCAGGTGGCGGATTTTTCTGGGGTGGAGGTGCTGACTTACTGTGTGATGTCGAATCACTTCCATGTGTTGGTGCGGGTGCCCCCTTCGACGAGCTCAGGGCAGGGGATTTCTAATCAAGAGCTGCTGCGTCGCTAC